>Ga0187783_10000230_pt1 | contig 42644 bp, 34 predicted proteins | sample 1015_SJ02_MP02_2_FD_132471 | JGI IMG/M metagenome (GOLD analysis project Ga0187783, IMG submission 132471) | Tropical peat soil microbial communities from peatlands in Department of Meta, Colombia - 1015_SJ02_MP02_20_MG | ecosystem: Environmental > Terrestrial > Soil > Wetlands > Peat | place... | reverse complement strand
CGGAAATGGACATTGTTGTCCCGTCTCGGGTGGCGAACGAGCCGGGAGTGTACCACGCGGGATTCGGACCGATCAGCGGCGATCGACGGCCTGCAGGTCTGGCGCTTGTGCGCCCCGTTCATTGTTTTTGCGCTCAGTTTGTTGTGCGGCATAGGGTCGATTTATGTCCGATTAAGATGTGCACCCATCCTTTGTTTGCAGTGAGTTACAGCGAATTTTAATCGGCAGCATCTACGATCTGATTTGTGCGTGGAGCTGATCTGGCGGCGGGTTTTGCGGCACGTGCGCACCCTTCGCCCCGATTCATGTCAGAGTAACTTGCACACCCATCGTTTGTTTTCAATGAGATGCGCAAGATTCTACTCGTCACCATGTCAGAGTAGGCGAAGGGCCAACGAGTGCGCGCCGCAGGGCACGATGGCTGGCAGCCGTGGGCCAAGCATGATCCCCGCGGCGCACGGAGGCAGCAGGGTTGCGGCCGGATTCGGCCGATGGTGCCGTGGTTCGTGAGTGCGCGGGCTGGGTAGGGCGCGCGTGCGGGGTCCGGCCTGCCGACGGTTCGAGCGGAGGCGCGGGCGCGACCCTTCTGCGGAACGTCTGACGGCAAGAAGCTGGCCTGGCTTTGAAGCGAAGGCGGGGCTGGCCCGGCTGCCCTTCGACCCAGGGGCCTCAGGGTAAAAAGCCGGCCGGCCTTTGGCAGGCAAGCCGCTACGAAACCGTGGGATATGGGGCGCATTGCGCTCCGTTTTAATTTGTTGGCAATTTACGATCATCAATCAATCAGGCTAGCAAACGCGCGTGGGAAGGATACTGACGAGAAGTACAGGCGGAGGACAGGGCACAGTACCCCCTGTACGAAATGAGTGGCGCTCGCGTTCTGTGCGCACGTCAGACTGTTCAGCTCGGAGGCACCTGGCGCGCCGCGACGTCGGCTGTTCCACTGATCATCTCCACGTCGCTCCCTCATCGAAGGCTTTGTTGTTCTTTTTCAAAAATCGCGCGCCATTTCGACTCGGCAATGATCGGCTCGATCCCGTAGTAGTCGATAAGCATGCGGATGAACATTTCGACGGAGACTCGCGCCGTCGCAAAATGCACCCGCCGAATGGGGTCGTGGTGTACGTGAAGGTGAGGGTAGTGAACGTCAGTTTGTTCTGGGTGCCAGTGATACTCGACCATCTCGCGTCCGGCTTCGTCGTTCAAACCGTAGATGTACTTACGAGTGCTTGCTTTGAATCCGCCTTTGACTCTATCCGGAACAGGTGTAAACACGTGCGTGACCGAAAGACTCCGCTCGCTTTTATTGCACCGCAACGCAACAGCTGGCTCGTATGAGAGCACATAGAGGTTGGTTGACTTTTGCAGAGGTTGCAGATGAGCGTCGGTGATGCAGGAGAGTGATTCTTTGAAAAGCGTCGAGAACTTATCTGCGGCTTCTTGCTTGTTTCTTGCGCCCACGCGTTTTTCCAGATTCAGGAACTAGAACGGCAAGTTCGATGATCCCGGGGCACTCGTCCGAATCCGAATCAGAATATTCGCCAGCTCGGTATCGTTTGACAAAATCTTCTCCAGACATGTTGAGCACACGTCTGGCGCGCGCATCGAGCAGAGCATCTAGCTCATCTCGTCCGCCCCAAGCTATGCGTCCGTTAGCATTCTTCCGGGCAGTTGGCATATAGCTTCTTTTTTTCCTGTAAAAGCGTGCCGAATCGCTTGTTTTCCAGTGTCTCACACTAAGGCGTTCTTGGATGAGGAAAATCAGCTCGGGATGACGATGCGGAGAGGAAGGGGGTCAGGTTTTGACGAACTTGTCGATTTTTTCGCGGAGGGATTTCACCTGGATGTGAAGGGCGTTGGCTTTTTCAGGAATTTCCAGCTTGGCGGTGGTGCGGAGGCTGACGCGGTGGGTGGTGAGAATTTGAAGGGCGCGAACCTCTTCTTCGAGTGAATTGAGAAGGGCCACGAGGTCGAGCAGGATTTCCTTCAGTTGTTCGTTGGGCATGGCCGCGATCGCGCGCTCCGAGCTTCTACTGTTGGAGGCTGAGGCGGATGTGGCGGTTACATGCCGGCGCGTCTGTTTTTTCCGCAAGTTTCGAGATGAACACGTAGCCAGTCGCTCGATTGGCGGGAGGGCATCGATCGTCGCCGACTGCATTTGGGAGAGATTCTTCGCGACGCGGTGCGCCGCTCAGAATGACGGATTTGTGATTGGGGTTCCTGCATGAGATTTGAAATTTTAAGTACATGGAGACGCGAACCCAGTTGACGCGGATGAGGTAAGATACCGCGCCTATGCCTGCGACCTGGTTGCGAGTGCTCAGCGTGTTTATACCACTTTGTCTCTTTGCGGGTTCGGCGGCGTTGTTGGGCAAGGTAAGAAATCTGTGCACGATACTTCAGTTAGCCGGCTCGGCCTTTTTCCTCGGAGTGGTCCTGATTCATAGTTCGGCAGGCCTTCGCGCGTGGACGAACTGGCTGGCGGCGGCCGGTTTGTGCGTGTTCTCGGTGGCGTTCGTGTTCTACGCGTTCTCGAAGAAATAATTCGATACATTCGCGCCGGTGGTTCATGCGGGCGATGCCTTCGATCGGAAGGCGATGTCCGGGCGCGCAGAATGACGAGTGAGCCGGCCCGGCTGCCCTTCGACCCAGGGGTCTCAGGGTAAAAAAGCCGGCCTGCCTTCGGTAGGCAGGCCGCTACGAAACCGCGGAGGTTATTGCTTTGTGCGGGCACGCGGAATGACGACGCGCGTGATGGAAGAGGGATTCCTGCCTGGCGGCAGGCAGGCTTCGCGAGACGGCGCGTGCCTCCCTTCCACCTACGGTCTCAGGGCGCTTCGCTCGCTGGGCGAGCTCTGTGCAAGCAAGCAGAATGACGAAAGGCTCGAACGGTGATGAAATAGGCAGCCGGCCCGGCTGCCCTTCGACCCAGGGGCCTCAGGGTAAAAAGCCGGCCTGCCTTCGGTAGGCAGGCCGCTACGAAACAGGGAGTACGCTTGGGAGCAGCATGAGCAGCGGACAGGTCGACTCCGTCGCCAGCCCTTCGCTTCCGCCAATTACCGCCGATGCCAGCAAGAAACTGCTGCCGTGGCTGGTGGCGGTGGCATTCTTCATGGAGTCTCTGGACACGACCATTCTCAATACGGCCGTTCCAAAGATTGCGGCCGCCTTGCACGTCGCTCCACTGAGCATGAAATCGGTGCTCGCGAGCTACACGCTGAGCCTCGCGGTGTTCATCCCGATCAGCGGATGGATGGCGGACCGGTTCGGCACGCGGCGCGTGTTCGGATCGGCGATCGGGCTGTTCACGCTGGGCTCATTCCTATGCGGAATATCGTCTGACATTCACCTGCTCGTGGCCTTCCGCATTTTGCAAGGCTGCGGCGGGGCCATGATGATGCCCGTCGGCCGGCTGACGTTGGTGCGAACGTTCGCTAAATCCGAATTGATCCGGGCGATGAGCTTCGTCGCCATTCCCGGCCTGATCGGGCCGATGCTGGGTCCCATCGCCGGTGGATTGATCGTGGGCTACTTTCACTGGCGGGTGATCTTCTTCGTGAACATACCCATCGGGCTGGCCGGGCTGCTGATGGTTTATCTGCATTTGCCGGATTACCGCAAGGAGCAGACTCCGCCGCTCGACCTTCTCGGGTTGGTCCTCTTCGGTTCAGGCATCGGACTGCTTTCCTACGTTCTGGAAGTGTTCGGGGAGCACACGCTAGGGTGGGGCGAAATCGCCGGATTGCTGTGCGTGTCGTTCGCGCTGATCTTCGGATATTGGCTACACGCCAAGAGAGAAGAGTTCCCGTTGTTAGAGTCGAGTCTGTTTCGGGTTCGCACATTTCGCGCTTCGGTGAGCGGGAGTTTCTTCACGCGCATCGGGATCGGCGGCGTGCCGTTCTTGTTGCCGCTGCTCTATCAGATTGGGCTGGGATTCACGCCGATTCAGTCCGGCGCGCTGATCATGCCGCAGGCGGCCGGTGCGATAACCATAAAGTTCGGCATGCAGCGCATCCTTGCGCGGCTTGGCTACCGCGCGGTGCTCGTTTCGAACACGCTGATTATCGGACTGCTCTTGCTGCTTTTCGCCATGATTGGGCTGCGCACGCCGGCGTGGGAGATCGCGGTGCTGGCATTTTTCTACGGCGGGTTCACATCGCTGCAATATACGAGCATGAATACGCTGGTCTATGCCGACGTCAGCGAGGCGGAGACCAGCGCCGCCAGCTCGATTGCCAGCACCATGCAGCAGATGTCCATGAGCTTCGGCGTCGCTTCGGCCGGTCTGGCCACGGCGTTTTTCCTCCCCACCGGTTATCGTTCGAACCCGGAGCGTATGATTCATGGCATTCATGAGTCGTTGGTGGCGCTGGGGCTCTTTACCGTGCTATCGACGATTATTTTCCGAACATTAAGGCGGGATGATGGGGCCAACGTTAGCCAGCAGCACGAACTCCACGCCGGCTAGCGTTCAATCTAGGCTTAGTGGTGGCCGGCGGAGGGGATGACGGCGGTGACGGGGCGATGCTCCTGCTTGGGTTTGCGGGCCATGGCTTTTTCGGAGATGCGGGCGCGGCGCTCGGCTCGTTCGTGCGCGACGGCGAGCTCGCGGTCTTTGAATTCAGGCAGCACTTCTTTCGAGAAGAGCCGGAAGGAAGAGCACATCAATTCGTGCGGGATGCGTCCGACCTGGCCGACGGCGATTACTTGATCGATTCCGGACTCTTCGAATTCGCGGAGGCGGTCGCGAATCAGCTTCGGCGAGCCGAGGCAGAACTGCGCGGAAGCTTCCGCCGGGGCTGTGCCGTCTTGGGGCGGGGCGGTTTTGAACTCTTGCCACAGGTCGGTCTGGCCAGGCAGATGCTGGCCGAAGAAGCTGTAGTGGCCTAATCCGTAGAGGAAGAAGCCGTAGCTTTCGGTGCGCACCTGCTCGACGCGCTTTTCGTCCATGTCGCAGAGAAGAGGGGTGGCGACGGCGAAATTGGGGTTGACCGCGTAACCGAGCGGCACGGATTCGTTTTCGATGGTCTCGTAATAATCCTTCACCCATTGGCGGGCTTCGTCGGGACTGACGAATGAAAATGTGAGCGCGCCAAGGCCGAGACGCGCCGCGTCGAGAATCGATTCGCGACGCGAACAGGCCATCCAAAGCGGCGGATGCGGCTTTTGCAACGGCTTCGGCAGCACGTTGCGCGGCGGGACTTTCAGATGTTTGCCTTCGTGGCCGGCGAACGGCTCTTCGACGAGCATGCGAACGGCGACGCGAAAGCCTTCAAGTTGCATTTCTTTCTTTTCGGGCTGCGGGACGAGAAAGCCGCCGAGTTCATTCAGGGTGGCGCCCGAACCGGTGCCGAATTCGCAGCGACCTCCGCTGATGAGATCGAGGGTGGCGATGCGTTCGGCGACGCGCGCGGGGTGGTTGATCAGGGGCGGCGTCTGCACGATGCCGTGGCCGAGGCGGACGTTTTTGGTTCGCTGGCTGCACGCGGCCAGGAAAATTTCCGGCGCCGATGAGTGCGAATATTCTTCGAGGAAATGGTGTTCGGTGGCCCAGATGTAGTCGAAGCCCGATTGATCGATAATTTCGGCTTGCTCGAGAAGATTCTTCAGCAGCGTGTATTCGGAGTCGTGGGCCCAAGGCCTGGGAAGTTGATGCAGGAATGAGCTGCCAATTTTCACGTAGCGCCTTTCTGAATCGAACGTGGGCGACTATTTGCGAAACAAGAAAGTCAGCAGGAAAAACACCAGCCTGAAGTTTAGCAACTTCAGCGCGTTCCGCGCCTCCTGCGGGCTGACTTTCGCAGCCATGGGCATCGAGCCGAACACTTTTCCCTTCATGACGAGCTCGGAGCCCTGGCGCTCGATCGATGTGATCTGCATCAGGTCGCTATTGTCCTGACCGCGGATTCTGATCATCGGTGGTGGCCGATCTTGTCGAAGTCGATTTTCAGGTCCTCGCACATTTTCATGGCGGTGGCGCGGCCGGCTCCGAAAACACCGCCGCCGGGATGCTGGAATGGGCCGACGAGATAGAGGCGCTCGACGCCGGGAACGGTGTTGTGGCCGAGGTCGGGCGTGGGGCGATGCGAGCCGGACTGGTACATGTAAGGCGCAGCGCCGTGAACGTCGCCCTTCTGGAAGCTAGGTGAAGAGCGCTCGATGTCGACGGGGCTGTCGGAGACGTACGCGATGATGTTTTCCTTGGTTAGATTGGTGACGTAGGGCTGCATGCGGGACATCATGGTTTGCGCGAATTGATCCTTGGCGCGATCCCAGTGCTGCGGGCCGCCATCGGGATGCGAGTAAGGAACGTAATCCCAAACGTGCAGAGTCGCTTTGCCCGGCGGGCAGCGCGATGGATCGTGCGCCGAGGGCGAGACGAGGCCGAGCATGGAAGTGTCGGGCATGCGGCCGTAGCGGAGCGCGTCGAAGAATTCGCGCATCGTGTCCAAGCGACTGGGCATGAGTTCGGTGAAGTAGGCACGATTCACGTGCGGGCCGGCCTTGAAGCGCAACGGCTCGTTCAGCGCGGCGTGGACGGTGAAGCAGCTGTTCGCGGAGAGCTCGACGCGTTCGGCGGCGCGCAGAAGATTGCCGTTTAGTCCCGGGACGAAGCGGCCGAGAAGATGCGGATGGATCGCGCCGATGACGGCGTCTTTGGCGGAATATTCGGCGCCGTCGGAAGTGCGCGCGCCGACGGCGCGGCCGCTCTTGACGAGGACTGTTTCGACGTTCGTATTGGCGACGACTTTTCCGCCGTGAGCTTCGATGCAACGGATGAGCGAAGCCGTGAGCGCGCCGCTGCCGCCGACGGCTGCGCCGATGCCGTAGGACTCCATGAAACCGAGGAAAACGAAAATGCCGACGCCGGTGCCTTTTTCTTCAGGGCCGGTGAGATTCTCGGAGACCATGCGCGTGAAAAACATGCGCACTTTTTCGTTTTCGAAATTTTCGATGATGATGTCGTAGGGGCTTTTCGTCATGTAGGCGAAAAGCTCGCGGCCCTCGGCGCTCTGGTCGAGCATGGCGAACATGGCGCCGAGAGGAACAGGCGGCGTGTAGAGCGACGCGGACAACATCGGCAAATATTTTGCCGACGCTTCCGCGAATCGCAGGAAGGCGTCGGCGTCCTTCTTCGAGTACTCGGCAATGTTCTGGTAAGTCTTCTGGCGGTCGCGGTAAAGAGCGATGGTCGAGCCGTCTTCGAAGACGCAGATGAAGGGCAGTTCGGGATAGACGTACTTGAGCCCGAAGCGCGAGAGGAGCTTCAGCTCGTCATTTTTGATGAGCGGATTGGCCTGGATGAAAATGTGGCCGGTGCTGAAGCGGTCGTGGAGATAGCCGGGGCCGGTGAGTTCGGCGGTGACGACGCCGCCACCGAACCAGGGATTGCGCTCGAGGACGAGGACATTCTTGCCGGCGGCCGCGAGGTAGGCTGCGGCGACGAGGCCGTTGTGGCCGGAGCCGATGGCGACGACGTCGTGGGTGTCAGGCACGCGCAATGATCCTTTCGAATTCGATTCGGTTCACTTCGTGAAGCCGATCCAGCGGCCGCAGGCAACGATGGCGATCCAGAATACCAGGGAAAACGTGGCGGCAAATTTTGCCGCGAAAGGAATGCGCGCTCCCGCGGTCCAACTGCCGGCGCGGGGATATATGCGAAATTGAAAAAATGCGGTGTTGAGGCCGACCAGAAGCAACAGAAGCATTTTCATGCGGAAAGGAATGTTGTGATAGTACTTCACTGCGTCGGAGCTGAAGAGCAGGAATCCTGCCACAGCGGCGCAGGCGAAGCTCGCCCAGGTCCACGGGATGATTTCTTCGTAGAGATCCGTGACGGCGCGGTCGCGCGATGCGATGTTCAACAGGCGCAGGTCAAACATGCTGACCGAACCCACAACGATAACGATGAAGAGCACGTGGATGGTTTCGATCGTCGGGAAGAGCCACGTGGATCGGCGGATGTCCAAGGCGAACGGCAAACTTTGCAGCCACACGAGAAAGTGCGGGATCATCGAGCCTAATTCCCCCAACCAGAATCGCCGCGGCGCGCTTCAGGATTCATCAATAGTAGGCGATCCATCGACCCGCGGTAACGATTCCCATCCAGAGCAGCAAGGAAACCGATCCCGCCAGTATCGCCAGGCCTTTGCGCGTATCCCAATAGGCGGACTTGTCGCTGAGGCGCTGAACGAAGAATGTGATCACGACCACCGTCGCGAGCATGAGCATTTTCGCCCGAAAATAGGGATTGAGAAGCTCGCGGCCAGGCTCGCCGATAATCAGGATCGCGCCACTCAACAACATCACAGGGAGCGTCCACCAGACCCAGGGGACGAAGCGGTTGACCATGTAGGGAATCGTTTGGCGGCGGCCGGCGAGTCCAATGAGGCGCAAGTCGAGCATGGCCATTGACGACATTACGATCGCGATACACAGGATGTGGACTGTCTGCACAGCGGGAATAATCCAGAGGACGGTCTGTATGGTGAGGCTTATTGGCGTGTTGGAGAGCCAGTCACAAAAGGCCTGCATTCAGAGTTTCCTTCGCCCAGGAGAACAACGCGTGTGAAATATTACATCGGGGAGGCGTCGGCTGTCGAATGGGTTGAGGGGAAAAATACAAAACTGAAGGGCGTTGACGCCGCAAGTAAACATTCGTAAAGTGGCTCGCACCGGGGAGCTGTGCAGGCTCGTGGCGCAGGGCGGTGAACTGGAGGGGGAGATGATTTCGTTCAATAGAGCGACGATGGCGGCGATATCTCTTGGCGTAGGACTACTCTTGAGTGCTGCGCCGTCAACTCCGGGGCAGCAAACGGCGCAGCAGGCAGCGCAGCAAACAACGCAGCAAGCGGCGCAGCAAAAAGAAAACACGGCAGAGTTTCCAGAGGGCGCGCTGGCTCCCGACAACCTGGCGAAGCCGCGACCCAAGGCGCCGTTCAATCTGACCGGAACGTGGACGGTCGATCTGAGTGCGGGGTTCGCCTCATTCATGTTCGGGCCGCCCTATCCGAAGTTCAAGCCAGATGCTCAGGCTGCGTATGACGCGGGAAAGAAGGCGGCGGCGGAACACAAAGCGTATCGCGATGACATTGGCCACTGCTATCCGGCGGGAATGCCAATGTTGATGACGCGGGTCTGGCCGATTGCCATGATTCAGCTGCCTACGGCGATTTACATGGTGAGCGGATTCGAGAACGGCTTGCGCATCATCTATCTCGATGGCCGGCAGCACACCCCGCCGGACATTGTGGTGCGTTCTTATAATGGCGATTCAGTCGGGCACTGGGAAGGCGATACGCTGGTGGTGGATACGAACAGCATGACGACCGAACATCACTGGATCGACCAGGGAATTCCGGTCAGCGATGAGTTTCACATGATCGAGCGCATGCGAATGGTCAATGATGGAAAGACGCTCGAGATCAAGTACATCATGACGGATCCGAAGAATTGGGACGGGGAATGGACCAGCACGAAACGTTGGAACCGCGTGGATGATACGGATATCACCGAAGTCGAGTGCACTCCGGATTTGAATCAGCACCTGCTCAGCACGCACGACGAGTGACGGGAATCAGTATTTGGGACCGTTGCGGTAGCTGGGGTCAGTCAGCATGGAACCGTCCGCGAGCGTAACCGCGACAAAACTGCCACCTTTGTCGCCGTTGCGGAGCGGGTGAATCAGGATGGTTACCTTGTCGCCGGGCTTGAGGCTGGTCGACTTCCATCCCTGACGGGCGAGATTGTTGGGACTGTTGCATTCGACGCTCCAGCGATCGACGCTGCCGGTCTCGTTGGGAACGTCAATCGAAATCCAACTGTGCGGATTGGTCCAATCGAATTGGGCGATCGTGCCGTTTAACTTCACTATTTTGTCGTGATCGAACATCGCCCCAGAGTGATGCGCGGAGGCGATGCCGACGCCAACGAATAAGATGGCAATCAAGCACGCGCTGAAACGAGTTTTCATCAGTTTGCTCCTGCTCCGAAGGTCCATCGGTCCGCGTTCTGCCAGCAGTTACTGCTAAAGTTTTGCGCCGGCGAACCTACGGCTTTGCGTACTGCTTAAATGCCGCCTCCGTGAATACCTGGCCGTCGGCGCGGGTGAGTGAAATGAACAGTCCGCCCTTCTCTCCGCTGCGAAGAGGCCAAAACATGATGGTGATCTTGTCGCCGGGCTTCAGGGTGTCGGAGCGAAATCCTTGCCGCGAGAGATTATTGGGGCTGTTGCACTCGATGCTCCAGTGGTCGGTGGTGCCATCCTCTTTCTGGGTGTCGAATTCGATCCAGCTATGCGGATTGGTCCACTGGAACTGAGTGACCGTACCGACCATGGTCAGCTTTTTCGAGCGGTCGAACATCGCGAACGAGTGATGCGCGAGTGTGGAAGATGCCAGGAGAGCAATCATCGCGCTCAAGAATGCCACTCGAAGCTGTTTCGTCATTGAACCCCCGTGGCCGACTTGCCTCGCAGTTTCACGCGCATTTCCAATCATTCTATTGCGTAAATATCATAATATCTGCCAAGACAGATAGCACTGTTTGGTGCAGAATGTCGCAGGGCAGCGCGCGACAAGAGTGGTTTGTATACATTCTGGTGGTGCGCTATCGTGGGAAGATGGTCATGAAATTTGTTCCGGTAATTTTGCTGGCGACATCCGCTTGCTTTGCGGCGGCACTGTCGGCGAACGGCCAAACGGCAAAATCAGCTCCGAGCCCTGCAGCGAGGAAAGCGGAGTATGCGTCGCTGGGGTCTTTGCCCGACTGGGGCGGGCTTTGGGTGTTCGATTTTCCCAAGCCGGGAGGCGCACCCCCTGAGGACCCGGTGCTAACACCCAAGTATGCGGAGCAGTTGAAAGCGCTCGAGAAAGAGGAGGCCAGTAACCAGGAGCCTCCGACGGAAAGCGCGAATTGCCTGCCGCCGGGAATGCCGACAATCATGTTCCAACCGTACGATATCGAGATTCTCTTCACACCGGGGCGAGTGACAATCATTCAAGAGGCGTACATGCAGGTGCGCCGCGTGTTTACGGATGGGCGCGGACATCCCGACCACCTGGATCCAACTTTCAACGGCCATTCGATCGGGCACTGGGAAGGCGATACGCTGGTGGTTGACACGGTGGGGCTGGGGCACGAGACTCCGCTCGGTTTTAATCGGCTCAACCACGGACCGAAGCTCCATATCATCGAGCGCATCCATCTGATTAGTCCGGATACGCTCGAAGATCAAATGACGTCGACGGACCCCGATGTACTGGAGAAGCCCTGGCATCTGGTTCGGACGTACACGCGACACCGCGATTGGGACATGCTGGAATTCATCTGTGAGGAAAACAATCGCAACCCGATCGGGCAGGATGGCAAGGTCTCGACTATCCTCGGCAAGTAGAGTCCGCCGTTCCAGGCTTTGAGGCTGAGCCGGCGTAGAGCCCAAATCCTATTTGAAACAAATCCTCAGAGTTACAGCTGTGTGAATCAGCCGTAGATCAATGAATTCTAATCGGTTCACAAAAACGGACTGCAGCGAAGGCGTGTGTCCACAATCGTGAACGTCGGGGGGAATGGCGAGCTGAAGGCCGTCTGATTGAGTGGCTGCAGGCTGCTATCGTCCGCAAAGCAAACGACATACGAGGATGATTTCGCTGACGCCAATACCCAGGCAATCATGATGCGGTCACCAACCTGCTAGAAAAAATGGCGAGGCGGAGTCTGTGTGGGCGATTTTTCTTTGACTGGGTCACCTGCGTGAATTCAAATTACTTAGCGAAGCGGATGCCCTGGAGAATAATCGATCGCCTGCTGCTGCCCGCGTTTTTCTTCCTATTCGCTTTTGTCATCGCGCTCACCTATTGGCAGTTGCTGATGTCGCATTGGCACACCGAAATTCAGGTGGCGACACAGGAACAGGCTCTCTTCGTCAAATCGAAAATCGAGTCGGAACTCAAATCGCGGATTCTCATGCTCGAACGGCTGGCGGAGCGATCGCAGGGTCCGGACGGATTGAATGAGGCGAGGCTCGAATCCGATGCGGGATTGGTGATGACTTCCGATCCAGCGTACCAAGGAATCGAGTGGGTCGAGCCGACGTTCCAGGTCAAATGGGCGACGGCTCGCACGAGTGATGGACCGGGTATCGGCCTCAACCTAGGGGCAAACGCCGCGCAGCGGGCGGCCTTGGAGGACTCGGCGAAGAATCGCCGCGCTTCGATAACGAGCCCCACCTCTTCACCGAAAGAGGGGCTCGGCTTTGTGGTTTTCGTGCCGGTCTATTCCAAAAACAAGCTGACCGGCTTTCTTGCAGGGAGTTTTCAGTACGACGCTCTTTTCTCAGACGCGCTGCAGGGAGTGGCGCAAGACTACCGCCTATCGATTTACGACGGGGCGGAGGCGATTTACACGGAACGCGCCGGGAATGCAGCGCCCGGCGGGTGGGCCGAGTCGGTGAATGCGCGCGTGCAGCAGTCGAACTGGAAGGTGGACATTTGGCCCAAGCCTCAGACCCTTTCGAATGCGATGTCACCGTTGCCGAGCGCGGCACTGATCGGCGGGATCCTGATGGCTGCGCTGATGGCGTTCGCCGTCTATCTGGCCGAGACGGCTTGGAAACAGGCAAAAGCCGCCGTCGCGACGAACAAAGAGCTGGAGAAGGAGATCGCGGGGCGGCAACAGGCGGAGGAGGCGCTGCGGCAAGCGCAGAAGATGGAGGCGGTCGGACGGCTTGCGGGGGGTGTGGCACACGACTTCAACAACCTGCTGATGGTGATTCGGGGCCATGCGGCTCTGTTGCTGAAGCGAGTGACCTATGACAGCGCGCTGTATCGCGAGTTAAACGAAATCCTGAAAACGACGGACCGGGCTTCGTCGCTTACGCGAAGGCTATTGGCGTTCAGCCGCAAGCAAGTGCTGCAGTTGCGCGTGCTGGACCTGAATACGCTGGTCGCGCAGGTGCAGGAATTGCTGCCGCCGGTGCTCGGGGATGACATCACGTTGACGGTTCGCCTGGATCCCGATCTTGGACGCGTGAAGGCGGACGCCGCGCAGATGGAACAGGTGATCATGAACCTGGTGTTTAACGCTCGCGATGCGATGCCGGGTGGAGGCGAACTGACGATCGAGACCTCGAACGCCGAGCTCGACGAAGCCTGGGTCCGCGATCACGCAGCGACGCAGGTTGGCCCGCACGTGAGGCTGACGGTGCGCGACACGGGCCACGGGATGAACAAGGAGACGCTGTCCCACGTGTTCGAGCCATTTTTTACGACGAAGGAAACGGGGAAGGGAACGGGACTCGGGTTGGCGAGCGTGTACGGCACGGTCACGCAAAGCGGCGGATGCATCACGGCATCGAGCAAGCCCGGCGAGGGCGCAACCATCGAAATTTATCTGCCGCGCGTTGAGGAAGCAGTGGAAGAGGTGGAAATTCCGGAGCCGGCGCCCCAGACTGCGTCGGGAGCGGAAACGATTCTCGTGGTGGAGGACGACGATGCCGTCCGCCGCATGACCCGCGAATTTCTAAGGATCAAAGGCTATACGGTGATCGAGGCGAGCCGCGCGACCGACGCAATCCGGTTGATGGAGCTGCACAAGGAAGCGATCGATCTGGTCCTGACGGATGTGCTGATGCCGGGAATGAAGGGACGCGAACTCGTGGAGCACCTGGGGAAACTGCAGGCGAACATGAAGGTGCTATACATGTCGGCCTACACGGAGGATGCCGCGCTGAATATCGGTGTGCTCGATCCGGGGACGGAGTTTATTGAGAAGCCGTTTGGCCCCGATGAACTGGCCGGCAAGGTGCGGAAAATCCTGGGCCGGCCGTCGGCAATGCGCATGAGTTCCGGCGCCGCGTGAAGCGGCGAGCGCGGCTGCGGAGTCTCGCAGTTTGCAATTTCTGCAAAGTTTCACACCCTCGTTGACTGACTTCCCGGCGGCCCCTAAGATGTCCATCTGATGTCGGCCCTGGACGGACAGACCATCTCACATTACCGGGTCCTGAAGCAGCTCGGTGCGGGCGGCATGGGCGTGGTGTACGAAGCGCTCGACGCGCAGCTGGGGCGCAAGGTAGCGCTGAAATTCCTTCCACCTGAAATGGCGCAGGACAGCCAGCTGCTGGAGCGTTTTCAGCGCGAAGCGCGGGCCGCGTCATCTTTGAATCACCCGAACATTTGCACGATTCACTCGATCGAGCAGCACGAGCGGCGCCAGTTCATCGTGATGGAGCTGCTCGAAGGCGAGACGCTGGCGCAGAAGATCGACCGGCAGCCGATGGAGATGGAGCGGCTGTTGCCACTGGCAATTCAAATTGCGGATGCGCTGGAGTCGGCGCACGCGAAGGGCATCGTCCATCGCGACATCAAGCCGGCGAATCTGTTTCTCACCGAGCGCGAGCAGATCAAGATCCTGGATTTTGGACTCGCGAAGACAACGCGGCAGGAGGTGACGATGGCTGTGACGGTTGGCCCGGGCGACACCATCGTCGCCGGCAGCGAGCTGACTTCGCCGGGCCATGCCGTGGGGACGATTTCGTACATGTCGCCAGAGCAAGCGCGCGGGCAGTTGGTGGATGCGCGCACGGATATTTTTTCGACCGGGACTGTCCTTTATGAGATGGCCACCGGAAAGCTTCCGTTCCAGGGAGACACGTCGGCGGTGGTTTTTGATGCGATTTTGAACCGCGATCCTACGCCCGCGATCGAACTGAATCCGTCGTTGCCGCCGGATTTCGTGCGCATCCTCGACAAGACGCTCGAGAAGGATCGGAATCTGCGTTGCCAGACGGCTGGGGAATTGAAGACGGATTTGAGCCGGCTGAAGCGGGACCTGGAAGTGGGAAAGCGACGCACGAAGGAAAAAACCGAATCGGATTCCGGCGTGCAAAAGCCGATGGGGAAATCGCTGGCAGTGCTTTTCTTCGAGAATCTCAGCGTGGCCAAAGAAGACGAATATCTGCGCGACGGGATCACGGAAGACATCATCACGGAGCTCTCGAAAATTCGCGGACTGAACACGTTTTCGCGGCCGACGGTGCTGGCGTTCCGCGACAAGCCGGTGACGCCGGTGCAGATCGGCAAGCAGCTCGGCGCGGCTTACGTGCTCACTGGCACGCTGCGCAGGTCCGGGAACCGGCTGCGCATCAACGTGCAACTGGTCGACACACGCACGGATTTTCCGCTGTGGTCGGAGCGATTCGACCGCGAGATGAAGGACGTGTTCGAAATTCAGGACGAAGTGGCGCGGAAGATCGCGGAGGCGTTGCGCGTGACGCTTTCGCCGCAGGAGCTGGAGGCGCTGGCGATCAAGCCGACGGAAAATTTGCAGGCGTACGATCTTTATTTGCGGGGCAAGCGATACGCGCGGCGGCAGACCCGGCAGGATTTGGAGTTTGCGCTGCAGATGTTCGAGAACGCGGTGGGAATGGATGCGAGTTTCGCGCTGGCGTACGCGGCCTGCGCGAACGCGTGCGCGATGTTCTTTTGCAACTACAGCCGCGATCCTTTCTGGGTGGAGCGGGCGCGCGAGGCGTCCGGAAAAGCAGTGGCGCTGCGGTGGGACTTGCCGGAAGTGCAAGTGAGCCAGGCATGGGTGCTTTACGCAGCGGATCTGCACGATGAAGCCGTGCGCATGGTGAAGAAAGCGATCGAGCGCAAGCGCGATTGCGAAGGCGCGTATTACCTATTGTGCCGCGCGCTGTTTGCCGCGGGACGCTATCAGGAGGTTGTGGATATCGCGGAGGCGGCGATCGAAGCGAGCGGCGAGGATTACAACGTGTATGTGCCGATTTCGAATTCGCTGGGCGCTCTGGGCAAGGAAGATTCAGGGCGCAACATGCTGCAGCGCCGAATGGCTGCATTCGAAAACCATTTGAAGCAGGTGCCCGAGGACGCGCGCGCCCGCGTGCTGCTGGGCGGCGATTATGCGGAGGTGGGGCGGGTGGAGGATGCGCTAAGAGAGCTTAACCTGGCGCTCACTTTGCGAGCGAATGAAGCTTCGATTCTCTACAACGCGGCCTGCGCGTACTGCCGACTCGAAAGAAGAACAGAGGCACTCGAGGCGCTGCGCAAGGCTTGGGAGGCTGGGTTCAAGGATGCGGCATGGGCGCGGCGCGATCCGGATCTAGCATTCATTCACGGCGACCCAGAGTTTGACCGAATTTATCCCGGGTAAAAAAAACGCGATCAATCGCCGGGATCCTGCCGATTGTGGCCGGGAAGATTCGGAGTGAGTTTGCGCACGACGAATTCCTGGAGGACATTGACGCCGGCCGTGGCGCCGATGCCGATGAGCGCGGTCTCGAAGGTCAAGCCGACACCGTTTCGATCGTTCGCGGGGTAGTACAAATTCGAAATGCCACCCGCCGCCAGGCTGCCAAGGATGTCCGAGTAGTTCGGTTGCCAGCGGCCGTTGTCTCCCTTGCAGATCACCGCATTGGCGATCGCATACAAGAAACGCGATTTCGCGGTGCCGGTGCCCTTGTAAAAATAGCGTGGATCCTGTTTGAGCAGCGAAGGCAAGATCGCGCTTCCGATGAACGTGCCAGATACAAGATCGGCGTAGGCGGCGCCATAACGCTTGGCGTAACCTTGCGCGCCTGGGCCGTAGCCGCTGAAGTCGTTCTGCGCTTGCTCGATCCCAGCGACCGCCCCGGTGACGCCAAAGGTGACGGGATCGATGGTGGTTCTAAACGCGAGCTCAAACTTTTGCTTCGAAGTCAGCGGGGCCGCGTCCTTTACGTAGGTGACGTAGAAATTGGGCACGACGCCGAGGACGCGCTGTTTTTCCTGGGCTTTGATCTGCTCTTCGGCGATTTCCACCTGCGATGGCTGGACGTGAACTTCGGTGACGACCGGCGCAACGGCCATTTCGATCGACGGGACAACGTAAGCCTGCCCTGAATTCAACGTGCCGCTGTACGTTTGGGACGACAAGCCCGGCGCCGAAATTGTGAGCTGGAAAGGGCCGGGCGCGATATTGGCAAAAGAAAATTGACCGGATATATCGGACACGGTTTCTTGGGGTGCGGTTTGAGTTTGGCGAGTCAGCTTGACCTGCGCTCCGGCGACGACGGTTCCGCTTTGATCTACGACCGTTCCGCTGATGTTTCCCGGCAAATCCGGGTCAGGCGACTGCCGATACACGATTCGATTGGGCCCCGAGACGCTCGGGAGGTCCGTTGCTGCTTCCGGCGGAACTGGAGACAGGAACGGGGACGCTGAAACTGAAAGTGCGAAAAAGAACGCGGCTAAGAACAGCGAGACCAGCAGCCAGAAGGCGAACAGGAACTGTCGTAGTTCTCGATTCCGGGCAGGGGGTCTTGTGGTTGTCAGGGTCACGGTTACTCTTATTATTGCCGGACTGCGATGGGATTGGTTCCCGCGCCGGTCCGGGTGTGTGCAGTTGGTTGACATAATCGGGCAAAACGAAGACATTGAGATTCGCCTGACTTTCGAACAGGTTGGCTGAAAAAATCGCGAGGATTTCATTTTCGGGCGCAGAGCTGGACGAACCTTTGGGCGATATTCTTCATCATTATTAGTTAGATTAGACGACGAGCGAGGGCTCCGAGGGAACAGCCGGAGTTGAGGACTTCCATGGCGGGAACAGCGGTCCATAATTTACTGGTACGACGGATAGGCAAGGCAGCGATCATAACGGTGGTTTTCGCGGCTTTGGGGATTCCTCTGGCGCTCCGGGCGCAGCAAGAAGGGCCAATGCAGGGGCCACCGCCGCAGCAAGAGCCGGTCGATCGACCGCGTTCATCAGGCCCCCCGCCTTCGCAACCGGCGCCTCCACCGCCCGGCACCCAGCATACTTCCTCGGGAATTTCGAAGCAGCCGCCGAGCATCCCTGTGGAGCAGATCATCCAGAAATTCGCAGAGCAGGAGGCGGAGTTCAAGGAAGAGCGAGGGAATTTTACATACAGCCAGGATTTCACGGTGCAGGAAATCGACGACAACGGGCGTCCGTCGGGCGAGTTTACGATGGCCAGCGACGTCACGTTCACGCCGTCAGGCAAGCGATACGAAGAGATCACCTACGCGCCGCCTTCCACGTTGCAGCGGATATCTCTATCGGAGCAGGACCTCGACGACCTGAAGAACGTGCAGCCGTTCGTGCTGACGACGGAGGAAATGCCGAAGTACGACGTTTCCTACGTGGGCCGCGAAAAGCTGGACCAGATCGGCACGTATGTGTTCGATGTGGCGCCGAAAAAGATCGAGAAGAATCAGCGGTATTTTCAGGGACGCATCTGGGTGGACGACCGGGACTTCGAGATCGTCAAGACCGACGGAAAGGCCGTTCCGGACATCCGCAAGGGCAGCAACGAGAACGTCTTTCCGCACTTTGAAACGTATCGCGAGAATATCGAGGGCCACTACTGGTTCCCCACCTACACGCACGCGGATGACGTGCTGCATTTCCGCACGATGGGCGATGTGCATATCCGCATGATCGTCCACTATTCCAATTACAAACGGTTCCGAACGTCGGCGCGAATACGGAACGCGGATTCGCCCGCGGTGCCGCCGCAGCAGTAAGTTAGTTGGAAGGGCAGGACCCGCCCGGGTTGAGCTGAAAAGGCCCTGCGACGGTCAGGGTCTGGTCGATCGCGATCGCGTTCCCGCCAAGCTTCGGTTTTGCGGCCAACTTCGCGTCGATGGTGGCGAAGAGGGAGGCGCCCGCCGTGGTTCGCGCATCGAGATACGCTTTCTGCAGGCCGGCACCGCTTTGGTCACCTACGATTCTCCAGTTGTTGCCAGTGAGACAATCCGTGAAGGTTCCACGCGCGCCGGAGTATTTGTAGCTGCCCTGGAGCTTTAATCGCGGTTCGATCGGTGAAAAAGCCGCGGCGCGATGGAGGTCGTAGTTGAGTTTCGTGGGAATCTCGTTTCCATTGCCATCGAGCATGCGAAGGATTTTTGCTTCGCGAATGGCGAACTGCGTTTTGGTTGTGGCACCGCTGCGAAGGACGAGCTTCTTGCCATTTGTGGAGACCGACCAGCGGCCGATTTCATCGAAATGGGTGTTTCGCTCAAGGTAAGTCATGCGCATGAAGTAGTAGCGGGCGGGGAAGAGGTCGAGATGGTATTCGATTCCGGGGCAATCGGCGCAGGGGAGCATGCCGGTGAATGTGGCGGGTGCCGTGACCAGCAGTTCCTGCGATGCCTGGTCACCCGGCGAGCCAATTGCGGTGTTCGTACCACTGAATAGCAGGCACAAGAAGACGCACAGTAAGACGAGCCGCAACGTGAGCTTCAGAAATTCATTTCGATGCGAGCGGTCTCCGGGACTGTCGGAAACTTGCATGGTCGGAGATCTCAGGCGCGGCGGGTGTCGCGGCCGATGACGGGAATGGCGGCGTGGTCGAGAACTTTCCAACACTCCCACTGAGCTTTCTTCTTCAGGTCCCAGAGCTGAAGGTCCCATTCGATGCCGCGGTCCTGGTCTTTGTGGGAATAAAAGGACTGCCACGCCGAGGCTTCGACGATCATGGGTCTCGGTTCGGGGTTGTCCTCGTTTGCGAGCACGGCGGCAGGGGCGTGAGGGGTTCGAAACTGCTCCAGGCGCTCGGAATCCAGCGGGATGCGGAAGAAGGACATCGCGGCCATGATCGGTTCAGCCGGCTTTCCATTACCGGACATCGCGGGAGGAAACGCCTTGAAATGACCGCGCAGCTCGATGGCTTTTCTGCAAAGCACCAATTCGAGAGATGCGGGACGTTCGCTATCCGTGACCGGAGCGAATTGAAGCTCCCATAGGGTTAGGAGATCGTCTTTGGATTCGTCCGGATAATAGGCCAATGAGCGGGTCTGCCATTTTGCGGTTCCGCTGCCGGGCAGGACTTCCGTGATGGCGGCGGCCAAGTGGCTTCTCCATCTTTCGATTTTGATGGAACCGATGAAGCTGCCGAATTTACGGACGAATTCCCAATCCGCCGGCTTGATCTTCAGCTCGTTTTTCCAAAAACAATCGCCGAGGCGGAAGGAGAGAATGAAGACCTGCTCGAGAGGAACGAGAGAGAATTCCTCGACGCGGTTTTCAAGGTCCTGGACGTGAGTGGACAGCTGGCTGATGGCGAGTGAATGCTGCCGGATGGTCCTGCTCCATTGCTGAGCCAGCACGTAGAAGACGAATCCAACAATCGCGCAAACGCCCGCAGCAATCCAAAGAATTTCCATTCGTCAGCTCTTCAGATCCTATGTCCCCTTGTACTTTAGAGAAGATGCCAGCGCGCTATGAAATCAGCAGGATGCAAGATGACCCGCCCGGAGTTTGGTACAAAACTCAAAATGCGTTCAAAAATTTTGCCGGGCATTTGTCTATAGAACAAAGGGGGTGTTCACGGTCAAACCGGTTAGCTGGGAGTCACTTCCGTGAAAAAAGCCCGAGACACGATATGAGACGGCGAAGTTACACACAATTTCCAGGAACTTTAAATTTCGTTCATCAAATCTTCATTCGTTGAGGAGGACTATCGTGACCCCAGCCTTGTGAGCAATGACGTTGGTTCGGAGGAAAGTGCAAACAGGCCTCACAACGGCGAAGTTGTTGTTGTTCGCCTCAGCAATCCTGATTTTTTCTCAATTTCACGCGGCAGCGCTGGCTCATGAAGCCCGGGGCGACATTTGCAGCCGCTACCAGCCGGGCAGCGCCGTTCCGGAACCAGCGGATTTGCGCAGCCGAAACGGCGTGCTGAAGGTCGATTTGACCATACACGATTTTCAGGAACCGGGCGGGTCAACGCGCTACTGCTATGTCGATACGAACGGAAACGAGTCTCCGACTCTCCGCGTGAAGCCGGGCGATCTGCTGATTCTTCGCTTGAAAAACGACCTGAAGGAATACGGCCAAGCGGCCACGCCGGCGAATTCCGGCCAAGCTCATGCGATGCGCTCGATGGGCGGCAATGCCTGCACGAGCGGGGCAATGACGGACGTGTCGACAAACCTTCATTTCCACGGTCTGACGGTCCCGCCGGTGTGCCATGAGGATGACGTACTGAAGACATCGATCAGCCCGGGCGACCCGGCTTTCGAGTACCGATTTCGGATTCCGCTGAACGAACCGCCCGGCTTGTACTGGTATCACCCGCACATACACGGATTTACGAAGGCGCAGGTCTTAGGCGGAGCTTCGGGCGCGATCATCGTCGAAGGAATCGAACGAGCGAACAAAGAAGTGGCGGGGCTGCCCGAGCGCGTTCTGATCATTCGAGACCGGGACTTGATAAATCCGAATGCGCCGCCGTCCAAATCGGAACCGGTTGTGCCCAAGCTTCTGATCGATCGAGACGGAGACGCGGCGAATAATGGCACCGGGTTCGGTAAGCCAGCGAAGGATCTCTCCCTCAACTTTGTTCCGGTGCCGTATCCGGATTATCCGCCGGCGCGAATCACAATGAAGCCGGGAGAAAAGCAGCTCTGGCGAGTGTTGAATGCCTCGGCGATTACGTATTTGAATTTGGCGGTCCTATTCAATCGAAAGCCGCAGCAGCTTGGGCTGGTCGCTCTGGACGGCGTGCCGCTGAACTCGAACGGCAAGCTGGGAGATTTCATCCAGTGGCAGGATCACCTTGGGGTGCCCCCGGGGGCACGCGTGGAGTTTATCGTGGAGGGGCCTCCGGAAGGCGTGAGCGGACTGTTTGTCACGCGGACGGTTGATACGGGTGCTGGCGGCGAGAATGATCCCAATCGTGCGCTAGCGACGGTGACGGCAGCGGCGGATGCCGCTGAGCCGCAATCGCGACTCGCCGAGTCGCCTGAGCGGATGCCGGCTCCGGCACTGCCGTGGCTGGGAGACGTGGCTCCGGTACGAACACGAAGGCTTTATTTTTCCGAAAAGCTGGTCGATCCGAATAGTCCAACGAGCGCAACGGAATTTTATCTGACGGTGGACGGCGAGACTCCCAAACTTTTCGATCCAAACTCTGGCGTTCCGGATATCGTCGCGAAGCAAGGCACGGTAGAGGATTGGATTATCGAGAATCGATCGAACGAACTGCACGCATTTCACATTCACCAGTTGCATTTCATGCTGGTCGATTACATGGGCGTGCCAGTGAACGAGCCGTTTTTGCGCGATACGGTGAACGTGCCGTACTACAACGGAAGAACGCTGGTGTATCCGAGCGTCCGAGTGAGACTAGATTTTCGCGATCCGAATGTAGTGGGGACGTTCGTTTACCACTGCCATCTTCTGGAGCATGAAGATGGCGGGATGATGGGCCTGATTCGCGTGGAACCAGCGGAGCAGGGCCCTAACTACAGTTACCGCCGCCCGGCGAACAAGCCAGCGTCTTACAAAGCTGGCCGGCTTTGCGGTGCGGCAAGATACTCCACGCATCAAGGAAACTAACGGAATCAAGATTTACAAAATTTTTGGGTTGTCCTGCGCGCGAAGAGAGCCTCTCTGAGCCGAAAACCTGCGGGGAAGTATTTCCTCAAATTTGCCATTGAGGGTTCGAGCCTCAAGTCCATGAAATTGCGCCGGATGAGATAACTTTATCGTGTCGTTAACTTACGATAAATCAATTCGCAACAAAAGCGGGTTATCTATCTGGCGCCCAGTCCGGCAGTGAAATTAAACAGGAGGGTAAATGTCCTTGAAGCGTTTTGCATCGAGTACGTCGCAGTGCTTGCGCATTGGACTTGCAGCTCTTGCGCTGTTCCAGTTCACAATTGGCGCTTCGTTGGCCGGCGCCGCGCCGCAACAAGGCTCGACCGGGCCTACGCCGACAACCACTTCTCCCATCCAGCACGTGATCGTGATCATCGGCGAGAATCGCAGCTTCGATCACGTATTTGCGACCTACGTTCCAAAGCCGGGGAACAACGTGTGGAACCTTCTTTCCGAGGGGATTGTGAACGCTAATGGGACACCTGGTCCTTACTTCAACGTCGTCGAACAGCATGCTGCCGCCGACCAGGCGCCCGATGCTTTCTTGCTGAGCCCCGCGAAGCTCTCGTTCCCGAACAACGTGCTTCCCGCGCCGCTGGTTGGCGGGCCGAAGGACTCCTACGTTACGGGCGACAGCTTGACCTTGGCGGAACAATCCGAAAACGGACTGCCGGATGACTACTACCAGTATTTGATCGACGGAGGGTCGGGCCAAACGTCCAAGACCCCGGACATGAGAATTACGAATGTCAGTTCGCTCCCGCCCGGTCCCTTCCAGCTCACGAACGGAACCACGTTCACGTACGACTCATATGCGGCAAGCCCCGTCCATCGGTTCTATCAAATGTGGCAGCAACTGGATTGCAGTACAGCGAATGCGACCTGGGACAATCCCTCAGGGTGCGATGCGGGATTATTCCCGTGGGTAGAGGTGACTGTGGGTGCCGGCACAAATGGGCTGGCGCAGCCTGCGACGTTTAGCACGGAGTACTCGGCGGGAGCGACAACCACAGGTGAAGGCTCGACCGCGATGGGCTTCTACAACGTCCAGCAGGGCGACGCTCCGTACTTCACGTACCTCGCGAACAACTACGCGATGAGCGATAACTTTCATCAGTCGGTCGATGGCGGGACTGGCGCCAACCACATCATGTTCGGCCATGGTGACGCGATCTGGTTCAGCGACGGCAATGGCAATCCTGCGACTCCGCCGCACAACCAGGAAGTCGCGCAGGGAACTGCCAATGCCGGCACGGTGGACGAAGTTGAAAATCCGAATCCAGCTGCCGGAACCAATAACTGGTACACGGAAGACGGATACGGGGGCGGCTCCGAGGGCGCGGCGTCGTACGGCGGCGGGTCGTACACGAATTGCGCAGACACGACGCAGCCGGGCGTGGCGGCGATCGTGAACTACCTCAGCTCGCTGACGCCACCGATCAAGTCCAACTGCGAGGCCGGACACTACTACCTGCTAAACAACTACAACCCGGGCTACTTCGGCAACGGCAACAACGCCTATACGGACACGAACCCGAATAACACCGTGTTCACGATTCCGCCGTCGTCAGTGCGGAGCATCGGCGACGTGCTGAACGACTACAACGTTTCCTGGAAGTATTATGGGGACGATTGGAACAACTATGTCGGCGATCCGTACCAGTTGAACTATGCGGCGATCGGGGCGGACACGGATGAGTACTGCAACATCTGCAACCCGTTCCAGTACGACACGTCGATCATGGCAAATGCGGCGGTGCGGACAGCGCACATTCAGGATACGGCGAACCTTTACTCCGACATCCAGAATGGGACGCTGCCGGCGGTTTCCATCGTGAAGCCGAGCGGGCTGGTGGACGGGCATCCGGCGTCTTCGAAGCTCGACCTGTTCGAAGGATTCACGAAGAAGATCGTGGATATGGTGCAGGCGAACCCGACCCTGTTCCAGACCACAGCGATTTTCATCACCGAGGATGAGGGCGGTGGCTACTATGATTCGGGTTACGTGCAGCCGCTTGACTACTTCGGCGATGGGACGCGAATTATCTTCCTCGTCGTGTCTCCCTACACAACGCCAGGGCACATCTCGCATGCGTATGCGGATCATGTCTCGATTCTCAAATTCATCGAGAGGAACTGGCAACTGCCGACGGTGACGGACCGCAGCCGGGATAACGATCCCGATCCGGTCACGGATATCAGTCCATATATTCCGACCAACAGTCCGGCTCTTACCGACCTGTGGGATTTGTTCACGTTCGGACAGCCGGATTTTTCGTGGTGGCAGTAGAAGCTACAGGAATAGGCCGCGGCGACTATCGAATCGGGTAGGCGCCGCGTAGTGGCGGAGTCGAAACGCCTCGCGGGAGGCGCAGGCAGGCACTGAACGGCGCGAGCCGATCGCAGTGCCTGCTTGTGGTTTTTTAGGTGTTCGGCGCGCGGCGTCTTCTCTGCGCCAATCTCGATTGGCAGAACCGATCCGTTTCACTGCTGCGCAGGCGCTCGTGTCACCCGAAACAGCTTGGGTGGTTGTTCGTCGGGCTCAACAAGCCAAAGATTGCGGCCGGGGAAGTAGTCAAGCAGCGGTTGAGTGCTGACATTCGGAATCTCGCGCGCCCATACGATTTTGGATCGGTCAACCTCGGCCCTGTCGTAGACCCATTCGTCGAGCGGATTGTGGCTTGGGCTGTAGCGGACGAGGACCAAACTGTTTCCGGGTACTGCGGCGATTTGCGACGCGATCGAGAGTCGTGCGTCCATGGCCGGAAAAAGCTGGACGTAGTAATGGTGAAAAGGCGCGAAGAGCAAGGCCAGCAGCGCCACTGCGCGAACCAAGCCGGCGCCCACGGGGAACGAGCCAAAGCGCCGTTGGCGAATGTGGCGGAAACCCTGAGTGATCAGGATGAATGTGGTGGCGGTCAGCGGGGCTGCATAATGTGGTTGGAACCAAGCGACCAATAGAAAAGCGGCGAAGCACAGCGCGAACTGCACCAAGAGAATTCGCATTCTGCGATCGCACAAAATCCACGGCAGTACGATCACCGCAAGAAACAAATCCGGCCAGATGAAGAATCGGACAAAGACCCAGGCATAATTGGCCGCGGCTGAGGCGATGTTTCTCAGAGTGTCCGGCCGGCCCATGGGCCACGCGAGGGAAGGCCACCAGAAATTGTAATAACTCTCAAATTCGGGGATCTGAAAATGAAATGGCGCCACCGTCTTTTGCCACGCGAATTGCGGGACGGCGCAATGGGTTCGTATGTTCAGCACGTGCGGGAATAGGAGCGGATTGCCAGTCAATCGCCAGTTGTAATAGCCCATGAAGAGACCGCACAAAGCCATCACCAAGCAGAGAGGAAGCACCAGGCGTGGCAGCGTCTCGCGCCAGGCCGCGCTGCGGCGACCGCATAACCACGCGATGAGGGCAATCGCTACCGGAATGCAGAACACGAGACCTTCGAAAGGCCGGCTGTTGGCCAGAATTGCGGTTCCGAGGCCGAGAATCAGAGCATCGCGCGTGCGATGAAAATGGATGAGGCGCGGCAGGGCGCCGATGACGAGCGCACCTCCCACTGCGGCAACGGCTCCGCCCCAATAGCTGTTTACCCAATAGCTGGAAGTCGCGAGTCGCAGGAGCATCAGCACGCCGCCAAACAACGCCCAACTCGGCGGCAGCCAGCCTTGGAGGGCCCACAGAACTGCAGCGCACATCAGGGACACGCTGAGGAGAACGCCGATCCAAGGATGTCCGAGCAGCTGGCCGATGGCGAGCATGGCGCCTTGAGCAGGAGGAAAGATCGACGAATAGGTAGGGTGCTGATTGACATGAAAAGTATCCAGGTACAACCACATGGCGTGCGGAGGATTCGTAAGCCTACCGTGGGCGAAAGTATCGCCGGCAAGCAGATAACTGAACTCGTCGTGAACCTCAGGAGCAGGAACCGGGTTCCACGGAAGCAGAATCACTCGGAGCACGATTGAGGAGATTGCGAGCGAAAACACGGCCCAGCCCCTTTGCTGCGCAAAGCGTGCGAAAAACTTCTCGATCGTCAAAAAAGGAGCAGCAAGAAACTGTAAAATGTAAGCCGCAACAAACAAGATGCACAGGATGGCCGCCTGCGCTTCGATATAGCGCAAGGTCATGTTGGGTATCGTTGGGAAAGCGGGGAATCAAAGGCAGTAATTCTCAGCGTGCGTGTGCATGAAGTGGTCAAGGCCGTCTCTGATGAAGGATACAATCGTGCGGGTGAGGCTTCGATCGCAATGCATCGACGCGATCACGATCGAGTAACCCCGGGACCACGCGGGCATTTTGTTCGGCAACGCCAGTCGAACTGCAGAGGCGATCGTTACAGAAGCGGCGCGCGGATTTCGCTGGCGGCACAAATTCCGAGTCTGACCGCGTACTTGTTGTGGCATATGAAGGCAAACTTTGGTAAATTTACGGCCAATGAACACCGCTGTTCACTTTCGCGCTGACGACATGGTCGTGACCCGCCACACTTTCGTTCGTCTTTTGAAGTACACCGCCAGCTACTTCTAACTCGTCTCGCTTTGAGGAATTCTGACAGCGAACTACGGGTGTTTCGATCCACATCCACAGTTTCCGTTTTCAAGCGAGGAGGAGTCATGAACGTTCATCGAGAAACATCGCCGATCTCTTCATTCATCTTGCACCACTATCGCCACTTCAACGCCGCGGTTGTAGTCGATGCGGCTGAGGCTTACGTGAAGCACCTGGCCGACGGCGGCAAGATGTTCGTCACGCTAGCGGGCGCGATGAGCACAGCGGAACTTGGGCTGTCGCTCGCGGAGATGATTCGCCAGGACAAGGTCCACGGAATCTGCTGCACCGGCGCGAATCTTGAGGAAGACCTGTACAACCTGGTCGCGCACGACCACTACGAGCGCGTGCCGCACTACCGGCAACTGACGCCGCGGCAGGAACAAGAGCTGCTGGATCGTCATCTCAATCGAGTCACCGACACTTGCATCCCCGAAGAAGAAGCGATGCGAAGGATCGAACGAATCGTGATGGAGGAATGGCGCGCGGCAGACCGCCAGGGCGAGCGATGCTTGCCGCACCAGTTTCTCTATCGGATTCTCCTGGCCGGCAAGCTCGAACAGCACTACCAGATCGATCCGAAAGACAGCTGGATGCTGGCGGCTGCGAAAGCGAATCTGCCGCTCTTCGTGCCCGGATGGGAAGACTCGACGCTCGGAAACATGTACGCCGCGCAGGTGATCAGCGGAGGCGTGAAGAACGTCACGACGGTGCGCGGGGGAGTGGAGTACATGGTGGAGCTGGCACGATGGTACACGGAGACTGCCGCGAGAACGCCACTTGGCTTTTTCCAGATCGGCGGCGGGATCGCCGGCGACTTTCCGATCTGCGTCGTTCCCATGCTTCATCAGGATCTGCGCCGCGAGAACGTGCCGCTCTGGGCTTATTTCTGCCAGATCAGCGATTCGACAACGAGCTACGGCTCTTATTCAGGCGCGGTTCCAAACGAGAAGATTACCTGGGGCAAACTGGGGATCGATACGCCGCGCTACATCATCGAGTCCGACGCAACGATTGTGGCGCCGCTGTTGTTCGCTTACATACTGGGATGGTGAGAAGCGGGAGCGAGCGCACGCCCAGAATGCTCACCCCGCGTTAATCGAGACATGTTCGGGACTACGTCGCCGAGCCCCGTTCTTTCTGTTTGCGAAACCCGGCGAGGCTGAAGAGCAAAACTCCCAGCCCAGTTCCGATCGTATTGTTTATCACATCCGTCGAACTTGAAAACCGGGTCGGTAGCCACACCTGGAGAACTTCGATCGTAAGACTTGTGAGAAACCCCAAGCCCAGGGAAGTCGTGACCGCCCAACCTAAGCTGCGCTTTGAGTTGAAATACGCGCACAAGAGGAATCCGAACGGAACGAAGCCCGCAACGTTGATCACTACATCCTGGAAGTAACTCGGAGTCCATTCGAAATCTTTCCAAGGAGCGAGCAACAGGACCTTGTGCGGAACTTGGAAGCTCCTGGGAATCTCGAGATCGGGAGCGCTCGAGAGGTCGTCGCGAACCACTCGCCCCGATCGCTCGCGGAACGCATAAAGTGCCGCTGCTCCTTCCGTCTGACTCGTTCCTGGATTGGCGGCTGTCGTCCAGGCGATGAAGTGTCGCACGATCTCATCAGGGGCTAGCTGGCGCTTATAGATTGCGACACCGCGCATCTCCCCCGCCCAGTTCGCATCGGTAACCGGCGATGTACCCAGGATCATCTGGCCCGAAAGATCCGAGAGGGATAGCGAAAGCCCATGTGAAGCCTCGGCGAGCTTGCCGTTCAGGTAGACCAATGTGCCCCGCGAGCCTGAAGTAATCGTAATAAGTATGGGCGTCCCCGAACGAAACGCATGCTCGACATCGATCTCTCGGTGAAGCGAACCAATGTCCCTATAGATTAAAAGGATGGTACGCCTCCATTCAAAGATGCGGAGACCCTGAGGAGCTTCGGGGGTGTAAAACGTCAGTATCGAGTTCGAGCCGAGATTTGTGTACGGCTCGAGATAAAGTTCGAGAGAGCAATCTGATTTTTGCTCGGCAGCGGGCCACTGAAAATTTTCGGAACTCATGACGATGCCGGCAGGCCCGAACCGAAGGCCGTTGCGATCTTGGAGCCATGTGACCTCATTTCGTGGGAACGGATCGAAGGGCCAAAGGCCGGCAATCAAGATGACGACCAGATACGCGAGACACCAAGTTCCCCAGCGTTCATCGAACAACTTCATCATTAGCCCCAGAGACCGGGTGCTCGGTCGTGAGCTAGAACTTCATAGCTCTGACCTTGCTCAGTGTGTCATGGCATAAATCAAATAGTTTGCGGCGATTCGAAACGCCACAGAAGCGGGATGCTCGGGATAATTGGAACTGTCCGCCCACTCCCACGCATCGCCAACGTCGGAATTATGGCAAATTGCGATGATGATGCGTCCCTTGCCGTCACGAATCGCTCGCCACTGAGGCACGGCGCTGTCCGGAGTGTAGTGAAAATCTCCGGAGAGATAGCGCGTTCCTGGAATCTGGACTCGATCGTCCAGATCGTAAACAATATGAAAGATGGTGTCGCGGTCATTCAGATCCTCGATGGGGCAACCGGGTAGGATTTTTCGCAAGCCTTCCAGTGCGACTTCCCACTCGTAGGCGCCGTGTGAATCGTCGATCATCATGAAGCCGCCTCGCCGGAGGTAACGACGCAGCCGGGCTGCCTGCTCATCGCTGATTTCCCAGGCACCAGGATTCTCGACGTAAATCCAGGGCCATTCATACAAATCGTCGGTTTTTGCGTCAACGATCTGCTCGGTGGATCGAGCCTGAACTCGAGTCAGACGGCGCACCGCCTGGATTACTTGCCGGTCCGCTTTGGGATAGTCAGATTCCCATCGTTGATAGCCGGTGGGACGAAATTCCGCTCCGAGGTCATAGTGGAAGCGCACGAAAGTCCACTCTGCCTTTTCACGGGGATTCGCGGGCGGAAAACGCTCGCCATCCATTTCGATGAAACCATCTTGGTCCTGAACCTGCTGGAAGAACGCGATGACACGGAGCGGAAGGAGAGCCAAGAGCATGAGCGGAATGCTGATTACAAAGTGTTGTACATTTTTCCAGCGCGACACCGATCGTTTTCCAAGAAAATGATTTCGCTTGCGAGTTCGACCACTGAGCTAGCCCCGGAGACTGATGCTTCGGATTGCCTCAGGGCAGGCCGAGACTTCCATACGATCTCGGATACGCAACGATCCCCCAGGGCAGATGGAAGCCTCCGATGGTCTTGAGCGGCTGATAGGAGTTGGCGTCAACCACAACCACGCTGTTGGAGCGACCACACGCCAACAGGATCTTGGAATCGTCCGGCGTGAATGTGAAATGCCAGCAGCGCTGGGCGGTCGGAACTTCTGCAAGCAGTTGCAGCGAATCCGCCGAAAACACCTGAAGCTTGCGGGCCATGGCGGCGGAAACGAAGATCCGCTTTCCGGCACGATCGAATGCAACTCCGTAAGGCTTGGCGGCTGTCTGGACGGACTTGAGGATGTTGAAATTCGTGTCCATCTTCAGAAGCGTTCCGGAGGCCTCCATCGTCACTGCATAGCCGCTGCCCGAGGGCGAAACTTTTATGCCGCGCGGCCGGATTCCGTACGGCTTCAGGTCGATATCGCGGATGTGGGCGCCAGTGGTTTCATCGAAGACGCCGATGTTGTCCTGCGCTTCGTTCGCGACCAGGAGCAATTTGCCATCGGGAGAGAATTCGAGCCCTTCTGTTTCCTTTCCGGCGGTAGAAACTGGTCCAGGGGACCAGTTCCCGACTGAAAATGACGCGATCTGCGCGGGCGGCTCGTTGGTTTCTTCTTCATCGTCGTCCTGGCCTGGGGGCCCTCCTTCCGAACCAGGCTCGAAAGTAGCGAAGAGTCGATCGCCGGCTCGATCGAGCTTCACGAATTCGGGATTGTCCCCGATGTGCATTTTCCTTACGAGTTTTAGGCGCGGTGTGCTGAAAACTGCGATGTCAGCAGTGTCCTTATCGGCGGTGATTAGATACTTTCCGTCCGAGGTGACACCTAATCCGCGAGGAGATACATCGGGCGGATGGACTCTCCGGATCACCTTGAGGGAATTCAAATCGATGACGCTGATTCCGCCGTCTTCTTCGGTAACGTAGGCGACATTCGTCGGCGTGCGCACGTAGCGCCACCAGACAAAGGCCACAACGATCAAAATGATCAGCACGATTGCGGCTGACCAAAACCGCGCGGGCCGCGAGCTCATAGGAGATCCCTTCCCAACACACACAGCCGGATATAAGCCGACATATCCCCCCGTTTGAATATTCCGCCACGGAGGGTGTTGTTCACGTTTTTTTAGATCAGACAAGGAGAGCAACGTTGAAAGGGGGGAAAAAAAGGCTGAACAAGAGCGGCAGACCCAGAATATGCGTATTGCAAGGACAAATTTGCTAATCCTGGGGGGAGTGAATGGTGCGCCAGAGTGCGTCTGGGCCGTGCAGGCATGCGAGGCAGGGCAGTCGGGGGGTTGCAATTGGGTACGTTACAGCAGTTTTGCTCGCCTGGTTTGCATTGTGTGCACCTTCCATCTGGGCCCAGGCCAATACCGGTGAACTGCGCTTTACTATCACGGATGCTTCGGGACTAGGGCTGAAGAGCACCGTTGAGGTGGTCAGCGAGGCGAATCAAAGCCACCAGAACCTGACGACCGACGATCAGGGACACCTGGAAGTCAAGCGCCTACCCTACGGCATCTACCAGGTTTCCGTCAACGCGAATGGCTTCGAAACCGCCGTACAGACAGTGGAGTTGCGATCGCCTGTGCCCGACGAGCTCGCCATTCAGCTCAAAGTCGCGACGGTGACCAGCAAGGTGACGGTCAACAGCGCGGCAACGCTGATTGACCCGGACCAGGCCGGCGCCTCCAACGAGATCGGAACGCAGAAGATCGAAGACCGAGTCAGCTCACTGCCCGGCCGCTCTCTACAGGATTTGGTGAATGACGAACCGGGCTGGCTCTACGAAGGCAACGCGGTGCTGCACCCGCGCGGCTCCGAGTATCAGACGCAGTTCGTGATCGACGGCATTCCGCTCATTGACAATCGCTCGCCGGGTTTCGGAACGGAGATCGAGGCCGACGACGTCGAGGATATGAAAGTGTACACGGCGGGCTTTCCCGCCGAGTACGGACGCAAGATGGGCGGCGTGGTGGAGCTCAACACCCTGCGCGCGACCGACCAAGGATTACACGGCAAAGTGGTACTCGGTGGCGGCAGCTATGGCACCGGCTCGGCGTACACCGAACTGCAATACACCAGGGGGAACGACACCCTGGGCGTGAGCGGCACAGGCAGCATGACCGACCACTACCTGAACCCCGTGGTGCCGCAGAACTACAACAACAGAGGCACCACCGGAAGCTGGGCCGGCAGTTATGAGACCGACCTGACGCCGAAGGACCGGCTGACCTTTACGGTGCGCCACTCGCTAGCGCGCTACGGCATTACGAATGAAATCGTGCAGCAGAACTGCCCCGCGAACCCCGATGCGCCCCCGCCTGCGGACTGCCCCTTGATTCCCGACGCCGACGGGAGCGGGAACGTGACGCAGGTTCCCGGCGGCCAGCGGCAATCGAGCGACAACTTCGAAACCATGGGAAGTGTCACCTATCAGCACTCGTTTTCCTCGGATGCGATCGGATGGCTGCGAGGGATGGTTCGCGACAGCAACCTTGATTTCTATTCGAACCCTCTTTCCTGGCCGCTGAATATTTCGCAGCACAACGATTTCAAGGAGATCTACTTCAGCGGCAGCCTGGCCGTCCACACCGGTCGGCACGACTTGAAGTTCGGCATCGAGAGCGACAGCCTCTTTTTGCACGAAAATTTCGCCTACACCATCCCCTACTGCCCTGACGGAGTGTACGGACCCGGGGGAACCGCGAGTAACCCCACCTTCACAGAGACCATCGACCCCGTCTGCCCTCTCAACCCCGACACCGTCGCGATATTCGACCCTGGCACACCGACCACTTTTGCTTTCCTCGGCAACCGTCCGGACCTGGAGCAGTCCGCTTACGTGGAGGACACCATTCACTTGGGCAAGTGGACGGTGGCCGGCGGGCTGCGCTGGGACCACTATCAGTTGGTGGTGAACCAGAACGCGGTGAGTCCGCGCCTCGCGGTGTCGCGCTACTTCCCCAAGGCTGGGCTGTTGGCGCACGTATCTTACGACCGCATCTTCCAGACGGCGTCGTTTGAAAACATTCTGCTGTCGAGTTCGGCGAACACGCTCTCGTTGTTCGGACCTGTCCAGGCGCCGGTCCTGCCGTCACACGGCGATTACTATGAAGGTGGCATCACCAAAGGTTTTCTAGAGAAGCTCCGGCTGGACCTGAACGTCTACCAGCGCAACACAAACAACTATCCCGACGACAATCAGTTGCTGAACACGCCGCTCAGCTTGCCGATCGCCTTCCGCAGGGCGCTGATCTACGGCGCGGAGGGCAAGATCTCGGTGCCGCAGTGGTGGCACTTCTCCGGCTGGGCCAGTTATTCCTACCAGGTCGGAAATAACTGGTGGCCGCTAACCGGCGGACTCTTTTTTTCAGGGCTGCCAACCACCGGGCACTTCCCGGATTCGCAGGACCAGCGCAACTTCGTGCGCGCGCGCGGGATCTATCAGGTTGTCCCGCGGCTATGGGTGGCTGCGGGCGTCGAGTACAACAGCGGCTTGCCCTTCGACACCGAATTCAGCTACGCGGAGAACGTGGCGCTCTACGGACCGGCGCTCGTGAACCAACTCAATTTCAACCGGGGGCGCATCCTGCCCCACGCTCAGGAAAACATTTCCATTGGCTACGATCTCTACAAGACGGAAAAGCGCTCGCTGAGTCTGCAGGCCGACTGCAACGACCTGACCAACCGCCTGCAGGTGCTGGACTTCGGCGGGCTGCTTTCGGCTAATGCCATAGGCCCGCAGCGCGTCGTCATGGTGCGAATGACGGCGAAATTCTAGTGACGCAAAGCGAGCCTAGGGCCACCGGCGAGTTCGAAAAAAAAAGTAGGGACAAAAACAAATAGGCTGAACAAATGGGGAGCGAAAGGAATTTTCCAGGTAGAAGTGCAGGAGAGGGCGCGCCTACTCCCCCCATCCGCTCGGGTGTCTGAGATTTGATTGTATGTCGAACAAGGCGTCACACACACCGGCGCCAGAATTGCTGTTGTTCGCAGACGGTGAACTGCCGTCGCGACGCGCCTCTCGGGTTCGTGCACACCTCGCAGCCTGCCTCGAGTGCCGTACACGGATGGCCGAAATCGACCGAACAATCGCCGCCTTCCTACGCATTCATCATCAAGCTCTTGAACCCGAACTGCCACCCGTTGGCGGCTCGCGTGCGCTGCTGAAGGCCGAGTTGGCTGAATTGGCGGCCGCGAGTCGATGGCGGCGGTTGCGTCTGCAGTGGAGTTCCTTGGATTTCGCATGTGGCCTTGTCTTGCTGCTCGTTGTTTTGCTGGGAGCCCAAATGCTCTACCGCTCCGGCTATGGTCTTGGCGAGGTGAGGGGCTACGCGGAGTCATTACCTAATGCAAGTCTGACACCCGGCCTTACTCGGAGCGTGGCGCTTGCAGAGCTATGCGTAGCGGATCACGACGAAGTCGTGCGTAATGTCCCCAGCCACTTGCGAAAGCGAGTTTTCCGAGAGTACGGAATTGCAGGCGCTGCGGATACGGATTACGAAGTGGATTATCTGATCACGCCGGGGCTGGGAGGTGCGGATGATATCCGTAATCTCTGGCCGGAGCCGCACTACAACACCCCGTGGAATTCATACGTCAAGGATCAACTCGAGGATCATTTGCACCAGATGGTGTGCAGCGGGGAAATCAGTCTGGCCGCGGCACAGAAAGACATCGCGCACGACTGGATCTCCGCGTACAAAAAATATTTTCACACAGACAGGCCTCTTCCGAATTATCTGACCTCAAGCGCACCGAATACTTTTCGGTATAGCGTCTTCTCGACTGACTGGTCCTCGCGGCGAGAAATACGGTCGAATCAAGTGGCATGGAGGAGGCGTCTCGGCGAACCAGGGAGTGGACCATGGAGCCGCGAGGGATAAGAACAACGGAAGACGCGAGGAAAATCCACGGGACACGCCCTTCAGGTATTGTTGGGGAAAAGATAGACGCGCCAACTGCGGTGAACCACGACGGGCCCCGTCAGACGACACACTCGAAATAGCACTCATCGCTCACCGGAAATCGTCGCAACCTTTTGTGGCGCTTCGATCACGGAGCTCCCTTGCTCGCACCCTGGAAACGAATTGACCGCCGGCGGCGTCAATGAAGGTAGCAACCGCGCTGCGACGAGCCTAGCTACGATCGATCCAGCCGAAGGAGCGAAAACATGAGCGGCTTCCTGAGTGCGGAGGAGTTGAAGAAATTAAAGCCTGCCGAAACGTCGTCTTTCGCCTCGCCGATTCCCACACAGATCGTCTCGAGCGACGAGTTCTTCCCGCAGCGCCAGAACCAACAGCAGCGCGAAGTTGAGGCGCGGTTGAAAGAAATGGGCGCACGCTTGGCTCGAAAGCACGGGATGAGCCGGCGATCATTCTTCACGACCGCGGCCGGAATGGCGAGCGCGTTCCTGGTGATGAATCAGGTGTACGGGAATCTCTTCGACGTAACGCCCGCTGAGGCGGCCACTCCGGAGTTGGCCGATGAGCGAGCTGCGTCCCTGCAGGAGCAGTTCATCTTTGATGGCCACACGCATTTCCTGCGTGACGACACGCGCCTGACCGGTTTCATCAAGATGAGGCAAGCCGTTGGCGATGCGGGATGGAATCCCGAGCTGAAGGGCAAGAAGCAGACGATCGAAGACCTGAAATACAACAACTACTACAAGGAAATTTTTCTGGACAGCGACACGAAGGTCGCGCTGATATCGAGTGCGCCGTCGGACATACCTCGCGATTGGTTCCTGACGAACGAAATGATGTCAGCCGCGCGCGAGAAAGTGAACAAAGCTGCCGGATCGAAACGCCTGCTGTGCCACGCGATCTTCACGCCGGGGCAACCGGGGTGGCTCGATAGCCTTGACCGCGGTCTCGCCTTGAAACCGGACTCGGTGAAGGGCTACACAATCGGCGACAACACCCATAAGGAACTGGCGCGGTATCCGTGGCGCATGGACGATGAAAAAGTCACCTACCTCGGCTACGAGAAAATGCAGAAGGCGGGAATCAAGAATGTTTGCGTCCACAAGGGGCTCTTTCCCCCGTCGCTGGACGAGGTCTATCCGCGGCTCAGGCCGTATGCCGACGTGAGCGACGTCGCCAAGGCTGCCAAGGATTGGCCGCAATTGAATTTCGTGATCTACCATTCGGGTTATCGCAACGTGGGCGGGGTCGGAGGCTCGGATGCGGCGGAGGCGTGGACAATGGTCGAAAAGCGGGGCCGCAACGATTGGGTCACGGACTTAGCCGAAATACCCGCGAAGCATGGCGTTACCAACGTGTACGGCGATCTTGGTCAACTTTTCGCGGCCAGCACCGTCGCTCAACCGAAACTCGCGGCTTATTTGGTGGGCTGTCTTGTTAATGGCCTGGGAGCCGACCACGTCGTCTGGGGCACAGACGCGCTATGGACAGGCTCGCCGCAATGGCAAATCGAGGGACTTCGCCGGCTCGAAATTCCCGAGGATATGCAAAAGCGATTTGGATTCAAACCGCTCGGGCCTGCAGACGGGCCCGTGAAGACAGCGATCTTCAGCGGTAATTCGGCGCGACTTTACAACTACAAAGCTCCCGCGCGCTGGTCGAAGATGGACCGCTTCGCGCAATTGAAGGACGGTTACATCAAGTCGGGTCCGCACCGCACAAACCTTCGCTACGGATACGTGTCAGTCTAAGGGCGAAAACGGAGCAAGCGCTTTTCGTAACGGTCTGCGGACCTTGATGGGCGCCGGGCGCCTCGCAGATTCATTTGAGAATCGGTGTGCGCGATCTGTACAAAATCCAGTCGCGATGAATCGCCTGGTCTCCTCGATGTATCCCTTCCTCGTCGCTAAGTCGCCAAGTCCATAGAGCTGTTGGCGTTCGGCTTCGGCTCGCTCTGATTTTGAGCCGTAGCGCGCCGATTAAACGGAGGACGCTGCGAGACTTTACGAGTTCTTAACGGATCTCTTAGCAGTTTCTGAACATCTTGCTGCCAAGCTTATGCGCAACGTGCACGTTGCTCCTCAAGTTGGCGACCCAGTTCTTGTTTCGTTTCCGCGGATATTGCTCCGCACGACCCTCTTGCTTTGTTTCATTCTGTTCTCGGCCCATGCCGATTGCGGTGCGACGCAGCCTGCAAATTCCCGCGATCCATTCCCCTTTTCGGTGGGATTGTCTGCGCGCTTTGCGGTCGCCGATTTTGACGGCGACAGGCGGCCAGATGTGGCCAGCGTTCAGGTTGGGCAAAGGGGCGAAGCTGGCAAAGTCAGTTATTCGATCGAGCTTCGACTTAGCGCCTCCGACTGGAAATCGATTCAGGTCGTCGGGCCACCCGGTGGATTGCTGATCCGGGCAGCAGATGTCAACAACGACAGTTTCATTGACCTGACTTTCGTCGCTGCGTGGTCTCAGCAGCCGGTGGCGATACTGCTTAACGATGGAAGCGGTAACTTCGCCCCGGCTCCGACACTGGCATTTCCAGATGCATTTGCCAGCTCGAGGGGACCATCTGCTGACGAGTCCTCTGGCATAGTTCGCGCCCCCGACGTCACGCTGTCGCAGGAGCGGACGGCGATGTACCCCGCCGCGGAAAAAATGTCAGGGACCCGATTGGCGATCCGTTCATTTCGCCCTTGCCGTGTTGTTATCATCTCCAATTCCTTTTTCAATTCTCGTCCCCCGCGCGCCCCTCCGTTCGAACTCTGCTTCACGTAACGTCTTAAGACTGTCGACTCCAACCATCCTTCGTTCTGCCGGTGCACTCAGCTCAGGTAACTCGGGCTGAATCTGTCACCGTATTGTTCGTGCCGAAGTGTATCGGTGCCGGGTGGCCCCCAAAAAGGGAGCATCGTGATGAATGCAAATCAACGAATTCTCATAGTGGATGATGATCCGCAAATCCGTCGCGTGCTTCGGGCAACATTGATCGCGGAGGGATACGAGGTATGGAACGCCAGGCAGGGCGACGAGGCACTGGATCTTATCCGCGGCGAGAAATTCGATCTGGTCCTACTGGATTTGAACCTGCCTGACATGATGGGTATAGATGTCTGCCGCACGGTTCGCAGCGGATTCAACGTACCCATCATCGTCCTGACTGTGCGTACTGACCAGAGCGATAAGATCGCCGCGCTCGAGGCAGGTGCAACCGACTATGTTACAAAGCCTTATGACACGCTGGAACTTCTGGCCCGCATTCGAGCGAACCTGAGACGGCGCGGTACGTCCGCGCAAGACGTTTTCGTGTTCGATGACTTCGTAATCGACCTTCCGACCAGAACCGTCAATCGGGATGGAGAAAAACTACGCCTCTCACCGAAGGAGTATCAATTGCTTCGGTTCTTGCTTGAAAACCGCGGCAAGACGCTGTCCCATCGCGCATTGCTGCAGACAATCTGGGGGCCTGATTACGGGGAAGAAACCGCCCTTTTGCAGGCGGTCATCGCACAACTCCGCAGGAAGATTGAGCCCGATCCTAAGCATCCGCAATACGTGGTCACCATTCCATGGGTAGGTTACAGATTCGGTTAGAACCATGGATTCGCCCGCCTTCCGAAAATGCCTTGGACATCTTCCGCTGTAACTCTCGCGCGCGATAGCCAAACTTACAAACCCGTTCGAATAATTTGGCGCCCTTCCACGCGGATTCGGCAAAAAGGTACGAACGAACGTTTTGTTAAATCCAGATCTGGGTTTTACACGCTTCGCATTGAAATTTCCAATGTTAATGACAAATAAGTTGAATGAATCATCAAGAAATTCTTAGGCCCGCTTCGATACTTCCTTACGGCTGTCCCTTTAGTTTGGGTGTGAATCTCGGGGGACACCATGAAAATGAAATTGTACGCGCGCGGTTCTCTCGGCGTTTTTGCTCTGCTGGTTTTCTTCGCTGTTCTTGGAGCAAAGGTTCAAGCTCAATCGACCTTCGGAAGTGTGCGAGGTACCGCGATGGACCCGACAGGCGCGGCCGTGCCCAACACGCACATCAACTTGCACAGCGTCGACGAAAATACCGACGCCACGGCGGTGAGCGACAGCGAGGGAAATTTTGTGTTCGAGAATGTCAAACCTGGGCTTTACACATTGACGGCGTCTGCAGACGGATTTGCGGACGCGATTGTCAACCAGCTGATTTTGTCGGCCAGGCAGGACTTGCGCGTCGATGTGAAACTGGCTCTGAAGTCTCAGGCGCAATCGATTGAAGTGACGGCGGCAGCTGCAACAGTGAACACGGAAAACGCCACGCTGTCCGATTCGAAGGTCAATAGCGACATTACCGAATTGCCTCTGAACTCGCGGGCGGTATCAACCAGTCCATTGGCCGCGCTGGCGGTTTCGCCCGACGTCGTGAAGGATAGCCAGGGGAATATCGCTGTGGGTGGCTCAACTGCCGCCCAGGTGGGGTTCTCTGTGGACGGAATCTCCACGGCCAGCGTGCGGGCGAACGGCGCCTTGCAGGATGCCTATCCTTCCCAGGAAGGAATCGAGGAGATGAAGGTCACGTCCTTCAACAACAACGCAGAGTTTTCGCAAATGGGCGACGTGACCTTTACGACCAAAAGTGGCACCAATCAGTTTCATGGAAGCGTGTTTGAGTATTTCCAGGACGACATATTGGACGCCACGATCTACGGGTTTAGCTCTAAGGCGCCAAAAGTGTTCAACACTTTCGGAGGCAGCCTGGGCGGCCCGGTAATTCTTCCCAACCTCTGGGACGGCAGAAACAAGAAGACATTTTTCTTTGCGGACTACGAGGGAAACCGCAAGACCACCTCTGCTCCAGAATTCCTTCTCGTTCCCACGCAGGCAGAACGATCGGGCAATCTGGGCGCTATGGTGACGGCGCTAGGGAACGGGCAGTTGATGGATCCCTTTACCGGAACTCCGTACCCGAACAACACCATTCCGTCCTGCACAGCCCCGGGCCCGGGAGGGCCGACGGACTGCCTCAATCCTGTTGCGCAGAAATTGCTAAATGCATGGTATCCGCTGCCGAACGCCAACTTGAATCAAGTGAATCCCGCCTACGACTACCAGACGTTGGTGCCTATCCCATCCAACTCCAACGCGTGGGACCTACGTCTCGACCAAACCCTCACATCCAAGCAGCAGATCTACGGCCGCTATAGCTGGAAAAACGTGTTTGTCACCGAATCCAACAGCGCCGGCGTGATAGCGCCGGCAAACAATTTTCTGCCCAATGACGAGGCGCACGAGCAGAACCGCAGTTTGGTGATCTCCGACAACTACACACTGAGTGCGAGCTTACTGAACGAATTCCGTTTTGGATTCACGAATTTCACGGAACATGACACGTTTCCCATCGGCGGAGCGCAGGCCGATGTCGGCACGGGGCCCGGCGACCTGGGCCTGACGCTGAGCACGATTCCTTTGCAATTCATCGCACAGCCGACGGGCCATGCCTTCCCCACGTTCAACTTCCTGGACGGCAGCATTACCGACATCGGCCAGGACCGGGTGGGCACGACACTTTCGAAGACCTACCAGTTCACGGACAATTTCACGATCATAAAGAACTCGCACACGGTGCGATTCGGCTTCGACACGCGCAGAGTTCTTTATAACGCCCTCATGTTCTATTACGCCTCGGATGACTACGGCCAGTTCAACTTCAACGGCTCCCTTACGGGCTATTCTTTCGGCGACTTTCTGCTGGGCGCGCCGCAATCGAACTTCGCGATAACTGGCGGCCCTCAAGTCAACGCCTATAGCTGGTACTCGGGTGTTTATGGCCAAGACGAATGGCAGGTGAACAACCATCTCACCGTCAGTTTCGGTTTGCGCTGGGAAGTGCAACCCGCCATGGTCGAAACCAACGGCGATCTGGCCAGTTTTGACCAGGCACTCAACAGCATCGTCGTTCCAAACAAATTCTTTTCCATGCTGAAGACTTATGCTCCCGCGACCCCCGTCTACGTGGGAACTCTTGAGTCCTACAACGGGTGCTCGCTCACAAACTACGGAGTGACTCCAGATCCATCCTTACCTTGTACGAATGTGACGACGGCCAGTCAGGCCGGTCTTCCACAGGGACTGAGGCATACGCCCCTGCATAATTTTGACCCGCGCCTAAGTGTCGCCTATCGGCCGTTCAATAACGAGAAGACGGTGATTCGAGCGGGTTTCGGGCTCTTCACGATGACGACGCTTGGCCCTATGTCGTTCAACAATGCGATGGTTGGCGTTTCGGATTTGGTGAGCTATGCGAATCCCTACCCTGCAACGAATCAGATCTTCCAGTTTCCGAATGCCACCCCGCTGAACGCGGCGATCCAGTTCGGAGGCGGCGCGTTTGAAGAGGCCAATAATCCGTACTGGCAAAATGGCACGTCCGCGCAATGGAACCTGACCGTGGAGCGGCAACTGACGACCAACACCACGGCGCGGCTTAGCTATGTCGGCCAGGGCACCTGGCATCTGCCCATCACCGTCGATCTGAACCAAGTGCCGGCCAGCAAGAACCCATATTTGCAAAGCGAAGCTCCCTATCCGCAATTCGGTCTGCTGATGTCCTCGGAAAGCATCGGGAACGCGTCCTATGAGGCAGGCATCGCGGAGTTGCAGCACAAGTTCTCGCATGGACTAACGTTCCAAGCGAACTATACGTATGTAAAAAACATCAGCGACGCGCAAGGCAGCGACGCACCTAACGGATTCGCCGGCGAGGAACCCTATGCCGTGGAGATTGCCAACCGTTTCGATCTCGGATATGACCGCGGCAATGTGGCGGGAACACCGCGGCAGCGTTTTCTGCTTACGGGTAGTTACCAACTGCCGTACGGGCACGGGAAACGCTGGGTCGGCGGGGGCAAGGTCCTGAATGGCGTCTTCGGAAACTGGATTTTCAGCACGGTTACGACAGTGCAAACTGGCCAGTGGCTGACGCCCACGATGAACGCAGCCCAAGATCAGTCGAACACAAACATGGTCGTGCGAAATTCACAAGGCTCGGCCGTTGCGCGCCCGGATTGTGTCGGCAATCCCATACCTTCGAATCAGGGCCCGGCAGACTTCTTTAACGTCAACGCATTCGCATTTCCACCGCCAGACGCCGGACGGTTCGGCGATTGCGGGTTGGGCATTTTGGAGGGACCAAACATGGTCAACGTCAATGCGTCGCTGGCCAAAGTCGTCAGTTTCGGTGAACGAATGCGGCTGCGCTTTGAGGGGTCATTCACCAACGTGTTCAACCATTCCAATTTTGCGCCGCCTGCATTGAATGTCAGCAACCCCTCGACCTTCGGTGTGCTCACATCCGTGCTGCCACAGGGCTCTGGCGGAAATCGTACAGGACAATTCGCCGTGCGTTTCGACTTTTGAGTTTCGGCATGATCGATGGTTGAAGAAACGATCAGAAAGGAAAGGTGAAAGTGATGATTGCCGTTTATATCTTTGCAGGTTTGCTGATTGTCGGTGGCGTTCTGGCGATCATAAGGCAGAAACTGGCCGATGGGCCGCTCT
>Ga0187783_10000229_pt1 | contig 42650 bp, 38 predicted proteins | sample 1015_SJ02_MP02_2_FD_132471 | JGI IMG/M metagenome (GOLD analysis project Ga0187783, IMG submission 132471) | Tropical peat soil microbial communities from peatlands in Department of Meta, Colombia - 1015_SJ02_MP02_20_MG | ecosystem: Environmental > Terrestrial > Soil > Wetlands > Peat | place... | reverse complement strand
CTACGTCCACCACCCGCAACCCGGCGACGCCCAGCGCGCGCGAGGAGGTCAGCAGCGAAAGATAAGAAAAGTGTTCGTGGTAGATCGTGTCGAATTGCCGCCGCTCGATGAGCCGCAGCAGGTGGGGGAACTCGAGCGTGACGGTGCCGGTGTCCTTGACCAGGGCGCGCAGGCCGATGGCAAAGCCACGGATGTCTGGGACGTGCGCGAACACGTTGTTCGCGGCCACGAGGTCAGCTTGTCCGTAGCGGTTCGCGATCTGCCGCCCGGTATCCGGTCCAAGGAAGCGGACCTCGGTCCTGATGCCGCGGGCTCGCGCTGCGGCCGCGACATTTGCGGCCGGCTCGACGCCGACTACGGGGACTCCCGCCGCGTGGAAGTGTTGCAGCAGGTAGCCGTCGTTGCTGGCTACCTCGGTGACGAGGCTTTCGGTGCCCAGGCCGAGCTGCTCGGTCATTGTTTCGGCGTATCGCTTCGCATGCTCGACCCAGGAATCGGAGTAGGACGAGAAGTATGCGTAATCCGAAAAGATATCCTCGCCGGGTACGTACGCCGGCAGCTGTACCAGCAGGCACGAGTCGCAAATCCGGACATGCAGCGGATAAAAGGCCTCGGCCGAGTCCAGCTTGTCGGCGGCAACATAGCTCTCGCAAAGCGGAGACATTCCCAGGTCGACGAAGGTCCGTGTGACGTTTTCATCACACAGACGACATGAATACTGCAAGGACGTGCCCTGCCCTTCCACTAGCGAGCCTGCTGCCGGGCGTGCCAATCCTAACTGCGGAAGCGAGTCTCAACGTACGCGAGTGACTTTGCGAGAAGCCTCGCAGCTTAGTCTGCGATGCGTTTAGCCTCGGGTAGCGAAAGAGAGGCCGACCATGATCCACATCGAATGCCGATCGTGTCGCGGTCGGCTTGGCACGGTCGTGCTGGATCTGGGCAACCAGCCGGCCTGCGACTTCTTTCCTGAGCTGGGTGATCCCGGTCCCGACCGGCTCTACCCGCTTCAGATGTGGCTGTGCTCCTCCTGTGGCCTGGCCCAGCTGGTCGCCGACCCGACCGTGCCAGACGAGCCGAGAGGTGCCGAGCCAGCAGCGCTCGTCGCCCAGGCCGCAGATGCCGTGAGCCGTGTTGCGGCGGCGGGGCTGCTGCCGGCCGGAGCTACCGTGGCCGAGTACGGCAGCCCGCACGGTGGGTCCTGGCTCAGCCTTGCGATGGATCGCGGTCTCAGACAGGCGGCGGATGGCGAGCCGGCCGATGTGATCATCGACTGTTTTGGCATGATGCACGCGGCCGACCAGCACGCGGCACTCGCGCAACGGGCAGCACGACTGACCAGCGGGGGAGTGCTGCTGCTGCAGTACCACTCGCTCGAGACGATCATCCGCTGCGGCCAGTGGAACGCCCTGCGGCACGGGCACTACGCCTACTACTCCACGACTGCTGTTGCGACGATGCTGGCCAGCCACCGCCTCAGCGCACGGACCACATGGCAGTTCGAGCTGTACGGCGGCACAGTACTGCTCGCGGCCACCGCCACTACAGCAGACGGCAGGGACGCGGACGCTGCGGTTCGTTCGCTGCTGGACGCTGAGGCGACGACGGGTGTCCGCGACCCACGTGTGCTGTCCGGTTTGCAGAGTGACGCGCGCCGGCGGGTGGCGGCCCTGCGCGACTGGCTGGGTGCGGAGCGGTCCAGCGGTCGCCGGGTGCTCGGTTACGGAGCCGCGTCTCGTGCGGTTGCGCTGCTCTCCATGGCGGGCATCGACAGCACACTGCTGCCGGGCATAGTGGATGCTTCTCCAGGCAAGCGCGGGCTGCGGATGCCCGGAACCGACATACCCATACTGGGCACTGATGTGCTGCGTGCGGGCCAGGCCGACTCGGTGCTGCTGTTTGTCGCTGACCTTGTCACCGAAGTACGAGCCGCATTCCCCGAGGTGGAAGAGGCTGGCAGTCGGTGGGTCGTGGCTGACGCGATAGGCGACTGACATCAGCGTGCCTCAGGATGGCTGCAGCATCAGCCGGAGGCGCTCGAGGCAACGTCCGCGAGTAGGGCCGATGCTGCCGATCGGCAAGCCCAGCTGATCGGATATCTCGGTGTAGGAGACCGGGGGATCGGCCATCAGAAGCTCGAGCAGTCGCTGTGATCGGATCGGCAGCGTGGCGACCGCCGCGCGAACGGCCTGCGCGCGCTCTTCTGCCAGCAGCCGCTCGTCGACCTCAGGCTGATGGCCGGTGGTGCTGCCGAACGCGGCGTCCTGGTCGTCGACCAACGTGACTCGTTTGCTAGCGGCCAGGTGACGCAGACACTCGTGCCGTGCAGTAGTCGCGAGCCAGCTGCCGACTCGCTCTGGATACTCGATCCGGTGGATGTGCTCGAGCAACCGGAGCCACGTGGCCTGAACCACGTCTGCAGCGTCCACCTCTGCCAGCTTGAAGTCCCTGGTCATAGCCCAAATCAGCCTCGAGTACTGGTCGACAAGGCGTTCCCACGCTGACTTGTCGCCCGCGGCCGCGCTCCGCACGAGGCTGGCGACATTCGGGATGGTCTGTCCGTGATCGTGTTCTACTACGGCGATGTTATTGGCCAAGCCGGGCGGCACACTGTGCCCAGTGCTGCCGAGTGACGTAGTCAATACGCACCGTCCCCGTGTGACACGGCGGACCACGTTTTCCACAGGATCTGCAGGTCCAGGACGAACGACCAGTTCTCCACGTACCGCACATCGAGCCGGACCGCTTCGTCCCACGGCAGGTCTGACCGCCCGCTAACCTGCCACAGGCCGGTGAGCCCTGGCTTGACGGCTAGTCGGCGCCGCATGTGATAGGCATATGCATCGGTCTCGCTGGGCAATGCTGGCCGGGGACCGACCAGGGACATGTCGCCCACGAGCACATTGATGAGCTGCGGTAGCTCATCGAGTGACCTGCGACGGAGCCTCTCGCCGACCCAGGTGATCCGCGGGTCCTTGCGGATCTTGAACAGCAGGCCGTCGCTCTCGTTGAACGACTTGACCTCAGCGAGCCGCTGCTCGGCGTCCACAACCATGGTGCGGAACTTGTACAGGGTGAAAGTCTTTCCGTTTTTGCCGACCCTGGTCTGCCGGAACAGGACGGGACCGTCATCTCCCAGCTTGATAGCCACCGCCAGTACGGCCAGGAGCGGCAGCAACACCAGCAGCGCGGTGGCCGCGACCGCGCGGTCGAATGCGGACTTGATGAGCCACGGGACACCGGCGAACTCGGGATGGTCCATGTGCAGCAGCGGGAGCCCTGCTATCGGCCTGATAGTTGTGCGCGGGCCCGCCACATCCAGCAACGCCGGCGCGACGCACAGATCGGTGTTGGTTTTCTCCAGCGACCAGGCGAGATCCCGCAGCCGTGCACCGCTCATCTCCGGACACGCCAGCACAGCGACAGTGTCCACGTGCATCCACTCCACGACCTCGGTGACATTGCCGAGGCCGCCGACTACGGGCAGGCCGTTAATCTCCTCTGGTCTGTCGGGACCAAGGACGCAGGCGGCCACGGCTCGCAGACCGTGGTGTGTGTCCCGACGCAGCAACGCGGCGAGTTCTGCGATGACGTCGGCATGTCCCACGAGCACCGTCCGGCGCATGCAAGCGCCAAGGGCGCGCTTGCGGTGCAGCCGCTTCCGCAGCCAGTAGCGGGCCGCGAGATCAGAGGCGATGGTGCCGGGCAACGCGATAACAACGTAGACCCGCGCAATGTCAGTCCTCGTCACATACGAAACAAAAGCGACGGCCGCAATGAGGAAGATGCCGCTGTTGAGTACCCTGCGGAACTCATCGGTTCCGACGCCGACGAACCGTGCGTCATAGCCACCGGCGAAGGCAAGAATGATCAGCCACAGCAGCGGCATGGTGAGCCCGAACCAGAGGTACGCAAGTGCGTCGGCCTCTCCCCCGAATCGCACCTCGAACGCCGCCAAGCCGCAGGCCAGCGCGCAGCAAGCGTCCGCCAGGGCTGCTTTCCGCAGGTAGCTGCTGGTCCAGTTGGTAGCGCTGTGCGCCCGCGGCCGAGTGAACCCGCCGACCGCCAATGGCTCTGGCGTGGTCAAACGCTCCGCCACAGCGCCCCTCCTACACACTCAAAGCAAGCGCGCAGCCACTGCGCTGCGGCGCACCTGGTCCCTCCCGTGCCCTCGGTAGCAATAAGAAAGACGCGCAGATAAACGTCACGGTTGACAGCCTGGACGATGAACAATGGCGTTGATGACAGGACTGATCACGGCGGCTTACTGGACACACCGGCGCTGCGACGTTGACCGCCAGCGAACGTCGGACGTCGCAGGGCCACAGCGAACGACTACTATCGGCTGCGTGAGCGAGGTAGTGCCGGTGGCACCTGGCCCGGAAGATGTCAAGATCATTACTCTCGCCAGGGCGGCGCGAGCCAGGGTCGCTGCAGCCGAGGGGGCCGCGGTGCGTGACGACACCGGCCGTACGTACGCCGCGGCGGCGGTGGCGCTGCCGTCACTGCAGCTATCCGCCTTGCATCTCGCCGTTGCCATGGCAGCCTCCAGCGGCGCTAAGACTCTGGAAGCTGCTGCGCTGGTTAGCGAAGGCGGAACACCTGACGCGCGCGATCTGGCCGCCGTCCGCGAACTGGGGTCGGACGTGGTGGTGTTCCATGCGGCCCCGGACGGAACCGTGCTCGCGACCTTGCGGCTGTGACGTTCGGTGCCACCACCGCATGATCCGGAAACGACCACGGCCGAGCCGCACAACGACGCTCTCGCAGACCCGTTAGGCCCTAGCACCGCGAAAGCGTCACGCCGGTGGTGGGCACGCTGGCCGGTATTGCTGATCCTCGCATGGGTCGCCCTGGCGGTCGTGGATCTGACCGTGTTCGGCGCGAGCGACTCCTCGCCGCGGGCGGCAGCCACGAAGACCGGGTCGACAGGCCATGTGCCCAGTTCGCCGGCGAGCCAGGAAGCCACGCCGGCGCCCACCAGAACGAGCGCCCAGCCGTCGGCGCCGCCGGCCGTGCAGGTGCTCGTGCCCGCCTCTGCAACCGCATTTGGGCCGACTGGACCGGACTCCGGCGACAACCCAGGCGACGCCGACCTGGCCATCGACGCGAGCATGGCTACGGCATGGCAGACGGACTGGTACCGCAGCGCAGCGTTTGGCAACCTGCAAGCCGGCACGGGTCTGCTCATCGACATGGGTCGGCCTGTGTCGATCTTGACAGTGCAGCTCATCCTCGGCGCACCAGGCGCTGACCTGCAATTGCTCACTGGGGACACGCCCGCGCTATCGCAACTGCAAGTCCAGGCCACCGCCAACGACGCAGGGGACAGTGTCACCCTGAATCTCACGAACTCTGGACCGGCGAGTTACCTGCTCATCTGGTTCACCGTCCTGCCACCGGACAGTTCGGGCACCTTCCAGGCGAGCGTCTACAACGTGCGGATCGAGGGCACGCCATAGCGCCGGGGCAATCCGGCCAGGCAACGGCATCGGCGACTGGCCGGCGTGGCCGCCTGCGCGCGGCTGGCGGCGAAGTCGCAGTGCTCGCGGCGGCTGCGGCGTGGGGCAGCACCGGGACCGCGGCGCATTTCGCGGCAGCCGGGGCGAGCCCGGCGTCGGTGGGTGCGGCCCGCATCGCGATTGGCGGCGCGCTGCTGCTGATCATCGCGCTCAGTACCGCCGACCTTAGGCGAGCCACTGGGCGGTTGCTGGCCGGTGCCAGCGAGCGTCCGTGGCTCACCCGCCTGGTGCTCGTGGTTGCATCTGGAGCCGTGGCCGGCTACCAGGTCTGTTTCTTCACCGCGGTCAGGCTCGGCGGAGTTGCCGTTGGCACGGTGGTGGCGATCGGGAGCGCGCCGGTGCTGACCGGCCTGCTGAGTCGGCTGACCGGTGGGCCGCCCCTCGGCCGCCGGTGGGGAGCTGCCACGGCAGCCGCGGTTATCGGTTGCGTGGTGCTGGTCACCGGTGGCCGCGCGATCGGTATCCGCCCCGACGCCGTGATGCTGGCTATAACGGCAGGACTCTGCTACGCCGTATATGCCGTCGCAGCGCGTCGGCTCATTGCCGGTGGCACCCCCGAAACGGCGGTGATGGGACTGCTCTTCGGCGGCGCGGCCGTGTTGCTGGCTCCGGTGCTGGCCGTGAGCCCAGACGGATGGCTGCTCACCGCCAGGGGGCTTGGTATCGCCAGTTATCTGGGCGTGGTGACGACCGCGGCCGCATACCTTCTCTATGGACGTGGGCTGCGCACGGTAACTGCCCCGGTCGCTGTCACGATCGGCCTGGCCGAACCAGCCGTGGCGGCGCTGCTGGGCCTCGTTGTCCTCGGAGAGCGGCTGACTGGTGCCGCTGTGGCCGGCCTCCTTCTCATCGGCCTGGCGCTGGTCGGCGTCGCTGGCGACAAGTCGGCGGTCGGGCCAGCGCCGCCCGGCCCGCCGGGTTAGGACGCTGTGCCTGGAGTGCGGCAGAATCGCGAAATGGAAACCCTGTCCGAGCGGCAATCCGGCGAGTTCAGGTCCGGCTTCGCCTGCTTCGCCGGGCGGCCGAACGTGGGCAAGTCCACCCTCATGAACGCCCTGGTCGGCACCAAGGTCGCGATCACGAGCAGCCGCCCGCAGACCACCAGGCGGGCGATCCGCGGGGTGGTGCACCGGCCGGACGCGCAGCTGGTCATCATCGACACGCCGGGTCTGCACCGGCCGCGGACGCTGCTCGGCGAACGGCTCGACAGCCTCGCGCGGTCGACGCTCACGGAAGTCGACGTGATCGGCTTTTGCCTGCCGGCCGCCGAGCGGATCGGCCCCGGCGACAAGTACCTGGCCGCCGAGCTCGCGAGCATCGGCAAGACGCCGGTCGTGGCGATCGTGACCAAGACCGATGAGGCCGCCAGGCAGCAGGTAGCAGCCCAGCTTTCGGCTGTCAGCGCGCTCGGGGAGTGGGCCGACGTGGTGCCCGTGTCGGCGGTGACCGGCTTCCAGCTCGATGTCCTGGCGGACGTGCTGGTCTCCCACCTGCCACCCGGCCGGCCGCTCTACCCGGCTGGCGATCTTACCGACGAGCCCGAGCAGATTCTCGTCGCGGAACTCATCCGCGAGGCGATCCTCGAAGGCGTCACCGACGAGCTACCGCATTCGATCGCGGTCGTCGTCGACGAGATGGGCCCGCGGGCCGACCGGGACGACCTCGTCGACGTGCACGCGGTCATGTACGTCGAACGGCCCAGCCAGAAGGCCATCGTGCTCGGCGCGCGCGGCGCACGTCTCAAGGAGGTCGGCACGACGGCCCGGCGCCAGATAGAGGCCCTGATCGGCAGCCGGGTCTACCTGGACCTGCGGGTCAAGGTAGCCAAGGACTGGCAGCGAAACCCGGGCCAGTTGCGCCGGCTCGGCTTCTACGACTGAAGGCAGCAGACCGGAACGGGCCCGCTGCGCCCGGCCGTCCTCGTCGGGCCGCGGCCTCAGGATGCGCCGAAGCCGGCCAGGTCGAGCTCCCAGTGCCTGGTGACACCGCTGATCTCGAACCCGAACCGGGCGTTGATGGCGATCATGTGCTCGTTCGACCCCGCATTGTCGGTCGTGATACGGGTGACATCCGGCGCCGCCTTGGCGACCAGTTCCAGCATCGCGGCCTTGACCAGCAGGCCCAGCCGGTGTCCGCGGTGCGCAGACAGCACCGCAGTGATCTGCTGGAAGCCAAAGCCGGGCGCTCCAGGGTCCGTCAGTATCTGGGTGAGCGCCGCGAGCTGGCCGGTGGCGTCGTGCCGCGCGGCGACCGAGAACTGGGTGAGGCCGCGGCCGACCGTCAGGCCTTCGAGCCGTCGGATGCGCGCGGCATCCCAGACCGTTGTCTCCAGCCCTTCGTCGCGTGGCGCGTCAGCCATGGCCGCGTGCACGGCCGCAACCTGCTCGAGCATGTCCTCGGGCGTTGACCCGGCCCAGGTCAGCACCGAGTAGCCAGCCGCCAGTCCCTCAGCTTCCCGGCGCAGTGCGGGCAGCCGGCGAAGGACCGCGTCGTTCAGGTGCAGGGTGCGGTGCACATCCGCGATGCCAGGCCGCGCGCCGACGGCCCTGGCGAACTCGGCGCCGGACGTGCCGTCCCACGCGTCGGCTATCAGCCGAGTCCGCCCCGCCAGGGCAGCCCGGTGAGCGCAGTGCCGCAACAGCGCCGTGCCCATTCCGGCGCGGCGCCGGTCGGGTGGCACGCGCAGCACGACCCGAGCCAGGGATACGTTCTCCCGGTCAGGCAGCATCAGCAGGTAACAGCCGGTGATCTCGCCGGATTCGGCGGTGCCGAACCACGTCTCCTGCGGGCTGCCGGTGAAGCCGTCCACCCACTTAGCCCGGAACGGTGCCATCGACCATTCCCCCTGGTCCGGCTGATCGGCCCGGATGGACTGCTGCACGATGTGAAAGCAGCTCTGCAGGATGCCGGGGTCGTCGGCGCCGTTGAACCGGGTGATGTCCACCCCGGCATCTAACAGCGACACGCCAGCGGCGGCAAACGCATTACGCCCGCCCGGCTGGCAACCCAGAGACGGCGAGCCTGACCGCTGCCTCGACGGGGAGCTCGAGCGACTGGAAGGTGTCGCTGACCCGGTGGCCAAGTGCCTCGTTGACCGCGATCATGTGCTCGTTCACGGCCGCGTTGCCCGTCATGATGTGGCGGAGGTCCGGCTCTGCCGTGGCCAGCCACTCCAGCATGGCCACCTTGATCAACAGGCCGAGCCGGTGCCCCCGGTGCGGCCGGGTCACGGCGGTGAGCTGCTGATACGCCCAGCCCGGTGCGCCAGCCGGGTCGATGGCCACCTGCGTCAGCGCCGCGACGTCGCCGGTGCCGTCCTGAACCGCCACGACCGAGTAGTCGCGGGTGCCCTGGGTGACCGATCGCTGCTCCGCCGCGCGCAGCCGGGCCGCGTCCCAGATGATCGGCTCGTACGCCACGTCGTGCGGCGCATCCGCCATCGCCATGTAGAGCCCGCAGACACCAGAAACCAGGTCGTCAGGCGTCGGCCCCACCCACTGCCGCAGGGCGTAGCCGGTCGCGCGCTGCTCGGCTTCGGAGCGCAGCCCCGGCAGCCGGGCGTGCAGGTCCGGCCCGACATCCAGAGTGCGCCGCACCTCAAGCAGCCCGGCGGTCGCGCCCACCGCTGCGCCGAACGCTGCGCCCGGCCCGCCGACCCTGGCTCCGCCCATCAGCAACGTGCGCCCGTTCGCGTCGGCTTGCCGGCCGGCGTGCGCCAGCAGTGCCGTCCCGACCCCGCGGCGCCGGGAGCCGACACCGACGAGCAGGTTGAGGAATCCGTTCTGGCGATTCTCCCGTTCCGGCAGTTCGAGGGCGTAGCAGCCGAGCGGCGCCCCGGAGTCCGCGGTCGCAAACCAGCACTGCTGTGGCTCGTCCGGGAAGCCATGGGCGAGCCAGCCCCGGAGCATGCTGAGCGACGGCGGCGGGAGGCTCGGGTCATCCTCGGGCTGAGCTGCCACGATCAGCCCGTGGCAGGCCCGGACCTTGTCCTCGTCGGACTTCGGGTCGTACTGCTCGATGCGCACGCTCGCCAGGCTAGTACCGGTTCGCGCCCGCGTCGCAAGCGAATTTCTGGACCCGCACACGCTCTGCCAGGGATGCCAAGCCCTCCGGTGTAACCAGTGGTTTCACGGTCGGCCGATCGGCGGCCCGCTCGGCCGGACCGAGGTTATCCAGTCGCCTAGGTGTCGCTCAGGATCAGCTCGTCACCGAGAACCCGTCGACTTCGAACGTGCGTCCGCCACCATACGGTGCTTCAATGCCGTACTCGACATCGAGAATTCCATTATCTGCCGAGTTGACGTAACCGTCTGCCGTCAGCTGACCGATGATGCTCGCGATGTCAACCGTGGCAACGGTCTCATTCTTCGGCAGCACGACCGAAACCGTGCCGGTGGTATTGGTGCCAGCCACCCAGACTTTCGAGCCATCGCTCAGCGTGGCGACGACGGATCCAGCGGGCACCTGGCCGTTGACGTAGGTCCAGATCATCAGCTCGAGGTCGTTATCCCAGCTGTAGTTCTTAGCGGCCTTTGCGGTGGTCAGCCAGATGTCGTAGGCGTATTCGTAGTCGAGCCCGCTGCTGCTTGCCGGTGGGGTGATGTCGAAGCTTGACGTAAGGTTTGACGGTAGCGCTGAGTAGAGCAGGCATTGGTCGGACGGGTAACCGACAACTTCAGTGTTCCCAGAGTCCGCGTTCAGCACAACGGCGTACGACGCGAGGTAACCGTTTGTCGCGTGCCTTTCGGTAACCGAGTAACCGACGCTGCTAGCGTCACTTGACCAGGTGTCAGCACCGTAGTCGCACGAGACGTTTCCGGCCTGGACCGAGGTGGCGGAGGCCGGCGACGTCGCGGAACCTGAATTGGCCGGTGCGGGCGATGGGGTGGCAGATACGTGGTGCGTGGATGACGTCGAGCCCGCTCGTTGGGCGGACTTCGAGGCTGCTGCTGTCCGAGGTGTTGTTGTCAGCAGAGCTACGCATACCGCGGTCGCACCGGCGACGACAATGACCGCTAGCGCGGCGAACTTCGGCTTCGAAAGCACTCGCCAAGCTTGTCTAGCCATCGATGTGCCGCCCTTGCCGTATCAGTCCCATCCGCCACGACCATCTGCCAGGTGCCACGACGTGGTCTCCAGAGCGCGGGGCAGGCCGCGAGGCCTGCACAGACGCCGAGACTATCCGCTCGTCGCTGCCCCGCTGCCTTTGTATCGCAAGTTCACCCGCGTTCGTTATCGCCGGGCTGGCAGATAACCGCAAGGCGGCCCGGACGGGTCGAGGACTAGGCAGACTTCCCGGCTCGGCGGACCCGGCCAAGCCGCGAGCGGACCGATAATGGGCTCGTGGGCAGCTACCGAGACGACGGCATCGTGCTGCGGACCCACAAGCTGGGCGAGGCCGACCGGATCGTCACGGTCCTCGGGCGCAAATCTGGCCGGATCCGGGCGGTTGCCAAGGGTGTGCGCCGGACCAAGTCCCGGTTCGGGGGTCGGCTCGAGCCGTTCACCCACGTGGACCTGCTGCTCTACACCGGCCGGTCGCTGGACGTGATCACCCAGGCCGACACGGTCCGGCCGTACGGGGAGCGCCTGGTCGGCGACTATCCCCGGTACACGGCGGGCACCGCGATGCTCGAGACGGCCGAGAAGCTCACCCCGGTGGAGAAGGAGCCGTCGCTGCGGCAGTTCCTGCTGCTGGTCGGCGGGCTTCGGGCGCTCGGCGCTGGTGAGCACGAGCCGCGGCTGGTGCTCGACGCGTTCCTGCTACGGTCGCTGGCGGTGGCCGGATACGCGCCAGCCCTGACCGAGTGCGCGGTCTGCGGCACCACCGCGGCGGAGGCGCAGGCGTCGGGTGGGCTGCGCGCCTTCGGCCTGGCCGCGGGCGGCCTGACCTGCCAGGAGTGCCGGGCCCCCGGCTCGGCGACCCCATCGGCGGCGACCCTCGCGCTGATGGATGCGCTGCTGCGCGGCGACTGGGCGGTCGCTGACGGCACCGAGCGTAGGCACCGGGTAGAGTGCAGCGGCCTGACAGCTGCCTACCTGCAGTGGCATCTGGAGCACTCGATCAGGTCGCTGAAGCACGTGGAGCACGCGTGAGAGGCGCCATGACGGCGGCCCGCGCGACGCTCGCCGATCCGGAGGATGCCTAGCGATGAACCGCTCGGTCGTCCCGCCGTACCCGCACAAGGATGGGGCGCAGCCCCCCAAGATCCCCGGTGAGCTCATTCCTCGGCACGTGGCCCTGGTGATGGACGGCAACGGCCGGTGGGCAAAAAAGCGCGGGCTGCCACGCACCGAGGGCCACAAGGCGGGCGAGTACGCGCTGTTCGACGTCATCATGGGCGCGATCGAGCTGGGCATCCCGTACTTGTCGGCGTACGCGTTCTCCACCGAGAACTGGCGCCGCTCGCCCGATGAGGTGCGATTCCTCATGGGCTTCAACCGCGACGTCATCCGCCGGCGGCGGGACCAGCTGAACTCCATGGGAGTCAGGATCCGCTGGGCCGGCCGGCGGCAGCGGCTGTGGCGCAGCGTGATCGCCGAGCTCGAGGACGCCGAGCGGATGACCGTCAGTAACGACGTGCTGACGCTGCAGTTCTGCGTCAACTACGGCGGCCAGGCGGAGATCGCGGACGCCGCCAAGGCGCTGGCTTTCGACGTCGCTGCCGGACGGCTCAACCCGGACAAGGTCAACGAGAAGGTGCTGCGACGTTACCTCGACGAGCCGCAGATCCCGGACGTCGACCTGTTCATCAGGTCATCGGGCGAGCAGCGGTTCTCCAACTTCCTGCTCTGGCAGTCCGCGTACGCCGAGATGGTGTTCCTCGACACGCTGTTCCCGGACTTCGACCGGCGGCACCTGTGGCACGCCTGCGAGGTCTACGCCAGCCGCGACCGCCGGTATGGCGGCGCGGAGCCGAACCCGCTGCCGGAGCCCCCGGCTCTCTAGCCGGTCTGCGCGCACCAGGTACGCAGCGCGTCGGCCAGCCCAGCTACCGGATCTTCCGGTCGTGGCCCGGTCGCCCACGCGACATAACAGTCCGGCCGGATCAGCAACGCGTCCGCGGGCGGTGTCGGCTCGCGCGGTGTGGCGGTCAGCACGGTGACGAGTCCATCCCAGTCGCGGGCCGCCGCAGCGACGCGGCCGTCGGTGGTGAAATCCAGCAGCACCGGGCGCGCCGCGCGCATCAGCTCGGCCACCCTCGTCTTGCCGTCGGCGGTGGCCAGGCTAAGGTCGGGAGCCAGCCGGCCGGTCAGCGGGTGTGGTCCGCCTACCGGTGCCGGCTGGCCGGGCGCGGTCATGTCGTAGCGGACGTCCGAGCCCGCGATGAGCTCGCCGACGTGCCGCTGCGGCTCCGCGAACTGCAGCAGCTCGCCCACCAGCTCGCGGATCGCGCGGGCGTACGGGTTGTCGGCCTGCAGCGCTCGCTGCGCTCTGCTCTGCAGGAGGGCGCGCTGGCCCGCCGCATGTCGCTCGGCGTGATAGCTGTCAAGCAGTCCTGCTGGCGCGCCGCCGCTCACCTCGGCGGCCACCTTCCAGCCCAGGTTCAGCGCGTCGAGCAAGCCGGCGTTGAGCGAGCCGCCCAGGCCGAAGACGTGTGCCGCGTCGCCTGCCAGCATGATCCGGCCCTCGCGGTACCGATCGGCCTGTCGACTGTTGCCAGCCAGCCTGGTCAGCCACGTCGGGTCGCTCATGGGCAGGTCGAAGCCGAGCACCCGGCGCACGCTGGCCCGCAGCTCGTCGAGTGACATCGGCGCGGTCAGGTCGGCATCCGGCTGTTCTTCGTGGGTGGACACGATGTAGGCGTCCCGCGGGGCAGTTTTGTCGAGACTCGCCTGCGGCCCGAGCGTGTACATGCCCCGCGGCGTGGGGACCTGCCGCATGACGGGCAGCCGCCCGGCGCCCGGCACGTCGAGCTCGCCGGTGCCGGGCACGATGAGGTCCGCGGGAACGCGCACTCGGCCGATTCGAGCAACCGTGTCGGAGGTGAGACCAGGGAAGTCGATCCCGGCCAGCTTGCGGACCGCGCTGTGCGCGCCGTCGCAGCCGACCAGGTAACCGGTGCGGAGCCGGTAACTGCCCTCGGGACCGTTAACGTCTACCGTCACCGAGTCCGCCGCGCCGGACAGGCCGGTCAGCTCGTGCTCGCGGCGTACCGTGCCGCCCAGTTGCGCAAGCCGCGCCGCCAACGTGCGCTCGATCGTCCGCTGCGGGGCCGCCAGAACGTGCAGCGGGCTGTTGCCGAGGCGGGAGAAGTCGAGCTGTAGCGGTCCGAAGAAAAACTGCGGCACCGGGCCGGCGTAGGTGGCCTCGGCGCGCAGCGGCTCCAGCAGGCCGCGATAGTCGAGCATGGGCACGACGAGGCCGAAGATCCCGTTGCCCTTCGGAATCTCGCTCACGTCCGCCAGTCGCTCGAGCACGACCGGCGTGACCCCGCCTAGGCACAGCTCGATGGCCAGCATCAGCCCGGTTGGCCCCGCGCCAACGATCACGACGTCGGCGGCCTCGATGTCTTGCGCCATATCGTCAACCTATATTGACGAGTTGGGTCGCGCAGCCGTTCATCGTGGTCGGACTCATCGCGGTCAGCATCGTCGAGAAGGGCGGCGACCGCGATCAGAGCGGCCCCCGATCTAGCGGGCGGCCTGGTAGCCGGCGACGGCGATCAGAACCAGAATCGTGAGCAGGCGGCCGGCCCGGCCAGCGGCGGTGAGCCGTGGCCACGACAGCGCCGCGAGCCAGCCGACCACGGCAGCGAGAGCGCACAGGGCGGCCGCTCCGGCCGGGCCCTTGACGGCCAGGCCGACGACGAGCAGAACAGCCAGCACTACGGGCGGCACCCACCGGGGGAGCTGGTGGAGATACAGCAGCGAGCGAGCGCTGCGCCGCTCAACCGCCCGGCGAGTTGCCGACGCATTCGGCGTGTAGAGCGTGCTGCCCTTCGGCAGCGGCCGAACTCGCTGCCTTGCTGGCCGGTTGGTGCTCACGCCTCGTCCCCCTGGCCAGCCGCGCTGGCCTCGCTACGTCCGTGCGCCTGGTCGGCGCGGCCGGTTGCCAGGCTACCCGCGGTGGGCACCCCGGCGGATCGGTCGGGCCGGAGCGGCCGCGGGTACTCGCGCGACTCTGCCGCCGGCCTGCGGATAGGCTGAGCACACCGCCGCCCTTTCGAGGGCTCGCGCATGTCACAGCAGGGCCGCCGACCGCCAGCCGGATGGAGATAGTCATGGCACGACGCAGCGATCGCATGGAAACCATCGTCAGCTTGTCCAAGCGGCGGGGCATCGTCTACCCGTCGAGCGAGATCTACGGCGGACTGCGGGCCGCGTGGGATTACGGGCCGCTCGGCGTGGAGATCAAGACCAACATCAAGCGGCAGTGGTGGCGGTCCATGGTGCAGGTCCGCGACGACATCGTCGGGCTCGACTCCAGCGTCATCTTGGCGCCCGAAGTCTGGCAGGCCAGCGGGCACGTCACGCAGTTCACCGACCCGCTGACCGAGTGCCAGTCGTGCCACTTCCGGTTCCGCGCCGACCACCTGATCGAGGGGTACGAGGAGCGGCACGGCCACGCGCCCGAGCACGGCCTGGCCGACGTGCCCTGCCCGCACTGCGGCACCAAGGGTGCCTTCACCGAGCCGCGGATGTTCAACGGCATGCTGCGGACCTACCTCGGCGCCACCGAGGACGAGTCCGGCCTGGCCTACCTGCGGCCGGAGACCGCGCAGGGCATCTTCATCAACTACCGGAATGTCCTGCAGACCTCGCGCCGCAAGATCCCGTTCGGCATCGCCCAGATCGGCAAGTCATTCCGGAACGAGATCACGCCGGGGAACTTCATCTTCCGCACCCGCGAGTTCGAGCAGATGGAGATGGAGTTCTTCGTCCGGCCCGGCACCGACGAGGAGTGGCACGAGTACTGGATCGATACCAGGGAGTCCTGGTTCCGTGACCTCGGCCTGAGCAGTGAGAACCTGCGCCGGTACGAGCACCCCAAGGACAAGCTGTCGCACTACTCCAAGCGGACGGTCGACCTCGAGTACCGGTTTGACTTCCCCGGCAGCGAGTGGGGCGAGCTGGAAGGCATCGCGAACCGGTTCGACTACGACCTCGGGGTGCACGGCAAGGCGTCCGGCCAGGACATGAGCTACCTGGACGCGGAGACGAACGAGCGCTTTGTTCCCTGGGTGGTCGAGCCCGCGGTCGGCGTCGACCGGTCGATGCTGGCCTTCCTGCTGGAGGCATACGCGGAGGACGAGGCGCCGGACGCCCAGGGCAAGCTGGAGAAGCGGACAGTGCTGCGGCTGGACCACCGGCTCGCCCCGGTCAAGGTCGCCGTGCTGCCGCTGTCCCGCAACGCCGACCTGTCGCCCAAGGCCAGAGACGTGGCCGCGGCGCTACGCCTGCACTGGAACTGCGACTTCGACGACGCGAGCGCGATCGGTCGCCGCTACCGTCGCCAGGACGAGATCGGCACCCCGTACTGCGTGACGGTGGACTTCGAGTCGCTTGAGGACCAGGCCGTCACGGTTCGCGAGCGCGACTCGATGAAGCAAGACCGGATCGGCATCGACGGCCTCGTTCCCTACCTGTCTGAGCGCCTTACCGGCTGCTGAGTCGGGCAGTTCTGGTCTCTGCCGCAGCACTATGCCTGCCGCTTCGATGGCCCGGCTAACCGGGCTGGTCGGCCGCCGGGTCGGCGAGGGCAGCGAGCACAGCGGTCGTCGCCTCCGCGTCCGTGACCGGCGCGGCAAGTCGGGGGGAGCGCCGGTAGATCTCCGCCGCGGCCTGATGGAAGCCGTCCGGCAGGCCGGCGTCGGCCATGGTGTGCGCGATTTCCTCCATCTCGGCGACCCAGCGCCAGCCCTTAGTGACGGCGGCCCAGGCGGACCGCTCCACCTGATCCGCGAGCCGCGGCTGCGACAGGGCCCACTCCGCGAGCAGCGTGTCCTCGACACCCTCCGCCCGCGCGAGCGCACGGGCGTCGAGCAGCAGCGCCGAGCTGCCCTTGGTCCAGGCGGCGTAGGCCATCTTGACCGCCGACGCGGCCGTCGGGGCGCCGGGCACGATCCGGGCATCGAGCGCGGTCCCGCCGAACAGCTCGTGCACCCCGTGCACCGCGGGCGCGTCCGACCCCGATAGGTACAGTCGCGACCTGCCGGGCGCGGTGGGTGGCGAGCCTATGATGCCGCCGTCGACGTACCGGCCGCCGCCGGCGCCGATGAGCTCGGCGACCTGCCGCGCGGTGCCGGGCGCGATGGCGTTGGCGTCCACGTACACGCCGCCGAAGCCGTGCACCGCCCACGCGACGTCCACCGCCGCGTGCGGCGGGCAGATCGAGAGGATGACGTCCGCCTGCGCCGCGACGTCCCGCGCAGTGCCGGCGTCGGTGAGGCCTGCGGCCTTGGCGCGGTCAGCCGTCTCGCCGCTGCGCCCGTCGGAGGCCCACAGCACCTGCAGGCCGCGGCTGGTCAGGCACTGCCCGACGGCCGCGCCCATCTCGCCGGGATTGAGCAATCCGATGACCATGTGCTCTGTCATGGCAGTCATTGTCCTTGACCGCGGGCCACGGCGGCGTGCGCCGACCGTCGTACGCGCGCCACGCCCAGGTCGATAGGCTCAGAACCGAGGGCGGGCGGTCACCGCATGGAACCGCCACGCCGCGGGGCGTCACAGTCAAGGAGCGCTGAGCAGTGCCGAAGTTCGTCTACGACTTCACCGAGGGCAACAAGGACATGAAGGACCTGCTGGGCGGCAAGGGTGCCAACCTGGCAGAGATGACCAACCTAGGCCTGCCCGTGCCCCCCGGTTTCACCATTACCACCGACGCGTGCCGGTACTACCTCAAGCACGGCTCGGTCCCGGACAGCCTCGGCGCGGAGGTCAGCGAGCACCTATCCCAGCTCGAGCACGCGATGGGCCGCAAGCTCGGCGATCACGCCGACCCGCTGCTGGTCAGCGTCCGGTCGGGGGCCAAGTTCTCCATGCCGGGCATGATGGAGACGGTCCTCAACATCGGCCTGTCGGACGAGTCGGTGCACGGTCTCGCGAAGCAGGCGGGCAGCGAGCGATTCGCCTGGGACTCCTACCGGCGGCTGATCCAGATGTTCGGTAAGACCGTCCTCGACATTGACGGCCATGAGTTCGAACACGCGATCGACGTCGCCAAGCAGGACAAGGGCACCAGCAACGACCTCGATCTAGACGCTGGCGACCTGCAAGCGCTCGTGGACTCGTTTAAGGCCATCGTCAAGGACAAGACCGGGCGGGACTTCCCGCAGGACCCGCGCGAGCAGATGGACCTGGCCATCACGGCGGTGTTCAACTCGTGGAACGCCGACCGGGCCATCCTCTACCGGCGGCAGGAGCGGATCCCCGCCGACCTCGGCACCGCCGTGAACGTGGTGGCCATGGTGTTCGGCAACCTTGGCATGGACTCTGGGACGGGCGTCGCGTTCACCCGCGACCCCGGCAGCGGCCAGCAGGGCGTGTATGGCGACTACCTGCAGAACGCTCAGGGCGAGGACGTGGTGGCCGGTATCCGCAACACGGTCCCGCTGCAGGATCTCGAGCGGATCGACGCCAAGTCCTACGCCGAGCTGATGGAGATCATGGCCACGCTCGAGAACCACTACAAGGACCTGTGTGACATCGAGTTCACCATCGAGCGCGGCAAGCTGTGGATGCTGCAAACCCGGGTCGGCAAGCGGACCGCCGCCGCGGCGTTCCGGATCGCGACTCAGCTCGTCGACCAGGGCCTCATCGACATGGACGAGGCGCTGATCAGGGTCAGCGGCAGCCAGCTCGCCCAGCTGATGTTCCCCAGGTTCGACGCCGGCTCGGGTGTCACCAAGATCACGACTGGGGTGAGCGCGTCGCCCGGCGCGGCCGTCGGCAAGGCAGTCTTCGACTCCGCGACCGCCGTCGCGTGGGCCGACCGCGGCGAGGACGTCATCCTGGTGCGGCGCGAGACCAACCCTGATGACCTGCACGGCATGATCGCCGCGCGGGGCATCCTGACCAGCCGCGGCGGCAAGACGAGCCACGCGGCGGTGGTCGCCCGCGGCATGGGCAAGACCTGCGTGTGCGGTGCCGACGAACTCCAGGTGGACCTCGTCGGCCGGAAGTTCACCGGACCCGGCGGGGTCACCGTGAGCGAAGGCGACGTGGTCTCGATCGACGGCACCTCGGGGGCGGTCTTCCTGGGTGAGGTCCCGGTAGTGGCCTCGCCGGTGGTCGAGTATTTCGAGCGGACACTCGACGCGGGCTCGGACGAGCTTGTCGCGGCCGTGGACCGGATCATGAAGCACGCGGACGCGCGGCGGCGCCTCGGGGTCTGGACCAACTCCGACACCGGCGAGGACTCGGCCCGGGCGGTGCGGTTCGGCGCGGAGGGCATCGGCCTGACGCGCACCGAGCACATGTTCCTGGGCGAGCGGCGGCAGCTTGTCGAGCGACTCATCCTGGCCGACGACGACGCGACCCGTAAGGTTGCGCTCGACGCCCTCGAGCCGTTGCAGCGCGGCGACTTCGTCGAGATCCTCGCGGCCATGGACGGGCTGCCAGTGACAATCCGGCTGCTCGACCCGCCGCTGCACGAGTTCCTGCCGGACCTCACCGAGCTCTCGGTCAAGGTTGCGCTGGCCGGAGACAACGCGACCCCACAGGACCTGAAGCTGCTGGCTGCGGTGCGGCGGCTGCACGAGCAGAACCCCATGCTCGGCCTGCGCGGCGTAAGACTGGGTCTGGTCATTCCCGGCCTGTACGAGATGCAAGTACGGGCCATCGCGCACGCGGCTGCCGACCGGGTAAAGGCGGGCGGCGACCCGAAGCCGGAGATCATGATCCCGCTCGTCGGTGCCGTGCAGGAGCTGGAGACCGCGCGCGAGGAGACCGAGAAGGTACTCGCCCAGGTGGAGGCCGAGACCGGCATTCACGTGCACACGATGATCGGCACGATGATCGAGGTCCCGCGCGCCGCGCTGACCGCAGGCCAGATAGCTCAGGCTGCCGAGTTCTTCTCCTTCGGCACCAACGACCTGACGCAGATGGGCTGGGGTTTCTCCCGCGATGACGTGGAGGGCTCGTTCTTCAGCCGGTACATCGACCTCGGCGTGTTCGGGGTGTCGCCGTTCGAGACGATCGACGCCGAAGGCGTCGGCAGGCTCGTAGAGATCGCCGTGGCGGAAGGCCGGGCCGCCAGGCCGGACCTGCAGATCGGCGTCTGCGGCGAGCACGGCGGTGACCCGGACTCCGTGCACTTCTTCCACGCCGCTGGCCTGGACTACGTGTCCTGCTCCCCGTTCCGGGTGCCGGTCGCCCGGCTGGAGGCCGGCCGCGCCGCGGTGCTGGAGACCTCCGGGGGCAGCGACACCAGGTGACCCTACGGGCGACGGGCGGCTACGACGAGCACGCCACGGCGCGGTGGGCCGAGGAGCCGCCTAAGCTCGCGCGCGCCGACGGCCTGCCCGGCCGCGAGCCGTTCGTTCGTGACCGCGCCCGGGTGCTGCACAGCGCGGCGCTGCGGCGGCTGGCCGCCAAGACGCAGGTCGTCGCCGTCGGCTCGGGCGACTTCCCGCGTACCCGGCTGACGCACTCGCTGGAGTGCGCGCAGATCGGCCGTGAGCTCGGCGCGGCGCTCGGGTGTGATGCTGACCTCGTCGACGCTGCCTGCCTCGCCCACGACCTCGGCCATCCGCCGTTCGGGCACAACGGGGAGGCCGCGCTCGCGCAGCTTGCCGCCGGGTGCGGCGGATTTGAAGGGAACGCGCAAAGCCTGCGGTTGATCACCCGGCTGGAGGCGAAGGTGCCAGGGGCCGGCCTGAACCTGACCAGGGCCACCCTCGACGGCACGCTGAAGTACCCGTGGCTCGGACCGGGTGAGGACACCAGCTCGGCTGGCAAGTACGGCGCCTACGGCGACGACGCCGCTGTATTCGCGTGGATCCGCGCGGGGGCGCCGCCCGAGCGCCCATGCCTCGAAGCCCAGGTGATGGACTGGGCCGACGACGTCGCATACTCCGTGCACGATCTGGAAGACGGACTGCAGGCCGGGCTGGTGACCCTCGAGGCGCTGCGCGACCCCGCGGAACGCGCGAGCGTCTGCCAGCTGACTCTCGAGTCCTACTGCCCGCCCGGCCTGACGACGCAGGCAGAACTGGCGGAGGTCTTCGCTGCGCTGCTGGAGCTGGGGTGCTGGCCCGCAGACTTCGACGGGAGCCTGCACGCGCTGGCAGCGGTCAAGCATCTGACCAGCGAGCTGATCGGCCGATTCTGCGCCGCGGTGCAGCAGGCCACGAGGCCGGCCGACCATCCTCCGCTCCGCCGGTACGCCGCCGACCTGACCGTGCCCCGCAGGCAGCGGCTCGAGTGCGCGTTGCTCAAGGGCGTGACGGCTAGCTACGTCATGCGGCGCGCGGGCGTCGCCGCGGCGCAGGCCCGCGAGCGGGAGATCATCGCTGAGCTCGCCGACGCCATTGCGGCCGCAGCGCCCGGCACGCTCGACCCGCTGTTCCGGTCCGAGTTCGCGGCGGCCCCGGACGATCGTGCCCGGCTGCGCGTGGTAATCGACCAGGTGGCCTCGCTGACCGACACCTCGGCAATCGCCTGGCACAACCGGTTGTGCGCAGGTGGCGCCTGACACCGGCCAAAGCGCTGCGGCGACCTTGATAGGCCGACCGCAAAAATATCCGTAATCGGGCTATTATCGCTATTTTATGACAAGCTAGCTTTCATTTGACTTGGCCTAATCGGAGGCCGCACAGCGGGACAGGCCACGGGGATTGGGCAGTGGTGATTGTGAGCGATTGTCCTTAGTGGTGCCCGAAGAGTTTTGCGGTACGCCGCGTGCTCCAATGGGCGGCAGCGCTAGCTTGTATCTCACTCCGCTTCGTATTCGGACGGTTGGTCAGCCGCGGCACATGTCCGGCACGCGGTGGCGACAGGTTCATGTGCGTGCCCGCGCTGCAGCACGCGCAGAGGAGGGTCGGTGCGGGACGCAGACGCCGAGCGGTCACTCGCCGCGGGCATAGCCCGCGGCGCTGGCGTCATTGCGGTCATCACGATCGGCGCCCGCATCTTCGGGCTCGTTCGCACGCTAGCTTTCTCCCAGACTGTCGGCGCGACCTGCCTCGGCACCGCATACGTGACCGCGAATCAGGTGCCTAACCTGGTCTACGAGCTAGTGCTCGGTGGCGCGATATCAACCGTCATGGTGCCGCTGCTGGCTCGGTCGGCCGCGCGATCTGCCGCCGATCCAGCAGAGAAAGAACAGGTCAGTCGCATTACGTCTGCGTTGCTGACCTGGTGCTTCGTCATCCTGGTGCCCCTCACCATCATCATCGTGGCTGTAGCCGGCCCGGTCGCGGCGCTGCTCAACCCCCATAATTCGAGTGCCGGCTGCGTTCACGCCGAAGTCGTTTCGACGACAGCCACGATGCTGCGCATCTTCGCGCCGCAGGCGCTGCTTTACGGCCTGTCGGTCGTGCTGCTCGGCGTCCTTCAGGCGTATCGACGGTTCGCCGCCTATGCACTAGCGCCGTTGGTGAGCAGTCTCGTGGTCATTGCCTCCCTGGTGGCGTTCGTGCCGCTGGGGCGGGGCGTCCCGCTCGCGAAGCTGTCTGACCTAGCACTGCTAGTGCTGGCGGCGGGTGCAACGCTTGGGGTGGCCGCCATGGTCGTCGTCGCGCTCTGGCCCATATGGCGACTTCGCCTCCGGCTCCGGCCTGCGCTACGGCTACCGCCCGGTATCGCGCGCCGCGCGGGCGGGCTCGCGCTCGTGGGCATCGTGGAGATCGTGGCGACGGAGATCTCCGCGTTCGTGGTGATCGCCCTGGCCAACGGCAGGGGTTCGACGGGTGGGCTGGTGCTGTTCAACTACGGGTCGCAGGTCTTCGCCACCCTGAACGCCGTGCTTGCCTTGTCGATCTCGATCAGTGCGTTCCCAGTGCTGGCGGCGCGCGCAGGCTCGGTGTTCGACCGCACCTGCGCCGGATCGACCCGAGCGGTGGTGCTGGTGTCGTGTCTTGGCGTTGCACTGATGGGCGCCGTGATGGTGCCAGCCGCTCGGGTGCTGGCCTCGCAGCACGACCAGATTTCGCAGCTGACCCTGGCGTTTGCCTTCTTTGCGCCCGGCCTGATCGGCATCGGCGTCATCGCGAACCTGGCGCGTGCGCTGCTTGCGGTCGGCCGGCTGAGGATTGCGGCGGTGGCGGTGGCCGGCGGCACGCTGGTGGGCGTGCTCGCGCAGCTCGCTTTGGTCCCGATCGTGCCCGCTCGCCTCGTGGTGGCAGTTCTGGCCCTGGGCAACACCGTCGGTCTGACGGTCGTCGCCGTCCCGCTCGTCGCGGTAACTCGCCGGGTCCTGGGCAAGGCAGCCGTTCAGGGCGTTGGCCGCACGACCTTGGTCGGCCTTGTCGCTGCGGCGGGCGGCGCCGGCGTCGGGGTCGGGGCAAGCCTCGCGCTGCCGACCAGCGGGAAGCTAGTGGAGGCAGGTGCGGCCGTGCTGGCAGCGGTGTGCGCGCTCATCGTCTTCGGCGCCATTGCCTTCCGTCTTGATGAGGCTGATACCCGCCCGGTCCTTGCCCAAGTGCTGCGAGCCGTCGGGGTGCGCCCGGCCCTCGAAATGGGCCGTTACCTGGACGGACTGCTGCGGTCATCGCGGCGCCAGACCGGTGCGCCACTATGGGGAGAAGGTAGGAGAGAGATGGCAACGAGGCATTCCGGAAATCAACGAGACGGTCGGCGCGCTGACCCGAACCAGCCAGCGACGCGGCTGATGACGCGACGTGAACGGCAGCTCGCCTTCGGCCTGGGCACAGTCGCGGGGGGCAGCGGGGGATACGCCGTCTTCGCGTCTTCGAATCAGGCAGGAACGGTTGTCCTCCTGCTCATCGCGCTGATCTTCCTGCTCGTGGCGGTCGAAGGCACCCCGCTGCTCCGGCTCGCGGCACGCGGGCGGGCAGCTGCGCGGGTGCGTCACAACCAGAGTGCGCGGCGGCTAGAGCCGAACAGCCCACAGCTGGCTGCGGGAATGACAGGGGACATCGCACTGCCCGAGCCGAGGCGCGTCGCTCACCAGGTCGCTTCGTCGGCCGGAACGGACGACGGGTCCGGTGTCTTGCCCGGGGCCTAATCGGCCGACACCGGGTGAACAGCCAAGAGCCACGCAAGAAAGTCAGCTCCGACGTAGGCGGCGATAGCCGATGATCGTGCGCGCGCGATTGTCGGTTTGACCGCGGCGCACGACAAACCTTTCCGCGTGCCGCAGACAACCTGGCTACTCAGCGTGAGAAGGTGTCACGCATGGAAACTTCCGTCACCGAGTTCACAGCCTGGGGGCTGGCCGCCGGGTGGCCGTCAGTGCGCTGGATCGAGCCGATTCACGGCCATCGCAACCAGCCGGTCCGGGGCATACGGCTCGGCCACGCCAACGACTCATCGATGGTTCTGACGTGCACCTACGCGCGACGCCGTGTCGATGACGAAGCGAGGGCGTTGGGCTTCGACCCGGTCCGCGAGATCGCGTACGAGACGACGTATACGCAAGCCAACCTGGCCCTGCATCAGATCAGCAAGCTAGCCGAGCGGCCAGACGGTCTCGTGCCCTCGCTCATCAGGCACGCTCGCCAGCGCGCAGATGGGTATCGCGACTGGCCGGCGACCCGGTGGGGCGGGCAGGAGGCGAGCACCACCACGAGCCTGGCGAGCTGGCAGTCCGGCTTCAGCCTGGCGTTTCCCGACGCGTACGTGGTCGTGCACGCCTGCGGCGTCGACATCGACCAGATCGTGCTCGAGCCGCTGGACGACCTGTCGGGCTACGAGTTCAGCGACGATCCTGCCGAAGCGGGGGCGATGCACTGGGAGCTCTGGCGCGCCCGGCCGGACTTCGGTGGCCACGAGCTCGCGGCGATGCTCGCGACCGTGTAACCGCGAAGTCTCCGGCGTCAGCTGCCGGTCAGACCTCGTGGCCGAGGATGGCGGCCACCGCCCTGTCGGTGTCGGCAAGGTCCGGCAGCACAACGTCGGCTGCTGCGGCTGCGAGTTCTGCCGCGGAGAACCTGCCGGTGGCGACGCCAACGCTGCGCGCTCCGGTCGCAGCCGCGGCCTCGACATCATGCGGCGTGTCGCCGATGAGCACCGTTGCGCGCCCGGAGAAGTCGACCCCGTAGCGCACCGCGGCGCGCCGCCTGGCAATGGGAACGAGGTCGGCGCGGACGGAGCTCACGTCACCGTACCCGCCGATATCGAAGTCGAGGTGCTCGGTCAGGCCGAGCGCGGTGAGCTTCACCTTGGCCAGGGCTGGCAGGTTCCCCGTCAGCAGTGACTGCACGACCGGACCGTCAGCGGCATGGCCGGCCACGGCAGCGAGCACCTGCCGGACGCCCGGCAGCACGACGCCCTGAACCCGCACCATCTCTGCCACGTCGGCCGCGCGACCCGCGAGTGCCTCGTGGAAACGGGGAAGTTCGGCCACCGCGTCCACGCCCGCGGCGGTGAGCACTTCGAGCGCGATCGACGTGTCAGTCCGTCCGGCCATCGACGCCAGTTGCGCTGGCAGTCCGAGCCCGTAGAGTTCGGCGAGGACCAGCTCATAGAGGGCCACGCCGCCCCGGCCCGCCCGCACCAGGGTGTGGTCGACGTCCCACAGGACGAGTACGGGACGGGGCACGCCGCGACCTTACCAAGGGCCACCGCCTCAGCGGGGTGCAGCCAGTCGGCGCGGATCGGCACCAGAGCGGCAGGCCGACACTAGACTCGCGCCATTGGCAGGCACTCCCATCGGCGGGACGGCCAGGGGCGGGCCGCTGCCGGCGACAGGAAGGGCGGGGATGGCGGGCCGGATTCGCGACGAGGACATTGCGCTCGTTCGGGAACGCTCTGCCATTGATGAAGTGGTCGGCGAGTACCTCCCGCTGCGGACCGCCGGCGCCGACTCGCTCAAGGGCCTTTGTCCGTTCCACGAGGAGAAGACTCCGTCTTTCAACGTGACTCCGTCACGAGGGCTCTGGTACTGCTTTTCCGAGGGTGAGGGTGGCGACGTCATCAAGTTCGTCCAGAAGATCGACAATCTCGGCTTCACCGAGGCGGTCGAGCGGCTGGCAAAACGGGCGGGCATCGAGCTGCGCTACGAGCAGGGCGGCCACATCCCCGGCCAGGAGCAGTCTCGGCGCCGCAGGCTCATCGAGGCGCACCGGGCGGCCGCGGAGTTCTTCGCCGAGCAGCTGGACACCCCAGCCGCCGTCAGCGCTAGGGAGTTCCTGTCCGCGCGCGGTTTTGAGCGTGCCGACGCGCAGCGATTCGGTGTGGGCTATGCGCCTAACGAGTGGGAAGCGCTTACGAACCATCTGCGGGGGCGCGGTTTCACCGAGGCCGAGCTACTCAGCGGCGGCCTCGCCAGCCAGGGACGACGCGGACCGATCGACCGGTTTCGCGGCCGCCTCATGTTCCCGATCGCGGACCTGACCGGCGACGTCATCGCGTTCGGCGCCCGTAAGCTCGCGGCCGACGATGATGGGCCTAAGTACCTGAACAGTCCGGAGACGGCGCTGTTCAAGAAGAGCTCGGTGCTCTACGGCGCGGACCTCGCCAAGCGCGACATCGCGAAGTTGCGACAGGCGGTCGTCGTCGAGGGCTACACGGACGTGATGGCCTGCCACCTGGCTGGCGTTCCGACGGCGGTCGCGACGAGCGGCACGTCGTTTGGCGAGGGTCACATCACGATCCTGCGGCGGCTGCTGATGGACAGCGACAAGTTCCTGGGCGAGGTGATTTTCACTTTCGACGGTGACGCTGCCGGGCAGCGCGCGGCGGAGCGGGCGTACAGCTGGGAAGAACGGTTCGTCACGCAGACCTTTGTCGCCGTCCAGGGCGACGGGCTTGACCCGTGCGACTTGCGGCTGGCGCAGGGCGACGCGGCTGTCCGTGACCTCATCGCGCAGCGGGTGCAGTTGTTCGAGTTCGCCATCCGCGCGTCGCTTCGAGCGCACGACCTTGACACCGTCGAGGGCCGCCTGGCCGCGCTGGACGCCGCCGCTCCGATCGTCCGCCGGATTAAGGACTGGGGGTTGCGCCGCCGGTACGCGCTGAGCCTCGATCGCTGGACCGGAATGCTGGACGAAGAGTTCGTGGTCAGGCGCGTGCTCGGGGATGCCAACCCGCCAGACCGCGCGGGCCGAGGCCGCGGCGCGCCAGTCGCACGGGCCACCGGGCCGCAGCCGGCCGGCCCGGCCAATGGCACCAGCGCTGGCAGTCAGCCGGGCGGCAATGGCCCCGTTCCCTTCCAAGGCGGCACCGGTGACGGATACGACCAGCACGACCCCGTCGTCAACGTGGAACGTCAGGCGCTCAAGCTGGCCGTTCAGCGGCCGGCGCTCTGCGGACCGACGTTCGATGCGCTGGCGCCGGCCGTTTTCACCGTCCCCGCGCACGCGGCCGTGTCGCAGCTGATCGCCGCCAGCGGCGGGGTGGCGAGCGCGCGATCGGCGCGGGAGTGGTCGGACCAGCTGCGCGCCGCCGCACCCGACGACAGGGTCAGGAGCTTTGTCACCAGGCTGGCGGTCGAGCCGCTCGAGGTGCCGGGCCGCACCGGCGAACCGGACGAGAAGTTCGCCGACTCGGTGCTCGCGCGGGTCGAGGAACTGGCTGTCAGCAGGGACATCGCGACCGTCAAATCCCGGCTGCAGCGGCTTAATCCGGTCGCCGCGCAGGGGGAGTACAACCGCATGTTCGGCGATCTGGTGGCGCTCGAACAGCGCCGCAAGGTGCTGTCCGAGCGGGCCTCGGGCGCGCTGTAGGCACACGAGGCTGCGCGAGCGCTACTGGCGTGCAGGTGACAATACTGTGGCCGTAGCGCGGGCGCTTCCTGACGCAGACTGGTCTGCATGAGTAGCACGGCTGCACTCCCCGTCGATCTGGTAGCCGATCTCATCGCCCACGCGCGCGAGCGTGGCTGTGTCGCCATGACCGAGCTGACGGCCGCCTTCGAGCGCTGTGACTTGTCCGCGGACGCCGTCGACGGTGTGCTGAAGCTGCTGGCAGACGAGGGCATCGACGTGATCGACGCGGCACCGGAGACCGACAGCGTGCTGCCGCGACAGGTTCAGGCCGAAGCTCGCCGCACTGTTACCAGTGACCTAGTCCGGATCTACCTGCGCGAGATCGGCCAGGTGCGGCTGCTCACCGCGCACGACGAGGTCGAGCTGGCCAAGGCCATCGAAGCCGGCCTGTTCGCCGAGGAAAAGCTGCAAAGCGGCCTGCAGAATGTCGTCTGCGCGGGCGCCGGGGTCGCCGACCTGATGCTCGTCGCCGCCGACGGGATCGGGGCGAAGCAGCGGCTCATCGAAGCCAATCTGCGCCTCGTCGTGTCCATCGCCAAGCGATACATCGGCCGCGGCCTGGTCTTCCTGGACCTGATCCAGGAAGGCAACCTTGGCCTGATCCGGGCGGTGGAGAAGTTCGACTACACCAAGGGCTACAAGTTCTCCACGTACGCCACCTGGTGGATCCGGCAGGCAATCACCAGGGCAATCGCCGACCAGGCCAGGACCATCCGGATCCCGGTGCACATGGTCGAAACCATCAACAAAATGAGCCGCATCCAGCGGCAACTGCACCAGGATCTCGGCCGGGAGGCAACGCCGGAGGAGATCGGCGCCGAGATGGGGCTGACCCCGGACCGGGTGACGGAGATCCTGCGGATTGCCCAGGAGCCGGTATCGCTCCAGTCACCCATCGGCGAGGAGGACTCCGACCTCGGAGATTTCATCGAGGACGCCGACGCCGTGGTGCCCATGGAGGCCGCGGCGTTCATCATGCTGCAGGACCAGCTTGATCAGGTGCTCGACAACCTGAACATCCGCGAGCAGCGGATTATCCAGCTCCGGTTCGGCCTGCTCGACGGTCACCCGCGGACGCTCGAGGAGGTCGGCCGCGAGTTCGGTGTCACCAGGGAGCGGATCCGCCAGATCGAGTCCAAGACGCTCGCCAAGCTTCGGCACCCCAGCCGGGCCCAGCTGTTGCGCGAGTACCTAGCCTAGGGATCACGGAACCACCAGTCAGCGCGGCGATAGCCCGGGCTTTTAACCGCGCCCGGGTTCCTGGCGCACCGGTTCTGTGCCCGCGATTTCGGGCGCTTATATCGGGCATACCGCCCAGCAGGCCGCCCGAGATCCGTGCCAGGTAGCTGGCTCTACTTGGTCGGGTTCGAGCCGCCGGGCTTCGCGGGACCGCTGGTCGCGGCGACCGGGCTGGCCTCGGCGCTCGTGCTGGTCTTGTCGCCGTTGTCGGTACGCCGCATGCCGGGGATGCGATCGGTGACCGAGTGCGCAGCGTTCTGGGCCACCTGCGGCATCTTGTCGGCCAGTTGCCCGCCTACCTTCTGGGCCTGGGTCTGGACGGTGCCGCGGGCCTGCTGGACCGCCGGGTGGTCGAAGGCGGTCTTGGCATATTTGACGATCTGGTCGTACGTCTCCTTGCCGGAGCGCGCGCCGGCGACAAAGCCGGCCGCGAACCCGGCCACAAAGCTTGCTCGATACAGACGCATCTGGATCTCTCCCCTGATCAGGTTTCGCTGCCATAACTGCCCCGCTCAGTGCCGGTCCATGCACGCCAGGCGGTTGCGGCTGCCGGGTCGACGTCGGGGCGCTCGCTGGTGCGCGAGGTACAGCAGGGGTGCGCTACTCTTATGGCCGCGTGCTGATCCCGAGCCAGGGCCGGGTCGAGGCACTCGATCCCGCGTAGCTCAATTGGCAGAGCGGCCGGCTGTTAACCGGTAGGTTGTAGGTTCGAGTCCTACCGCGGGAGCCATCTGACCAGCGGAAACACTGCCGTATCGCCAGGTCCTAGGCGCGCCGCGAAGTGGAGTCAGCGGACGTGCTGCGGGCGCCGCGCGGCCCATCGAGGTACCTGCGAGGAGCATCCGCACTCCGTGCACGTCCTGACGTACTCGGACGGCTGCCAGGGCAGACGCATACGGTGTCGGCCTCACTTCGGATGAGTCTGGTTGTCCTTCAGCGACGAGACCATGAGCGCGAGCGAGTCGGCGGGCGAGAGCGCAACCGCCTGCAGGTGGTGGAAGATCAAGGTATACCGGTCGACCTCGGCCATGTCCTCGATCCACAGGATGCCGGTCGGGTATCCCGCGCACGCAACGTCCGGGTCGGCTTTATCAGGGAAGCCCATGAGGATGAACGGCAGGTCCATGGCTGCGTACTCGCCGCTGCTGAACGGGATGAACTGCACGACGACGGTCGGCATCGAGCTCAGCTCGATCAGGTGCTCGATCTGCTGGCGGGTGGTCTCGCGGCCGCCGACCTCACGCCGCAGGGCAGCCTCGTCCATGATGACCCACACGCTGGGCGGACTGGCCATGGCGAGTCGCTGACGCTGCATCAGCAGCCCGACCGGCCACTCGGTCGGAACCGGATACGAGCTGCCCAGCCGGCCGGCCGATATCACGGCGCGGGCGTAATTCTCGGTCTGCAGCAGCGCCGGAATGCGGGCAACGCTGTAGAACCTGATCTCCGAGGCGGCGCTCTCCATGCTGAGGTACGTCGCGAGGTGCGGCTGAACGCCCTCGGCGTACGCGTGCCACCAGCCCTTCTGCCGTGACTGCCGGGCGAGCTGGATCAGGCTCTCGTGCTGGTCATCGGGGACGTCGTAGATCCTCAGCAGGTCGCGGACATCCCGCGGTGAGACCGACACGCGCCCGGTCTCGATACGGCTGATCTTGGAAGCCGAGCACTCAAGCCGCGCAGCGACGTCCTCGCAGGTGAGCTTCGCGGCCTCGCGCAGCCGCCTGAGCTCCAACGAAAGACGACGCCGGCGCACCGTCGGACTGTGCGTTCCAGGCACTCTGGTCCTGCCCTGGTTGGCCGTTGTTCCACGTGTCCCAGCAGATTCTGACCCGTGTTTCGAATCATCCACCACCCATGCCAGCGGACGCTGAATTTCGGCCGGCCAGGGTTCGGTCTGATGGCTCGTGCGCTGGAACAAAATCGTTTTGCCGGGTGAAAGAGCCGGTTGACGGCGCCTGGCCGGCTTCCTAGCGTGAGAGGCCCGCCCGCGACGAGGAGGCCGGAAATGGCGGACATCGTGCTCGGCATCGCCTCGTCACATACCCCGCAGCTCAGTTCCGGCGTGGACATGTGGCCCGATCACGCCGCACGCGACCAGCGTCAGCCACGGCTGCTCGGCACGGACGGCGAGTATCACAGCTGGGACGAGATACTGACGGCCGTTCGCCCGGACATGGAGCGCGAGCTCGACCCAGCCGTCTGGGACGCGAAGTACCAGCGCTGCCAGGACGCCATCGCGGGCCTGTCCGAACGGCTTGCGAAGGCCGAGCCGGATATCGCCATCGTGATCGGCGACGACCAGCGGGAGCTGTTCCTCGATGACGGCATCCCGGCGCTTGGTTGCTTCGCAGGCGACGAGCTCGTCGACTTCCCGCCAGCCGGGGAGGCGCTGGAACGGATGCCGCGTGGCATCCGCGCCGCATCCTGGGCGGTGCATGCTGACCACCCGGAACGGCATCCGGTGAGTGCCGAACTGAGCCGTCACATCGCCGAGCAGCTCGTCGCCGCGGATTTCGACATCATGCTGTTCACTCAGCAACCTGCCGGGCGCACTCTCGGGCATGCGTTCACGTTTCCGCGCTACCGACTCGGGCTGTCCGCCACGACGCCCATCGTGCCGGTGTTCGTCAACACCTACTACCAGCCGAACGTGCCGTCGGCGGCGCGGTGCTACGACGTCGGGCAGGTAATCCGGCGTGCGGTGGACAGCTGGGACTCCGGCGTACGGGTCGCGGTCATCGCCTCGGGCGGCCTGACGCATTTCGTCATCGACGAAGACCTGGACCGCCGGGTGCTGTCGGGGATTACCGACCAGGACCCGGATCGGCTCAGGTCGCTGTCCCGAGCGCAGCTGAGGTCGGGAAACTCGGAGATCCTGAACTGGGTGGCCGCGGCGGGCGCGCTGGAAGGACTCGCCGCGACCGTTGTCGACTACGTTCCCGGCTACCGGAGCCCAGCGGGTACGGGCACCGGCATGGCCTTCGCTTACTGGGACTAGCCAGGCCGGGCAGAGACGAAAGGATCAGCTGTGTATCACGACGTCCCCGTGCTCGACGTCCACGGCCATGTCTCCGTGCCGTCAGCCGCCAACTCCTTCCTGGTGCTCATGCTGGGCTCGAATACCCCCATGGGCAGCCCGATCGGTCAGCCTGCCGCAGGACCGGCGGGCGTCACGGTCGAGGACTTCCGGGCAGCTGCGGCAGGCCACGCGAAGTACATGGACGATCGGAACATCGACGTGCAGGTCATCGGGCCGCGCCCGTTCCTCACGATGGGCTGGATGGAGCCGCACCTGGTGCCCGCGTGGTCCCGGTACGTCAATGACATGATCCACCAGCAGTGCACATTCTTTCCGGATCGGTTCCTCGGCGCCTGCGCGCTGCCGCAGCTGAGCGACGCTCCCGACATCTCGCACTGCATCGATGAGCTCAATCGGTGCGTGACCGAATACGGCTTTGTCGCCGCGTACGCGTCACCGGACCCGGCGGGGCGGCGCACGACGCCGGGGATGCACGAGCCGTACTGGTTCCCGCTCTACGAGCGGTGTCAGGAGCTCGACATCCCGATCATCGTGCACGGCACCAACTCGCTGGATCCGCGCTTCCGAGTCGTCCCGCACAACTACCAGCTCGGCTTCCTGACCGAGCAGTACCTGGCCGGGCAGTTCCTCAGCCACGGGGACGTGTTCGAGCGCTTCCCCGAGCTGCGGGTGATCATCTGCCACTGCGGCGGGGCGCTGGACCGGTTCATTCCGACCGATCACCACCTGGCGCAGAAGGACCTCAGCCGGAACCTGTTCTACGACACGTGCGGTTACGATCTGATCTTCCTCGAGGCCGCGATCCGGCAGCGCGGGGTCGGCCGGATGGTGTTCGGCACCGAGGCACCGGGATCGGGCCGCGCTGTGCGACCCGAGACGGGCCGTAGCTGCGACGACCTTGTACCGGTGATCGGCGACTTCGGGTTCTTGTCCGAGGACGAGAAGACGAAAATCTTCAACGCGAACCCGGCGAGCGTCGTGCCGGGATTCGGCAAGATCAGCCGCTGACGCCCGTCGGCGCTGGCGAGCCGGCGCCTTATGCCAAGGAGAGACAAGCATGGGCGACGAGCCCAGGGCAGAGACGGTCGGCAGCCTGCTCCGCACCGAGGAGGTTGTCCGGGCCGCCAGGGCCGGACAAGACGACCTGGCGGCCGCGGTCGTGCTCAACGACGCGGTCCTCGACGCGGTGCGACTGCAACAGGACGCCGGACTCGACGTGATCACCGACGGCGAGGTGCGCCGGATGGCGTGGGCGCAGACGACGCGGTTCCTCGATTGTTTCGCCGTCACGCCCGGCCGCGGTGCGCTCAACTGGCGCGGGGGAGCGATGACGCCAGCCAGCCCCGCGCAGTCGGGCGGCGGCTACCCGGCGGTGGTACGGCGCGTCGCGGACGCGCCCCGAACCGGCGCCATGACGGATGAGTACGCGTTCCTGGTCCGGCACGCGCAAGCCCGGACCAAGTTCACGATGGCCGCGCCCAGTTATCACCGGCGTTACTGGTCGCCGCAGCACTCGAGAAGTGCGTACCGCGACTGCGAGGAGTTCCTGACAGAAATCCGCGACTACGAGCGGGAGGTGGTCAGGGAACTCGCGGCGCTCGGCTGCGATTACATCCAGCTGGACGCGCCCAACTACGGCTCGCTGTGCGATCCGGACACCCGGGCTGCGATGGTGGCCGACGGGCGCGACCCGGACGCAGAGACCATCTTCGACGCGGAGCTGGACAGCTCGCTGTTTGACGGCATCACCGGGGTCACCACAGCGCTGCATATCTGCCGCGGCAACGGTCCGGGCGGTGCGTGGCACTCGACCGGCGGCTATGGCGCGATCTCCGGCCTGCTGTTTCCGCGGCTGAGCTTCGACCGGCTGCTGCTTGAGTACGATTCTGACCGGGCCGGGACGTTCGAGCCGCTAGCCGACGTGCAGCCCGGCACGGTCGTGGTGCTGGGGTTGCTGACGACGAAGTCCGACCGGCTCGAGGACCCTGGCGACATCGAAGCTCGGATCGCCGAGGCGGCTCGCATCAAGTCGCTGGCCGAGCTAGCCCTCAGCACGCAGTGCGGGTTCGCGTCGGTGCCGGCCAGCAATCCGGTGTCTGCGGCGGGCCAGCGGGCCAAGCTGGATCTCGTCGGCCGGATGGCCCGCCGGATATGGACCTCGTGAGGATGGATCGGCTGACCGCCGGACTGCTGGCGCGGCTGGCTGCGCTGGATTCGTGCGCCTGCTCGGACGCCATGGACCAGCTCGGTCTCGTCGGCGTCGCCCGCGGGCTGCGCGCGCTCACGATCGCCCGGCGGGTGACCGGACCGGTCATCACCGTCTCACTCGGCCCCGCTGACACGGCGGTGACGGCCGGCCGGCATCTCGGCACCGCTGCTATCGAGGCCGCGCAACCAGGGGACGTGATCGTAGTGGCGGCTGGCGGCCGGGTCGACGCGGCCGGCTGGGGCGGAGTGCTGTCACTGGCCGCAACGATCCGCGGCGTGCCGGGGGTGATCGTCGACGGGGCCTGCCGGGACGTGGACGAGAGCGTCACGCTTGATCTGCCCGTCTACGCATTGGCCGCCGTGCCAGCGACGGCACGCGGCCGGCAAGTCGAGGTCGGGTGGAACACCACGGTGGACATCGCGGGCGTCGCGGTCGCGCCGGGAGATCTCGTCGTGGCAGACGGGAGCGGGGTGGTGTTCATGCCGGCCGGCCGTGCCGCCGATGTCGTCGCGGCAGCCGAGCGTATCGCTGCGCGGGAAGCAGCGATGGTCGGCCGGCTGCGGGCCGGCGAGCCAGCGTCCGCGGTCTTGTCGGCGGACTACGAGCAGTTGCTTGCCGCCCGAAAGGATCGACCGTGACCACCGCGGAACCCGCTGGCGACCCGCTCGTGGACGGCCTCGCGGCGCAGGACATCAGCCATCTCAGCGACGCACTCGACCGCCTTGGCATCGCCGGCCAGTGCGCCGGCATTCGTCCGCTTGACCGCAGCTTCCGGCTCGCCGGACGCGCTTACACGATCCGATACGTGCCAGTCGGCCTGAGCCGCGGGACAGTGGGTGACTACATCGACGACCTGGCGCCTGGGCAGATACCGGTGCTCGACAACTCCGGACGGCTCGACGCTACCGTCTGGGGCGACCTGCTGACGGTGACCGCGCACCGCAAGGGCCTGCCCGGCACGGTGATCGACGGCATCTGCCGCGACACCGAGCGCAGCCTTGAGGTCGGCTACCCCATCTTCAGCCGCGGGCAGTGGATGCGGACCGGCAAGGACCGGGTGCAGGCCGACGCTTACCAGGTTCCGGTGAGCATCGGAGGGGTTCGGATCGAGCCGGGCGACATCCTTGTCGGTGGTGCCGACGGGCTCGTGGCGGTCCCGGCCAGCCGCGCAGCGGAAGTGCTCGACGTCGCGATGCGGATCGCCGCCAGCGAGGAGCGGATCCGTGCCGCGGTGCTGGCGGGTGGCCGACTGGACGAGGCCAGGACTGCGGTTGGCTATCACGACCTGCAGCATCGCGCGCAGTAGCGATGCCTTAGCCGGCAGGGAGGGAACGGGGTCGCAGCGAGCCAGTCGGTCCGCGCGCACGCAGCCGAGGGTGCCGTCCGTCGACCCGCGGCGAGCGCCTGCCTGCAAGGCCAGCGTGCTGCGGCCTGGCCAGGATGACTTCCCGGCCAGGCCGCGTGCGTGTGAACGGTGACCGGCCCCGGTCGGCCCGTTCCCCGATCGCTATCCCTGCTGCACCGCCTGCGGGTTGACGCCTTCCAGGTCCTGCCTGGTGACCCGGATCATGACGAGCGTGACGACGAGCGCCAGCACCATGATCCCGGCCGACACCTCGAACCCGCGGGAGAACCCCGTCGCCAGCGCGTGATCGGTGATCATCTTCTGGAACGCGGCGAGCTGGTGAGCGGTGGGCTTGACCTGATGACCGGCTGCGACGGCCCTGGCGGCGGCTTGCTTCGCCGCCGAAATCGAGCTGTGCAGGTGGTTGGCGAACACCGTCCACGCAACCGTGCCCAGAATGGCCAGCCCGATAGAGCCACCCACCTGCTGGCCGGTGTTCACCAGGCTGGACGCCAGGCCAGCGTCGCGCTCCTCGACCTTGGACAGCGCCACCAGGAACAGCGGCATGAACAGGCTGCCCAGGCCGATCCCGGTCACCAGCATCGGGCCGAGCAGGCTGCCCGCGTACGAGCTGTCCGCGCTGATCCGGGATAGCCAGAACATGCCCCCAGCGGACAGGGCCGTACCGGCGATCAAGATTGGCCGGGCGCCGATGCGCCCGACCAGCGCGGCGCTGACGCCCGCCATCGCCATGATGGCCCCGACCATGGGGAGGTAGCCGATGCCGGTCTTGAGGGCGCTGTAGCCCCAGACGGTCTGCACGAAGATGGTCAGGAAGAAGAACAGCCCGAACATCGCCGTGCCGATGCAGAGCAGGATGAGATTCGCACCGGACCGGCTCCGGTTCCTGAATATCCGCAGCGGCAGCAGCGCGTGCTTGCTGCGCGACTCGATGAGCAGGAAGGCGCCGAGCAGGACCACTGCCGCGACGAGCGACACGATGACCTTGGTGTCACCCCAGTGCGAGACGCCGTTCTCGCTGGTAGCCGCGCTGGACAGGCCGTAGACGAGCGCCGCGAGGCCGCCCGTCCCGGTAATCGCGCCCGGCAGGTCGAACCGGCCGGTGTGCCGCTCCGACTCGGCCAGAACTCGCGGCGCGAACGAGGCGACGATGATGCCGATTGGCACGTTCACGAACAGCACCCAGCGCCAGGACGCGTAGGTGGTGAGCAAGCCGCCCGCGATGAGGCCGATGGCGGCGCCGCCGATCGCCATGGCGGATACGACGGCGAATGCCCGGTTACGCTGCGAGCCCTCCGGGAACGTGGTCGCTACCAGCGACAGCGAGGTCGGCGCGATGATGGCGCCGCCGAGGCCCTGAACCGCGCGGGCGGCGAGCAGCCAGCCCTCGCTGGTCGCGAACCCGCCGAGCAGGGACGCGAGCGAGAACAGGATGATCCCGGCGATGAACACTCGCCGCCTGCCCAGAATGTCGCCAGCTCGGCCGCCAAGCAGCAAGAAGCCGCCAAAGGTCAGCGCGTAGGCGTTGACGACCCACTCGAGGCCGGTGTCGGAGAACCCCAGCGCATGCTGGATGTGCGGGAGGGCGACGTTCACGATGGTGGCGTCCAGCACCACCATGAGCTGGGCCGCCGCGATGACCACGAGGGCCAGGCCGAGATGACGGCCGACCGAGGCTCCGGTTCCGCCAGGGCGGCCCGCGGCGTCGGCTCCGCGCGGTCGCCGGGCGAGGCCCGCTGACTTGGCTGACATGTCGAGGGTGACTCCTTCGCTACGATCTGTGGCGAGCACGGACGAGGTGCTGCCAAGCTCTGTTGGCTTGTGCGGGCTTTGCTCATGCAGACGACACCGAGCGGCAGGGCGTGACATCGTCCTGTGGCGCGGCTATCGCCGTGTTGGAGTGATACGGCGGCGCGTATCGGCCACCTGCACCCAGGACCACGTGCCCCGCGAGGTCCTGTTCGATGCCGGATTGTGCGTGAGCTGCGGACTCGGGCGCTGGCCTGGCTGGCCGGCGTGACTCTCCGCCCGTCGGCCGGCCTTAGCGGGTAGCCGGGGCCTCGCTCACGGCGCGCGTCACCTCCCCCGTCGCCGGCGGGGGGCTGGCATGCTGCTCGAGTGGCGGCTGCTCATGCGGCGAACTGGTCTGCGGTGCAGCGACGTCGTCTGCGGCGGCATTGCCTGGCCCAGTCTCGCCAGGTTCGCTGTCGTGCAGGGCGGCGACGAGCAAGCTCGCCAGCTTGTCATGCAGCACATCGGGCGTGACCGTCCCCGTCGCGGGCGCGCCTTCGGTATCCGTACCGAGCATCTTGCGGATCAAGGCAAGCAGTTGCGAGCGCTCGTCGCGATCGAGGCGGCTCCACGGCATGCGCTCGGTGATCTCGGACTCAATCGTGTGCTTGAGCGCCATCCCGTCGTCGGTGAGCACCAGGTTCTTGACTCGGCGGTCGGCAGGGTGCGGCTCGCGCCGCGCCAGCCCGCGCTTCTCCAGCATGTCGGCGATGAGGGTGACGAAGGACGGATCGCAGTGCATCCGTCTGCCCAGTTCCTTCATCGCGCACGGGCCGTCCAGGCTGTGCAGTGCCTTGATGAACGGCATCGGGATGCTGATCTGCTGGGCAAGCTGCTCGGCCGCGCTGATGATCTTCGCCATCAGCTCGAAGAAGCAGTCCGCGACCTCCTGGACCTGCTCCTGCTCCGCACCGAGCTGCTCGGCCACGCTGGCACTCCCCGTGCTGGTAGCCCACGCGCAGGCGGCTTGCCCGGCCAGCGAGCGCTTGAGCCGATAAATGATTGACCAACTCAAACGCTAACCCAGTCGGTTGAGGCTGTCAATCTTTGACTGTCTCAACTACTTCGCTGAGCCGGCCCCTTCTTGCGCGGGACGGCGCTCGATGATGCCGCGGATGAACGCCGCCTGCCCGGCATGCTCGAGGTCGTCCGTCAGGACACTAACGAGGCGCACCGCCATGGTGACCGGCGGCTGCCAGTTGCGGTCAACGATCCTCGCCATGTCGTCGTCGGTCAGGGTGTGCAGGAACGCGATCGTCCGCTCGTACGTAGCGTCGTGGTAACCGGCGAGCAGGCTGGCCGGCGCTACGACCGCTGCCACCTGATCGGAGCTGTGGCCGTAACCGATATCCCGTGGATCCAGCGGCAGGCCGAACCGCTCCGCCCAGTCCGACAGCCACACCTGGGTCAGCCCCCCGGCCCCGGCGACGTGGTCATCCTGGACCCTCGTGAGGTGCCAGATCTGCCAGCAGATCGAGTTCGCGGCCGGGTCGACCCGGTACTGCAGGTCGGCGTCGGTGAGCCCGTCAAGGACGTGGTGGACGATCTCGCGGACGCGACCGAAGCCGTCGACGAGCAGATCGGCAGCGGACATCAGGTGACCTCCGAGTCAGGCGCAGTCGTTCGCCGAGCGCTTGTACCCCGTGCCACCAGGGAGCCTACCCACCCGGTTTGCGTTGCCGCAGCATCCTCGCCGTTCGGCCTCACCGGTGGACGACGAGGTCATAGACGGCGATCAGCAGGATGACGCCGACCGCGACCGCTATCAATCCGCTGCGCCACCTCGTCCGTCGGCCGCCCTTCACCCGGGAATGGCCGACCTTGACGTCCGCGTGCGCGGCGACCGACTTCTGCCCGTGCCAGCCGAACGTCAGGCCAGCCGCGAGAAAGAAGATGACAATGACGATTGCTGCCGGAGTCATAGCTGATCTCTCCGCCCCCGGATCCCCCCAGATCTGTCTTCATGATTCCGCACTGCACAACCGGATACCAGCGGAAACGCCGTGCAGTGTGCGCTGGCAGGATGGAGCAAGCCGGGGCCCAGCAGGACGAGTAGGGCACCGGAACCCATCGCAACCGGACTGACCGTGAAGGAGAAAGCGCCGTGACGAGCGAGGCACTGACCGCCAGCACGATCACCATCAGCGGGTACGGCGGGGACGAGATCGAGGCCTACCTGGCTGTGCCGGATGACGGTGCGTCCGCACGCGGCAGCGTCGTGGTGATCCATCACATGCCTGGCTACGACACGTCCACCAAGGAGATCGTCCGCAAGTTCGCGGCGAACGGATACGCGGCGCTGATGCCGAACCTGTACTACCGGGAGGCGCCAGGGGCCAGCCCCGACGACGCAGCGGCAACAGTCAGGGCAACCGGCGGCGTACCCGACGACCGGCTGGTCGGCGACGTTGCTGGCGCCGCAGGCAAGCTCCGTTCGCTGCCCGGCTCGAACGGCAAGGTAGGCGTGATCGGCTACTGCTCGGGCGGCCGCCAGTCCTTCCTCGCCGCGTGCAGCCTGGAACTGGACGCTGCCGTCGACTGTTACGGCGCGTTCATCGTGAAGCCGGTACCGGAAGGCCTGCCGCTTAAGGCGAAGCCGATCGTGAGCATGGCGAAGGACCTGTCCTGCCCACTACTCGGCCTGTTCGGCGCGGAGGACAAGATGCCCGCGCCGGACGAGACCGCTGAACTGTCTGCGGCGCTCGACGAGCTCGGCAAGCCCCACGAGTTCCACACCTACGAGGGCGCGGGCCACTCCTTCTTCTCAGTGGACCGGGTGGCGTACCGGCCCGAGGCTGCGAATGATGGATGGCAGCAGATCTGGGACTTTTACGGCCGCTACCTGTCACGCTGAGGAGCTCGCATGTGCACGTACACGACCGAGAAGATCGACATCACCGGCAGTGGCAAGGGCGCCGCGGGCTGGTTCGCGCTGAGCGACGCCACCGTGTACTTCGATCACCCGGTGCACGCGATGGCAGAGCACACGCTGAACATCGATTTCCGCAACCCGGGCAAGGGCCCGGCCGCCCGGGTCGCGGTTGAACTGACAGCGGAGTCGGCGCGCGCCCTGGTCGCCGCTATTGAGGCAGCGCTCGCAGCGGTGCCGACGCTCGTCGGCTGAGCGCGCTCGCGCTCGTCAGCTAAGCGCCGCCCGCTGCCGGGAGCGGTTGTCGGCAGGGCATGCCACGATCGAAGTCAACCGCGGGTCGGGCGGGAGGACGTAGTGAAGTTCAGGGTCGAGCGTGATGTGCTGGGCCAGGCAGTGTCGTGGACCGCACGCGCGCTGCCGACCCGGCCGGTCGTTCCCGTGCTGGCTGGCCTGCTGCTCGAGGCAGCGGACGACGAGCTGCAGTTGTCGTGCTTTGACTACGAGGTGTCCGCCAGAGCCGCGGTGCCGGCCGAGGTCGGCGAGCCGGGCACCGCGCTGGTTCCCGGCACGCTGCTGGCCGAGATAGCCAGGAACCTGCCGCTGGCCGACGTCGAGGTTGCCACCACCGCGGGAATGGTGGTGCTGACCTGCGGTAGCGCCGAGTTCACCCTGGTGTCGCTGCCGCTCGACGAATACCCTGCGTTGCCGGGCGTGCCCGACGTAGCCGGCAGCGTGGACGGCGGGCTGCTGGCCACCGCCGCCGCGCAGGTCGGTCCGGCGGCGAGTCGCGACGACACGCTGCCGATGCTCACCGGCGTGTGCCTGGACTTCGACGGACCGGTCCTGACGCTGGCAGCGACCGACCGCTACCGGATGGCGGTGCGCACGATCGGCTGGGATCCGGGCGATCCGCAGGCGCGCTTCTCCGTGCTCGTGCCGGCCAGGACACTGGCCGAGGTGGCCAGGACGATGGCGCCCGGCAAGCCGGTCACGATCGCTGTTGCTCGGCCCGAGCGGGACGACACCCGGCCGGCCGACGGGCTCATCTGCTTCGAAGGCGCCGGGCGCCAGCTGACGGCCCGCCTGATCGGAGCCGAGTTCATCCGGTACGAGGCTCGCTTTCCGGCGGGCTTTGCGGCCAGTGCCGAGCTGTCCGCCGGCCCGTTCACCGAAGCGGTCCGCCGCGTCTCGCTGGTCGCCGACCGCGGTGCCGCGGTGCAGCTGGCGTTCCGCCGGGACGTCGTGGTGATCGAGGCTCAGTCCGCCGGGCGCGCCCGCGCGGTGGAGACGGTCGCCTGCTGGCTGGATGGCGACGATCAGGTGATCTCATTCAACCCGCACTATCTGCTCGACGGCCTCGCGGCAGCGGCGCTGACCGGTCCGCCTGCCCCGGCCGATCCGCACCCCGCGGGGCGGATCCGGCTGCAGTTCACCAGTCCGGCGCGGCCGGCCCTCATTACGTGGCTGCCGGGTGATGACCGCGATGCGCATCATTCCGCAGCGGGGGACGAGGCAGCCGCAGCAGCGGCGTCCGCTGGTGGTGACGCTGGTGATCCGGGCGGGCGGTCGGAGTTCCGCTACCTCGTCGTTCCGTTGCGCGCCCTCGGTGCTGGCTAAGCCCTCGGTGCCAGCTGAGCCGTCGGTGCTGGCAAACCTCGGTGCTGGCTAAGTCAGTGCGGGCTAACCGGCCTACCGGCGGCGCCCAGCCCGCACCGGGCCGCGGCGGCCGCCGAAAATCCGCCGCAGCAGGCCGCGGATCACCGTAAAGATGCCAACCAGCAGGCCAAGCCGGCCAGCCAGCGGCCAGCTCAGGCCGACCAGGATCACGTTGTAGACGAGCAGCCAGGCCATGAGCGCCGCCAGCACAGTGGCAGCGAAGCCGCCGGCATGGTGGTGACTGCCCCGCTGCCAGTCGTCGCGTGGAGCGGAGCGCGTCGGCGAGTCACCTAGCGGCCGGCTCGTGAGCTGGCGCGGGTGACCAACCCCAGCGCTCGGCAGCGGCACATCCTCGGGCCGGACGTGGGGGAGATCGCTCGTAATGCGGCTGAGGTCACGCTGTGTCTTCGAGGCGAACACCGCATCCAGGCGCTGATTGAACTCTGTCTGCGTCAGCCGGCCGTGGGCGAAGTGCTCTCGCAGCTCGGCGGCCACCGCCTCGCGCTCTCTGTCCCCGATGCGCAAGCTCGGCTGAGTTGCCATCTGCCCCTCCATGGCACGACGCCGGTGATCCCTACCGAAACGATATATCGCGACGATCCGGACGGCAACCGTGTTGAGCACCTCGGCCGGCCGGCGGTGTCTGGTAGCGGCAGGGCCTAGTTCAGGAAGTAGCTGGCCCCGCCGGTGGCGGGATTGGTCACCATGGCCGAGACCGAGATCGCGCCCGCGTGCGCGAACAGGAACGTGACGGTGATCTCGCGGCCCGAGATCATCTTGCCCGCGTGGGTGACAAGCAAATGCGACCCGTTGGGATCCAGCCCGATGAAGCTCTTGGCCGGAATCGTGATCGCTCGCACGGTCCGCATGTCCATGACGTCGGCCCCAGCCGGAGAGCGAAGCGTGACCTGGCCGCCGACGCTGATCCGCGCTCCGATCAGCTGGTCGGCCGGGCCAGTGTTCTGCACATCCACATAGATGTCGGTCACGCCGCCGGCGCTCGGCTGAGTGACTTGAGCAGAGCTCAGCGTGATGCTAGGCCCTGGCCGCGGCGGTGGTGCGGAGCAGCCGGCCGTGAGGCTGGCGGCGAGCACGGCCAGGCCGCACACCGCGATCGCGCGGGCG
>Ga0187783_10000228_pt1 | contig 42796 bp, 38 predicted proteins | sample 1015_SJ02_MP02_2_FD_132471 | JGI IMG/M metagenome (GOLD analysis project Ga0187783, IMG submission 132471) | Tropical peat soil microbial communities from peatlands in Department of Meta, Colombia - 1015_SJ02_MP02_20_MG | ecosystem: Environmental > Terrestrial > Soil > Wetlands > Peat | place... | reverse complement strand
CAGGTTCTTGGTCCTCCGGATATTGAACAGAAGGTGGGCCTCACTGGGGGGCATATTTTTCAGGGCGAGTGCTTGCCCGAGTACATGTGGTCCAGACGCCTTTCGGCGCGCACTCCCATGCCTGGCGTGTATTTGTGCGGAGCCTGCACCTATCCGGGAGGCAGCGTGATCGGCATCAACGGGCGCAATGCCGCGATGGCTGTTCTCCACGATACGGCCTAGCTCACGCCCAAGGTATTCGGCGCGAACATGTCTACTCAACCCGCGCTCCCGCGTGAACTCGGACTGCGTGACCTCACGCTGTTTGCCATCACCTGTGTGACTTCTGCACGATGGATCCCGATCGCGGCGCATGCCGGACCCGGCTCCGTCATGCTCTGGCTGCTGGCTGCCGTGTTCTTCATGGTGCCTCTGGCCGTGGCCGTGGCGGCACTGGTCGCGAAATATCCTGGGGCGGGCGGATTATATCTTTGGACCCGGCGTGACTTCGGAGCGTGGCCCGGCTTCCTCTGTTTTTGGATTTATTGGATTTCGATTGCGTGCTTGTTCCCGACTGCGACACTTCTGTACGTCCGTGTCGGCTTCTCCATGCTCGGCAGCTGGTTCACTCGCCTCGGCGACAACCGCTTCTACCTTCTCGCCGCCACCGTAGCATTGATTTGGCTTGCGCTGGGCTCGAATCTGATCGGCCTGAAAATCGGCAAGTGGACCGAAAATATGGGAGCCCTTGCCACCTGCGCGGTAGGGGTATTGCTGGTCGCGGCGGCATGGATGGTATCGATGCGTCGCGGTTCTGCTACCTCCCTTCACATTCTTCCCAAATGGAACTGGGGTACCGTCAATTTCTGGGCGGCGATCGCCTATGCCACCTCCGGCATGGAATGCCCGGGCATGATGGCGGGGGAGATCCGCGATCCGGAGCGGACGATGCGTCGCGCGGGCTGGATTGCCTCGGGTTTTGCGACCGCATTCTATATGTCGGCGACGGTTGCCTTTCTCGTGGTGCTTCCCCCGGGAAGCATCAGCGAACTGAACGGTTTCGCAGAAGTGGGAGATGCGGCGGGCCGGCTGTTAGATGCTAGGTGGCTTTCTGCGCTCCTCGCATTGTTGGTACTGGTCAATGGAGCAGGCTTGGTGGGCGGAATCGGCACAGCGACCTCGCGGCTGCCCTTTGCCGCTGGCGTGGATCGATTGCTGCCGGGGGCTTTCAGCAGGGTTCATGCCAAATGGGCCACCCCGTACGTGTCCATTCTTGCGCTGGGATTGGTGGCAACCTTGCTGCTCGTGGTTTGCCAACTTGGTGACACGCTGCGCGCAGCCTACCAGGAGTTGTTGTCTCTGATGGTGATTACCGGCTTCGTGCCCTACCTCTATATTTTTGGCAGCGCGTGGAAGGCCGGCAAACGGCTGAGTGCGGCATCGGGAAGCCTCATCACTCTGCTGGCGTTGTTTTGCTCGGTGGTGCCATCGGGCGAAATCACCAAAGTCTGGCTGTTCGAGGGGAAACTGGCAGCGGGAACCGTGGCTGTCGTGGCCTCCGGCTGGCTCATCTATCGCCGCAGAGAGCATCGCTCACTCCCGCTACGCACGCCGCCGGAGGACAGCCACGTTCCATGAGACGGTCCAAGGGGGCGCTACCAAGTTGTAATATAATCCGCACATTGCAAACCGATCCACGCCAGGACATCCCGCCTGGGGAGACGCGAGCAGCGCAGTAGATGCTCGCTGTTTAGTACCATGGCTGAAAAAAGGGGGAATCATCATGGCGGAACCAACGACGCAAGCAAAGCGCGCCCCTGACGGCAGCGCATACGGACGTCCGGCGCAGCATCCGGATAACGAACTCGCACTGGTCGGCCCCGGCACTCCCTGCGGAGAGCTGCTACGGCGCTATTGGCAACCCATCGCGGCTTCCGCAAATGTCACCGACCGTCCGCAGAAGGTTCGCCTTCTCAGCGAGGACCTGATCCTGTTTCGCGATAAGAAAGGCCGACCGGGCCTGCTCTATCCGCGCTGCATGCATCGCGGCACGACACTGTTTTACGGCAAAGTTTCCGAAGAGGGGATCGCTTGCTGTTATCACGGCTGGCTCTTCGATGTCGAAGGTCGCTGTCTCCGCCAGCCCTGCGAGCCCGAGGGTGGACGCAATCTTGAAGTCGCGCGCCAACCCTGGTATCCGGTTGAGGAACGCTACGGTCTCGTATTCACCTACATGGGTCCGCCTGAGAAAAAGCCTATCCTCCCGCGTTATGACATCCTCGAGGAGCTAGGTCCCGACGAAGAGGTACGCGGCTACGTGGGGGCGTTTGGCGCCACCGGCGACAACAGCCTGCCCATCGCGCCGTATAGCTGGTTGCACATGAACGACAACGTCATGGACCCGTTTCACGTGCAGGTCCTGCACTCGACCTTCAGCACCGTGCAATTCGTGCCGCAATTCGCCCTGATGCCCAAAGTCGACTTTTTCCCGACTGACGAAGGTGTCTGCTACTCTGCCAAGCGCAAACTTGATGACGGCCGCGAATACGACCGCATTTCCTCCTGGTTGATGCCCAACATCATGAGCGTTCCCAATCCCATAGATATCAATCAGGTAAGGTCGAATATGATTTCCTGGTCACTGCCGATCGACGATGCTCATTTTACGATGGCGACGGCCGCCCGCGTTCCCAAGTCCGCGCCGAATATTTTCGGGGGCATACGTCTGAACGGCAAGCTATGGGGCGAAATGACCGAACAAGAACATCAGGCGACGCCCGGTGATTACGAAGCGCAGGCTGGACAGGGGCCGATCTCGCTGCACTCGGAAGAGCATCTCGCGTCGAGCGATCGTGGCATCATCATGCAACGCCGCATGCTGAAGGCACAGGCCAGGGTGGTCGCGGAAGGTGGCGATCCCGTCGGCGTCGCATTTGATCTGGCCAAAGCAGTCGTGAAGATCCGCTCGGGGAATTTCTACAGCGCGCCGCAGCATGCATAGGGATTGATCTGACATCCAGAAGGTCGGGAATGATCGCTTCCAAAATGGGCTTCACCGGCGTTGTGGCTGTGGCAATCGTTCTGATTGCGGGAGCGGCGGAACGCACCCGCAAACCACCATGGTACAGGTGATCCATCTCGAAAACGTTCCGTTGATCGAGCGCCAACATGTCCGCGAAGGAATCTTTTGTTCCCGCCGCATCCTCAACGGAATTTCCGGCACCCCTGGCAATTTCTCTCTGCAGATTGGGGTAACGCCCAGCTACTACTCGCCGCGGCACCGCCATAATTTCGACCAGGTGCGTTACCAGCTCGACGGCAGCTTCGATTTCGGCGCCGATGGGGTCATGAAACCGGGTTCGATCGCCTATTTTCCTGAGGGCACCTACTACGGCCCACAAACGAGCGCCTCGGCCAATTCGACGCTGGTTCTGCAGTTCGGCGGGGCCAGTGGCAACGGCTACGTCTCACCCGAGCAGTACGAAAGAGCGTCCAGGGAGCTGGCAAAGCAGGGCACGTTTCAGAAGGGCGTCTACACCCGTGTTCAGCGCGATGGCAGCAAAATCAATCAGGATGCCTATGAGGCGGTCTGGGAGGAAGTGAATGGCCGCCCGCTGGTTTATCCGCGGCAGCGTTATCTGCGCCCTGTTTTTATGGACCCGAAGAGTTTCCAGTGGATTCCGCTCGCCGACCGGCCGGGAGTGAACAGAAAATATCTCGGTCAGTTTTCCGAGCGTCGCGCGCGAATCGTGTTTTTCAACGTGGCGCCCGGAGCTTGGCTCGACCTCGAAGAAAACTCTATTTATTTTGTGATACAGGGCTTGGGCGCCGTATCCACCGAGGATTCGGCGGCGCCCCCCAACCATTTCGCGCGACACACCACCATGTATCTCGTCCGGGGCAACCAGGCGAGAGTTTCGGCCCGCGGGAGCGAGCCCGCCGAGTTGCTCCAGATGGGCCTACCACAATTTGCTTAGTTGGTGGGTTCTTCCCCCCTCGCTGCTTCGATCGTCTGATCGTCCGACCGAGAGTGCTATGCTACGGGCATGGCCAAAAGGAGCGCGGGTCTGGCGATGTACCGAGTCCGCAACGGAGCTTTGGAAATCCTGCTCGTACATCCGGGCGGGCCGCTCTGGGCGAAGAAGGACAACGGGGCGTGGTTCCTGCCAAAAGGGGAACTGGAGGATGGCGAGGACGAACTCGCCGCGGCCAAACGCGAGTTCGAAGAAGAAACCACTCTGAAGCCCTCCGGCCCGTTTTTTGCGCTCGGCACGGTCAAGCAGAAAGGCGGCAAAATCGTTGCGGCATGGGCTTTTGAGGGCGACTGCGATCCATCAGCGCTCGAGAGCAATACGTTCAAAATGGAATGGCCGCCGCGCTCGGGCAAGCAACGAGAGTTTCCTGAGATTGATCGCGCCGCCTTTTTCACTCTCGAAGCCGCCCGTACAAAAATGCATTCTGCGGAATTCGAATTCTTTACGCGCGTCGAGGCGGTTCGCTCGAGCGCTTCAGCAGCGCCGCCCATGAGGCCTGGCGGCACCAATCCAAGCAAAAGGCTGCCGGCTTAGAGTGCCCTCCTCTATGTGTCGCGTCCGCTTTGCTGAAATTCACGAGCAGGGGTGGTTCCCACAAAAGCTGCGCGACGACGTCACTATCACGCTCCAATTTATCTTCAACGCTGCGCGGCTGTATCGGCCTGTCGCAGCACGCCTCGGAGCCGCGATTCGTGCGGCAGAAAGCGGGCGAGTCCTGGATCTTTGCTCCGGTGCCGGAGGTCCGTGGATTTGGCTGCAACGAACGCTCGCCGAGCGGACAGCCATGCCGACGAAGGTGATTTTGACGGACCGTTATCCGAACATCGCTGCGTTCCGCCACATGCAAGAGGCCAGCGGTAACGCGATCGGTTACTGCGCCGAGCCGGTGGACGCGCGAAGAATCCCGCCCGGGCTTTTGGGCTTCCGTACGATCTTCAGCTCGATTCACCATTTCACACCGGATGGGGTCGCAGCGATTCTGCGCGATGCGGTTGATCAAGGGGAGGGAATTGGTTTCTTTGAAGCCGTGAAACGTCGTCCCAGCGCTGTCCTCTGCGCGTGCTGCATGCCGATTGCCGCAATTTGCCTCGTTCCATTCATGCGACCGTTTCGAATCGCCCGCTTGATTTGGACGTATCTGGTGCCGGTGATCCCCTTCGTGATGTGGTTTGACGGAGTTCTGTCGTGTCTGCGTGCCTATTCCCCGGCCGAGTTGCGCGAACTGGCGGCGACCGTGGACGCGCGCCATTATGTGTGGGAGATAGGGGAGACCAGCGGGGTCACCTATCTGGTCGGCTATGCCGCGCCGCACCCATCGAGAGCCTTCTCGGGCACGGCTTGAGCTGCGCGCTCGGAGCGGCAGAAACGCTTTGCGTTTTGGGCATGCGGTACATAAAATCGAAGCTCCTCATTGTTGGTTGGACGAACGCGTGGTTGACGGAACATCATCGGCAGCAATGTCGTCATCGGGCTGGACAGTAAATCACAGCGGAAACGCGAGTGGGGTGTACCGCTTTGCCGTGCTGACCTGCGGCTGGACGGTGCTGTTGCTCATGGCGGGGGCACTTGTGACCAGCAACGACGCCGCCGATTCCGTCCCGGACTGGCCGCTGGCCTACGGAAAGCTGATCCCACCGCTCGTCGGAGGAATCCGCTTCGAGTACGCTCACCGCGTCATCGCCGGCGTGGTTACGATCCTGACGCTGGTTCTGGCCGCGTGGCTCACGTTCAGCAAGGTGCGCTGGGCGGGGAAGCGGCTGGGCTGGGCAGCCCTTGCTCTCGTCGCCCTGCAGGCTGGGCTAGGCGCGCTGCGAGTGCAAGAAGTGCACCCCATACTCTTGGCCACCGCGCACGCGACGCTGGGGCAGGTTTTTTTCATGACGCTGGTAGGGCTTTCGTTCTATCTGAGTCCGTGGTGGGAAACAGAGCGGCCGCGCCTTGAAGATCGAGGATGGCCGAGCCTGCGGGCACTGACGACCTGGACGACGCTTTTGATCCTCGCTCAGCTCATTCTGGGAGCGGCGTTCCGGCATGGTGCGTTTGGCATCGATCCGCATCTGGTGGGGGCGGGGGTCCTGACCGTGATGGTGGTGTGGACAGGGGCCGCGGCCAAGCGCCGGTTCCGCGCGAATCGCGATCTGCGACGGAGCACGATTTTCCTACACGCATTTTTCGGACTTCAGATTTTGCTCGGCTTTGCGGCGTGGTATGCGGTACGGGTCCTGGCGATCAAGTCCGAGCAGCCGACGCTGCTCTACGTTTCGCTCACGGTGGCGCACGTTCTGGGCGGCGCGCTGACACTGGCCGCCTCGATGATCTTTATGCTGGCGAGCTTTCGATTAATTCGCGGTTCATCGGTTGCCGCTCAGGGCGTCGCTTCTGCCGAAAGGGCCGGAGCGCTGCGATGAACGAGACGCGCGTCGATCCGATTTCCGCCTTCGACAAGCCGTGGGCGTATGTGGTGTTGACGAAACCGGACGTGACGTTCCTGGTCGTGATCACCACGGTGGCGGGATTTTACTTGGGCTCGGTGGGGCCACCCGATTGGATTCGGTTGTTGTGCACGCTCGGCGCCACGCTACTGGTTGCGGGCGGGACGGCGGCGCTCAATCAGTATCTCGAACGCGAGATGGACGCGGTGATGCGGCGGACGGCAGCGCGGCCGTTGCCCTCGGGGCAATTGCAGCCGCGTGAGGCGTTGGCGTTCGGCGCGCTAAGCGTCGCGCTGGGTGCGGCATGGCTCTGGGTCGCGGCGAACTGGCTTTCGGCAGCCGTCGCGTTGTCCAGCACGGTGCTATATCTGGGACTCTACACGCCGCTGAAGACGCGGACGACTCTTTCGACCGCCGTGGGCGCGATTCCCGGAGCGCTGCCTCCCATGATCGGATGGGCCGCCGCGCACGGAACACTGTCGCTGGGGGCGTGGGTGTTGTTTGCGATACTTTTCGTCTGGCAATTCCCGCATTTCATGGCCATCGCCTGGATGTACCGGGAAGATTACGCGCGCGCAGGGATTCGGGTGCTGCCCGTGGTGGATCGCAGGGGCGATGCCACGTTCCGGCAGATTGTCATGGCATCGGCGGTCCTGGTCTGGGTCAGCGCGCTGCCTTCGGTGGTCGGAATGGCGAGTATTCGGTACTTTTTCGGCGCGCTGATTCTCGGGATGCTGCTGCTGCAGGCCGGGCTGTGGGCCAATCGAGCACGCACCAATGTCCGCGCGAAATGGCTGATGCACGCGACGGTCGCCCACATGCCGCTGCTGCTGATTTGGCTGATTCTCGATAAGTTGACGGCGCGATGAGCTTGGGCTTACTACCCGCGGTCAACGCCGCGTTAAACGCTACCTGCACGGTTCTTTTGCTGCTTGGTTTCCTTTTCATTCAGAGGCGAAAAATCACCCTGCACCGACTCTTCATGGTCGCGGCGTTTTGCTGCTCGACAGTTTTCCTTGCGCTGTATGTCTACTTTCACGTGCATGCGGGAGTGATTCGCTTTGGCGGGCAAGGCTGGATTCGGCCCGTGTACTTCGCAATTCTGATATCGCACACGACCTTGGCGATTGTGATTGTGCCGCTGGTGTTGCTCACACTCTCCCGCGCGCTGCGGGAAAGGTTTGACCGCCATCGCGCCATCGCGCGGTGGACGCTCCCACTGTGGCTCTACGTTTCCGTTACCGGCGTGATCGTGTACTGGTTGCTGTACATCGCCTATACGCCGATTCTGCCTGCTTGAAACGCAACCTCGCGTCGCCGGCCAGCGGGCGACAGGATCAGTTTGTCGCCGGGAGCGCCGACTGAAACAGACGGGCAGGGCATCCATGCGTGCCAAGTCAGTGCTCAGCTCGATCGCACCATTTCATCCCCGCCCTCGAAGCAACTGTTACAAACAAGCTAATACCTCGACGGCCCAAGAGAAGTGTTTCCATCTTTGAGTTGGTCCTAGTACCACGTCAGAATGGCTAGTGTCTTGAAGATTCCAAGTCTAGGACGCGCTATGCGATCACTTCCTTTAGGCGGCATCCTCGCCCCGGCCCGGGCTACGGCGCTCGCGGCCCTCGCGATTCTGCTTCTGGCACGAACCCTTGGCGCCCAGGCAGCCACCCCGGCGAGCGAAGACGCGATCAGCCCTGTTCCTGTTTTCACCATGGGCAGCGGCTTCATCACGACGTTCCAGGGCGGAACAGCGAACCTTGGGCCTTTGATCAATCCGCTGCTGCTCGTGCCCATCGGGTCCAACTGGCTGATTGAGGGGCGGGGCGATTTGGAGTCTGACCTGGCTCCGCCACCTGGTGGCAGCGGGTTCACTGGTACTCTTCAGACGAACGTCGATTACCTTCAGCTCGATTACATAGCCAACCGATACCTGACGGTCACGGTCGGTCGCTTTCTTACACCGTTCGGAATTTATAACGAGCGGCTCTACCCCATCTGGATCCGCGATTTGCAGAGCGATCCCTTGATCCTGCCGCTGGAAGGCGGAGCGTATGGCGCGAGCAACGGTGCGATGGTGCGCGGAGGATTCGAGGCCACCCCCCGGATCGAAGTGAACTACGCCGCGTATTTTTCAGCGAACAGCACGGTGCAAAACCTGGAATCGGATCGCAGCTTCGGCTTCCGGTCCGGGATCTTTCTGCCGGGGCCACGTCTTGAAGTAGGCGGTTCGTTCGAGCATCTGCTCCAAGATTACCGGAAGAACGCATTCGGATTCTATGCGGAGTGGCAGCCGAGGCCCTTGCCGTTGGATCTGCGGGCCGAATACGCCCGATCATATTTCGGCAGCGGCTACTGGATTGAAGGCGCGTACCGTTTGAGCCAGATACCGGCTTGGAGCAACGGGCTGCGGCGGGTCCAGGTGGTCGCGCGCATGCAGCAGTTTTACACGGGCCAGGGATGGTCCTACGACCTGCCGTGGGTTTCAACGAACATGTTTGAGTACGGCATGAATTACTACTTCCGGGATGACATCCGATTCGTGAGCAGCTACGGCAGACAGTTCGCGCCCTTTGGCGGAAACATGAACGTGTGGACTGTCGGTTTGACCTACCGGCTCGCAGTGCCCCTCGGACACGGAGACATGCGATGATTCAGTCGTTGGGTGTCACAAGAGCGCTGGCGTGCGCGGCCGGCGGGATTTTGCTGTGCGGAGCGGCGCTCGCTCGGCAGCAAACCCAGGCCGCCAAAACGGCGACCAGTGTTGTTTCGACGGCGACAACCTCAACGTCCTCGACTCCACCTTCAGCCGCGACCTCGATTTCAAATGCCCCTTCTGCACCGGCTGCTGCCGTGGGGACGCCAGCAGCGAAATCGGCTTCCACAGCGGCCGTTGGATCCACCTCTTCATCGGCAAACTCCTCGGAAGCAGTTCGAACCGAAGAAGCGTTGCTGATCGAGGGCGAAAATAGGTTCGCCACGAACTGCGGGCGGTGTCACCAGGCGCCGCACAAATTTCCGCCCCGGATGATGGCGACGATTGTGCGGCACATGCGAGTCCGCGCGACGATCACCGATGACGACATGCGACTAATCCTGCGCTACATGACGCAGTAGGAGTGCGGTGTGCGTTGGGCAACAGGGGGTCTGATCGTTGCTGCGGGGCTGACAGTGGCGCCCTCATCACCGCCGGCGCCAGGCCAGGCGGCGCAGTTGATCGAGGTACTGGCGGATCACGACAGCCGGTACAAGATCGCCGGTCAAAAAGATCCGGTGATTACGGTTCATGCGGGTGAAGCGCTGACGTTGCGAATCACGGCTGTAAAAGCGAAGGATCACAATCGGAACGGCGCGGTGCACGGCTTCGCACTGCTTCGGGCGAAGGACCGGTCGCGGGTTCCGGGGTGGGATTTGGAATTGAAGCCCGGAACTCACGAGTTTCCGATGACCGCACCGACCGAACCCGGTGACTACCTGGTCGTCTGTACCGTCATCTGCAGCAGCGAGCACGAAGGGATGCACATGAGATTGATCGTACTGCCGTGACCAGCAGCGGCGGAAAGCCAGGATGGAGGGTTTGGGAATCGCACAGGAGAGCATCAATGGGTAACAGCAAGGTCGTGGGGGCGAGAATGGCGCTCCTGCTGGCAGCGGGAATCGTATGTTTCGCCGGCAACGGAGGCGAACAGGTATTTCGAGGCGAGATCGCTGATTCGCAGTGTGCGTTGAACGTGCACTCGTTGAGCCGTTCCCATGAAGAGATGCTGAAGAAGCACGAGATCGGCACGACAGCGGCGAGTTGCGCGCGATACTGCGTCAAGAATCTCGGCGGCGTCTTTGTGCTGCAAGTGAAAGATAAGGTGTACAAGCTCGATAATCAAGAACTCGCCGAGAAGAACGCAGGATTGAAGGTGAAGGTCACCGGCGTGTTCGATCCGGAAACCAACTTCATTGCGGTCCATACGATGGAGCCACTCAAGGATCAATAACGCGTACCCAGCACGCGAAGCTCGTAAATCCCAAAAGAAGTTCGAACGCGAGTCGGAATTGTCGCTCGCGATCAGCGCCAACGTTTTTGCGCGTACTCGATCAAACCGGGGTGCGGGTGCAAGCCCTCCCGTTGCTGACGGGCGTGTCGAAGGAATCGATCCATATGGCGCTGGGCATGCTGCTCAAGAAGGGCATCGCCGTGATCGAACCGGAGCCTTTGGCAGCCGCGCCAAGATCGCGCGCCTCACGGCGAAGGGTCATCAGGCACAGGACGCATATCGGCGACTGCTCCAAACGGTCGGGCAGTGCTGGCGATCCCGCTTCGGGGAGGGACCCATGGGAGCGCTTCGCAAGTCACTCGAACCGTTGGTTGGCCAGACGACGGCGCATTCTTCGCCGCTGTTCCAAGGGCTGGAGCCTTTCCCCAAAGGGTGGCGAGCCTCGGTTCCAAGGCCTCGCACGTTGCCGCATTATCCGATGGTGTTGCACCGTGGCGGGAGTTAGATCGAGCGCACGCTCTTTGCTTAATTCACCAGAGCCCGGATGACGGATTGAGTGAATTCCGCAGTCGTGGCGCCGCCGCCGACGTCTTTGGTGAGCGATTTCCCCTCGCGGTAGACACGCTCCATGGCGGACTCAACGCGCCGAGCGGCAGAAGATTCTCCGATGTGATCCAGCATCATGATGGCGCTCATCAAAAGCGCGGTCGGATTCGCGACGCCCTTCCCGGCGAGGTCCGGCGCCGTGCCGTGAACGGCTTCAAAGATGGCGGCATCTTTGCCGATGTTGGCGCTCGGAACTACGCCAAGGCCACCGACCAGTCCGGCGGCGAGGTCGCTCATGATGTCTCCGTAGAGATTGGTCAGCAGAAGCATATCGAACTGGAGCGGGTTCAGAACCATCTGCATGCAGGCGTTGTCGATAATCAACTCCTTGTACTCGATCTCGGGGAATTCCTTCGCCACGGCGCGGATGGAGGCAAGGAACAGACCGTCCGACATTTTCATGATATTGGCCTTGTGAATCGCGTGGATTCGCTTGCGACCGTGCTTGCGCGCATATTCGAAGGCAAAGCGAGCAATGCGCGTGGAGGCACGTTCGGTGATGATTTTCAGGCTCTCGACGACACCGGGAACGACTTGGTGTTCCAGGCCAGCGTAGAGGTCCTCGGTGTTTTCTCGAATCAGGACTATGTCGACGTTCTCAAATCGCGACTTGACGCCGCTGAGATTCTTCACCGGGCGGACATTGGCGTAGAGGTCGAGGGCCTTGCGCAGGCCGACGTTGATGCTGGGAGGTCCCGAGGCCACGGCTGTAGTCATCGGACCTTTCAGCGCAACCCGGTTCTTGCGAATGGATTCGACGACACCCGACTGCATGAAGTCCACGCCACGGCGCTCCACATCGCCACGCGCCTCGGTGCCTTCCCAGCAGACCGACACGCCTGCGGCGGCAATGATGTCCTGTACCGCTTTCGATACTTCTGGTCCAATCCCGTCGCCGGAGATCAAAGTAATGGTGTGTTTCATCGTGGTTAGCCAGTTTATATGAATCGCGGCCTAGCTGTAGCCCCATGGTTCGGATTGCGTTTCCAGCAATCAGGTGAACGTGCGCGGTTGGGGAGAATCTGATATAATGTGTTTGGTTCGGCGACGAAGCGCGCCCCTGGAGGATTGGACAGATGGTTCAACTAACGGCGGTGGCGGTCAACAAGGTAAAGGAGATACTTGGCCAGCAGAGCCCCGTGCCGGCCGGCCTGCGTGTCGCCGTAGTAGGCGGTGGCTGCTCCGGATTCAGTTATCGCATGGCCTTCGAAAACCAGGTAAATGACGCCAGCGACAACGTTTACGAATTCGATGGACTCAAGGTAATGGTCGACCAGATGAGCGAGATGTATTTGGATGGTGTGTCGATCGACTACATCGAGACGCTGGAAGGAGCGGGGTTCAAGTTTAATAACCCGAACGTGAAGAGCACGTGCGGGTGCGGTAGCTCGTTTACGGTGTAAGAGCTTTTCAGCTTTCTTTCTCCTCTCATGAACGCTCCTGGGATTGTCCCGGGAGTTTTTGTTTTTGATCCCTGGCCTTTGTCCCCACGCGCCAGCGCCATAGCAAGATTGAAAACGCGTGGCGCTGACCGTATCCTGTTTTGTGCCATGAAGATTGCGTTGGCCCAGTTCAATCCAACCGTAGGCGACTTCGAAGGCAACCGAAAGCGCATTCTCGGACTGGCGCAGCAAGCCCGAGCCAGCGGAGCGGAGATTGCTGTTTTCTCCGAGCTGTGCCTGTGCGGCTATCCGCCACAGGACTTGATCGAGCGGCCGTCGTTTGTGGAGCGCAACCAAAAGGAGCTGATTTGCCTGGCGCGCGAGATTCCGCTGCCCTCGCTGGTGGGTTTTGTGGGCAAGGCGCAGGACGATGCGGGAAAACCCGTCGCGAATTCCGCGGCGCTGATTACACCGGGGAAAATTCTATTCGAGCAGCGAAAGATGCTGCTGCCCACCTATGATGTGTTCGACGAAACGCGCTACTTTCAGCCCGCGCACACGCAGTTTCCGTTTCCGCTCGGCAACGAAAGGCTTGGCATCACCATCTGTGAGGACAGCTGGAACGACAAGAATTTCTGGCCCGAGCGGCTCTATGACCGCGATCCTGTTGCCGAGCTGGTGGAAAAAGGCAGTTCGATTGTTTTGAACCTTTCCTCTTCACCCTACACCCTAGGCAAGCGGGGGCTACGGCAAGACATGCTCGGTGCCGTGGCCAGGGATCGCGGCGTGCCCGTCGTCTACGTCAACCAAGTGGGCGGGAATGACAGTCTGATCTTCGATGGGTCGAGCGTGGCCTTCACCTCCGATGGGCGGGTGGCGGCGCGCGCAAAATCGTTCGAGGAGGACCTCGTCTTTTTCGACAGCATCACCGGCGTCGGCGACATCCGCCCGCCGATGGATGACGAGTTTGAAGCGGCCTATCGTGCGCTCGTAATTGGGACGCGGGATTACGTGCGCAAATGTGGATTCCAGAAGGTCGTAGTCGGGCTGAGCGGCGGCATCGATTCGGCGCTCGTGGCAGCGATTGCGGCCGACGCGCTGGGTACGGGGAACGTGATGGGTGTCTCGATGCCAGGGCCGTATTCGTCCATAGGAAGTGTGCGCGAAGCGCGAGACCTTTCAAAAAATCTAGGCATCGAGCTCATCACGCTGCCCATATCGGAGACCTTTGCGAGTTATCGGCAGGTACTGGCAGCCAGCTTCGCGGGCCGTCCGGAAGATGTGGCCGAAGAAAATCTTCAGGCGCGGATCCGTGGAAACCTGCTGATGGCCCTGTCGAATAAATTTGGGTGGCTCGTGCTCAGCACGGGGAACAAATCGGAGTTGGCGGTCGGCTACTGCACACTGTATGGCGACATGGCCGGGGGGCTGGGTGTGATATCCGACGTGCCGAAGACGATGGTGTATGAACTGGCCCATTTTGTAAATCGCAGCCAAGTCATTATCCCCAAGGAGACGCTGACGAAACCTCCCTCCGCCGAGCTGAGGCCGAACCAGACCGATCAAGACACCCTGCAGCCCTATGAAGATCTCGACCGTATCCTGAAGGCGTACGTCGAGGATCTGCAGAGCCCCGAGCAGATTTCCGAACAGTGTCTGCTGCCGCTGGACTTGGTGCGGACGGTCACCTTGCAGGTCGATCGAAGCGAGTACAAGCGAAAGCAGGCGCCGCCGGGCCTGAAGTTGACCTCGAAGGCATTCAGCGTAGGACGGCGATTTCCGCTGGCCCAGAAATTCTCGGTGTAAGACGAACGGCCTTCCCCAACCCAAGACACACACTACACGCCAATGACTTTGACAAGTTCGCCGACCGAGGAGGCCGATTTGCTGAGGGCTGCTTTTTCTTCGGCCGTCAGTTTGACCTCGATGATCTGCTCGACGCCTTTGGCGCCGAGCTTGACCGGCACCCCGACAAACAGCCCGTTGATTCCATACTCGCCTTCGAGGTATACGGCACAGGGAAGAATCTTCTTCTTGTCCTTCAAGATCGCTTCGACCATCTCCACAACGGCCGCCGACGGGGCATAATAGGCGGAACCAGTCTTTAGAAGATTGACGATTTCGGCGCCGCCTTGGCGCGTCCGTTTGATAATGGCTTCAAGTGTTTCTTTAGGGATCAGTTCCGGAAGCGGAATACCTGCTACGGTTGAGAAACGCGCGAGGGGAACCATGTCGTCGCCGTGGCCGCCCAGAACGAACGAGTGCACATTCTCAACCGATACATGCAACTCCTCGGCAACGAAGGCGCTCATGCGCGCCGAATCGAGCACGCCGGCCATGCCGAGGACGCGATGCTTCGGAAAGCCGCTGACCTTGAAGGCGGCCTGCGCCATCGCATCCAGCGGATTGGTGACGACGATCAGAATCGCATTGGGCGACAGGGTGACGATGGCCTCGACAACCGCTTTGATCACCTCGTAGTTTGCCTTCAGCAGATCGTCGCGGCTCATGCCTGGTTTGCGCGGGAAGCCGGCGGTGATGACGACGATGTCGCTACGAGCTGTCTGTTGGTAATCGCCGTTGGCGGTGGAGATACCGACGGCGTGGGCGTTTGCACCAAGGATCGGCGCCGATTCGGCCATGTCGAGCGCCTTGCCAGCCGGCACACCCTCCAAAATATCGGTCAGGACCACATCGGCCAGGCCGGCGTCATGTATTCGTTGAGCTGTCGTCGAGCCGACAAAGCCTCCCCCGACGACCGTGACTTTCCTGCGCATTTCAACAATCTCCTAGAGGTTATGAGAGATTCTTTCTCGGACGACTCTGACCGAAGCAAAACGCGAGCGCCCCCGGCACTCCCTCCCGGGCACTGCAGTCGGTCGGGTTCACAGGCCCTAGCGGCCGACGGACGCGGGCGCACTCATATTCTCGATGATGGCGCTCGCGAAATCGGAGGTGCTGACCTTGGTTGCAGTAGTCATTAAGCGTTCCAAATCGTAAGTGACGCGCTTTTGCTGAATGGTGCGCTCGATGCCAGATTCGATGAGCCGGCCAGCTTCCTTCCAGCCCATGAATTCGAACATCATCACTCCGGACAGCACGACTGAGCTTGGATTGATCACGTCCTTATCGGCGTATTTCGGGGCGGTGCCGTGTGTCGCCTCGAAGCAGCCGAAACCGTCCCCAATATTGGCGCCCGGGGCCATGCCGAGGCCACCGACCTGCGCGGCGCAAGCGTCGGAAATATAGTCGCCGTTCAGATTCGGTGTGGCGAAAACCTGATATTCGTCGGCGCGCGTCAGCACCTGCTGAAAGACAGAATCAGCAATGCGATCGTTGACGAGAAGCTTCCTCTTCCACTGACCCCGGCCATGGGTCGCATAGATGCCTTCAAGTGTTTGTTGAACTTCAGCGGCGACTCGATCCTTGAAGTCTTGAGTGGCCTGCTCGAGGCCCGGCTCAATCAGAGCTGCATTTTGGGCAATCGAAATATTCGGGTCGCGGTCTTTGTTATCCAGTATCCAGCTTTCCCGTTCCGTGACGATGCGGCTCCGGAATTCCTCGACGGCCAGCTCATAACCCCAATCGCGAAACGCGCCTTCGGTAAACTTCATGATGTTGCCCTTGTGAACCAGTGTGACCACGCGACGGTTGTTATCCAAAGCGTAGCGGATCGCACGGCGCACCAGACGCTTGGTATTGCCCGGAGAGATAGGTTTGATGCCGATACCGGCCAGCGGGGGCAAGCGTTTCTTCGTGTTTTTCAGCATTTCGTCGTTCACGAACGCGGCGATCTTCTCGGCTTCGGCCGTGCCGGACTTCCATTCGATCCCGGCATACACGTCTTCCGTATTTTCACGGAAAATGACCACGTTCATGCGCTCGGGATGCAACATGGGCGTGGGCACGCCTTCGAAATAGCGCACCGGGCGCACGCAGGCGTAGAGATCGAGCAGTTGGCGGAGAGTTACGTTCAGCGAGCGGATGCCGCCCCCGACGGGCGTCGTCAGTGGACCCTTGATGGCGATGCGAAAGTCGCGGATTGCGTCGACCGAATCCTGCGGAAGCCAGTCCTTAAACAGATTGTAGGACTCCTCCCCCGCGTAGATCTTCAGCCAAGCGATTTTGCGTTTGCCGCCATAGGCCCGCTCGACGGCCGCATCGAAGACGCGCCGCGATGCCCTCCAGATGTCGCGGCCCGTACCGTCGCCCTCGATGAACGGAATGATCGGGTGGTCCGGGATCTGAAATTCGCCGCCGATATACTCGATGGGCTTGCCGTCGGCTGGAACCCCCACACCATTATAGGAACTCTTCATCGATGAACGACCCCCACAGCGCCTTTCCGCAGATCATCTGAACCGACGGTTGTCGCTTGGCTGCCAAGGAAAGCGATTACCTTAGCACAAGTTTGCCGCGACGGAGACGGCTTCGCACGCGAGCTTAAAGAATTTTTCAAGCTCCGCACGCGGGAGGCTTTGTCGAAAAAATGGGTGAAGTGCAACCGGAAGCAGGGCAGAAGCGCGGAGCGAGCCGCATTCAACTTGGACTCGAGGTGTCGGCACGGCGACAGCCACCCTCAAGGGTAATACGAAGGCGCGGGACGGCGCGTCGTTCCGCCGGCGGCGCGCACGATGGCCGCTACGACCACTCCGAACAGAAAGCCTCCTACGTGAGCCCACCAAGCAACACCGCCTAGCGATTGCGATCCAAGCGAGTTGATACCGCTAAGGAATTGTATGGCGAACCAGAGGCCGATAAAAACCATGGCTGGGATGCGCCAGGTGAACCAGACGATAAGAAGCGGAACGAGCGTCAGGATTTGCGAACCCGGAAAGAAGACGATGTATGCGCCCAAGACTCCGGAGATCGCGCCACTGGCGCCGATCGAGGGCACGCGAGAGCCCCAAGAGAAAAGCGTCTGCGCGATGCCCGAGCCGACGCCAGCGGCAAGATAGAAGAACAGATAGGGAACTGAGCCCAGGCGATCTTCCACATTGGCGCCGAAAACCCAAAGAAACCAGAGGTTGCCCAGGATGTGGAGGAACCCTCCGTGCAGAAACATGCAGGTGAGGAGCGGCAGAAACGCCTCGACCCAGCTGTAGCGTCGTCCGGCGAGTGCGAGCGAAATCCTTGCAGGGACCAGCCCATAGGTTCTAACGAAAAGGTCCCCTGCTGCCGGGGAAAGCGAGATCTGATGAAGAAAAACCACCACGTTCGCCGCGATCAACACCAGCGTGATCAGCGGAAAGGATCGCCGCGGCGTCAGGTCCCTCAGCGGAATCACGCGCGGGCTCCCGCGGCCAGGGCGGCACACGCCGCCCTACGCAACACTTCCTCTGTATAGGCGCGCTCGGATCGCTCGTTGGTCGAACGCAGGTGCTGAATTTCGTCGAGCGAAGCGATGTAGCCTCGTGCACCGGATCGAGTACAGTTCAGGGCGGCCGCCGCATTGCTGAATTCAAGTATCTCTTGAAGTGGCCAGCCCCTGCTTAAGCCGTAGAGGAAGCCGCCGTGAAAGATGTCCCCGGCACCGGTCGTGTCGACCGCGTGGATGCGAAACCCAGGTGAAAAAAGGAACTCATTTCCGGTCCAGGCGAGGACTCCGAGGCTTCCAAGAGTCGTAGCGATCATGCGGCACTTGAATTCACGCAAAATGCTCGGCAGCGACTCAAACAAATTGGTCTCTCCGGTCAGTTTTTCCGGAAACTCTTTCGATGTGATGGGGAAATCGACATGCTGAAGTAATACTTCTACTTGAGAGTAAAGATTGTCGAAGTCGCCGACCACTGGGATGGACTCCTCGCGTGCCCAACGAGCGGCCCGAGCAGCGGCCTCGGTATCATGCCCATCGACGAGCAAAGCTTGCGCGCCCAAGATCCACTGGCGCTCGAGATCGTCCGGGCGCAACGCGATCTGCGGGTCACGCTTCCACAAGATGGTACGTTCGCCCGAGGATTGATCGACCAAGATGAAGGCAACTTGGCTACGCGCACCGTGCGCAACGATCCAATGCGCCGCAACGCCTTCGCGTTCCATCTCGCTGCGCTGGAGTCTGCCGGCCGAGTCATCGCCAATTTTCCCCACGTAACGCGCCGACAGGCCCCAGCGCCGGCAGGCCACCATCGCGCTTGCCACCTGCCCACCGGGCGCGATTTCGGTTGAAAGAACCTCCATTTTCGAATCCGGAGCCGGGAAGCCTGGGAGGCGGAGGATGGTGTCGGTGGCATTGATCCCGACGCCGACGACGACCGACTCGGATGCGCCCAAACGGCTCATAGCGGAACACTCTAGCCGAGCTTGCGACATTTTGAAATGAGAGTGCGAGGAATCTTCATCCTGCGTTTAACGATTGCACGACCGGGATGGCTGTGGTAGAAAATTTTGTTCCGAGTATCGAGCTTGCGCGGCCTGCTGACGAAAACGAGTCGTCGCGTGGCCGAACGTCGAAGCTGATGCCACTCCGTGAATCCGAGGCAATCATTCTGCAGCATTACGCGCTCGGCGAAGCAGACTGGCTTGTTAGTTTTCTGACGCGAACAACGGGACGCGTACGGGGCGTCGCCGCGGGAGCGCGTAGGCCCAAGAGCCGGTTTGGATCAACGCTCGAGCGGCTTTCCCATGTTCGTATCTGGTTTTTCGAGCGCCAAAACCGCGAACTGGTTCGCGTCAGCCAGTGCGAGATGATCGAGTCATTTATCGATGCCTTTCGAGACTATGCTTCCAGCGTAGCCCTGGGGATCTTCAGTGAAGTAACCGAGTCCGTGCTCCCGGATCATGAGGTTTCTGATGCGAATTTTCGGTTGCTGCTGCTCGCCTCACAAACAGTGAAGCATACCTTGCGACCGGAACTGCCGCTCGCTTATTTCGCGCTTTGGACGGTGAAGCTGGGCGGTTGGCTGCCGATGCTCGATCGATGCGGTCGATGCGGTCATGCTTTACTTGAAGGTGCGGCCGCGTACTTCTCCTCAGCTGGCTCGTTGGTTCGGTGCGCGAAATGCCGGACGCCGGGTATGCGAACGCTTTCGCCAGGCGCGCTGGCGCTGGCGCGGCGAATGCTCGCCGAGCGACTGGATCGAATGAACGGGGATGCCGCGCCCGGTGGGGCTCGATCCGCCAGAGAGCTGACCAACTCCATGCTGGACGTGATCGAGCATCAGATCGACCGCAAGCTCAAATCCCGACAGCTTTTGGAGCTACCGGCGTGAAGCACCCAGGTTCTTCTACGCCGCCAAAGGCTCGACCGGCCAGACCGCAGGGTCTGACTCTTCAGGACCTTATACTGAAACTTGAAGAATATTGGACGCGCCGGGATTGCATCTTGCAGCAGCCGTATGATGTTGAGGTGGGCGCTGGAACCATGCACCCGGAAACGTTCCTGCGAGTGCTCGGGGCCGATCCGTATCGCGTGGTATACGTCCAGCCCAGTCGGCGCCCCGCGGACGGCCGATACGGGGAGAATCCAAACCGCCTGTACAAACATACGCAACTTCAAGTGATAGTGAAACCTTCGCCGAAGGATATTCAGGATCTATATCTGGATAGCCTTCGCGCTGTCGGAATCGAACTCAAACAGCATGACATTCGTTTTGAGGAGGACAACTGGGAGTCGCCCACGCTCGGGGCGTGGGGAATCGGCTGGCAGGTGCTGCTCGATGGGCTCGAGATCACCCAGTTCACCTACTTTCAGCAGTGTGGGGGCATTGACCTCGATCCGATTTCGGTGGAATTGACCTACGGACTGGACCGAATTGCGGCGTATCTGCAGGGGGTCGACAACGTTTTCGATGTGCGCTGGTCTTCTTCGGTGAGCTACGGCCAAGTACGACTTGCCGACGAACAGCAGTTCTCGGCTTACAGCTTCGAGTACGCCGACACCGGTTCGACGCGCAAGCAATTTGACCTCTGCGAAGCGGAAGCGACGCGACTGCTGAGCGAATACGAAAAAGTCGAGCCCCAGGCAAAGCAACGCTTCCCGGTGCTTGAGGCGTACGATCTGTGTTTGAAATGTTCACACCTGTTTAATGTGCTCGACGCGCGAGGCGCGATCTCGGTGACCGAGCGCGCCGCCATGATCGCGCGCGTGCGAAAGTTGGCGACAATGGTCGCGCGCGATTGGCTCGATCAGCGCTCGGGCGAGCGAGCCATGAATGCCAGGGTAAGCGCATGACCCGGCCGGTCGCAGTCGGTGCGGCGCGCGCGGATCTGCTGTTTGAGATCGGCTGCGAGGAAATTCCTGCCGGGATGATCGTAAAGGCCGCCCAGGATCTTCAGGTAATTCTTGCGAAACAGCTCGCAAGCCACGCTCTGGTCGACGAGCCGACAGCTCAAGCATCGATTGAAACCTTTGGCGCTCCCCGAAGGCTGGTTGCGATCGCTAGGAATGTCCGCGTGAACCAGCAGGAGGTTACGCGTGAAGTCATGGGTCCGCCGAAATCGATTGCCTATGGCGGCACGGGGGAACCCACGCGGGCAGCTCAGAGTTTCGCCGAAAAACAGGGCATTCCACTTTCCAAACTGGCCATCGTCAACACGCCCAAGGGCGAGTACGTGGCGGCGACAGTCACCATCGCTGGGAAACCGGCCTCCGAGATTTTGACGCAGATTCTCCCCGAAGCGATCCGCGAAATCTCCTGGCCTCGTTCGATGGTTTGGTCAGGTGTGCACGGCCCGCGATTTATCCGACCGATCCGCTGGATCGTTGCCATGCTGGGCGGGAGGACGCTCGTCTGCACATATGCCGACGTGCGATCGGGTCACCGCACCGAGGGACATCGTTTTCTGGGAAACAGAGCAATCGCCGTCAGCGGACCGAAGGATTATGAGGCGCGGCTGAAAGCGAACTTCGTCCTGTGCCGCCCGGACGCTCGCCGCGAAAAGATCGAAACAGAGTTGAAAACGCTTGCCGCGCGAAAGGGCCTGCGCCCGCACGAAGATCAAGCGTTACTTGAGATGGTCACCTACCTGAATGAGTATCCGACGGTGATCTTGGGCGATTTCGATCCGACGTTTCTGATCCTGCCCGAAGAGATTTTGATCACGGTCATGCGCGGCCACCAAAAGTATTTTGCTGTGGAGAATCGCAAGGGGGAACTCGCACCTCACTTTCTGGCCGTCATCAATCTGCCGCACGACCCGAAGGGGCTTGTACGGCAAGGGCACGAGCGCGTGCTGCGTGCGCGGTTCGCCGATGCCCAATTCTTCTGGAAGAACGATCAGAGAATTCGACTCGCCGAGTACCTGCCACGGCTTTCGGCGGTGACCTATGAGCGTCGGCTCGGCAGTTACGGCGACAAAGTCGAGCGAATGCGTTGGCTGGCGCGCTGGCTTTCCGAGCAATGGGTTGCCGGAGGAGTCGCACAGGCGGACGTGGCCGGAGCCGATCGCGCGGCGGAGCTGGCGAAGTGCGATCTGGTGACCGAGATGGTTCGCGAATTCCCAGAGCTGCAGGGTGTGGTAGGAGGCCTGTACGCGCTGGCGCAGGGCGAGCCGGCGGAGATTGCCTGGGCCATTTACGACCAGTACAAACCACTGGGGCTCGATGATCCGCTGCCACGGAACTTGGCCGGGTGCGCGGTGGCGCTCGCCGACAAACTGGATTCACTCGTGGCATGCTTTGCCGTCGGTGCCCTTCCGACGGGTTCAAGTGATCCTTTCGCTTTGCGGCGCGCTGCTCTGGGAATTGTGAAGATCATCCTCGAGCAAAAGCTGCCGCTCTCTCTGTCCGCGGCTATTTCCGCCGCGGCCCGCTCGCTCAAGCAACACGCTCCGCGGATTCACGCCTCGGAAGCGGTTGAGCGCCAGGCACTGGACTTTCTTCTCGAGCGTGCCCGCTACATTCTCAAAGAGCGGCGCGGCTATGCCTATGATGAGATCAACGCAGCCTTCCGAGCGGGCGCCGACGACTTGGGAGATGCGGCCGAGCGAGCCGCAGCGGTAAAGGCCATTCGCAAGACGAAGGACTTCGGCCCGCTGGCAGCAAGCTTCAAGCGGATTCGAAATATCCTTGAAAAATCGGCCGGTACCGGCGACAAGGTGCAGGAGGTTGTCGATCCTGGCGTTCTTAAAGAAGTAGCTGAATTGCAGCTTTTCACTGTGGCCCAGCAGATCGGTCAGCAGGCGACGCGGTTAAAAAAGGAGAGGAAGTATCGCAAGGCACTGGAAAAGATTTCCGAATTGCGACCGGCGGTCGACTTTTTTTTCGATCGGGTCTTGGTTATGGCTGAGGACGAGACCGTGCGTCGTAATCGCATTGCGCTGCTCGGCGGATTATTGAAGGAATTTTCGACGATTGCCGATTTCTCAGAGCTGGGCGCTGAGGAAGCAAAATAGACAAGATCAAGGAGCGCTTGAAGGATCGGCGCGCCGACAATTCCCTCGCCACATCCAAGGGGAGAACTGAGGAGAAAGATGAAATACGTTTATTTCTTTGGGGCGGGAAGAGCCGATGGAACCGGCGAGCAGCGCGAGCTGCTCGGGGGCAAAGGGGCGGGGCTCGCGGAAATGACGCGAATCGGCCTGCCGGTGCCGGCCGGGTTCACCATCACCACCGAGGCCTGCGACTACTATTTCAAGCACGGTCGCAAGTATCCGAAGGAACTTCGGGGGGAGGTAGGCAAGCATCTCGCGCGACTTGAAAAGCTGACCAAGAGGAGACTGGGCAACGCGACAGACCCCCTGCTGGTCAGCGTGCGGTCGGGCTCGGCGCGCTCCATGCCGGGAATGATGGAGACGATTTTGAACCTGGGTCTGAACGAGCGATCGGTCGAGGGTCTAGCCAAGGTCACGAAGAATGATCGGTTTGCCTGGGACGCTTATCGCCGATTCGTTCAAATGTATTCGACCGTCGTAATTGGCCTATCGAAGGAGGACTTGGAATCGCGCCTGCGCAGCATGAAGTCGAGGCGGGGCGTGAAGGATGACACCCAAGTGACGGCAGACGGCTGGCGCGCGCTCGTTCAGGAATATAAGGACCACTTCAAGCAGAAGACCGGCAAGGAATTTCCGGAGGATCCGGTCGAGCAGCTTTGGGGCGCGATTGGCGCGGTGTTCGAATCCTGGATGGGTGAAAAGGCGGTGACCTACAGACGCGTCGAGAAGATCACGGGCCTGCTGGGGACGGCCGTCAACGTTGTGCAGATGGTCTTCGGGAACACGGGCGAGGACTCCGGGACGGGTGTTTGCTTTACGCGCGATCCCTCGACCGGAGAGAAGATATTCTTTGGCGACTTTCTGCTGAACGCTCAGGGCGAAGATGTGGTTGCCGGAATCCGCACTCCGATGCATCTGGGTGAGCTGAAGGGCAAGATGCCCGGGGTGTATCGGCAGCTTGAAAAAGTTCGAGAGAAGCTTGAGCATCACTATCGGGACATGCAGGACATGGAGTTTACAGTCGAGTCGGGGAAGCTCTATATGCTGCAGACTCGAACCGGAAAACGGTCGCCGGCGGCGGCGTTTCGAATCGCCGTCGACATGGTTAACGAAAAGTTGATCAAAATTGAAGAAGCACTTGAACGAATCAAAGCGGAGGATATCGAGCGGCTTTTCTATCCGGTGCTCGACCCCAAGCTGGAACGCAGCGAGCTGGCAGGTCGAAAGCTTGCCGAAGGCATCAACGCGGTGCCCGGCGCGGCGGTGGGCAAGGCCGTTTTCACGGCACACGATGCGGAAGAGTGGGCCTCGCGGGGAGAGAAGGTGATTTTGGTGCGGCGGGAGACCAGTCCCGAGGATGTGGGCGGCATGTACGCGGCGCAGGGAATTCTCACGGCGACGGGCGGAAAGACCAGTCACGCGGCCGTCGTCGCGCGCGGCTGGGGCAAATGCTGCATCGTCGGTGCGGAAAGCATCGACATCGAAGCCGACGCCAAGACAATGAGTGTCAACGGGCATGCCGTGCGGGAAGGCGAGTGGATCACGCTGGATGGCGGCGATGGATCTGTCTACACGGGGCAGCTCGAGCTCGTCCGCCCCGAACCTCCGAAGGCTTACGAAACGCTTCTGAAATGGGCCGACAAGCTGCGAAAGCTGGGAGTGCGAACCAACGCAGATACGCCGCGAGACGCACGCGTGGCACGGGAGATGGGTGCCGAGGGAATCGGCCTATGCCGCACCGAGCATATGTTTTTCAAGGATTTCGAACATCCGGAGAAGAGTGTCGAGCGTCAGGGAGCGATCCAGGAGATGATCCTGGCAGACACGTCGGAGGCCAGGAAGCGTGCGCTCGATAAGCTGCTGCCATTCCAGCGACGCGACTTCGTCGGCATATTTGAGGCCATGGACGGACTGCCGGTCACGATCCGCATGATCGACCCGCCGCTGCACGAGTTCGTCCCACACGACCGGGCCAAACAAGAGGAGTTGGCAAAAAGGATCGGGATCTCGGTTGAAACCGTGGAGCGGCGCGTCGAGCAGCTGCACGAAGCCAACCCCATGTTGGGACATCGCGGGTGTCGGCTTTCCATCACCTATCCGGAAATCTTAGAGATGCAGGTGCGAGCAATTGTCGAAGCAGCGATCGAGTGTCAGAGACGTGGCATTAAAGTATTACCTGAGATCATGCACCCCCTTACGCTCGACAAGAAGGAGTTGAAAATTCTAGACGCAGCGACGCGCCGCGTGGCCGACGAGATTATTTCAAAAGCTAAAGTGAAACTTGATTATCTCGTTGGCACCATGATTGAACTGCCGCGCGCGGCGCTGATGGCCAAAGGGATTGCCGAGGTCGCGGAGTTCTTCTCCTTCGGCACCAATGATCTCACGCAAACCACGATGGGCCTTTCGCGAGACGATGCCGGACGTTTCCTGCCGGTCTATGTCGATCAGAGCAAGGCAGCGATCTTTAAAGACGACCCCTTCCAGTCGCTCGACACCGACGGGGTGGGCATGCTGATCGATTGGGCGATCCAGAAGGGCCGCGAGACGCGGCCCCAGCTGAAGATCGGGATCTGCGGCGAGCACGGCGGTGATGCCGAAAGCGTAAAATTCTGCCACCGGGCGGGGATGAACTACGTGAGCGCCTCGCCGTTCCGCGTGCCCATTTCCAGACTGGCAGCGGCGCAGGCCGCGATTGAGGAAAAAAGGAAAGGCACGCACCGCAAGTCTCGGCGAAACTAGCGCTCGGCTTCGATGGTGAGACAGTCTGCCTTGCTGCTTCGCGTGCGGCGCCAGCTACGGCGCGTAGCCGATCCGCGGAAAGCGCCGATGATGCAGGCCTACATGAAGTCGGCGATGCCGTATCACGGTGTGCCGACGCCCATCCTGGTTCGCGCTTGCAGGCAACTATTCTCAGACATTCAGCTGACAAGTGCTCCGATCTGGCGTGCCTACGTGCGGCAGCTGTGGCGCGGAGCCGGCTACCGCGAGGAGCGCTATGTGGCGATCCTGCTGACTGGCGATCCGCGCGCCGCTCGGTTTCAAACCCCTGCGACGATGCCGCTCTACGAAGAAATCATTGTGACGGGGGCTTGGTGGGACTACGTAGACCCGATTGCTTCCAGGCGGGTGGGACCGATCTTGAAGGACTACCCGGCGCCCATGAAGAAAATGATGCGGGCGTGGAGCAAGAGCGACAATCTATGGAAACGACGCACGTCGATCCTCTGTCAGCTGGGATTTAAGAGCGATACCGATCTCGAGCTTCTGTACGCCTGTATCGAGCCGTCGATTGATGCGGACGAGTTTTTTCTGCGCAAAGCAATCGGTTGGGCACTGCGTCAGTACGCTTGGGCTGACCCGGGGGAAGTGAAACGGTATGTGCGCGAAAACCAGGGCAAGCTCAGCAACCTCAGCAAGCGCGAAGCGCTAAAGAACCTCCGAGGGTCTTAGCGCTACCGCCGCGGGTTCGTCAGTGCGAAACGTCGGCGAAGGAGATGTTGACCGGCGCCTTGTCGGTTTCCGGGACTTGGAACATCTGTCGGCGCTCAAGACCCATCGAGCGGGCCAGAATCGCATCGGGCATCTCCTGAATGCGCGTGTTGAAGGTGTTCACCGAGTCATTGTAGAACTCGCGTCGGTCGGCGATTTCACCCTCCAGCTCAGAGACGCGCGACTGCAGGTGCGCGAAGTCCGCATTGGCCTTCAGGTCGGGATAGTTTTCGGCCGTGGCGATTAGCCGGCCAAGTGCGGCCGTCATACCGGCGCTGGCCTGAAGCTTTTGGTCGACCGTTGCGGCTTGCGCATACGCGGCGCGCGCCGCGGTGACGCGCTCGAGCGTTTCGCCTTCGTACTTCATGTAGCCCTTGCAAACTTCAATGAGATTGGGCAGCTCGTCGTGCCGCTGCTTGAGGAGCACGTCGATGTTGGCCCAAGCCTTGTCGACATTGTTCTTGACCGCGATCAGGCCGTTGTAGAGGGTGACGAGGTAGGCCATCGCGCCCACTACGACAAACAACAGGAAAAGCAGAGCGATCCAACTCATGGTTTCTCCTTGTGCCCGAGCTACGTCCACCCAAGACAGAGGGCCAGAACGTACAGACAGATGAGTGACAACGCAGGCCCTCCCCAGATGCACAGTACCGATTTCCACGCGAGAGATCGCACAACCTCGCGCTGGCTTCGCCAGGAAATCACGAAGGGACTGCTGCCCTCGCCCAAACCGATCGAAACCGAAGGATTCAGAGGGCCGGCCGGGCTGCTGGGAGCTTCTGGCGCCGCGGAATCGGGAGGTTGATCGGGATCGGCTAGTGCCACGGCTGCGGAAATCGTTCGCCTGGCAGCGGGCGCGGCTTTGCTGTTGATGACGGCTTCGTCCATCGAGACCTCTGACCAAACCGAAGCCGGGGCAGGAGAAGGCCTGCAGTCCAGCACCGGAGAGACGGAGCTGCCTAAGCTCCGGCCACTTGAAACGATCGGGCTCGCTTGGGGCGTCAGGCCCAGCCACGGCAGCGGAGTTCCGCCCGCGCCCAGAAAATTTAACTGCGCGTGAAGTGACCTTCCAGCTGCCACATGGGGGCCGGGCGTCCAACAGGAGGGATCGAGATTTTGGCGAAGAGTGCCAAAGACGAAGAGCGGACTGTCGGGCTTGAGGCAATACTCCTCGACGCGGGTGCTCTCGGTGAAGCTGACGCCGTTGCGAGCGAGGAATTGGACGACATTCTCAGGACACCGGCCGCGGCGGCTTGCCAGAAAAGACGTGTCAAACTCGTCCTTGAAGTTTCGCTGGAGATCGAGATCGGCACCCTGCGGATCGACGAGCAGCTGGCCTGTGGAATCTTCGACGAAAAACGGCACATAGAGGCTTTCGCAGGCCACCTGTTTCCATTCGCGATTCCGGCCGGACTGTCGCAACTGCCAGGCGATCGCTCGATAGAAGTAGCACGCGTCTCCGGTGATGCCGGCCGGCATCGTGCAGGCGCCTTTGGCTATCCCGCTGACTTCAACCAGCCCCATCGAGGCGCTGCGAATCCTCGAGGCGGGCGTGTTCATGATCAACCGCTTGAATCGGAGCATCTGAAAACCGCGAATGAACAGGATGATTCCAACTACCGCGCCGATGCCGGACCAAGCTTCGAGCCGAGCCGTGTTGGCGGACACATGGTGAGCAAGTGTGAGCAGGGCCACGATCATAGATTCGTCTGGACTCCGACGGAAAGGGCTCCTCTACAGTCTAGGCGAAGATCGGCGTGTGGGGGAGGCAGGCGCAGGTCGGGTGGTCAAAGGCACAATAGGGTTGGGAGCGGTTAGGTGGGCATTTTAAGAATGAAGTAGACGGCCAAAAAACCGAACATGGCATCCGGAGCCCATCCCGCAATCACCGGCGGCAGTTGGCCAACCGAACCCATGGCCTCGAAGAGTGCCGCGGCCGACCAGTAGGCGATTCCTACGCCCACGGCCAGCGCGAGGCCGCCGATCGCGCCTCGGGTGCCTACGAGAAAGGCAAACGGTGCACTCAGGAAAACGATCACCGCGGCGATGAGCGGAAAGGCGAATTTGCGGTGCCATTGAACCGACAGACGCGCCGTGTCGAAGCCGGCCTGGCGCAGGCTGGCAATGTAGTCGCCAAGTTGCCGCCAGTTCATCTGGTAATACTGCCGGACCTCGCGACGAAAGTAGCCTGGAGGTTCGGTCAACTCCGGGAGCGAAGTGGCCGTGAACGGCTGGAAGTGGGCCACGCGACCGTTAGCCTCGAAGTCGCGGATCCAACCGCCGGTCAGTACCCATGCATCTTCGCTCGGCTCCCAGACGGCGCGCGCCGCGTAGACGCGACGGCGAATCTGGAAAGTCGTGGGGTCGAGCTCGAATACGTTCAGACCTCCGAAAAACCGGCGGTCCGGATCGAAAAGCTCGTAGTTGTAGATCTTGCTGTTTTCGCCAAAAATCCATTGGTGGGCGGGCTGGATGTAAGTTTGCGCGGGCCGCCCTTTGATCTGGTTGCGCAGTGCGTCCTGACGCTGGTTCGCGTAGGGGAGGAAGGTGTCGTCGAGCACGAACATGCCGACAGAAACCAGGCAACCGGCCAGTAGCAGTGGAAGCACGAGTCGATACAGGCTGATACCGCTGGCCTTGAGCGCGATCACTTCGTTGTTTTTGGCGAGGACAGCCAGCGTGACCAGGGTAGCGACAAGCGTCGCCAGCGGCGCCAATTGATAGACCATCAGGGGAACGAGATAGCGAAAGTAGCTCAGCACGGTGGCGGCGGAAATGTGATTTCGCGCAATGTCGGCGAGCAAATCAAACAGGGTGAACGCATCGAAGATCAGAACAAAGCCGGTCAACAGGACAAAAAAGAAGTAGAAGAACTGTCGGAGCAGGTAAACATCAACGAGCATCGGGAAGGCCATGGTCCTGCCGATTCGTAGGGCCTGGCGAATGCGACCGGAGGACGGGACGGCCAGCCGTGTGCCGTTCGCGGCAGAAACGGCGGCGCCATTGGCGGGTGCGCGCCATTTCGACCACCAGGAGCCAAGCCATTCCAGGATTCGGCTGGGCTTGCGGATGTTCTCGACACGACGCAATAAGAGTAGTCCCACAATCGCCCCGACTATATTCGCCGCCCAGACTCCCGCCCAAGGCAAGATGCGGCCCTGCACGGCGAAGTGGTCGCCAGAAACAAACAAGAAGTAATAGCCGCCGATCAGAATCAGGGCTAATACCAGCCCGGCCGCGCGGCCGCCGCGACGAGGGCGGACGCCAATCGGCACACCGAGCAAAGCAAAGATGAGGCAGGCCGCCGGAAAAGCAATGCGCCGGTGAAGTTCGACACGCGAGTCGCGCCAGTTTGCACCGTGATTAGCCACAAGGGCAGCGACGGTTTGTTCGGCGGGTGGGAGAATGTCCGCCCTGGGAGGAGCCGCGACAGCGGAGACGTCTACCGGGATGTCGGTTTGGCCAAACGTGGTCACGTTGTATTGAGCGGGGTAACGCGGGTCATATTCGTGGGTGTCGCCCACGCCCAGGTGAATGTCGATCTGCCCGCGGGATGGCCCGGTGACAACAAAGGCGTCCTCCGCGGTGGTGACTCTGGATTGATCGGAGCGGCCGCCGGAGCGGGATTCGATCAAACCGGACGTCTCGCCGGTCGATGCCAGAAAGACGCCACGCCAGCGGGTGGCTGCAGCTTCCACATCTTGCACGTATAATACGAAGCGCCGAAAGCGCTCATCAAAGACGCGCGGTTGCACGGAGAACCGCGCCTGAGACGAGAGCAGTTGCGCTTCCAGGCGACGCACCGTACGCAGCGACGCTGGGCCCAGCCAGAACGTCGTCAACAGGGTTCCGGTGGTAGCGGTCAGCGCCACCACACCGATCGGGAGCAACAACCGGCGCAGGCTGACGCCGGAAGCGTGCAGAGCGACAATCTCGCTATCCGCCGAAAGGCGTCCCAGCCCGATCAACACGCCAACCAGCACCGCCATCGGGAGCGTGAAACCGAGTACGGGCGGGAGCGTACAGAGGAACAAGAGGGCCACGCTCCAAGTGCTGCCGGAGTGGCGAACGATCAGCTCCATCAGGCGGACCAGTTGTGGCACGAAGAAGACGAACGTAAATACCACAAGGCCAAGAACGGCGTGCGAAACTACCTCACGGGCAACGTATCGGTCGAGCAGGCGCATAGCAGCGCGCCGCACATTCTAGCATTCGGAGCGATGCCTTGACCCGAATAAACCTGGTCATCCTATGGCACATGCACCAGCCCCAGTACCGCGATCCGGGCTCGGGACGCTATCGGCTTCCCTGGACGCGCCTGCACGCGCTGAAGGACTACTGGGGAATGGTGAAAATTCTGGAAGAGTTTCCCGGCATCCACGCCACGTTTAACGTGGTGCCTTCGCTTGCAGCTCAAATCCAAGAATACGCCAGCGGCCAGTTCCGGGAGAGCTGGTTTGACATCGCCTTCACGCCGGCCGAAAAGCTTGGGCCGGACGCCAAACGCGAGGCAGTCGAGCGGGCGTTTCAGGTGAACGACAACTTTCTACGACGGTGGCCCCGGTTTGGCGTGTTGGCGTCTGAGGTGCGTTCGGGCGGCGCAGAGGCCTGCGTCGCGCAATGGAGCGCACGCGACTGGCGTGATCTGCAAGTGCTTTCGCAATTGGCGTGGATGGATGAGGAGTATCTGACCAAAGACCCCGCCGTGAAGGCCCTGTCGGACCGGGGCCAAGATTTCACAGAGCAGGACAAGGCGTTGCTTCTCGATAAGCAGCGTGAACTGCTGGCGGCTGTGCTGCCGGAGTACCGTTTGGCCGCCGCGCGCGGACAGATCGAAATCTCGACAACCCCGTATTACCACCCCATCCTGCCGCTTCTGTGTGACACCGACATCGCCCGCATCTCAAACCCGAACACCCCTGTGCCGCAACCAGCATTTCGCTATCCAGAGGATGCCCGGGAGCAGCTGGCCAGGGCTCAACAGTTTCACGAGCGAGTGTTTGGAAAGCCCCCCGTGGGGTTGTGGCCGTCGGAAGGTTCGGTTTCCGACGAGGCCCTTGAGATCGCAGCCAACCTGGGATTTCGTTGGTTCGCTACGGACGAGGGGGTGCTGGGGCGCACGCGGAACGTGGGGTTCTGGCGCGACGCCTCCGGATATCCGGAGAACGGCCCCGATTTGTATACGCCCTGGCGCCTCCGGCGCGGAAACAAGGAGATCTACGGATTCTTTCGCGATCACTACCTGTCGGACCTGGTCGGTTTCGTTTACAGCCGCATGAGCCCGGAAGCGGCGGCGGCAGACCTGCACCAACGGATCCGCGGAATTGGCCAGAGCGAGCCGACGGGCCGCACGGCCACTGTGAGTTTGATCCTTGACGGTGAAAATGCATGGGAGTACTACCCGGGAAACGGAAGAGAATTTCTGCGGCGCTTTTATGGGCACATCGAACGCGACCCAGAGATTTTCGCCTGTACCGTGAGCGAGGCGATCAGTCTGGCATCCGAGGCGCCGGTGCTCGAGGGAATCTTCCCCGCTTCCTGGATCAACACAAATTTCGACGTTTGGATCGGCCATGCCGAAGATGTGCGGGCATGGGACCTGCTGCGCGATGCCCGGGACGCCTTCGAGAGGGCCAAGAGTCGCGGCGACTTGGGCAGTCCCTCAAGATTGGATGAATCGACCTTCCAAGGACAACGGGCTTACGAGGCCGTACTGGCTGCCGAAGGCAGCGATTGGTGTTGGTGGTTTGGACCCGAGCACGGTTCAGCCAACGACGCGGAGTTCGACGCACTCTACCGAAGATACCTCACGGAAATCTACAACGCGCTCGGGGAGCCGCCTCCGGCTGCTCTGTCGGTTCCGATTAAGCGCGCGGCCGAACGGGGGCGCCGCGAGCCTCCCACAGCCTACCTCAACGTGAAGGTGGACGGGCGCGAAAGCACCTATTTTGAATGGCTTGGCGCAGGGCTTTTTGCCGTGGATCATCGCGGCGGCACCATGCACGGCCGTCGCTCGGTACTCAGCGAAATCTTTTATGGTTTCGGGCCGAAGCACTTCTGGCTTCGTGTAGACCCGGTAGCGGAAGCGATCTCTGATATGGAAGAGTTTCAGGTGCGCGTCACGATGTGGGATTCGCGGGAGACTCGTGTCACGCTCGGAATCCAGCACGGAAAGCTTCGCAGATGCATTGTGGAAAACGCTGGGATGTGCCTGCTGCATCCGGAAACTCTGGTCTCGGCGGCGTATGAAAATATTCTGGAGCTGGGTATCTCGCAAGCCCTGTTCGACTTGAGTCGCAGGAAGGGCCTGTTGCTGAGCGTGGCCATCTGGCAGGCGGGGCTGCCGGTCGATGTCCTGCCGCTCGAAGGGATGTTGGAAGTTCCGCTGGGAGAAGAAAACTTCGCTTGGCCTTTCGAGTAACCGCATTTCGGGGACTGGCCGAACCGCCACCTCAAACGGGCTGCTCGCGGCGGAGGGCGAATAGGTGTTTAGCCGACGGGTCTGATATCCGCGTCGAGTCAAAATACCTTGATCGCTAGGTCACGAGGGCGAGGTCCGGTCGGAATGAGCGTAATCAAGCTGGAGGTTTTCGCGCGAATCACGGCAATCTGGTCCGAAGCACTATCGACGACCACGAGCATATCGTCGCCCGGGGTGAGTTGAGCGGCGTGGGGAGCCTGGCCGACCGAGATCGGGAACGAGGTCTTGCGCACATCGATCGCCACTGGGATGACGTGGCCCGCTGCTGCATCGGAGACGTAAAGCGTCTGGCCGGCAGCGTCCAGGGTTGCCGCCATCGGAGACATTCCCAGCAGGAGAAAATCGCCGACTTCGTCCGTTTGTGTATTCACGATCAACAGTCCGTGGGCATCGGCCGACGGGATATAAAGTTCTCCGCCGTCTGGCTTGAGCAGGAGTGCGTCCGGCTTTCCATCGAGCGCCAGCCTCGCCAATAAGACCGCTCGGCGCAGATCGACGACGGAAACTTCGTCGCGCTCACCCGAGGTGATAAAAGCTTTCGAGCTGTTCGGCAGAATCGCGATCTGCTCTGGGTCCGATGCGACCGCAATCACGGCGCGCGTGGCCAGAGTTGCGGCATCGAGAAGCGAGACGGTCGCATCATCCCGGTTCGAGACGACCAGGAGCGAACCATCCGGTGAGACGCGGGCAATCCACGGCCGACGGCCCGCACGAGCGCGCCTGATTACTTGGCGCGTCGCACAGTCAATCGCCACGACAGAATTGGAGCCGGACGCGGCCACATAGGCGCGCTTGCCATCGGGAGAGAAATCCAGCGCATAGGGGGCTGAGCCTACGGGAATCCGCGCGAGCATCTGATTGGTGGTGCTGTCAAGAGCCCAGGCGTATCCTCCCGTCGAGCTCAAACCCCAGATTTCCTTGCGCGAGGGATGGGCACGCACCCCGGTCGGCTCGGGTCCAACGGGAATCGTGGCCGCAGGAGCAAGTTTTACGAGGTCAATCACGCTGAGGGTGCCATCTCCCGTATTGGCGACGTAGGCGAACAGGTGAAGGCCAGGTCGCAAATAGGCAGGCCGAAGCTCCAGCGCGGCTTCGCGGATGGCTAGAACGCTGAGAACCACAATTAGGATGACGAGGCGATAATTCAGAGAGGATCTCAATTCAGTGTGCGGTTCAGTACCGCGGCGATGGCGCGCGCCTCGCGGACCAGGCGACTAAATTCCTCCGGCAAAATGGATTGGGGACCGTCGGAAAGCGCCCGAGCAGGATCGTTGTGGACTTCTACCAGAATGCCATCGGCGCCGACTGCGACAGCGGCCCGCGAAAGCGGTAGAACCTTGTTGCGTCTTCCCGTGCCATGCGAAGGATCGACCACGATGGGCAAATGGCTGAGACGCTGCACGGCAGGGATCACGCTCAGGTCCAGCGTGTTGCGGGTGTGGTCGGCAAAGGTGCGCACGCCGCGCTCGCACAAGATCACCTGATAATTACCCTCTGAGAGGATGTACTCGGCGGCCATCAGAAACTCGTCAAGCGTTGCGGACATGCCCCGCTTCAGCAGCACCGGCTTGCGAGCGCGCCCGGCGCGCTTCAGAAGCGAAAAATTCTGCATGTTTCGTGCTCCGATCTGGATGACATCCGCGTAGTGCTCAACCAGATCGAGAGACTCGTTGTCAATCGCCTCGGTCACGACTCCCAGGCCGAACTTTTCGCGCACCTCCGCCAGGATCTTCAGACCAGTCTCGCACAGGCCTTGAAAGCTGTAGGGTGAAGTGCGCGGCTTGTACGCGCCACCCCGGAAAAGACGCGCGCCCGCGGCCTTGACACACTCCGCGATCGCGAAAGCCTGCTCGCGGCTCTCGACGGCGCAAGGACCGGCGACAAGTGCCACAGCCGCATCACCGAACGTCACGTCTCCCGACGGCGTCGGCACCCGCACAACCGTGTTCTCTTCCTTCACGTCCCGGCTGACGAGCTTATAGGGCTTGCTAACCGGAATGCATTCGACGACGCCCGGCATCGACTCGAGCGCTCCGGTGTCCACCTCGCCGCGGTTGCCGGTGATCCCGATCGCCGTGCGCGCCGCCCCGGGAATCGGGTGGGCTCGCAAACCCAGCGACTCGATCCGTTCGCAGACGGCGCGTACCTGTTCTTCGGTGGCGTGAGACTGCATCACCACAAGCACATCAAGGCTCCCTAGAGGGAATAGCGAACCAAAAAGTCTAGCGCAACAGGCGGCAGGGAAGCAAAAAGCGGACAGGGAGGGCGTGGAGGCGCGGGGCGGAATTGAACCGCCGGTGAAGGTTTTGCAGACCTTTGCCTTGCCACTTGGCGACCGCGCCGAGTCGTCACATCATACATCCGCGCTCGCTTGCTCGCCACCGTTCGTCGACCGACGGGGGTGACGTTTGCGAGTCTCGGCCGATTCCGTTAAAATAATTTTTTGCTCCCGGACAATTTGAGGGAATGTCGGAAACAAAGCATCGAGTTGAGCTGAGCTTCGACGACGCCGACGAGTACCGCCCAGAACCGACCGCACCGCTAACACCTTCTTGGAAAGACGGCTGCATCCGCGTGGGGATCCATACCTCCATTGCCGGTGACATTACGCGCGCTTTGGACATTGCCGCGGGCCTGGGCGCCAATGCCGTGCAGATATTTTCATCCAGTCCCAGGATGTGGGATGGCATAAAGTCCAGAATTTCGCCCGCCGAGCTAAACCGTTTTCGAGCACGGCGCAAGGAGCTGGAGCTCGGCCCTTTGGTGATTCATTGTAACTATCTGCTAAACCTCGCGTCTCCGGATCGCTTGTTGCAGGCACGGTCGGTCGAGGCATTGTATCGGGAAATGATCCGTGCGCTGGGACTGGGAGCGGACTATGTGGTGCTGCACCCTGGCTGCGCCATGGCGAGCGACACGAACTCGGCCATCGCCGCCGTCGCGCGGAGTCTCAAGCAGGCGGCACGTGGGTTAAAGTTGGGTGAGCTGCGAATTCTTCTTGAGAACACCGCCGGGCAGGGGAGTTCGCTCGGATCCCGCTTTGAGGAATTGAAGGCGATCCTGGACGCGTGCCCGGATCTGCCGCTCGGCGTCTGCATCGATACGGCGCACCTGTTTGCCGCAGGATGGGACATTCGGACAAAGCAGGGATGGGAGACCACCCTGTTCCACATCGACCGGACCGTTGGAATCAGTCGCGTGGGCGTGGTGCACATCAATGATTCCAAAGCGGCGCTGGGGTCACGTGTGGATCGACATGAGCATATCGGCAAAGGGAAGATCGGAGTTGAAGCGCTGGCAAGAATCTTGAATCACCCCCTGCTTTCGTCTTGTGCCTTCATCTTGGAGACGCCCATCGATAAGCCGGGAGACGACAAGAGAAACGTCGCGGTTGTCCGGAGACTGGTGGGCCTGCCGAGGACGACGCGCAGGCTCGATGATCAGGCACCTCGCAGAACACCCAGCTCGTCTTATCGTCGGAAGGCAATCGGACGGCTGCCCAAGAAAGCAAGGGGTAAGTGAACTTGGCAGGTTACGATCCGCAGCGAATTGAAGCCAAGTGGCAGAAAATCTGGCAGGAACGTGACGCCTACCGGGCTGTCGAGAACGATCCGACGCGGCCCAAGTATTACCTTTTGGAAATGCTCCCCTATCCGTCCGGCACACTCCACATGGGGCACATGCGGAACTACACGATCGGGGACGCCGTAGCTCGCTACAAGCGCATGCGCGGCTACAACGTTCTGCATCCGATCGGTTGGGACGCCTTCGGATTGCCCGCCGAAAACGCCGCCATCAAGCGCGGCGTGGCGCCCCGTGAATGGACCAACGCCAACATCACCCAGTTGAAGGCAGCCTGTAAGCGCTTCGGGTTCAGTTACGACTGGCATCGTGAGATATCCACGTGCGAGCCGCAATACTATCATTGGAACCAATGGTTCTTTCTGCGCATGCTCGAGCGCGGCTTGGCTTACCGGAAGCGCAGCCGAGTCAACTGGTGCCCCCAGTGCCAGACCGTGCTTGCGAACGAGCAAGTGATCGACGGCTTTTGTTGGCAGCACGAATCGACGCCGGTCGAAGCAAAAGAGATCGATCAATGGTTTCTCCGCATCACGAAGTACGAAGATGCGCTGCTGGATGGGATCCACGAACTCGCTGGCGGCTGGCCCGAGCGCGTCTTGGTCATGCAGCAGAATTGGATCGGCAAGTCGCGTGGGGCGCGCGTCCAGTTTCCAGTCGCCCATATCCCGTCATCGCCGCTGGAAATCTTTACAACCCGAATCGACACGATCTACGGAGTGTCTGCGGTCTTGTTGTCGCCGGCGTATCCAGGCCTGCCCCATCTGTTGGCCGGGGTGCCCGGCGGCCAGGCTATGGAACAGCAGCTGAAGGCCCTCCAGCAGGGCAGCGTGAAAATGGAAGAAATCGCCACGGCCGAGAAAGTCGGGTTCTTCACGGGACGTTTTGCGTTGAACCCGTTTTCCGGCGAGCGCGTGCCGATCTGGGTCGCCAACTTCGTGCTCGCGGAATATGGCACGGGTGCGGTAATGGCTGTTCCGGCACACGACCAGCGCGACTTCGAATTCGCAGAAAAGTACAGTTTGCCCGTCAAAGTTGTGGTCGAGCCGTCGAACGCCGCACCGCTGCGTGCGGACCGAATGACCGAAGCCTACACCCCGTACGGGCTTTTGGTTGACTCGGGGCCCTACACCGGGCTCACGTCGGAGCAAGCCATTGAAAAAATGGCCGCTGACGCCGCGGCGAAAGGCTTTGGCAAGGCAGAGACGACCTACCGCTTGAAGGACTGGGGTATCTCTCGCCAGCGCTACTGGGGGACGCCGATTCCGGTCGTGTACTGTCCACAGCACGGAGTGGTGGGCGTGCCGGACGGCCAGCTTCCGGTACGTCTTCCCGAAAATGTAAAGCTCACGGGCCAGGGGAAATCTCCGCTCGCGAGCGTGGCGGAATTCCTCAAAACGACTTGCCCGAAGTGCGGAGGGGAGGCCGAACGGGAAACGGACACCATGGACACGTTCATCGATTCGTCTTGGTATTTCTACCGCTACACCGATCCGCACAACGATCATGCTCCCTTTGACAAGGCCGCGGCGGCCTACTGGTTTCAGATCGACCAGTATGTCGGCGGAGTGGAGCATGCCATCCTGCACCTAATCTACTCTCGCTTTTTCTGCAAGGTCATGAATGACCTTGGGCTGATTGATCACCGCGAGCCGATCTTGCGCCTTTTCTCGCAGGGGATGGTGCTGAAGGACGGAGCGAAGATGTCGAAGTCCAAGGGCAACGTCGTTGGCGCGATGGAAATGGCCGACAAGTACGGTTGTGATACCGGGCGGATGTACACGCTATTCGCGGCGCCGCCAGAGAAGGATCTGGAATGGAGCGAGCAGGGCATCGAAGGGTCGGCGCGATTCCTAAATAGAATTTATCGGCTCATCGACAAACACGGCGAGCGGTTGCGGGCGGTGGCCCTGGATTGGAGCTCCCAAACCGACTTCGACAACTCGACCGGGAAGGAGAAAATTCTCGTCCGCAAAGCCCATCAGACCCTGAGGCGCGTGACGAACGACTTTGAGGCGCGCTGGCACTTCAACACGTCGATCGCGCTCATTATGGAGTTGGTGAACGAGCTCACGGCGCAGGAACCACTCGATCAAGACATCGCACCGACGGTGTTGAAGCGTGTGCTGTCCATCCTGGTCCTGATGCTTTCCCCGATGACTCCCCACATCGCGGAGGAGATGTGGGCGATCCTCGGCAATGCCGGCACGATTTTCGCTGAGAAATCGATCGGTACATCCCGCGTGGGCCTCGGACCAGCGGGGTGGCCGTCCTACCGGGAAGATCTGACCCGCGAGGAGCAGATCGAAATCGTCGTTCAGATCAACGGCCGGCTGCGAGGCAGACTGTTGGTCGATGCCAGCCTCGGTGAGGAGGAGACCAAGGACCGAGCGATGCGTGACCCTCGCATTGCGCCGCTGATCGAGGGCAAGGAAATCGCCAAGGTAGTTGGCGTTTCGAAGAAGCTGGTCAACATCGTTTTAAAATAGAGACTTCAAGAGACAGACTCAAAAGATGGCACATCGCGGGGCGGCGGCGCAGCAGGAGCGCGGAGGCACGGTGAGCACCAAGCGCGGAATCGTTGTCCTGGATTTCGGCGGCCAGTACACCCAACTGATTGCGCGTCGCATTCGCGAGCTCGAAGTGTTTTCCACAATCTTGCCCTGCACGGCTTCCCAGGAAGAGATTCGCGGCCAGGAGCCGGTGGGAATCGTGCTGTCGGGCGGCCCAAGCTCGGTCTATGACCAAGACGCACCCTTCTGTGACCCCCAAGTGTTGGAGCTGGGCGTTCCGGTCCTGGGCATCTGCTACGGCATGCAGTGGCTCGCACGTACGCTTGGCGGACGAGTGGAGCGAGCCGAGCGGCGCGAGTACGGCCCGGCGCGGTTACGAATCGGGCGGTCATCAAAGCTTTTCGCCGGCTTGCCGCCGAGACTGAAAGTATGGGAAAGCCACGGCGATCATGTGGTGGGACTGCCAGCCGGCTTCGAGATCACAGCCAGGACTGAGAACGCAGTAGCCGCGATCGAGAATGAGGAGGGACGGTTCTATGCTGTCGAATTTCATCCCGAGGTGAACCACACCGAGCGCGGCACCGAGATCCTGCAAAACTTCGTCTTCGAGATCTGCGGCGCGAAGGCGAACTGGAATCGAGCAGGGTTTGTCGCCGAGACTGTCGAGAACATTCGCAGGCGGACCGAAGGGGCGCGTGCGTTTTGCGCTCTCAGCGGGGGGGTGGACTCGACCGTTGCGGCCGTGCTCGTGGACCGGGCCATGGGCGACCGGCTCACGAACGTCTTTGTCGACACGGGCCTGCTACGGCGTAACGAATTCGAAGACACGCTCGAGATGTTGCGCCATCGCCTGCACCTCAACGTGATCGGCGTCGAGGCCTCCGAGCGCTTTCTCACGAAACTCAAAGGTGTGACCGATCCGGAAAAAAAGCGAAAGATCATTGGCAGCGAGTTCATCGCCGTATTCGCGGCCGAAGAGCGAAAGCTCGCGGCAACCGCGACGGGATGGCCGGTGAAATTTCTTGTGCAGGGCACGCTGTATCCGGATGTGATCGAATCGGTTTCAGTGAAAGGGCCATCCGCCGTGATCAAGTCTCACCACAATGTCGGCGGGCTCCCCGACGCGATGCCCTTTGAGCTGATTGAGCCACTGCGTGACCTGTTCAAGGACGAAGTCCGTCAGCTCGGCAGGGAACTCGGTTTGCCGGAGGAAATCCTGGTCAAACAGCCTTTTCCCGGGCCGGGACTCGCCGTGAGGCTTCTCGGTGAAGTGACGCCAGAGCGGCTGGCGACCTTGCGCGCCGCCGACGCGATTGTAGGGGAGGAAATCTGCCGCGCCGGACTCTACGAGAAAACCTGGCAGTCCTTCGCGGTGCTGCTGCCTATCCGCAGCGTCGGGGTAATGGGCGACGGCAGAAGCTACGGGAACGTGATTGCTGTGCGGGTGGTGGAGTCGCTCGATGCGATGACAGCAGATTGGGCACGCCTGCCGATGCACGTATTGGAGCGCATCTCCTCTCGGGTGGTGAACGAAGTGCCGGGCGTGAATCGGGTCGTGTACGACATCAGCTCGAAACCGCCTAGCACCATCGAATGGGAATAACAGCGCACACGCGGCCGCCACCGCCGGCGAAGCTGTCTAGAAGCCGAGGACCACAAGCGCGGAATGGGGGAGAAGAGGCCCCGCTAGCGATTGGCCATCTTCTGCGCTACGTAGAGGAGCAGCCTGCGGTCACCTTCTTCGATGCGGCCGAGCAGGCGCCGAAAGCGGCCCAGATAGCGCGCGTCTTTTCCAGTGCTACCCCAGGCGATGTCGTCCGCGCTCTTTCGCTTCGGAAGATTGGGAAGCACAGGGGGCTCTTCACCATCGTAGAATAGCTGGTAGAGCGGCACTTCCATGGCGCGTGCCAGCTTCTCAAGAGTCTCAATCGCCGGGACGGTGTGGCCATTTTCGACGCGCGAGATGTAACATCGAAGCAGCCCAGTCCGCTTTTCGATATCGCCCTGGGACAGTTTTTTTTGTTCTCGTAGTAAACGAATGCGTTCGCCGATTATCATGGTGGGTATTGTTACATGGACTAGTGCCTGTCGCAACAAGAAATGTAAGTTAACATAGATTTTCTTCGACGTAACCGAACTCGGATGAGAAACGTCCGAAAAAGTATGGCAGCCAGCGCGCAAGTGCTGACGCTCCCTTTTCAGTCCGGGGAGAAGAAAGCCGACGACCGCGAACTCGTGCGCCTGTCGCAGAATGGAGCTCAAGAGGCCTTCGAGGAGCTCGTTCGGCGCCATCAGCAACGCGTCTTCGCGCTGGTGGCAGGCGTCTTGCACCGCCCCGACGACGTGGAGGACATTGCGCAGCAAGTTTTCCTAAAAGCCTACTTGGGGATTAAGAGATTTGATCAGCGGGCCGCCTTTTCGACCTGGCTGTACAAGATCGCCGTGAATGAGTGCTGGGACTACTTGCGAAAACGGAAGGTTCGACCGCTGACGTACGAGGCAGATTTATCAGAAGAACAGGTCTCGCGGTTGGAGGGAATCGTTTCTTCCAGCCGGCCTCCGGAAGGGCCGAGCGCCCGCGCGGAAACGCGCGAAGTTCTGGAACGAATGCTCGAAGTGCTGCCCGAACAGGATCGACAACTGCTAGTGCTCAAGGAAATCGAGGGGTTCTCGGTTCAGGAATTGGCTGAGATTCTCAATCTCAACGTCAACACCGTAAAGGTGAGGCTCTTCCGCGCGCGCGGCCGAATCATGGACACCTATCGACGTCGGTTGAGCCCTCCGGGCAAAGGCCACGCCGCTCCGGGTGGAGAAAGGAAGGAGTAAGAGCAATGGCAACAGAGTCCGACTTCGACCGTACAGGCTGTCGGCAGCACGAGGCGTTGCTGGAGGATTACTTAAATGAGGAACTCAGCGGCACCGACGCGAGGTCGACGATCGAGCATTGGCAAAATTGCCCCTTCTGCCGCGCTTCGCTGGAAGACGCCAGATTGAGTATGCGCCTGCTGCGGGCCGCGGAGCCTTCGCCCGACCCAGGTCCGGGCTTTGCCCGCACGGTAATGACGCGCATTCGAACGGCAGAGAACGAAAGGATCACGCTTCGCGCGGACTTCTGGCAGCCGTTCGTCTCATTCGGTTGGCGATTTGCAGCCACCGCGACTTTGGCACTCACGGTGCTCGTCAGCTACAACGCGGGTTGGGGTCACCGGACGCAACCGAAGGTCGTCACCGTGCGTCCTACAGAGGCAACAGAGATTTTTGGGCCTGAGCCGGTGAGTGTGCCGGTTAACGGTGATGAGGCTTTCTTCTGATGAGGGTAGCGGCAAGCGATCATGAAAAACACTAACACGCGCCTCGAAGCAGCCGCTCTGTTCCTGATGGTTTTTGCCCTGGGTGTGACGTTCGGCGCTCTGGGGAACCACATTTGGAACCAGCGGGTTTCGGGCGAACCGGCAAAGGTCACTACCAAGCCGACCGGCGAGCAGATCACCGTCCCGGATCACACCCCATGTCAGGTTAATACGAAGCCGACCCGCGAGCAGATCATGCAGGACCTGACCCAGTGTCTCCAGCTCACGGCGGAACAGCAGAAACGGATCGGGGCCGACATCGATGGTACGCGGACAAAATGGCATAACCTTTCCGCGCAGTTCGATGCTCAACGCGCGCAGTTCGATGGTCAACGTGAGGCCATCCGGCAGCAGGGCCGCGCCAGCATTCGTGCGACCTTAACGCCGGAACAGCAAGTGAAATTCGATGAGCTCATGAAGCGCATCGACGAGCAGCGCAAGAAGGAAGCCGAAAAGCAGCCGGCCCATTGATGCGCGAACACCGTGATTTCTCCGCTCGATCGATCCCGTGTTGGGTGAACCGGCAGTTTCGCAAAGTGCACTAGAAAGGAATATCTTCGTCGGAGATCTCAGGGCCCGCTGCACTCTCTT
>Ga0187783_10000227_pt1 | contig 42883 bp, 35 predicted proteins | sample 1015_SJ02_MP02_2_FD_132471 | JGI IMG/M metagenome (GOLD analysis project Ga0187783, IMG submission 132471) | Tropical peat soil microbial communities from peatlands in Department of Meta, Colombia - 1015_SJ02_MP02_20_MG | ecosystem: Environmental > Terrestrial > Soil > Wetlands > Peat | place... | reverse complement strand
CAGGCCGAGGCAACTGGAGTGGTGCGCTTCGAGGTGGTCGAACCGCCGACCGGCAGTACGGCTCCCGTGTCTCCCGATCGGCCGCGCCTCATCCTGGTCGTGCTGCTCGGCGGGCTCGCCGCAGGAGTCGCGGTGGCTTATTTCCTGCACCAGTTGCGGCCGGTGTTCACCTCGGCTCGCCAGCTCGGTGAGGTTACGCAGCTCCCGGTGCTGGGCATCGTGAGCATGACCTGGATGGAAAGGCACAAGGCGCAGGAGCGTCGCGCCATATGGGCCTATTCCGCGGCGACTGCAGTGCTCGTGCTGGTCGCCGGAATCGTGCTGCTCATCCAGAGCCCGACGTCGCAGCTTCTCCACGGGCTGATCGCATGAGTGTCATCGAGAACGCGATCAAGCGGCTGCAGGCCTCACGCGGCGCGACCACCCCGGGCCACGAGAGCGCTTTCGAGGCGCTGGCTGCAGTAGGGGCCGCGCGCCGCCGCGATGCCGCGGCCGATGCCGCCTCGCCTCGCCGCACCATCCCGATCAACCAGGATGCGCTGCGTGCGGCAGGGCTTCTGCCGCCCCCGCACCAGGAGCGCGAGCTCGCGCAGCAATACCGGCAGATCAAGCGTCCGGTGATCAACCGCGCGCTGGGCCGCGGCGTGCCGGCAGTGCCGCAAGGCAATCTCGTGATGATCGCGAGCTCCGTGCCCGGCGAAGGCAAGACCTTCATGTCGCTCAATCTCGCCCTCAGCATGCGCCTCGAGGAGGACGTGACCGTGCTGCTGATCGACGGTGACGTCGTCAATCCGCGCATGAGCCAGGTGTTGGGCGTGCAGGACGAGCAGGGGCTGCTCGACGTCGTCAGGGATCCCGCGCTATCGGTTGCCTCGGTCGTGCTGCCCACCGAGGTGCCCGGACTGTCGTTCCTTCCTGCCGGCCGACCGAGCGATAACGCGACCGAGCTCCTCGCGAGCGTGCGCATGCATCAGGTCGTCGTGCAGCTCGCCAGTGAGGACCCCGCGCGTCTCGTGCTGTTCGATTCTGCGCCACTGCTCCTCACGACCGAATCCCAGGCACTCGCGCAGGTGGCCGGGCAGATCCTCCTCGTCGTGCGCGCCGGTCAGACGTCGCAGCATCTCGTATTCGAGGCCATCGAGACGCTCGCAGAAGAAAAGCCAATCTCACTCGTGCTCAACCAGTGCGTGCGGCAGCCGCACGGCTACTACTACCAGTACGGCAGTTCTGCAGCGGGTGGCAAGGCGAGCGGCACTTGAGCCGCGCCGAAGGTCGTTCGACATGAGGGTGCGGGGGAGAAGGGGATGGGCGACTACTGGTCAGCTCGCGCTAGCCTTATTGCTGACGCTCCTTGCCTCGAGCGCCGTAGCGCAAATCGGCCAGTTCACGACCCAAAGTCTCTTCTTCAACCAGGCCGGCAATGCTCACCGCGGCAACTATATCGAGGCTGATGCCGGCGGCGTTTACAACGACAACATCTACCTGAGGCCCACTGATGCGCAGGGCGACACGCTCGTCATGATTGGCCTGCTGGCCGATACCGAGCATCAAAGCCCGCGCCTCGATTACCGGCTCGACTCTGACATATCTCTCGTCAAGTATCTGCAAGGGGACTTCAAGACCCAGCCGTTCGGTTATCTCGACGGCTTTGCGGAGTACTGGTTCGCGCCGGGGTTCTTCTCCTGGACCGTGCGCGACACTTACAATCAGCTTGCGATCGCACAGTATGCGCCACTCACGCCCGACAACCTCGAGTCCATCAACTATTTCACGACCGGACCTCGCTTCAGACTGAAACCAACGCTGCGCACGACGGTGCAGATCGACGGCGTCTACTCGCTGGTCAACAGCAGCTCTAACTCACCCCTCTACGTGAACGTCGATAACCATCGCTATGGCGGCGTGATCACCGTGAGTCAGGCCGTTTCCAGCACCCTGAGTGGATTTGTGACCGGAACCTATAACGACGTGAAGTTCAAGAACACCGCCGAGAACACGGACTTCACGTCGGCCGCGGTGATGGGGGGAATCAGGTTGGAAGACGCCCGCACTGTCCTGAACGTTTCAGGCGGTTATCAAAGGCTGCACACCACCAGCGTGGTGACCGAAGAAAGTGCCATAGGTGAAGTCGAACGCACCCAGGAGGAGACGCCGAGCGGCGTGACCTGGCAAGCTGACTTGTCGCGGCTGATTCGGCCGACGCAACGCGTCTCGCTGCACGCCCTGAGGCAAATCAGCGACGCTGCAAATCTCTTTCGACTGAACTTCGACCAACCGGTCGGCAGCTCCGTCGGGAATCAGATCGTCACCGGAGAGCCGTTCACCTACACGAGCTACGGCGCGACCTACCGCTTCCAGTATGACCGCACTTCGTTCCAGGTCGACCTGCTGGACGCCACGACGCACTACCAGAGCACCTCGACCGTCAAAAATGGTAACCAGAAGGTTGTCAGCGCGTTATTTGCCCGGCAGCTGACCCCGGTGCTCAGTTGGGACGTCGGCGCTGCCTATACGCGCGGTTACTACGGCAGCCAGACCGGAGCTTCGAAGCTGATCAACGCCCTCGCGAGTCTGTACTGGCAACTCGGCGCCCGCTTTCGATTACGCTTCGTCTACGCCTACGGCGAGACCTCGCCCAATGGGTATACCAATAATCAGATCGGCGTCTTCGGGTACTACGCATTGACGGCACCGGGTCGTGGAACGGCGCAGGCCGAAGAGACGCCCGAGCTTGGGCCGGTCGCGCCGATGAGCGCACCGCCGACACTACGATAAACGCCTGGGCATGCTTGTTTCACTCGAAACGCTCTTTTGGATCTCTCTCGTCGTCGGGCTCTACCCGTACGCCGGCTATCCGCTTTGTATCGCGCTGCTGAAGGCGGTTCGACCCCGCCCGGTGCGCGTCGGGTCCGTCACGCCCACCGTGACCGTTGTGATCTCCGCCTACAACGAGGTTTCGCACATTGGGGCGACGGTGCGCAACAAGCTCACGCAGGACTACCCAGCGACACTGCTCGACGTCATGGTCGTTTCCGACGGGTCGACCGATGGCACCGACGAGGTGCTGCAGCAGCTCGCCTCACAGGAGGCACGGGTGAGCTACCTGCGGCAAGAACCGCGAGGCGGTAAGACGGCGGCGCTGAACGCCGTGGTCGAACGCGCGCGCGGCGAGATCATCGTATTCTCCGACGCGAACTCGATGTATCGGCCGGACACGGTACGCCGGCTGGTAGAGGGTTTCGCCGACCCCGAAGTCGGCTACGCCTCGGGGCGAATGCTGTATGTGGACCCGCGCGGCTCGCTGGTCGGTGACGGCTGCACGGCCTACATGCGCTACGAAAACAGGCTGCGTCGCTACGAGTCGGCCATCGGCTCGGTGGTAGGCGTGGACGGCGCCGTGGATGCGATAAGGCGCTCGCTGTATCGGCCGATGCGCTCCGACCAGCTGCCCGATTTCGTGCTCCCGTTATCAGTCGTCGAGCAGGGCTATCGGGTGGTGTACGCGCCGCAGGCGGTGCTGGAGGAGGAAACACTTACGAACGAGTCGCAGGAGTACCGTATGCGCGTGCGTGTGGCGCTACGCGCTCTGTGGGCGCTGTGGGACAAGCGTGCATTGCTCAATCCGCTGCGCTTTCCGCTCTTCAGCTGGCAACTTGCATCCCACAAGCTGCTGCGCTACCTGAGCTTTGCGCCACTGGCGGTGGCGGCGATCTGCAGTTGGCTGCTGGTGCCCCGAAGCGGTCTCTATTTGGCGCTCACGGCGGGCCAGGGTGTCGCCGCCGCGCTTGCGCTTGCTGCAACGCTCGGACCCAAGCAGTTGCGCGCCTTCCCCGTGACCCGCTATTGCTACTACTTCGTGCTCCTCAACTGGGCCTCCGCTGTCGCCTTCGGCAGGTTCGTACGCGGTGATAAGCAGGTGGTGTGGCAGCCGCGCACGGGCTGAACTCCTGCATGCAGGGATGAGCCATGCCACTGATGAGCGCGCTCTCTCGGCACGTGTTCCATCCGCTGTGGGACCTGAAGGACGGCAGGCATCGGCTGCGCGACCTGCGCGAGCTCGAGCGCACGCAGTGGCTGGCACCGGAGGTGCTTCTCGCGCGACAGCGTGAACGCCTGGGTTGGATCCTGCGCTACGCGGCAGTGCACTCACCGTATTATCAGCAGCTGTTTCATCGCCGCGGATTCGACCCCGATAGCTACCAGATCACCGACTTCCAAGCCCTGCCGCTCCTCACGAAGGCCATCATTCGCAGCCGGACTGATGAGATCCTCTCGCCGGAATTCGCCCGCAGCGCACTGCTCGAGCATCGCACTGGCGGTTCGACAGGCGTTGCGCTGACGGTCTACTTCGACCCCGAGTGGATCAATCCACGCTCCGCGGACGCCCTGCGTTCCGATCAATGGGCGGGGTGCTTCCACGGCATGAAGGTTGCCTCTCTCTGGGGGAATCCGCCGCTGCCGCGGACGCTCAAGGAGCGCATCCGGGCGCTCCTCATCGACCGGTTCATTTTCCTCGACACGCTGGATTTCAACGACCGGTCGGTCGGGGAATTCATCCGCCGCTGGCGCAGGGAAAAGCCAGAAATTCTGTTCGGGCACTCGCACTCCCTCTACATGCTCGCCCGCTACGTGATTGATCACGGCATCGCAGACCTGCGACCGCACGGAGTCATCTCCACCTCGATGATGCTGCTCGCGAACGAGCGGGCAGCGATCGAGACAGCTTTCGGCTGCAAGGTGTTCGACCGGTATGGCTCGGAGGAGACCGGCCTCATCGCGAGCGAATGCGAGCAGCATCAGGGGCTGCACCTCAACATCGAGCACCTGTATATCGAGTTCTTACGCGAGGACGGGACTTCCGCCGCGCCCGGAGAAGAGGGGGCGATCGTCATCACGGATCTTTTCAATCGCGGCATGCCGCTCATCCGCTACGAGATCGGCGACGTCGGCGCGCTTTCTGACCGGCGCTGCCCGTGCGGCCGCGGCATGCCGCTCATGGAGCGGGTGACGGGTCGCGTTGCCGATTACCTCAAACGCCGTGATGGTTCGCTGGTCGCTGGCGTGTCGCTGGTCGAACGCACGCTGACCGCCATTCGGGGTCTGGAGCAGATGCAGGTGGTACAGCCGGCAGCCGACGAGATCGTGCTCAACGTGGTGCGTGCACCCGATTTCAGTCCCGCCACCGAGCAGGCGCTGCTCGCGGAGTTTCGCGCGGTTTTCGGCCCTGGAATCGACATTCACCCGAACTACGTCGAGCGCATCCCGCAGGAGCGTTCCGGAAAGTACCGCTTTTCGATCTGCCGGATTTGAAGCGAGCGCTCTCATGAACACCCCGAATGAGCTGGTCTCCGTCATCATCCCCAGTTACAACATGGCGCACTTCCTGCCGCAGGCCGTGCAGTCGGCGCTCAACCAGTCCTACGCAAATCTCGAGGTACTCATCGTCGATGACGGCTCGACGGATGACACCCCGAAGGTCGTGCGGCAGTGGGAGAGCGATTCGCGTGTGCACGTGCACCGCCAGGCAAACGGCGGCCTCTCGCACGCCCGCAACCAGGGTATTGCCCTGACCCGCGGGCCCTTCATCGCCCTGCTCGACGCCGACGACATCTGGGCGACGGACAAGCTCGCCGAGCAGATGAGGCTCTTCGCAGGCCGACCGGAGGTTGGCGTGGTGTATTCCAACTTCGTTCTCATGGATCGCGAAGGGAATCCATTGCCCAGGGGCCCGATACACATGCAGCGCGGTTGGGTCAGCGGAGCACTGCTCATTGAAAACTTCGTACCCGCTTCCTCGGCGGTTGCCCGACGGGAATGCTTCGAGCGTTACGGGGGGTTCGACACCAAGCTGCGCACCGGCGAGGACTACGACATGTGGCTGCGTCTCTCGCCGCACTATCAGTTCGACTTCGTCGCCGAACCCGCGATCAGCTATCGCATCTGGGGCGGTCAGATGTCGAAGGACTATCGGGCCCGCTATGAGACCGGGATTTGCACGATGGAGCGGTTCCTTAACAACAATCCGGATGTTGTCGACCGGGGGGTAGTGCGTCGAGCCTGGGCCCATACCTACACGGGGCGGGGCAACGTTACCTTGTGGCGGGGACGGGATCGCGTCGGCGCACTGCGTGACTATGTCCGCGCGCTATCGTTCCGGCCTGGGTACTGGCCCGCGTGGCGTGCGATCTTGCGATCATTCGTCAGCAGCCGGGAGCCCCAATGAGTTCTCCGGCAGCGTTGCAGTCAGTCGGCCGGCACCGGCGGGTAGTCCGTGCGATTTATGTATCCATCGGAGCCGGTCTGGGAGATGGGGCGCGCGGGGATGCCGCCGACGCTCGTGCGCGGTGCGACGTCGTTCACGACTACGGCGTTTGCGCCGATCGCCGCGTGGTCACCGATCTGGACACGGCCGATAATCTTCGCTCCCGGGGCGATATACACGTTGTTGCCGATGATCGGACAGCCGGCGCGTTCGCCGCGATTGACCTCGGCAAGCGTCACAGCGTGCGAGAGATTGCAATTGTTACCGATGACCGCCCCGCCCGGTACGAAGATGCCGCCGAAGTGGCCGATATAGAATCCGCTGCCGATGCGTGCATCCCGCGAGACGTCGATGCCGAAGCGGATCGAGTAGCGATAGAGCAACATGACGAGCAGCTGGCGCATCCCCAGACTGCACCAGCCGTTCGTGCGCGCCCAGGAGAACAGACGCAACAGGACCGTGTAGCGGAATCCGGGCGTCAGGAGGAAATGGTTCCAGAAGGTGCCGCTGCCTCCGCGGCCGGCGTGCCGCCACAAATCAGATGCGATGAGAGCCCTGCATCGCTTCCAAGTCATGAGCTGGGGACCCTCAAGTCGTGATGCAATGCGGATTCTTCATCTGATTCACAGTGAGGGAGTCTACGGAGCCGAGTCCATTCTATTGTATCTGGCCCGTGAGCAGCAGCGGCGGGGGCATGAGCCCTTCATAGGCAGCATTCGCGATCCAGGCACCCCCGAGACGCCGTTCGAGGCTCTGGCTCGATGCCGCGGATTAGCCGTCGTGCCGATCCGCATCGCACCCCGGCCGACCCCCGCAGTCGTGCGCTCTCTACTACGCGCGGTGCGAAACGTGACGCCCGACGTTCTGCACTCGCACGGTTATAAGGCCAATATCCTCCTTGGGCCGCTGCCCAGGCGGCTGCGCGGGCCGATGCTCTCAACGCTGCACGGCTGGACGGCTCCCCGGCGGCTGAGTGCGTTGTGGCTTTATGAGCAGCTGGATCGGCTATCACTTCTGAGAATCGATGCCGTCGTCGTCGTTACCCGCCGCATGTTGCAGCTTCCCATCCTGCGACACGTTTCCCCGGCGCGCCGTCTGGTGATCGAGAACGGCATCCCGACACTCCCGCAGCGGCTCGGCGACCTTGCGGCTGCAGGCGCTGCCCCTCTGCCACCAGAGCTCGTCGAGTTTGTCGCCAGGCGGCCGACGCTGGTGGCGATTGGGCGGCTGTCTGCCGAGAAGGGCTTCCTCGTGCTGTTGGAGGCATTTGCGCGGGCGGGTGGCACGAATGGCGGCCAGATGCAGCTGTTGATCGTCGGCGAGGGAGCGGAGCGAGCGCGGCTCGCGCAACGCATCGCGGAGCTGCGTCTGTCGGGCATTGCGAGGCTCGCCGGTTATGTCGAAGGAGCCGACAGACTTCTGGCGCAAGCCGCGGGCTTCGTCATGAGTTCGTACACGGAGGGCATGCCGCTGGTACTGCTCGAAGCCATGCAGTGGCGCGTGCCGATCCTCGCCACCGCGGTCGGTGCCATTCCGGAGATGCTCGACGAAGGGCGGCGTGGCCTGCTCGTCCCGCCGGACGATGTTGGCATGCTCGCCGACGGACTGTTGCGCATCGTCACCGGGCGCCGCGCCGCAAACGCGGCCGCCGGCGGTGAGCAAGCGCTGCCGGAGCCGTACACCAGCGGTCGGATGGCCGAGCGCTATCTCCGCGCGTACGATGCGGTGCGTGCCGCGCGCTCCAACGGACGCGCCGAACGGCCATGACATAATGCACATATGAGACTCCCGCGAATCAGAGGACGGACCGCTGCACTCAACGACGAGGTTGGCACGCGCAACGCCGCTTTCGTCCTGTTCTGCGCTTTCCTGGTCAGTTATTTCCTGCATCTCGCGGCGCGTGTGTCAGTGCTCGGGATCATCCATATCGACCTGCTGCTCGCTGGCGCAACGGCGTTCGCCATAGTGGTTGGCCAACCGTCACGTCGCGGCCGCCGCCAGGCGGGATCCCCGCCGTGGCAGCAGATGGATCCGGTCGCCGTCCGGCTGTGGATTCTCGTGGGCTACATCATCGTGACGCTCCCGTTCGTCGAGTGGCCTGGGAGTGTCCTGCACAACTCCGAGCGGTTTGTGAAATCGCTGTGCTTTTTCTTCTTCGTGGTGGCGACCGTCGACACCACGCGCAAGCTCGGGATCCTGCTCGCGGTGTATGTGTTCACGCAGGTATATCGCGTGCTGGAACCGCTTTACATGCACGTGAGGTTCGGCTACTGGGGCGGTCTCACGACGCTCGGCAACTGGGAAACCATGGACCGGCTTTCAGGCTCGCCCTGGGACATCATCAACGCCAACGGTTTGGGTAACGTCGTGATCGTGACCCTCCCCATGCTGCATTTCCTCTGCCGCCCAGATACCCTGCCGCGGAGAATCATCTGGGCCGCGATTGCCGGCGCTATGTGCTACGCACTGGTGCTGAGCGCATCACGCTCCAGCTTTCTGGCTTTCCTGTTCCTGTGTGGATTCGTCATCTGGCGCAGCAAGCATCGTGCAGCGCTCCTGTCCGTGGCCATCGTCGGCGGAATGATCGCACTGTCGCTGATGACCGGACTGCAAAAGGACCGCTACCTTTCGATCGTATCGAGCACGGCACCGGGGGCGGCCACGGCGCACGAGCGGATCCAGAACGTGATCAGCGATTTCAAAGTCTCACTGCGCCGGCCGCTGTTCGGGCACGGGCTCGGCACCTCGGCCGAGGCGAACGCGAACTTTGGCAATAACTACCTCCTTTCACACGATCTCTATACTGAGACTGCCGAGGAGCTCGGTTACGTTGGCCTCGCGTTGCTGTTGGCACTTATCTGGAGCTTCATACGCGCCTGTCGCATCGCGATGCAGGTGACCGCCGCGGCCGGGACCGCGGATGAGCGACTGCGTTTCCTGCGCGACGTCGCCCGCTCGCTCGTGCTGGTGGTGGCGGTCGACCTGTTCTTCAGCTTTGCGTCCTACGGTCTGTCGGAGCCGTACTGGTACTTCTACGGCGGACTCACGGTGGTCACCGCGCGCCTGGCGATCAAGTTCGCTCCGGACGCAGCCCGCGCGAAAGCGATTGCACTCTCAGCCGGCGGGACTGGCCGCGGCTTGCGGGGGCGCCGCGCCGGCCGTGCGCCATCGCGCGGCCGCGTGCCTGCCGCAGGACGCATGCGCCGCGCGGCAGACGGATCCTGACTCGCATGTGCGGCATCTGTGGTTTCGTTTCAAACGCCGGCTGGTCGCCCGCCACGCTGCAGGCGATGAACGCCGTGATCGTGCGCCGTGGTCCGGACGGCGAGGGGTCTCTGTTCTCAGGAGGCGTCGGCATGGCCATGCGGCGGCTGGCTATCATCGACGTCGCCGGTGGCGCGCAGCCGGTTTATAACGAGGACCGTTCTGTCGCCGTGGTGTTCAACGGCGAGATCTACAACTTCAGGGCACTGCGCGACGCTCTGTTGGCACGTGGTCACGAGTTTCGTACCAACTCCGATACCGAAGTGATCGTGCACCTCTACGAGGAACACGGCGCGGAACTGGTGCGCGAGCTCGACGGCATGTTCGCCTTCGCGCTGTGGGACGCGCGCGAGGAGACGCTGTTGCTGGCCCGCGACCGGCTTGGTATCAAGCCGCTCTTCGTGGCGCGCCTCCCGGGCGGGGTTCTGTTCGGCTCGGAGATGAAGTCGCTGCTCGCGACGGGGCTCGTGCCGACCGATCTCGACTGGCAGGCCATGGATCAGTTTCTCGCCTACACCTTCGTGCTGGCGCCACGCACAATCTACGCCGCGATCCGCAAGGTTCCACCCGGCACGACCGTCACCATCGCGACCAACGGCGACATGACGGAACGCGTTTACTGGGAAGTTCCCGACATCGAAGTCGTTCCGCGAACCCGGGGCGAGTACATCGCGCGCCTCGAGAGCGCCCTGCAGCACGCGGTTCAGTCGCACCTCGTGAGCGATGTGCCCGTCGGAGCGTTTCTTTCCGGCGGCATCGACAGTGGCCTCATGGTGGCGATGATGGCCTCGGTCAGCGAGCGCCCCGTCGAAACCTTTACCGTCGGATTTGCCGACTCCGGGTCGTCGTTCATCGACGAACGCGTCTACGCGCGCCTCATAGCCCAACGCTATCGCCTCAATCACCACGAGATCAACGTCGAGCCGCACGTCACGGACATCATCGAGGACATCGTGGCCGCCTTCGATGAACCGTTTGCCGACGACTCGGTCATCCCGAGCTACTACGTGAGTCAGGAAGCCGCGCGCTTCGTCAAGGTGGCACTCACGGGCCTCGGAGGAGATGAGCTTTTCGGCGGCTATCGCCGTCATCTTGGCGCACGTGTCGGTGAAGCGTACGGCCATGTGCCGCGCTGGCTGCGCGAGAGCATCGTCAATCGCCTCGTTCGCCGACTTCCCGAGCCGAAGAATTCCAGCGATGTGATCGATCACCTCAAGCGCTTCTCGCGGGCATCCTCGCTCCGGCCTTCGGGCCGCTACCAGGATTCGATGACCACACTGCGGCCGGCCGAGCGCTCGCGCCTCTACAAGAGGGAAGTGGCGGCACACATCGATGCGGAGGCGACGACGGCGGCGCTCACCGCAACCTTCGACGGCTTCCGGCACGGAACGAGCCTCGACCGCGCGCTCAAGACCGATCTGCGCTGGTACTTGCCGGATGACATCCTCACGCTCACGGACCGGCTGAGCATGTGGCATTCACTCGAGCTGCGGGTACCCTATCTCGATCACCGCCTGGTGGAAGAGGCGATGACGGTGCCGTCGAATGCGAAGATTCACGGCCTCGATCAGAAGCACATCCTGAAGCAGGTTGCCTCCCGATGGCTGCCGGGGCCGGTGATCAATCACCGCAAGCAGGGTTTCGAGGCGCCGATGGGGCGGTGGCTGCGTGGTCCGCTGCGCGCGCTCCTGCACGACACGCTGACAGAGTGCGCGGTTGCGCATACCGGGATCTTCGAATGGTCGCAGATCGAGCGGCTGCGCAACGAGCACCTCGCGGGCACGCACAAGCACAGTAAGCTGCTCTTTTCCCTTCTGATGTTTCAGCTCTGGTCGGACAAACGTCACCGTGCCGCAGTTCGGGCCGCGGGACAGAGGCGGCCCGCCACGACCTTCGCTGCATGAACGAACTGCTTGCGCTGACATGGTCCGAGCACCGGCGGATGGCCGAGCTGTGCGCCGGTCTGGGGCTCGAGCTGGTGATTCTCGGCACCCTCCGCCGCGGTGCACTGCGATACCTCCTGCTCGGCAGGCAGACCATGACGCTGCTCTGGCGTCGCCGCCCTGCGGTTCTGTTGGTGCAGAATCCCTCGCTCGTGCTGAGCGCGCTCTGTGCCGTAATGCGCAAGCTGCTGGGCTACACGCTGGTCGTGGACGCGCACAACGAAGCGGTCGAGCCCTACGTCAACCGGCAGTGGTGGGTGAAGTGGCTGTCCCGGTGGGTGATCCGACACACGGACCTGACCATCGTAACCAACCGGCAGCTGGCCACGCAGGTCGCATCGCAGGGAGGCAGGCCGTTCACGCTTGCCGATCGGGTGCCGGTACCTCTGGGCGGGGCAACGCGATCGCTCGACGGAACTTTCAACGCCGTACTCGTCGCGACGTTCGCCGCCGACGAGCCGGTCGCCGCGGTGCTCGAAGCAGTCCGTGGTATCGATATTCAGCTGTATGTGACCGGCAATCATGTCAGGTTGGACCCAGGCGTTGCCGCGGGTGCGCCACCTAACGTCCGCTTTACGGGCTTCCTCAGGGAACCTGACTACTGGGGCCTGTTACGCTCCGCGGATGCGATCGTCGATCTGACGTTGATGGACAACTGTCTGGTGTGTGGTGCCTACGAGGCATTGGCGCTGGGAAAGCCCATGCTGCTGTCGAACAACAGCGCCAGCATCGAGTTGTTCGGGGATTGTGCGGTATATACCGACAACTCCCCTCCGGACATCCGCTCGGCGCTCGAGCGCCTCAAGCTCGAGCATGGGCGCTTGCGAGCCGCTGCCGAGCGACGGCGGAGCGAGCTCGCCGATCAGTGGCGTGACGGCGCAGGCAGGCTCCGCGAACAGCTCGAGGGGCGTTGCGCGCCGCTCGCAGTCAACCGATCGTGAGCCGCCCATGAGTGACCGAGCACAGGTCTGGTCCGGAGTACTCCTGCTGCTAGCGCTGGCCGCAGCCCTGCGCTTCAGCGATCTGGGTGCGTGGCCATATTCCGGTGACGAGACGGCCACACTCGAGGAGGAAAGGGCCCTGTTTCACACCGCGGGCGCGCCGCCCGCAAGTCCGTCCTACCGGCTCTCCCACGCGATTCCACTCAGCTACCTCGCGTTCCACGTCAGTCACACACTTTTCGGCGATACCGAGCGAGGCACGCGAGTCGTAGTGGCCACGCTCGGCTGCCTGAGCGTCGTGCTCGTTTTCCTGTTGCTGGACGGACCTCTGCCGCGGGCCACCGCGATCGTGGCGGCATTGCTCGTCGCCCTGATGCCGCAGCACGTGCTGCACAGTCAGGAGACGCGGTTTTATATGGTGGCAGCCTTCTTTGGGTTCGTCGCTCTGCTCACCGGCGGCAGAATCCTCGAGCGCCACAGCGAGCTGTTCGCCGCTCTCACCAGCTGCCTAATTTTCCTGGCGATGCTTTGTCACACGCTTCTTGTGGTGCTGCTGCCGCTGGTTTTTCTGGCGATTTGCGCGGGGTTCTACGCGCGGGGGCAGCTGGTGCCGCGCGCCGTCCTGCTGATATTCGGGATCGCCGCAGCCGCCATGGCGTTGTTCGCCACGGTGTACCTGCGGCCGCTGCTACAGGGCTGGAATCAGACGGAGAGCTGGGGATATTCACCCAGCCACGCGTTGCTCGCCTCGATCGTGATGATCGGCTGGCCGACCACACTGCTGGCGGTAGTCGGTTGTGTGCTTATGATCCGTGAGCGCACGAGCCAGGGCTGGTACTGGCCAGTGTGCCTCCTTGGGTGGGTCGGTGCGACCCTGACCTTGCCCCTGGTGGTTCCCTATCACGCCGAGTACGTGTTTCCGCTCGCACTCGCCGGTGTCGTGCCCGCCGCCTACGCCATCGGGGTCATCTACGAGCTGCTGCGGCCGCGAACCCGATGGGCAGCCTACGCGTGGCTGGGGCTGAGCTGTCTGACCAACTTGCCCGCATTGGCGAGCTACTACGTCGATGGCTCGCGTTGGAACATGCGTGATGCAGCCGCCTATGTGCGGCAGCATTGGTCGCCCGGAGACCGGGTAGCGGGTTATTCAGTAGGGCTGTTTCGCCATTACAGCGACGGCTGTTGTGAACCGGCGATAGCCCTGCGTCCCGACTCAGCCGCGCAGCTTGCGCGGCTGGCAGCAGAAGGCGGCCGCCTGTGGGTCGTGCTCGAGAACACCCGCTCCGGCCTTCCGCCGCAAGTGCAACGCTGGTTGTTCGACTGCGCCGTTCACAAGCTATCGGTCGGCGGCCGCCGCTTCGACGACGCGGAATTCAGGGTGGAGGTGTATCTGGTACCCAGATCGCCGGAGAGTGGGTGTACACGGAGGCCTACATGAGAGATCTTGCGCAGGACCCTCGGCAACCATCGCCTGCCGTGGTGGACGACGACGCGGCGTCGCCGAGAGCGCTGCGACGCCAGCCTGGGCCGGAGCTCTCGATCATCGTTCCCACGTTCAATGAGCGCGGTAACATTCCCGAGCTCGTCGCCGGACTGAAAGAGTGCCTGGCCGGATATCGCTGGGAAGTCATCTTCGTGGACGACGACTCTCCTGACGAGACGGCCGCAGAAGTTCGCGTCATAGCGAGCCTCGACAGTCGAGTACGCTGCGTTCAGCGGATCGGCCGCCGCGGATTGTCCTCGGCCTGCATTGAGGGCATGCTCGCCAGCTCCGCGCCTTACCTCGCGGTGATCGATGCCGATCTGCAGCACGACGAGAGACTGTTACCGGAGATGCTGCGGGTGCTACGCGAGGGCGAGACCGACATCGTGATTGGCAGTCGCTATGTGAATGGCGGCGGTATCGGCCAGTGGGATGCCTCGCGTGCGGCACTCAGCAGGCTGGCAACACGGATGAGCCGGGTGGTGGTACGCGCGCAGCTCACGGATCCGATGAGCGGCTTCTTCATGTTGCGGCGCGAGGTACTCACCAACAGCGTGCGCAGACTTTCCGCGATCGGCTTCAAGATACTTCTCGACCTGTTCGCGTCATCACCCCGGGCGCTGCGATTCCGGGAGCTGCCGTACGAGTTTCGCGCCCGTCACAGCGGTGAGAGCAAGCTCGATTCCGTAGCTGTGTGGGATTACGGCATGCTGCTGCTCGACAAGCTGATCGGGCATGTCGTGCCGGCGCGCTTCGTTGCCTTCTCGCTCGTCGGCGGTGTCGGCGTCGTCGTGCACTTCCTGACGTTGGGGATGCTGTTCAAGGTATTCGGGGTCAGCTTTGTCGGTGCGCAGGCAGTTGCCACGCTCGTAGCGATGACAGTCAACTTCACCGCCAATAATCTGCTGACCTATCGCGATCGAAGGTTGCGCGGCTTGAAGTGGGTGAGAGGTCTGCTGAGCTTCGGCCTGGTGTGCAGCGTAGGAGCCCTGTCGAACGTCGGCATCGCCTCTTACCTGTACCAATCCCGTTTGGGCTGGGTGCCTTCGGCACTCGCTGGGATCCTCGTTGGTGCGGTGTTCAACTATGCCATGACGACGGTATTCACCTGGGGCAGCCCGCGCAAGGCCTGAGCCGCGCGGGGGGCGCGCTCCTCGTCGCCGGCTACTAACTCAGTGAACGATGACGTTGGTCGGAGCGTTGGGCTCGGGCGCCGATGTAACTCCGGTTCCCGCCTTAACTGCGAACCCTTTGTCGTTGTGTGCCCCGGTAGGGTCGAAGACGAACAGATACGCCGTCTGGCCTTCGGCAAACTGACCGAGGTTTACGACGGTGTCGATCGAGCCATCGGCCCACCGGACCGGTACCTGAGTCTCGACTATGGTGGCTTTGGACAAGTCGGCGTTGTTGGCGAGCACGACGTGGGCGAGCGTCGTATCGAGGTATATATCCGCGTAGTAGCGCCAGTTGTTGGGCTGACCAGTCATGCGGGCATAGCCACCGATACCGATCGTGCGGGCCTTGCCCGCGTACTTGTCGGTCGGTCCGACGTAGTTGATTACGACATTGCTGCCGTTCTCGGTCACGCGAATGAAGCCGTCGTTCTGGTCGGTGAGCTTGAGCTCCACTTCGACCTTGGACCACTTGCCCGACATGGGGTTGACACCGTGGTTCCACCAGAAGCTGTGACCGTTCATGTCGGGGTTCATGAGTGACTTGCCGTCGTCATTCGGTCCCCACTGCGGCGAATCGGTGGTGCTTCCCGGGTGCGGGGGCCCGTAGCCCGTATACCAGTTCGAGTTCGCATACGGCTCATTGCCGACCGAGTAGTCGAAGGTCTTGAAGTTATTATCACCGCCGAACACCCAGGCATTATCCGCACGCTGATACCAGCTCGCGTACACGTAGTATGGGAATGCTGCTGGGAGGGTGAAGCTCTTGAACACCATCACGTTGGCGCCACCGTCGGCGCCCTGCTTCTCTCCATGAGCACCGGCGATATAGCGCGTGATGTGGGTATGGGGCAGTGATATGCCACGTTGCGGCGCACGGTAAGCTATGTTGTATTGTGAGATTTTGTTTGGCCACGCGCCGTCCCACGTGGAGGTGACGGCGGTGCCGGATGCATCATCCCACGCCAAGGGCGCGGCAGTCGCCTTGGTGCCGAAACCCGCGCCGCTGATCGTAATCGTCGACTTGTGATTCAGCGCGCCCGCGGTTGCCGATAACGTTTTCTGGTCGAGCGTGCTGGTGACTTGTGAGATGTTTGGAGCCGCGATGACCGTCTGACTCGCCGCGGCGAGCAGGCAAGCCGCGGCTGCGGCACCGAAGAAGCTGTCTCTCTGCGCCATGGCTACATCCATTCCCTTGCGTCCGGTGTTTTCAACCCACGTGCATCCACTCCAGTATTCAAGATTTATGCCAGCGCCCCGCAATGGATCCGACTCCTAAGTTACTGATACTACTCCAGTTACCGCGCCGCTTTAGGCGAAGATGCGGTCCGGTTGTCGCTCATTCCAGACGACTATTGCTAATGGCGCGACGGGCTGACCTCTAAGGGACTGTAAGTTGAAGCAATTCCAACGTTCGTCCTCCCGTCGCGCCGTGGCGACGGCAATGCCCGTTCACGACAGCCTCGGCGCTTTACTTCACGATTTTAAGCAGCGTGTACCAGGCCCAGGAGCCGAGTGGCGGGAGGGCGCGCAGCAGGAATCGATCGACGTGGTGGAGTGTGCGGCTGAGGCTCGGGAAGAGCCGCACCCCTCCTGGCAGATAAGTGACTGCGATCGCCCCGAGGGCCGTCAGGTAGAACTCACGGTGCTCGACGGTGCGGAAACGCGCGAGCAGTGAGGGTAACTGGCGCAGCCGCAGCGGTTGCTCGTCGGGCGTGCGAAACTGCGGCGTGAGTCTTCGATAGATCTGGATGAGTGGGTTGGTGGCCAGTGGTTCGGCGAACCAGGCGGTGCCTCCCGGCTTCAACACCCGGTACAACTCCTCGAAGGCTCTCTCGAGGTCGAGATGATGAATGATGGCGAAGCCCACAGCGACGTCGAAACACTCGGCCGGGTAGCTGAGTTGTTCGGCGGGCATGACGTCCACTGAACAGCGCTCGAGAAGTTGCGCATCGCTGAGGACACGCCGGGTGTGCTCCGCGGCTTGCGGAGAGATGTCGAAGGCACAGACGTTGCCGCCAAGATGGGCGAGATCCTGAGTTATCCAGCCTTCGCCGCAACCGTATTCCAGCACGCGTTTGCCCTGGAGGTCTCCCAGCGACTCGCGCAGCTGCCGGTAGACGTAGTAGGTCGGTCTGGCGGCGTAGTGGCGAGGGTAGAGATCGTCACCGCCGTACTTCTTGTCATGAAACTGCGCCTCACGCTTGAGGCGAGCTTCCAGCGGTGAGTCCTCGCTGCTCATGGATTCCGTTAACTTCACACGCGTGGCCCGCGCCACGCACGAGGATCATGGATCGACCGGCAGCTTCCCACATCGCACTTGCCTAAACAAGGAGAGAATGCCGCGCGCGTTGCCCGCGCGGCCACGGTAGCTGCGTTCTCCGCGGATTTGTCCTAGCGAAGTCTTGACAGGCGCACGGATATACTGAAGGTATCCGGCACACAATGTTGGATGTTTCGTAGAGACGACCATGGCCTCCGATAAGATCAATATTCTTTATCTCATCGATTATTTTTTGGGCACCGGCGGTACCGAAACGCACCTGGCGCGTCTCGTTGGCGGACTTCCGCAGACGTTCCGTTGCTCGGTGGTGGCCTTCGAGATGGGCGCGAATCCGCTGCTCGACGCGCTGCGTGCACAGGGTGTGCCCGTCATCCATTTACCGGTGGGCCGGGAGTACGTTCCGAATGCGGCGCTACAGGCGTGGCGGCTGTGGAGACTCATCCGCCGCAACCGCTACGACATCGTGCAGACGATGGGTCAGAAGGCGGACACCTACGGCGCGCTCATCGCATGGCTGTCGGGCGCTGGCCATCTCGTATCGAGCAAGCGCGACACAGGGGATCTGCGCAAACCGCTCCATCGCTTTGTTAACAGACGCCTGAAGTTCGTATTCGATGCATTCATCATGGTAGCTGAGACCGTGAGGGCCGCCGTGATGGCGGCGGATCGTCTGCCGGTGTCACGCATAACGACGATCTACAATGGCGTGGATCTCGATCGCTTTGTCGCTCCTTCGAGCAGCCAGCGCGCGGAGGCTCGCAAGAACCTCGGATTTGCACCTGAGGATTTCGTGGTGGGGATGATCGCCGCTTTTCGTCCGGAGAAGAATCACGACGTATTTTTTGATGCTCTGTCACGCGCGGCGCGTGAGATACCGACTCTCAGGGTACTGGCCGTCGGCGCCGGCCCGGTGCTCGGCGCGGTCCGAGGGCATGTCGCGGGCACGCCGCTGGGCGCACGCACGGTCTTTCCCGGAGAGGTATCCGACGTACTGCCCTATATCTGGAGCTTTGATGTCGGCTGTCTGACACCAGGCAGCAACGAGGGGTTCTCCAATGCAGTCGTTGAGCAAATGGCGACAAGTCTTCCGATGGTCGTGACCAACGTCGGCGGTAACGCCGAGGCTGTGGAGGACGGGCAGAACGGCTTCGTGGTGCCACCGCGGGATGCGGCCGCTCTGGCGAGAGCCCTGACGGCGTTGCACCGGGATCCGTTGCGCGCCGCGTCCATGGGTCGCCTCTCGCGAGAACGGGCCGTGGAGCGGTTCTCGCTGAAGAGAATGTGCGCCGAGCACGCCCGGCTCTATCTTTCGTTGTGCCGGCCGGCCAGCGGGGTCCGCGCCGAGCCGCTGGATGGTTGCCACTGACTGCCTCTGCGGCCACGGATCTGCCCATGGATGAGAGTGACGGATTGTCGTGCACAGTAACCAGCTACGAGGGATTCGAGCAGGAGATCCTGCGACTGCGCAATGCCAATCGCGACCATGCCGAGACCCTCGAGTACCTCAACTGGCGCTATCGCAGTTCCCCGGATGCTCCGGCACCGCGCGTATTCTGGCTTTCGTCTCCCGACGGTGAGCGGATCGGCATGGGCTCGGCGGTTTTCCGTCCCTACTGGATCGAGGGGGTGCGCGTATCGATCGCCGTACTCGGTGACATATCGCTCGATACGAAATGGCGTGGCCGCGGCCTTGGTCTGCGGCTGCTGCGATTCATGACCGCCTGGCTGGATAAGCATTTCCCCAATCAGCCGGCGCTCGTCATACCCACCGAACCGGCGCGGCGCACTCTTCTCAAAGCGGGTTGGACCACACTTGGCTCTCTCGTTCCGCACGTGTACGTTTTGGACGGCGCCCACTACGCGCGGGCGCTCTTGCACAGCGAATGGCTCGCCGCCTATATCGCGCGGCCGTTGCGCGCGCTGGCGCGCTCTGTGGCGCATCTACATGTCCCGCGCGATGGCACGCTGCGCGTGACGGAGGTGCTCGATGCACCGCTGCTGGAATTTACGCGCACCGTGCCGGCAGCCAGGGGCGCCGTGCGTGATCTCGGCCCCGAGTCGCTGCTGTGGCGCTACGCCCAGCACCCGCATACGCGTTTCAGGTTCGCTGTCTTCAGTCGCGCCGGCCAGCTGCGCGGACTGCTCATTTATGAGGATGCCTCCGTCGAGCAAAGCTGCCTGATCCACGACCTGGTCGCGGGCAGTGCCACCAACGTGCGTGCCATGCTGGCGCTTTTCGTTCTGCGCAGCCTCGACATCCCGGGCCTCAGCAGTGTCAGAATCATGATGAACGAGCGCCATCCCTGGAACGCATGTCTGCGCTCTCTCGGCTTCATCAGCCGGCGTCCCGATACCGTGTTCCAGGTTCACTCCAGCGATGGCGTAGGCGAAGCTCTCAGCTGGAGCGTCACTCAGGGTGACAAGGACACCTGATGTCCGCTCTCACCGTACGTAGGTGGAGCCTGAAGGAGTGGCTGGAGAGCGAAGCCGCGTGGGACCGCCTGCTGCAACGCTCGGACGCCGACCCGCTGTTCATGTCCTGGCAATGGCTGACACACTGGTGGCGGTACTACGGCGAAGCACTCGATCTCGCGCCCGAAATCCTGAGCTTCTACCGCGGTGAAGACCTCGTCGGCATTGCCCCGCTTTACCGGCGTGAGCTCACACGCGCGGGCATCGTTCGCACGTACTCGGTGCAGGCAATGGGCGTTGCCTGGCGGGATCCTTACCCGCTGATCTCGGAGTACCAGGACGTGATCGCCTTGCCTGAGGATCTCCACGCGGTGCGTGAGGAGTGTGTGCGCCTGCTGTTGGCCCAACCCACGTGGACAGAGTTTGTAATCGGCTGTACTGCCGCCAGCGCCGAGTGGCGCGAGGCATTCTCACAGCGCGCATCGTCCGACGGACATTACGCCCGCGAGCTCGATCGCTCGATGAGCTATCAGGCTGACCTTGCAGAGGGGTTTGGCAGCTACCTCAAAGTGCTCGGGCAATCGACGCGGCGCAGTCTATGGGGCCTGCGCCGCCGTCTCGCGCAAGAGCACGGTGAGGTGCGCTGCGAGCTTCTGGCGCCGGAGCAGATCGACGACGGCTTCCGCGACCTCAACCGGCTGCACCAGTTGCGCTGGGACAAGCCGGCATTCGGCGGCGAGCGGCTGGAATACCACAAGCGGTTCGCCGCAGAGCTCGCGGCCCGCGGTGAGCTTGCGATAACGCGACTCCGCGTAGCAGGCAACGTCGTCTCCGTTCTCTACGACATCCGCAAAGGCTGGCGTCAGTACAATCTGAAGCTGGGATTTGATCCTGCCTTCACGCCCCGTTTGTCGCTCGGACTGATCCACTTCGGCTATGCCATGGAGGTGGCGGTCGAGCGTGGTGTCACGCTGTACGATTTCCTGGCAGGGCCCGGGCAGCGTTACGATTTCAAGCGCAACCTTGGACAGACGCAGCGCGAGCTCAGCTGCGTGCAGATCGTGCGGGGCTGGTGGCTGCCGCCCATCTACCGCTGGCGCGATCGATTGCGCCGACCTCTGGAAGCAGGACATTTCGAGTGACCGTGTCAACGCATGAGGCGCCCGGGCCGGGTCAGGCCGCAACAACCACGCCGTTTTTCATCGTCGGCTCGGGGCGTTGTGGATCGACGTTGTTGCGCGTGATGCTGGCCTCTCACTCGCGGCTGACGATTCCTCCGGAAACCTGGTTTCTGATCCCGCTCGTAAAGCGTTTCAGTATCGATCGCTCGCTCATCCCGGGTGAAGTCGAAGCGGCGGTTGCGACGATCACCAGCGACTACCGCTGGCCGGACATGAAGATTGACGCGCAGGGGTTTCGCCAGGCAGTAGCTCGCCTAACGGAGCCACGGGTGCGCGACCTGGCGGAGGTCGTGTATCGCTGGCATGTGCAAGCCGAAGGCAAGGCACGCTGGGGCGACAAAACGCCAGTCTACATCGAGATAGTGCCAGAGCTGGCGCTGATGTTCCCCGGCTCGAAATTCATTCACCTGGTGCGGGATGGCCGCGATGTGGCGAAGTCATTCAAGTCCACCGGTTGGGATAGCGGTGGCCGATGGCTGCATGACAACACGCGGGAATGGCTCAAGGCTGTCACGTTGCATTGGCGGTGGGTGCACTCGGAGTTCCGCGACCGCATCCTGCTCATTCGCTACGAGGATCTACTGCTCGACATGGAGGCGACCTTGCGGCGGATCTGTCACTTCATAGGGGAAGAGTTCGAGCCACGGATGCTCACGTGGGCAGACAAAGTCGATGAGCAGGTACCCGAGAGAGAGCAGGTGCGACACACCAAGCTGAAGCTGACGATCGGTGCGGAGGGTGTGGCGCGCTGGAGGCACGAAATGAGCGCTCGCGAGTTGTTCGTAGCCGAGGCATTCATGGGCTCGCAGCTGTCGCGCCTGGGGTACGAGCGCCACTACTCGAGCCCGCTATGGGCACCGGCCTTCGCCCTCACTCGCCTCTATTGCCGGACCGTCCTGCCGGCTGTTCAATTCCATACCAGAGCTGCGCGATTCCTGCTGAAGCGACTTCGCCTGCGCCCTGGATCCGCCTGAGGTAGCGTCACAAGCCGAGCATGCCGCCTAGCCAGCGGACGTCAGGCCGCGTCGCGAAGGCATACGCGAACATCGCCGCCGCGCGCAGGCGGTGCCGTCGTCGGCGTTCTTCGTAACCGACGCTGGCGAGGCTCTGGGCGATGCGGCAGTCGAGCGCGCGCCGTGCGGCGCGCTCGCTCCAGCGCCTCTTTTCGCGACGCAGGACGGCAATGCAGTCCTCGCCAGCCTGGATTGTCAGACTGGAGTTGCCGCGAGGCGTTGCGCGGCAGGAACAACCTACCTGGCTCGAGTAAAGCGCGTCGCAGCGATGTGCGAGCCGCAACCAGAGATCGAGATCCGCGCAACACGCCACCGTTTCATCGAAGGGTCCGATCTCGGCGAGAAGCGGCCGGCGCACCACGAGTCCCGACCGCGCAATGAAATTCCCGTAGAGCAAGGCGCGCGCGAGGTCGGGCTGTCTGATCAGGTGCCAGCCACCTTCACGCGGCTCGGGCACGAGCGTGCGGAAAGCTGGGTACTGAGCGACACCGGACGGGCGGATGATGCCGCCACCGGCGTCGATGCACTCGAAGTCGGCGAAGGCGAAGCCGGCGGCTGGCGTCCGCTCCAGTGCCCCGACAGCAGCATCGAGTCTCTCGACCCTGATCAGGTCGTCAGCCGCGAGGAACGCGACATAGGGCGCCGCGGCCCGCACGACGCCGACATTGCGCGCGCGGGCGGCCGCCTGACCGGGTCGCAGGCGGACCCTCACGAGACGCGAATCGCGCGTTCCGTCAAACGCGGCAGAGCGGTTTGTCGAGCTGGTGTCCACCACGACGACCTCGAGTCCCCGCAGATCCGACCCGAGCGCGGAACAGAGGGTTGCTTCCAGGTCCGTCTCGGCGTCATCGACGGCTACGACGACGCTGACGCGCACGCTTTCGCTCACTCGCCGGTCCTACCTTCACGCGCAAACAGCAGCGCGGCGAAGAGGTAAGTGAGCCAGCGGCTCTCCGGCGAGGTGATAAACGCACGCAGGTAGGTACCCATCGCCAGCCAGCGCTCGCGCCGCAGGCGCTGCTGGTAGGCAATGCTGCCAAGGTTCTCGGCAATGCGCCGATCGAGTTGCTGCCGTGCCGCTCGGTCGGGCCATCGTGCGCGCTCGCGTCGCAGCACCTTGATGCGGGTGAGGGCGGTTCGCAAGGGTGGACCGCGCGCGACACTGGTGACCAGCACACGGTAGGAGTACGCGACACGCGGAGAATAGAGGGCCGCGCCGCCATGGGCGAGGCGGTACCAGAGATCGATGTCGTCGGCATTCTTGAGCGATTCGTCGAACCCACCGAGTGCCCTGACCAGATCTCGGCGCACGACGACCGAGGAAGTACCGATGAAGTTCCCGTAGAGCAGTCCGCGTGCCAGCTCGCTCTGCGGTATCAGCCGCCAGTCCACGCCAGCGGGCTCGGACTTGAGTTCGCGAAACGCCGGGTAGGCGTAGGAGGCAGACATCTCAAACACGTTGCCATCCGCATCCATTCTCTCGAAGTCGCCGAAGGCAAAACTGGCCTCCGGAAAGCGGTCTAAAGCGTCGGCGCTTGCGGCGAGCCTGCCCGGTTTGAGCACATCGTCCGAGTCCAGCATCGCCAGGTACGGGGCGCGCGCGCGCGCCAGGGCAAAGTTTCTCGGCCGCGCCGGGCCGCCGCTCGCGGGAATCGATATGACAGTGACGCGGGGATCCTCGATCGCGCGCGCCGCAGCCGCGGTGCCGTCAGTCGAGCCGTCGTCTACCACCAGGACTTCCACATTGGGTTCGCCACCCCCTAGGGCCGAGCGTACTGCAGCCGCCACGTAGCGCTCGGCGTTGTGCGCCGGCATCAACACGGAGATGCGCGGGAGGGCAGCCTGGGAAGTGGGCATTTCGGTCTGCAAGGCTTACGGGCAGGGTGCGCGGTGCTCAGGCAGGTACGCCGTGGCGAACGCCGCCGGTGCAGCCTTCACGGAAAATGGCTGCCAGATGCTCAACCACCGCGGTCCGCTCGTAGATAGCACGTGCCTTGTGCAGTGCCGTCCGACCGATGCGCGCCGCAGCACTGGGGTTGCCAAGCAGATCCACGCATGCCGCGGCCAGCGCTGCCGCGGTGTCGCGCAGAATAATCTCACGGCCGTCTGCAAAGGTCAGTCCTTCCGCCCCCAGATGAGTTGCCACGATCGCCTTCGCGTGAGAGGCAGCCTCGATAATCTTTACCCGTGTTCCACCGCCGTGATAGATCGGACAGCACACGACGCGGGCGCGCCGGTACCACGATCCCAGGTCATCCACGAAGCCGGTGAACGTGACGCCCGCCTGGGCTGCGTGAAACGACGCCGTACGCTCAGGGCCCGGCCCCACAATCGCCAGCCGTGCCTCTGGAACGCGTGCGCGGACAAGGGGCCAGATTTGCTGCACCAGGGAGTCGGCAGCCTGAGCGTTCGGCCGGTAGCCCATCGTACCGACAAACAGCACCAGCGGTTCGGACACGTCAGCCTCCAGCAGCGGCGGAAAGGGGACGCTGTTGGCCACAGTCAGCACCCGGGCACCGTGGGCGAGGCGCGCAAGACTGGTCCGATCCGACTCCGAACACACGAACGTGGCAGCCGCGAGATGCACCGCCCGTATCTCAGCGAGCATCAGCGCCGGTAGCTGAAGCAGCAGCAAGCGCTGCGCTGGCCATGCTGGGTCATGCAACAGCCGTCGAAAAGAGGTCACGTGCTCGATGTCGTCCATGTCGAAGAAGATTCGCGGACCCTGGAGCTTCCCTGGCGTCTGCCGGGCGATTTTCAGAAACGCGCTCATCGAATCCAGACGATGCACTAGGACGATGTCGGGTCGGGCATCCAGCGCCGCGCTCACCGCGCTCACGGATTCTCTACTGCTGGTGGCACGCGCGAGCAGCTGCGCGTGGAAATCAAACACGCCCTGTCCGATGCGCTGCCAGCGCCCCTGAGGCACCTCGTCCACTATGGTAGGCTCGAGCCGCAGTGATATCGCAGGTGACCAGAGCCGGCGTAGTCGCGCCTCGTGCTCTCGGACCACCGCGGGCGTGCAGTCCTCGTCCGCCGGGACCAGGAAGAGACAGTCGACGCGATCTACCACCTTGCCGAGGGCTTCAACCTGGGCACCCAGACGCTGGTAGATGCCGTGGACCCGCTGGGCGCTGTAAGGAAAGGAGCGTGAAACAATCAGGGCAGTCTTCATCTCCCGCGTCCAACCCGTCCATCAAACATCTTGGCGTCTGTCACGGGCTAGCTTACACGGTGGAGCGCGACGGTAAGAGCTCCGGAGCGGGTACCGCACCTGATTACGGGCCATATTTTGTATAATCGCTGGGCTCGAACGGCTGCTAGGGGTTAATGCTCGTGCTCACGCTCCGACCGCGCGAGACACCCGATGGTCGGCGCCTGACGGTGGACGCGGCAGGATCCGAACCGCGACGCGCGGTGCGCATCGCGGTTGTGATTCCCTATTTTCAAGCTGAGTCGGGGCTACTGCAGCGGGCATTGAGCTCTGTGGCGGCTCAGGAGCACAGCCCCGTTCAGGTTATTGTCGTCGACGATGGCTCACCCCTGCCCGCTGCGGAGGAGGTGACTCCGGCGCTGCGCGCTGCGCTGCCGGGGTTGACGCTCATTTGCCAGGCCAACGGCGGCGTCGCGGCGGCGAGGAATGCGGCACTCGATGCGCTCTCGCGGGATGCAACGGCGGTGGCGCTGCTCGACAGCGATGACTATTGGGAGCGCCCGCATCTGCGGAACGCAGCCGCGGCGTTGTCACTCGGCGCCGACTTCTTTTTCTCGAACTCGAGAACCGAGGGCGACACCAGGGACCCTTTTGAGCATCCCTCGCGTCGTCGTCTCCTGAGTCACGGCCGGCCTGTCGAGGGGGCCCCGGGCATCATGCGCTGGACCCACGGCGTGTGTGCGCTGATGGGTGCCGCCTGCCCGTTCGTGACCGCCACGGTCGTGTTCAGCCGGGCAGTCATGCCGCATATCCGCTTCCCGGAGACTTTTCGCCGCGCGGGTGAGGACCAGGTGGTGTTCTGGGAGCTGCTCACGCGATGTTCCGACATCAGGTATTGCACCGAGCCGACCGTGGTTTACGGCAGCGGCGGACTCGGTACCTGGCAGAACTCGAGATTCGGCTCGGTCAAGCATCTGGTCCGACTTACCGACGAGATCCGGTTGCGCCGACATGTGCTCCGCAAGTACCACGTGAGCGCCGACGACCGCCACCTGATGCGCCGTGCGATCGCGGCTCGCCGGTTTATGGCGCTTTACTCCGCCCTGCACCTGCTGCGGCGCAGGCAGGAAGGCACGTTTGACGAGATTCGCTACCTGCTGCGGTCCGATCCGCTCTGTGCGGCGTCATGGTGCGTCAAGTTTCCCAAGCTGGTCTACCGCTGGGCGAGCGGGTTACCGATCACCACGGACTGGACGGGTTAATCGCCCACAGCAGCGTCCGGATGCTACCCACGTCCAGATGAGTCCCGCGGTTCCCGAGCCATTACCCGCCGCGCGAATCGGTGTAGTCATTCCGTACTTCCAGTGTGAGGCCGGGTTGCTGCAGAGGGCGCTCAGCTCAGTGGCGGAGCAGGAGCACCCCGCTGTCCAGGTGGTGATCGTCGACGACGGCTCGCCGCGCGCCGCCGCCGAGGAGATTACTCCCGCGCTACATAGTGCTTTGCCGGGACTGACTCTCATTCGCCAGACCAATCAGGGGACCGCAGCCGCTAGGAACGCAGCGCTCGACGCGCTGACTGCGGAGGTAACGGCAGTCGCGCTGCTCGACAGCGATGACTACTGGGAGCGCTCACATCTGCGGAACGCAGCCAACGCCTTGTCTCTCGGAGCTGACTTCTTCTTCTCCAACTCCAGAATCGAGGGCGAGAGCACCAACTACTTTCAGAGACACCCGCGGCGCGGGAGCTTCGAGCGCATTGCGGAAGCCCCGGACATCATGCGATGGACCGACAGCCTGTCCGCGCTCATTGCTGCGGGCAGCGCGTTTGCCACACCGACGGTGGTATTTCGGCGCGCGCTGATGCCGGATGTCCGTTTCCCGGTGAGCTTCCGTCGTGCGGGTGAGGACCAGATGGCCTTCTGGGAGCTGCTCGTGCGCTCCTCGGTAATCATGTTCTGCACCGAGCCTACCGTCGTTGTTGGCGTCGGCGGATACGGCACCTGGCGCAATTCCACGCTTGGTTCAGTAGCGAATCTCGTGCGACTCACGGACGAAATCCGACTGCGACAACATGTGATCAGCACCTATCCCGTGACTGCAGCGGATCGACGCCTGGTCCGGCGGGCGATTGCCACGCGCCGTAAGGCCGCGCTCGAGTCGGCCTTACATCTGCTGCGGCGGAGACGCGAGCACGCCCTCAGCGAGGTATTCCACCTGCTGCGAGCCGACCCGATCTGCGCCGTCGCCTGGTGTGCGCACTTGCCTCACCTGCTCTATCGATGGATCCGTGCGCACCTGTCGGGCCCCGCGAGGACTTAAGTTAGATCCCGGAGGGCGCGAGCCTTGCAGTTCGGCGCAGCCCGGGCCGGGCCGCGCTATTTTGCTATGATGGAATCTTTCCGGCGGCCGCAATGGGCGAATGGATATCTGAAGTCTGGCGCGCGCGGGAGATTCTTTATTTCCTCGCCTGGCGCGATGTGAAGGTGCGCTACAAGCAGGCGGCGCTCGGGGTCGCCTGGGCGGTCCTGCAACCGCTCTTTACCATGATCATTTTCACCTTCTTCTTCGGTAGGCTGGCCCACATCCCGAGCGAGGGAGTACCGTACCCGCTGTTCTCGTACTCGGCGCTGGTATTGTGGACCTACTTTGCGGTAACGCTTTCCCAAGTGGGCAACAGCCTGGTTAGCAATTCCAGCCTGATCACCAAGATCTATTTTCCGCGGGTGCTGCTGCCGGGCGCCGCTGCCTTCGGCGGCCTGCTGGACCTCGTGGTGAGTTCCGTGTTTCTGCTCGGCATGCTCATCTACTATCGCATCACACCACGCTGGACGCTGCTGCTAACGCCGGTTTTCGTCGCGCAGACCGTGTTGCTGGTACTAGGTGTTGGCATGCTGCTGGCGGCTTTGAACGTGCGCTATCGCGACGTCAAGTACACGATTCCGTTTCTGACTCAGATCGGCCTATTCGTGACCCCCATTATCTACCCGGTCACCTTCCTGCCACATCGTTTCCAGAGCTGGCTCGCTCTGAACCCCATGACCGGAGTGATCGATGGCTTTCGCGCCTGCCTGTTCGGCAGCCACGTCGACCCCGCGGTATTGGTGTGCTCGTGGACCGTGACGTTGACGCTGCTGTTGATCGGCGGCCTGCACTTCCGGACCACCGAGCGGGTGTTCGCGGACATCGTCTGAAGGCACGAGCACTCGAGCCATGACGGCGTCCATCATCGTTGAGGATCTCTCCAAGCGTTACGAGCTCGGAGCACTGCGGCACGAAACCCAGTTGCGCGACCAGCTGGTGCGCTCCCTGCGCGCGCCGTTCCGCCGTCGCACGCCGAAGGAAATCATCTGGGCGTTGCGCAACGTCTCCTTCAGCGTCGAGGAAGGCGAAGTCGTCGGCATCATCGGTCGCAACGGCGCAGGCAAGAGCACGCTGCTGAAGATCCTCTCGAAGATCACGTACCCGACGTCCGGTCGCGTGCGCGCGCACGGGCGCGTAGCCTCGCTTCTCGAGGTCGGCACCGGTTTTCACGAGGAGCTCACCGGCCGCGAGAACATCTTCCTCAATGGCTCGATCCTCGGCATGAGGAAGCGCGAAGTGGACGCGAAGCTCGATGCGATCATCGCCTTCGCCGGCGTCGAGCGTTTCATCGACACGCCGATCAAGCGTTACTCGAGCGGTATGCGGCTGCGCCTCGGTTTCGCGGTCGCAGCTCATCTGGAGCCGGATGTGCTCATCGTGGATGAGGTTTTGGCGGTGGGCGACGCGGGCTTTCAGAAGAAGTGCATCAGCGCCATGGAGGATCTGCGCGGCGGGGGACGGACCGTGCTGTTCGTATCGCACAACATGGCAGCGGTGGAGAATCTCTGTTCGCGGGCCATCTGGATCGCCAACGGCAGTGTGCGGCTCGACGGTCCTACCCATTCGGTCATCGAGGCGTACATGGCGACGTTCTCGACCGGCGAGAGCGCCGCGAGCGAGCTCTCCGCAGTCGAAGGCCGGCGAGGCGGCGGCGAGATCCGCTACACCCGGGTCGAGTTCCTCTCGTCGGACAGGGAACTGCAGACCTTAACGCGCGCCGGCAAGGGGATCGTGGTCCGGCTCCACTACCGCGCGCGCGAGCCGATCGAGCGTCCGAGCTTCGGCCTCAAGATCTGCACCGAGCTTGGCACCGTGGTAAGCGATACCAGCACCTGGCTGCACGGGCTGGACATCCCGCTCGTTCCGGCCGGCGAGGGCTATGTGGAACTTGAGATCGACTCCCTCAACCTCCTGCCTGGACGCTATCAGTTCTCGCTCTGGATCAACTCCTGCGTGCAGTCGCATCTGTATGACGGGCTAGAGAACCCCGTGCACCTCGACATCGAGGAAACGCCGATCTACGGCTCGACCCGGCGCATCGACAATCGCTACGGCGTCGTCTTCTTTCCGCAGCGCTGGCGGCTCGAAGGCATTGCCAGCGGTGCGGCGGTGCCCGTCACGGCCAACCGCTGAACTGCCAGCCGCGGCATGGTCGGTCCGCCAGAGCGGGGGACCAGGGCTACGCCTGTCTTCACGAACCGCAGGACATTTGCACTGCCGAGCTGGTGGCAGTCGCGGCAACGCTTCCGCTTCGGTCTGTGTTCGAAGTGTTCGGCGGCCGGCGAGCGGCCCTTCGGCCGAACACGCTATGGCAATGTCCAGCAAGTGTGATGGTGTTCACAGTGCGGCTCGGCCAGGGCTTTACACTCTAATGTAAAATTCTGAGCCTGGGTGCCGCCGGATTTCTATTCAACGGGTCTCCATGCGAATCCGCGTTCTCGGACAACACGTACCCCTGTCGATCGCAGTGCTCGCGTTCGCCGAAGGAACGCTGGCGTTTTTATCGCTCTATGCCGCTGTCTTGATTCGCTTTCGGACCCCGGTCAATCGGATTCGCGCACTCGAGCAAGTACTCGGACCGCTATGGCCGCGCGCTGTGGTGTTCGCCGTCATCGTCGTCATGTCTCTGTTGGCCTTTGGCCTCTACAGCGGCCGCCAGCGCGCCCAGCTGACCGGCGTGGTCCTGCGCCTCAGCGCCGCGTTCGTCATCGCCTCAGGCGCGCTGGCTGCGCTCTTTTACATTTTGCCGAGCCTGGGCCTGTGGCGTGGGGCAACGGCGCTCGCCGTGTTTTTGGCCGGCTGCTGCGTGCTCGCATCGCGCCTGGTATTCGTGCGAGTGGTCGATCAGGACATCTTCAAGCGCCGGGTGTTGGTCTATGGTGCCGGCACATCCGCCCGGGCCATCGCCAACCTGCGCCGCTCGACCGACCGCAGAGCATTCATGCTGGTCGGCTACGTGCAACCGTCGGGCGAGGAGGCGACCGTGCCTGCGGAACGGCTGCTCGACCCGTCGGGCGACCTTTGTGCACTGTGCGGCCAGCTGAGCGTCACCGAGGTTGTAGTGGCGATGGACGACCGCCGCCGCGGCTTTCCGATCCGTGATCTGCTGGAGTGCCGCCTCGCGGGTGTCGACGTCACCGAGCTGCTGACGTTCCTCGAGCGTGAAACCGGCCGCGTGCGTCTCGATGTGCTCAATCCCAGTTGGATGATCTTCGGGCAGGGATTTCGCCGCGACCCGCTGCGGCTGTTCTCCTCGCGCACGCTCGATGTACTCGCGAGCATCGGCGTGCTCGCGCTAGCTGCACCGTTCATGCTGCTCACGGTGATCGCAATCAAAGCGGAAGACGGCTTGCGTGCACCGACGCTCTACAGTCAACGACGCGTTGGGCTCGCTGGCCGCACCTTCAATGTGATCAAGTTCCGCAGCATGCGCCAGGACGCCGAGCTGAATGGCGCCCAGTGGGCGCAGCACGGCGACCCGCGCATCACGCGCGTTGGCGCGGTCATACGCAAGCTGCGCATCGACGAGCTGCCGCAAATTTTCAACGTGCTGCGCGGGCATATGAGTTTCGTGGGCCCTCGGCCCGAGCGGCCCGAGTTCGTCGCGGAACTGTCGGAGAAGATCCCCTACTACGTGCAGCGGCACTGTGTGAAGCCCGGCATCACAGGCTGGGCGCAGCTCTGCTATCCCTACGGCTCGTCCGAGCAGGACGCGCTCGAGAAGCTGCAGTACGACCTGTATTACATCAAGAACAACAACCTATTGTTCGATCTCGCAATTCTGGTGCAGACCGCCGAGGTGGTCTTGTTGGGCAAGGGGGCGCGCTGATGGCGACGACGATGCAACGGCGGAAACTGCTGATCCTCGAGAACGATCGGGCTCTGCGACGCGAGCTGGAGGCGGTGTTTTCCGACCTGGACGTGACAGCTTGCGAAACGTCCGATCAGACACTTGCCACCGTGCGCCGCACCGAACCAGACGTGGTGTTGTTCGATCTGGGGCCTGCGCGCGAGCCCGCGGTCGCGGCTCAGAGCCTCCAGCTGCTGCGTCAGATCCTTAATATCTCGCCCGACACTAAGATCATCGCAATGACCGAGCACGACGCGCGTGAGCTGGCCGTCGCGGCGGTAGGACTCGGGGCGGCGGACTTCTATCACAAGCCGCTCGATGCGCCGGTCCTCTCGATCGTCGTGCGCCGCGCGCTGCGCATCCGCGAGCTCGAGGAGGAGAACTGGCAGTTGCGCGAGCGCACCGGCGCCATGGCGCTCGAGGGCATCATCGGCGTGAGCGACGCCATGCGCAGCCTGTGCCGCGCGATCGAGAAGGTGGCGCCGACGAACGCCACCGTGCTGTTGCTCGGGGAAAGCGGCACCGGCAAGGAGTTGCTGGCGCGTGCGGTGCACCGGCTTTCTGGGCGCTCACACAAACCATTTGTGGCCATTAACTGCGCTGCAATCCCGGAGACGCTGCTGGAGAGCGAGCTGTTTGGGTACGAAAAGGGCGCGTTCACCGGAGCGGCGAAGCGCACCGCGGGTAAGCTCGAGTCGGCCGACGGCGGCACGGTGTTTCTCGATGAGATCGGTGAGATGCCGCCAGCGCTGCAGGCAAAACTGTTGCGCGTGGTGCAGGAGCGCACCGTGGAACGAGTCGGAGGCCGGGTGCCGCTCGCGCTCGACCTGCGTATCGTCTGCGCCACCAACCGCCCGCTCGATACGCTGATCGGCAACGGCGGCTTCCGCGATGATCTTTTTTATCGCATCAGCGAGGTGACCATCCGTGTGCCGCCGCTGCGTGATCGCCAGGGCGACAGCCTACTGCTCGCGCAGTTCCTCTTACAGCAGATCTCCGAGCGGTTCGGCAAGCCCACGCGAGGACTGGCGCCGGATGCGATCCGCGCGATCCAGGCGCATCGCTGGCACGGCAACGTGCGCGAGCTCGAGAACCGTATCAAGGGCGCGGTGATTATGGCCGAAGGCGCCGTGGTCACCGCGCACGATCTGGGACTCGAGGACCCCGGCGATGATCCCGAGTACCTCAATCTCCGCGTGGCGCGCCAGCGCGCGGAGGCTCAGGCGGTTCGACAGTCTCTCGCCGTCGCCAAGGGCAACCTGTCACGTGCCGCCGAGTTGCTCGGGGTAACCCGGCCGACTCTGTACGATCTTCTTGCGAAGCACAATATCGATGCGGCTCAGTTTGGGCGCAACGCATCGAGCGCGTCCACTAACAGTGCGCCAGCGGCTGCAGCGTCGGCAGACAGCAGGGGAACAACTTCCTGATACTCGGGACGGCCTCGCCCGTCTGCGTGAAGGCTAAGCTCACGTCGGGAGGATCTCGAGCGTGACTCCTCTCGAGCGCGCGCCAGTCATCGCCGTCACTCTTCTTGGCGCCCTTCGGCGACGAGAAATGCCTTTACGCGTCGCCAGGCTTCGGGACTGGTGCCTCTGTCCATTTTAGGGAATGATCCTCGCTAAGTGAGCTGCGCTTGTGCTCACTAGGGGAGGACCAAGGCTCATGAGAAGCCTGATCGATCTCACAGGAAGCCACCCGATGTCGTTCGACGTTGACCGACTGCGTGCGGATCTCGAACGGGTGGAGGGCAAGGACTGGGTGCGGCACTACGACTCGACTCAACCCAGCGGGTGGACCACGCTCGTGCTGCGCTCCATTCACGGTTCACTAAGCGGTCCCGACTCGATCCGGCACGGCCCGTGGGAGCACTATCGGAACACGACACTCCTCGCTGACTGTCCTTACATGCGGGAGGTCATCGAGTCGTTCAAATGTCCGACCGGGAGGGTACGCCTGAGCAAGATGGCGCCTCACACGAAGATCAATCCGCATCGCGATATTGGCGATGAGGTTGCCTCAGTCGCCTTCAGACAGGTGCGTCTCCACATACCGATTACCACCACCGACAAGGTGGTGTTCTTTCTTGGCAACGAGCGCTTCCGGATGGCCGCAGGTCGACTCTATTACGCCGATTTTGCCAAGAGCCATTCCGTTCGCAACGACGGCGACGAAGCCCGTGTGCACCTTTTTCTCGAGCTCAAGATGAATGATTGGCTTCGGGATATTTTTCCTAGGTTCACGGTCGCCGAGAAGCTCGATATGGCTGCGCAGCGAATATATCTTCCTGCGTTCTGGAAGCTGCGGAAGCAGTGGCTCTTCAACACCCGAGTCAGGGCCGCCAAGGAAATGTATGAGGGCTCGGCTGCGCAGACACTCGTCCGGTGGATGCGCGGCAGAGGCCGAGTGAGGACTACCAGCGGTCGGACCTGAGAGAGGACAGGCGCGAATCGTCCAATAGGCACGACGCGGTCGGTCGCTTCGCTGACGCTTAACTTCGTCGTCAGCCGATGCCGCACTCGGAACTTATGGAATTCTGTGTAGTTGCGCCATCAGGACCATCAGCTCGTCGAAACGACGGGCGCAAAGTCGCTCAGCCACGGCCAGGACCCCTCTACGACGTCGTTGTGGGGCTGCCGGGCGCCGGACGCACGCCATTACTCACCGGCGACGTCGTGTCGGCTGCAGCCCGCGCAGCCGCCTCGAGGGGCTTTGGCTCGATGCTCACGTGGTGACTCAATCGAATGCTCGGGCGCTCGATGAAGAGATATGCGAGCCAGGAGGATACGAGGCTCGCCGCGATGCCGACGCTCAGCGCGCCCCATTGATTGAGGTAGCGCAAGGCAAGCGACTGAGCACTCCAGCCGATGACCGGGTGGCACAGGTACAGGCTGTAGGAGATGCGACCGAGGAACTGAGTGACGCGATCTGCCAGCCAGCGGTCCATAGCGTTGCAGCGCCAGGCGAGGAATAACAGGCAGGTGGTCACGCACGCAGTCAATCTCCAATCGCCGTGTTTGCCGGCCACCGAGGCCGCCACCAGAAGAACCGCCACGGCGAGGCAAGTTGCGGAAACGCGCCGCGTGAACGTCCAATAGCCGAGTGCTCCAAGCGCAAAGGCCCACCAGTAAGGAATCATCAGCCCGGCAGGCGTCGGAATCCAGCTCATGTTGGCGAGTACGGACAGACCCATCAGGGCAAGGAACATGGCGATGAAGCGCGGCCAGCGAAGGCGCAGGAGCTGCGCGCCCCACAGGAGCAGAATGAGCGCTAGGTAGAACTGCACCTCGAGACAGAGCGTCCAGTAAACCCGGCTGATCTCTGGGTAGCCCAGGATGTCCTGAAGGTAGACGAGATGCGCCGCAACCTGCGCGAGCCGGATCGACGGCTGCGGGATTCCCATACGGCCTGCGATCAACACCAACGCCAGCGCCAACGCGATGTTCAGCCAATACGGGATGTCGAGGCGGATCATGCGACGTAGGGCGAAGCGGCCGAGGAAAGCCGCGCTCACACGGCGCGTGCCAACCACACCCGTAATCACGAATCCCGAAAGCACGAAGAAAATCGCGACGCCGAGATAGCCGCGGTGCGTCAGCCCGCCAGCGCTGGTCCGCCCGACTTGGTGGAACAGCATTACCAGCACGGCTGCCACGCCGCGCAGCCCATCAATAAACTTGAGCCTCTTGCCGTCCATGTCCGTCGACTCGCGGACGGCAGTTGTGAACTACCGGCGCGCGCGGCGCTTACCGCTGCTTGAACTCCTCCGGAGTCAGCTGATGCCGGGCGAGGAGCTTGTAGAAATCGGTGCGGTTGCGCCGTGCGAGCCGGGCCGCCTGGCTCACGTTACCCCCGGTGATCTGCAGGATCTGTGACAGGTAGCTGCGGGTGAACTCGTCGCGCGCCTCATCGAAGGAGGGCAGGCGCCCGGGAGTGCCGCCGAGTGACTGCTGCACGAGCTCGACGGGGATGATGGGCGTTTGTGAGAGGGCGACGTTCTGCCGCACGACGTTCTGCAGCTGGCGGATGTTGCCCGGCCAGTCGGCGGTCGCGAGGAGCTCCACCGCCTCGGGTGCATAGATCTTGCGCACGCCGCTTTCCTTGGCGATCTGCGCGAGGAAGTGCGCCACGAGGAGCGGGATGTCCTCACGCCGGCGATTGAGCGAGGGCATCTCGATGTGCACCACGTTGAGCCGGTAGTAGAGATCCTCGCGAAACTGGCCCTCCGCCATCAGCTGCTGCAGGTCGCGGTGCGTGGCCGAGATCACCCGCACGTTGACCGGGATCGCGTCGGTACTGCCGACCGGGCGGATGACGTTTTCCTGGAGCACCCGCAGGAGCTTCACCTGTAGCCGCATCGGCATGTCGCCGATCTCATCCAGCATCAGCGTACCGCCGTCGGCGGCCATGAAGAGGCCGCGGTGCGAGCGGGTGGCGCCCGTAAAGGAGCCCTTCTCGTGGCCAAAGAGCTCCGACTCCAGAAGATTCTCCGCCATCGCGCTGCAGTTGATGGCGACGAAGGGCTTGTTACGGCGGGGGCTCCCGCGGTGGATGGCGCGCGCCAACAGCTCCTTGCCGGTGCCGCTCTCACCGGTGATCAGCACACGCGCATCGGTGCCCGCGACCATGTGGGCCTGCGCGAGCTTCTCCTCCATGGCGGCGCTGCGCGTGACGATCTCGGCGCGCCAGTCCTCGTCGGATGCCCCGAAGCCCGAGATGCGCAGCGCTTTCTGCACCTGATCGAGCAGCTCCTGCTTGTCGACGGGCTTGGTGAGAAAGCCGAATGCCCCCATCTGCGTCGCCTGCACGGCGTCCGGGATGGTGCCGTGTGCCGTGAGTATGATCACCTTGAGGCCCGGCCACCGGGTCTGCAGCTCCTTGAGGAGCCCGATGCCGTCCATCTGGTCCATGCGCAGGTCGGTGATCACGAGATCCGGCCGGAAGCGGCTCGATGCGGCCAGCGCCTGCGCGGCGCTCTCCACCGCCTCGACGTCGTAGCTCTCCGCACGCAGGCGGATGGTGAGGAGGCGCAACAGGCCCGGGTCGTCGTCGACCACGAGGATGCGCGCTTTGCGTTTGCCAGTCTGATTCAAGAGGGTGTCCTTGCTGGTCATGCTGGTGAGGCTAGTCATGCTGGTCAAGGTATTCGTCCAGTGCTGTCCGGTTTACGTTCATTCAGCTGCCGCTCGATGTTGGCGATCGCGTCGAGCTTCGCCCGCATCTCCTCGATCTCCTTGCGCAGGCGGGCGTTCTCATCCATCTCGGTCTGCAGACGATGGTTGGCGCTCGCCATGCGCTCCTTGTCGGCGCGCACGGCATCGGCCTGCAGCCTGCGATTTTCTGTCTCGAGCGTCAAATGGTCGTTGATTTGCGAAAGCTCGAGGGAGGCGAGTGCGCGCTCTCCCGGCAACAGCATCTCCGGGTTCGCCATGAGCACGCGCAGCATCCCCTGTGCACGGGGGAGGTCGGTCGCCGGATGGCCGGGGGTCGCAAGCACTAACGCCAGCTTCAATTGATGGCTCGGGGTCGGCGCACTGTCATAGTCGTGCTGTGCGCTGGCGACGATCTCGGCCTGCTCGGCGGGCGGACCCTGCACCAGCTTCTGCAGCGTCTGCAGGTAATCGGAGAGCACTGTGGAGCCGGCCACCGCCGGGTTGACCTCCGGCGGCGGCGGCGGCGGGCGCTGATACATGGACGTGCAGCCGGCAGTGGCGAGGAGCGCGAGTACCGCACCGGCCAGGGCGCTCGCGCGACCCCGCTGTGTGTGCCTGCTGCCGGGCACAGGCACGTTGGCTCCTCCCTGCGGTACCCGGGCGATGACCGCGCGGGCCTCAGGCGGCATGCGCATGCGCCTTGGTCTCGCTGCGAGCGGGGCGGTCGCCGCTGCTTGCCCGGATCGGCATCGTGATGCGGAAGTGCGCGCCGGGGTACTCCCCGTCGATGATCTGCACCGTGCCACCGTGCGCGGCAACGAACTCAAGCACCACCGACAGGCCGATTCCGGTGCCTTTCACGGGGGTACTGCGGGCGGCCCGGCCGGTATAGAAGGCCTCGAACACGTGTTCGCGGTCCTCGCGCGGTATGCCCGGGCCGCTGTCGGCCACATCGAGCACCAGCTGCGCTCCGGTCGCGCGGGCCTGCAGATGGATGGTGCCGCCTTTGGGGGAGTATTTGACCGCGTTCGAGACCAGGTTCTCGAGGATCAGGCGGATCTTGCCGCGGTCGGCCACCAGCGTGACGTCGTCGACACGCACGTCGAGTCGTACCCGCTGCGAGAGCAGCGTCAGCTGCTGGTTCTCGAGCACCTGCTTCACGAGCGGTCGCAGCCGGAACTCGGTCGCCTCGAGCCCCACACTCGAGGTCTGCCAGGCGCTGAACGAAAGCAGGTTCTCGATCATGCGCTGCAGCTTGATGCCGTTTTCCCGCAGGATGGCCGCTACCTCGCGCTGATTGGAGTCGAGCTCGCCCACGGCACCGTCCATGAGCAGCTCCGTCCCCTCACGGATGTTCGCCAGCGGCGTCTTCAGCTCGTGCGACATGTGCCGGAGGAACCGGTTGCGCTCGTGCGCGAGCTCGAGCAGCCGCTGGCGCAGCCACTCGAGCTGGCGTCCGAGACGCTCGAGGTCGTGGGGGCCGGAGACCGCGATCGGGTTGGTGAACGCCCCCTGGCCGAGCTCGCTGATGGCGCGGTCGATCTGTCGCAGCGGGCGTCCCACGCCGACCGTGAGTACGAACACCGCGATCACGGCGAGCGGTACCAGGAGTGCCGCCTGCCACAGCAACTGCTTGCGTGCCTCGAGCGTGCGCTGCTCGAGGGCGGCGACCTCGGTGTCGACCTGCGCATTGCTCTGCTGGGCTACACGCTCGACCAGTGCCGAGAGCTGCGCGAAGCGCCCGGAGAGATCTGATGCCGCCGTCGCGCCAGAGTCCCGGGGCGTCTCGATCACGCTGTTACGGATGCCCTGCTGCAGCTGCCCGAGTTCCTCGAGCGTCTGCCGCGTCTCCCCGGTCGACAGGCGGTGAAGCTCCTCGCGGGTCGCAGTGAGCGCCTCGTCCTGCTTGCGGTACCCCTCGATGAGCTTGGGGTCGTTCAGCACCTCGTAGAGTCGAGCGGTGCGTTCGAGCGAGGCGATCTGTCCGAAGAGCGCCTGGCTGGCACGCGCGCCTGTCACGCTCTCTACGACGAGCTTCTGCCCGGTGTCGGCGAGATCGCGGATCTGGAGCACCGCCGTGAGGACGGCAACGAGGAGCGGCACGGCCATCAGCGCCAGGCCGACGAGCATCAGTCCGCTCAATGACTTGGGCCGTCCCCACTGCATAGCCGGCCATTCTACCGGGCGCGCGGCCCGGGCGTCCTACAATGCGAGAACGTTGGCAGGCTCACCACGGTTGACGCAGCTGCTGTTGCTCCCACGCGTAAGCGGTGCGAACGATGGTGTCGAGGTCATCGAGCCGCGGCTGCCATCCAAGCTGCGAGCGGATACGCTCAGCGCGTGCGACGAGTGTCGGGGGATCGCCCGGCCGCCGCGGCGCCTCGCGCACTTTGAGCTGTTTGCCAGACACCCGCTCGACGCTTGCCAGGACCTGTCGCACGCTATAGCCGTGGCCGTAGCCGACGTTGAGCGTCGTGGAAGCGCCACCACGGCGCAGCCAGCTCAGCGCGTCGAGATGTGCGCTCGCCAGGTCCTCGACGTGGATGTAATCGCGCACGCCCGTACCGTCCTCGGTCGGATAGTCGGTGCCAAAGATTGCGACGTCGTCGCGACGCCCGGCGGCCGCCTCACAGGCCACCTTGACGAGCAGGGTGGCGTTCGGTGTGGCTTGGCCGATACGGCCGCGCGCGTCGGAGCCCGCTACGTTGAAATAGCGCAGCGCTGCGTAGGTCAGGGGCGTCGCCTGGGCGACGCTTGCCAGCATCCATTCAGACATCAGCTTGGAGGCGCCATACGGGTTGATGGGCGCGGTGGGCGTGTCCTCCGCCGCCACCCCCGTGGCCGGTGTGCCGTAGACGGCCGCCGTGGACGAGAACACGAAATGCCGCACGCCGGCGCGGACGCAGCATTCGAGCAGCGTCCGGGTCGAGCAGGTGTTGTTGCCGTAATACTTGAGTGGCTCGCTGACCGACTCCGGCACGATCGTGTAGGCGGCGAAATGCATCACGGTATCGACGCCATGGTCGGCGAGCAGTCGACTCACGGTGTCGGCATCGCCGACCTTGCCCACGACGAGGGGCGCATCGAGTACCGCCTGGCGAAAGCCGCGCGAGAGGTCATCGAGCACCACCACCCGCTCGGCGCGTTCGCGCAGCTGCAACACCACGTGGCTGCCGATGTAGCCCGCGCCCCCGGTCACTAATATGCTGCCATGCTTCATGGGGCAGCGATGATAAACAAAAGCCGCGCCAGCAACCGGCAGCCGTTCTCAGGTCTCACGCCCGAGGTGGTACTCGATGCCGCGGCTGCCAGCGGGCTCGAACCTGACGGGCGGCTCTTCGCGCTGAACAGCTATGAGAACCGCGTCTACCAGCTTGGCGCCGGCGAGCGGCTGCTGGTGCTGAAGTTCTACCGGCCCGGCCGCTGGAGCGATGCACAAATCGGCGAGGAGCATGAGTTCACTGCGGAGCTGGCGGCGGCGGAGCTTCCCGTAGCCGCCCCGCTCGTCATCGCCGGCGCAACGCTCTCGCGCTATCGCGAGTTCCGCTTTGCGGCCTTTCCCTGGATGCGAGGCCGACCGCCCGAGCTCGATGCCCCCGAGGCGCGGCAGCTCCTCGCGCGCACCATCGCGCGCATTCATCAGATCGGCGCGAGGCGGCCCTTCACGGTGCGCCCGCGCATCGGCGTCGAGCGCTTCGGCTGGGAGGCGCGCGCTCAAGTGCTCGAGAGCGAGCTCCTGCCGGCGGCGCTGCGCGAGCGCTACTCCTCGGTGAGCGGAGCGCTGCTCGAGCGCGTCGTGGCGGCATTCAATGCCGCTTCGGAAGTCCGCGAGATCCGCGTACACGGCGACTGTCACCTCGGTAACCTCCTGTGGAATGAGCACGGCCCGGTCTTTGTCGACCTCGACGACTGCGCCATGGGCCCGCGCGTCCAGGACCTGTGGATGATGTTGTCCGGGCCGCCAGCGGAGCAGCAGCGTCAGTGGCAGGACCTGCTCGAGGGGTATCAGCAGTTCGCCGATTTCGACTTCAAGGAAGTCACGCTGATCGAGCCGCTCAGGGCACTGCGCATGCTGCACCACGCCGCCTGGGTGGTGCACCGCTGGGCGGACCCTGCCTTCCCACGCGCCTTTCCCTGGGCCGCAGAGCCGCGCTACTGGGAAGGGCACCTGCTGGATCTCCTCGAGCAGATCGCGACCATCGACGAGCCGCCGCTGCTTCAGGGCTGAAGGGCTGGGCTCTGCGCGCCTTCCGCTGAACGGCCTTCGGCGAAATGCGTAGTGCGTACCTGCACCGACCATCGCAGACGCGTTATTGTGCACTCCTTGTATCCAATGTGACTTAATGCGGACCGCGAGGCGACGTACGCACCAATGTGGATCCTGAGCCGAAACCTGATGCTGGGGCTCGCGGCAGCCGCACTCCTGTGGGGCTGCGGGTCCGGAAGTCAGTCCGGGGCTGGGGGGAAGATGTCAGCGGCGCTTGCAAAGGCCAAGCGCACCGTCAAGCCCCGCGACTCGCTGGTCAGTGCGGTCGCTGCCGGCGGTAAGACTACTGCGCTGCCGGTGCAGGTGAAGTTCGACCTGAAGGAGCGGCCGGATGTTGGGCAGCCCGTCGAGATCGAACTTGTCATCGTGCCGATGTCGGGCAGTGTCGAGCGTATCTCCGGCAAGGTACAGGCAGACGATGGCCTCGAGCTCGTCGATGGTGCGGACATCCCGCCGAGTGACCGTCCGGCCGAGGGTGTGCCCATCCAGCATACCGTCAAGGTGCGCCCGCAGCACGATGGCATCTTCACCTTCAGCGCCGTGGTTACCGTGAACGCGGGATCGCAGTCCGGTACCGAGACCTATTCCATGCCGCTGATCGCCGGTGTAGGGCTGCCAGATGCGGCATCGAAGCCCGCAACCGCCGCAAGCGCCGCGCCGCCGCCTTCCACCGGCCAAGCCACGGCGCAGGGACCGGCACCTTCCACGGGCCGGGCCCCGGTGACGACTCTCGCGACCGCGGCTTCTCCCGCATCGCCGACCGCTACCGCAACGGGCGCAACCGCGCACTAGCTCGACGGCTGCCGTCTACCACCATCCGCGGTCGTGCCCGCGGCCGTACCCCACCCCGCAGAATCGGGAGGGGGTTCACAGGGAAGTCCGAGCACGGTCCGTATGATCGCTTTCGGGCTTCACCGTCTCGCTTATGTCAAAGCCGCAGACCCTCCGGACGCGCCCCGGTTCCTCCCCGGACGCCGCTCACGGCGCGACCACGACACTCGTTCGCGCAGACCCGCGACAGGAGGGCGAGGGGCCAGGGGAGCTGCATCCGCATCTGCGGGCACAACTGCGTGAGCTGCAGCTGCGCACGGGCAGCGCTACGCCGGACATCGAGATGCTGCTGCGCGTGATCAATGATCACTACCTCACCATCGACAGCGAGCGGCGCGGGATCGTCGAGTCCATGCGCCTCATGGCGGATGAGGCGCAGGCGCTGGCGCTCGAGGCACACGAACAGGGCTCCGAGCACCTCCAGGTCATTCTCGACCACATCAAGGACGTGGTGCTCGCGCTCGACGAGGACGGCGTAATCCGCACCTTCAATCCGACCGGCCAGCGCGTTTTCGGCTTCGCCGAAGCCGAAGTCGTCGGTCAGCGCATCGACCTCCTGATCCCAGCGATCGCGCATAACGAGACGATTCCGGAGGCGCTGCAGCGTCTTGCCGCAAGTTCCGGTGACACTGCACTCGACCTCGCCGCTCGCGAGTTCATCGCGCACCGCAAGAGCGGCGATGCCTTTCCGGCCGAGATCGCTGTCAGCAAGGCACCGCACTCGCGGCAGGTGATGTTCGTCATGTGCCTGCGCGATGTTACCGAGCGGCGTGAGTCCGAGCAGGCCATGCGCGAGAGCGCGGCCCGTTACCGGTTGTTGGTCGACCATGCACCCGAGGCGATCGTGGTGCTCGACGTCGATACGGGGCGCTTCGTGGATGCCAACGAAAACGCCCAGCGGTTCTTCGGGCTCGAGCGTGCGCAGCTGCTCACCGTCGGTCCCGTCGATCTGAGTCCGCCGCTCCAGGCCGACGGCGCACCTTCCGCCGAGCGGGCGCGCGCCTTTATCGGCCAGGCGCTCGAGGGCAAGGTGCCGGTGTTCGAGTGGATGCACTGCGACGGCAGCGGCCGTGAGATCGTCTGCGAAGTCCGCCTGGTCCGCCTGCCGAGCGGCAACCGCCGGCTGGTGCGCGGCAGCATCGCCGACATCTCCGAGCGCAAGCGCGACGAGCGCATCAGCACCGCCGAGCGCAAGGTGTTCGAGCAGATGACGCGAAACGCCGTGCTGGCCGAGGTACTCGCCTCCATCACCCGTTTCGTCGAGGCGGCAAGCGTCGGCACGGTCGCCTCGGTCAGCGTGCTCGCCGAGCACCGT
>Ga0187783_10000226_pt1 | contig 42949 bp, 41 predicted proteins | sample 1015_SJ02_MP02_2_FD_132471 | JGI IMG/M metagenome (GOLD analysis project Ga0187783, IMG submission 132471) | Tropical peat soil microbial communities from peatlands in Department of Meta, Colombia - 1015_SJ02_MP02_20_MG | ecosystem: Environmental > Terrestrial > Soil > Wetlands > Peat | place... | reverse complement strand
GGCGACCTCTTTGGGCATGTAATTCTCGTCATGCTTAGCGAGCACCGTATCGGCCTTGAACACGCCGGCATCATCAAGGACCCCTTCGGTGACCACTCCTTGTCCTTCGCGGAACAGGTCCGGAAGAGCGCCCGAATAGGTCACCGCCACGTTGGTGTGGCCGTCGGTCACCGCGAAGCGAACGTTGAGGTTGTCGGTTCGCTCGACGCTGCCGGTCTTGACCAGGCCGCCGAGGCGGATGCGCGTCCCGGGACGGACCTGCTTTTCTACAATGTCGGTGGGAGAGTTAAAAAACACGATGCTGGTCCTGAGCGCACTCAGCATCAACGCCACCGCCAATCCGAGGACGCCGAGACCCCCGCCGATCAATGCCAGACGTCGCTGCTTGCGGGTCATCGGTGCTCGGCTCCCCCTTCACCCCTCAAGGCCAAGGCCTTTGACCAGATCCTCCAGCCGCCGGACCTTGTCCGGCTCACCCGCCAGAGCCTTTTGGGCTTCGGCCGCTGCTTCACGCGCCTTATCGCGTTCGCCGAGCACCACGTAGGAGCGCACCAGTTGCAGCCATCCCTCGATGTCGGAGCGGTCCTGGGCCAGCCGTGCGGCGAGTCGTTCGACCATGGTATGCACCATGCGCAAACGCTGCTCCGGGGTAAGATCGGCCGCTGCCGCAACGTCGTCGGCGCTGGGTCCCGGCAAGGAGGCGGCGAATGCCTGGTCGACCCGTGCCAGCGACTGCTTCACGACCTCAGTCCAGACCGCCCCTTTCGGGGCTTGCTCCAGCAGACCGCGCCAGGTGGCGGCGGCCTCTTCGCGCCGGCCGTCCTGCTCGGCCGCGAGGCCGGCGTAAAACCGCGATTTGACGTGGTGAGGATCCAATTGAAGGGCGCGCTCGAAGGCCGATTTGGCATCTGCGGTCACAACCCCGCTGCTGGACGCCACCAGGGCTTCGCCGAGATCAGCCTCGCGCTCGGCCGAGTCACCAAGTAATCGCAACGCGTTGCGGCGGGCTCTGACGGCATCGTCGAAGCGACCGAGTCGCATATAGACCGGTCCCAGCACCTCCCAGCCGCGACCGTCCTCAGGCTTGCGCTCGAGGTGACTTTCGACTTGGGCCACGAGACCGTCGATCGACGGATTGTTGGTGGGGCCATGCAAGCGCGCGGTGAGTGGCTGATCCGGCAGCCCGGGCGATCCAAGCACGGCGTACAAGCCGCCGGCCTCAATCGGTAGTCCAGCGATGGCAATGATCGCCACCGCGCGGCGTCGCCAGGATGGCCCGGCCGTCTGCGCTGCAGGGGCCACGCGTTGCGTGTCCTCGCTGGCAGCCAACAGGCGCCGGGAGATTTCGATGCGCGCTGCCTCGGCTTCGGCCTCACCGATGAGCCCCATCGATTGGTCGCGTGCGATCTCCTCGAGCTGATCCTGATACACGGCGACGTCGTCCGCCGCGGACGCGGGCCTGGCGTGCCACAACGGCCAGACCACGACGAAGATCGCGGCCGCTGTCAACAACGCGAATACGAGCCACTGGATCATGGATGGGAGCACTCACCTCGCCTCGAGCGCGCCGGCCCGGCAGCGGTATTTGCGCTTCACCGGTGGCGCGGAGCAAGACCCAAGACACGTTTTCAATGTCGCAGCCGCAACCCCGCGGCGAGCATCATCGAGGGCATTCAAGGCCGGACCGCGGCGAACCGCCGCAATTTTTCCAGGACGATAATTTTTACCGAAGATCCTTCGCTCATGCGGGAAAACGCGATCTCTTATGCACGAGCACGCCAACCTCACGGCGACCGCGAGATCGTCCTGTCCCGACAGACAGGTCACACCAGTGGGCGAGCCCGAAGATCAGGTTCCGCTTGCGACGCGACCAACGGTCGCCACCTGTCCGGGGACCGCACTTTGAGAGCAGGATGGGATTACGTGGCAGGCGGTTCGAGTTGCCCGCCGACTCACCCCGAATGGGTGCGCCGTCTATTTGATTCTCCGTACGCGGTCAAAGGCGTCGAGGAGTCTGGATCTTACGGTTTACTGGCTGAGTGCGCGCCCATCCACGACCACGTCAGCTGAACGTTGTTGCCGCACCATCGCGCGGCCACCAATCGCCTCGCCCGCGCCGCAGCGCAGCATCCAAGAGCGCAGCGAGCGAACCCTGCGCCGCTCGCCTCGTCGCTCGCCCACACCGATGGAAGGGAGCCGGCGACCAAATGTTCGATCAGCTCGGGCCGCATGACAACGGCACCAGTGCCTGATGTGTGCGTCCGAAGCTGTGCACCTGCCGACCGCTGTCAGGGACCGGATCGCTAGACCAGACAAGATGCAGACAAGACGCCGTAAGTCGATGGACGTTGGCAGCACGGCGGCATGCCGTCACTGGCGCGATCTTGCAAGCGCGAGGAATCCAGGGGACCTAGCGTCCCGAATGCAGTGTAGTGCGCGCTGTGGCCCGACATCAGCCGACCGGAGACCAGCTGCCGTCTGAGTTGCGACAGGCGGTACCGCGAGCGGTTTGCGGGCGTCCGTCGATAAAGATCGAATGCGTATATTCGCGGCAGGTGCCACCGCTCGACTGATAGGCGGGCCCCGGTACCACGGTCCCATGGCGACCGGACTCGGGGCTGCGCCAGCCGACCGGGGCGCCCGGCTCGCCATATTGCAGCGCTTGCATCTCGGCCGCGTAGGCGCGCTCGCGATCCTGCTCGTCGAGGGCGGCCCCGATCGCGCCAATCCCGTCGGGGGATCCGTGCGCTCCGGTCGACGTCCCGAACAGGCCTGCTCCCTGTCGGGTCCCGGAATTGGCGTCGCTGGCACATGCACTCAGCAAGAAGCTGACAGCAAGCAGTGGCGTCAGCGCACCCGCAATAAACAACAGCCGCTCGCGCATGGTTGGCGCCCCGGGACCCCCAGCAAAATCCGCCCCTCGGGCGGCCGAGCGCTCGAGCCGCTCGAATCATCCGTGCGGATTTACATTGCTCCAACGAATTGGGCAAAACTCTGATCGCAGACGTGGCGCGATGTCAAATGGCCGGCAGGGTCAATTCAGCCCGCAAGCCGCCGATCGACGCCGTGCCAAGGGACAGTTCGCCTCCGTACAGGCTGGCCAGCTGAACGACAATGGAGAGCCCGAGGCCGGATCCTGGTTTGGTCTCGTCCAGCCGCAAGCCCCGCCGTGCCTCCTGGACTTGTTCCCGCTCGGCCGGCGAGAGACCCGGACCATCGTCTTCAACCGCGATCCGCACCACCTGCCGCTCGCCCGGCTTGCCGGCGTTCGGGGTGGTGACCTCGAGGGTCACCCGGGATCGCGCCCACTTGCAGGCATTATCGACGAGGTTGCCAACCATTTCCTCGAGGTCCTGCCGCTCGCCGTGAAATCGGGCTGCCTCTGGGGCTTCGACGTCGATAGCAATTGCGCGGTGGTGGTGAATTTTCTCCATGGTGCGGGCAAGAGCCATGATCACCGGTCCGACGTCGGTGACGGTGCCGACCACGATCAGGCGCGCCGCAAGTCGCGCGCGCTCGAGATGCCGCGCCACCTGGTCGCGCATGATGTCGGCCTGCTCGCGCACCTTGGCCGCAAAGGGGTCCTCGCCCCGTCCGGCCGCCTCGTTCACCACGACCGAGAGCGGCGTCTTGAGCGCATGGGCGAGGTTGCCGACATGAGTTCGAGCGCGCTCGACGATTTCACGATTGGCCTCGATGAGAGCATTGGTTTCGCGCGCCAGAGGGGCGATTTCCTCGGGAAAATTGCCTTCGAGGCGTTCCGCCATGCCGGAGCGGATCGCGGCGAGGCTTTCCGAGATGCGTTTGAGCGGGGCGAGCCCGAACCTGACCTGAAACAGGGTCGTCAACAGCAGCACGATCGCCAACACCCCGAACGTGACCATCAGGGCCTGATCGAACGAGCGGATATCTTCGGCGATCTCCTGGGCATCCCCGGCCACAGCCACCAGATAACGACCCTCGTCCCCAAGGTCGATCACTCGCTCGACCTGACGCAGGCGCTGTTCCTCGGGGCCCGGGACGTAGCTTTTGCGGGAGCCGTCGCTCGAGGCCTCGACGCCGAGTTCCTCAAGGTGTGGCAAGCCGCCGTCCCACAGCGAGCGCGACGAGCGGACTTCCGGCTTTGGTACATCAAGGCGGGTCACTTGCCAGTACCAGCCCGACAGCGGCAGTTCGAAAAGGGGTTCTCCGAGCGACTGCGGAAACTTGTCACCGTTCTCCTCGGGCGCCGCCACGTCAGCAATCAGCGTCTTGAGATAGACGTTAAGCCGACGATCGAACGCGCGCTCGACGGTTTGGCGGTAGAGCGAGGAGAGCACGATACCGGTGGCGACCAGGATCACCACCGTCCATGCCGTTGCTGACAGGAACAGCCTTAGCGCGAGGGAATTAGCGCGGATCATTGGGCGGCGTCAGCAAATAGCCAAGGCCACGCACGGTCTGAATAACGTCGACGCCGAGTTTCTTGCGAATACGACCAACAAACACCTCGATCGTATTGGAGTCACGATCGAAATCCTGATCGTAGAGATGTTCGACCAGTTCGGTGCGCGATACAACGCGGCCGGTGTGATGCATCAGATAAGAAAGCAGCCGATATTCATGTGACGTCAGCTTGACTGGATTGCCGTCAACGGTGACCCGTCCGGTCCGAGTATCGAGGCGAACCGGACCGCAATTGAATTCGCTTTTGGCATGACCGGCGGAGCGGCGCAACAGGGCTCGGATGCGCGCCAGCACTTCCTCGAGATGGAAGGGCTTGGCCACATAGTCATCGGCGCCGGCATCGAATCCCTGGACCTTGTCGCTCCAGCGGTCGCGGGCGGTCAGGATCAGGACCGGCATCGCCCGCCCCGCCCGACGCCATGCTTCCAGCACAGAGATTCCGTCCATCTTGGGCAGGCCGATATCGAGAATAACGGCATCGTAAGGCTCGGTCTCACCAAGATAATGACCTTCCTCACCGTCGAAGGCGCGGTCAACCACGTAACCGGCGTCGGTCAGCGCGGTGGCCAGCTGACGGTTGAGATCGGGATCGTCCTCGATTACGAGGAGACGCACATTCCCCTCCCCTTCAGTGCGGCTGCTCGATCAGAGCGCCCGAAACGGCATCGACATGTTCGCGAGTCACCTTGCCATCGTGACGCAGGACTGTGAGGACGTAAACCAATCCTTTGCCGTGATCGCACAGCCGGGCGCGCACAATCTCCCCTGGCACATGCGCCTTGAGGCCGGCCATGGCCTTACCCAGTGGCATGGCCTGATGACCGGCGATTGCGGCACGACGTTGGTCCTGCGACAGACAGGCCTCGACGCTTTCGGCGGCGGTCGCCGCCGACAAGAAGGCAAGCGTACCGAGGATACCGCCGAGGACGCCCGTCGTCACAATACGCTGGATCCGCCGGCGAGCCGCGCCAGCGGCCTTAATCGAGACCCACGGTCGTTCGAGAATGGGTGGATTGGCGGCCCCCGGACGGCGCGGCACCACCGTGGCAAGCGGAGGTGATCGGCCCGAGGGGGCAGGCTGAATTGATATGAGGGGAGCCATTGGGTTGGGTTCTCCAGGGTCGCGCGCCGTCCTGCGATCGTGGCCGTTTCGTCTCGGGTCGCGGTCTCGGGCCCGAAGCGATTGCGCTTCGGCTTTCGAAACCCAAACCAATTCAAGCGATGCCGCGCACAACCTCCCTGGTCGCATCACCGAGACTCGTTTCGCGCAGGCCCTGGCATCGCGCCAGCGCATTCCGCTCAACGGGCTGTCACCGCAGCGCGCGCGCAGGGAGCCATTCAAGGTTGCGCGCCGCCTTCGCATCGCGGCCACATATGAAATCGCGACCGGCCCAATCGAATTCCCAGGGACGTCACGTTTGCGCCGCACACCCGGGCTTTCTGCCGCGTCGCTAAAGTCAATTATCCTCTCCGTATTGATAAGTTATGTGCGATTTAGTCACATTACAGCTGAACAGCCTCAATCGGCGGCGTCGGACGAGCGCTGCCACCCACTGATTCCTTATGTGAGACCCGCTGAACACGATGTGAATGCGGTTCCGGGCCACCAACGCCCGCCAGCAAACCCACAAGCTTCGGGCTTTAACGGCCGGATTCCCGCAATGAGCCGGTTGCGTCGTCATCGATCCGGAAATATCGATTCGGCACCGCCCGCCGAAGGGGCGATGAGAGGGCGGCTTCTTCGCCCGGGGGTGCCGCCATGATTCGTCAAGTCCTATGGATCACGCTCTTCATGCTTTGCCCGCTGGCGGCGAGTTCGGCTCTGGTCGGCGGCGCCGGCCCGGCCGATCCCGACGGAATGGCGCGGTATGTGGTGTTGGTGGTGGGCTCTCACGGCACGTCCTGCACTGGGACCGCCATTGCGCGAAACCTGGTGCTGACCGCCGCCCATTGTGTGCTGCCCGGCTCGGAATATCGCTGGGTGGAATTCGACCGCGACCACCGTGCGACCTTGAAGAAGCTCGCCGAAGTGGTGCCGCACCCAAGATTCGATCTGCACGCCTTGCTGTCACACCGCGCCACTGCGGATATCGCTGTGCTCAAGCCCGCGGAGGACTTGAGCGACGACATCATGGCGGTGGCCCTGGCGCCATCGGATCGGATGATTGGCGTTGGCGACAGGTTCACCGTGGTCGGCTATGGGGTTTCTGTGCGGGGCGACGGTCGCAGCGGCGGCACGATTCGCGCCGCCGTGCTGACAACAACCGGCCAACCGGGCCCGCTTCAGATCCGCCTGGTCGACCCAAGCACGGCAGATACTCGTGCCGGCCTTGGGGCGTGCTCGGGCGATTCAGGCGCCCCGGTATTTGTAAGCGATGCCGGCCAAGTGGGGATGATTGGGCTTGTCAGCTGGTCAACCGGCCCGGGCGGCACGGAAGGCTGTGGCGGCCTTACCGGCGTCACCCCGCTCGGCCGCTACCGCGACTGGATCCTGGAAACCGCCAAGAAGCTCGGCGCCACCCCTGCTCCCGGATAACGAGCTGACGCTACCGAGAGCGACCGCGCTTCTGACCGCCTGGTGGCGGGACGCCAGTCCGGCGTCGTGCCCCCTTGGGCCAGCTCAACGGCCAATCGACGATGCGGTCGTCGAGGGCCTCGGCCGGCACGTTATCTTCAAGATCAGTCACGCGCCCGCGGACCGAAACACCAGCCTGGTGGACGGTCTCAGGGTCGCCGGACACCAGCGGATGCCACCAGTAGAGGTCTCTGCCGTCGGCGAGCAGCCGGTAGGCGCAGGTTGGCGGCAACCAGCCAATCTCTTCGACTACTTGAGGGGTCAGCCGCAGGCAATCGTCGACAGTCTCGCTTCTATTGGGGTAGTTGCGGCATCGGCAGCTGCCGGTGTCGAGCAGCCGGCAACCGACATCGGTGAAATAGATGTGCTCGGAGTCCTCGTCCTCGAGCTTGACCAGGCAGCAGCGTCCGCAGCCGTCGCACAAGCTCTCCCATTCGGCGTCCGACATTTCGGCGAGCCGCTTGCGCCTCCAGAAGGGAATGTCGTCGGTGACCACCGCGTGTCCAACCGGTTCGAGGGATTCCTTCGAACTTGTAGACTGTCGTTGCGTTCAAGGCGAGAGCCGACAGGTTCCCTCGCACGCCATCGCCCGAACAGGCGGCCTGGTGCCTCGGTTTCTCCGTATTTCGGAAGCCACAACGCATTGGCCCCCGAGACCCGGATGGGATAAGAACGTTTATGAATCAGCCCGGCTCGGCCTTGCGCGCCGCGGTCAGGGGTCAAGGCCGGGAGGCCCGCGTTGCGCGACTTGTTTCCACAAGACTGGAAACCGAGGCTTGAACGGTTTCTGCTGGATCTGGACGCGCGGCTCGATTCGACAGTTTTCCGTTCAGCGGCGTGGCTGCGCGAATCCTATGAGCGCTTCGCCACATTCATGGATCGCTTCCACGTCTCCGGCTGGCGGCGGTTTATGATCGAGTGTCTGTCAGAGGGAGCCACCCTCGGCACGGCCGGACTGATGCTGATGCTGGCGCTGGCGATTCCTGCTTTCCAGGAGACTTCGGACGACGACTGGCTCAAGAAATCGGATCTCGCGGTCACCTTTCTGGACCGCTACGGCAACGAGGTTGGCAGCCGGGGCATCCGCCATAACGATGCGATCCCGCTGGAGGAGTTTCCCGACCACCTGATCAAAGCGGTGCTGGCGACCGAGGATCGCCGGTTCTACGAACATTTTGGCATCGACATCGCCGGCACCTTTCGGGCGCTGACCGCAAATGCGCGGGCCGGCGGCGTCGTGCAGGGCGGCTCCTCGATCACGCAGCAACTCGCCAAGAATCTGTTCCTCAACAACGAGCGCACCATCGAGCGCAAGGTGAAGGAAGCTTTCCTGGCGTTATGGCTGGAGTCGCGGCTGACCAAGAATGAAATCCTCAAACTTTACCTCGATCGCGCCTATATGGGGGGCGGCGCATTCGGGGTCGACGCCGCGGCGCAATACTACTTCGGCAAGTCGGCGCGCGACGTCAATCTGGCGGAAGCGGCGATGCTCGCTGGGCTGTTCAAGGCGCCGACCCGGTTCGCTCCCCACATCAATCTGCCGGCGGCGCGCGCGCGCGCCAATGTGGTGCTCGATAATCTGGTCGATGCCGGCTTCATGACCGAAGGTCAGGTCTTCGGAGCGCGGCGCAATCCGGCAACCTCGATCGATCACCGCGATGACCGGGCCCCCAACTATTATCTGGATTGGGCTTTCGACGAGATGAAGAAGCTCGTCGACACCTTCCCGCGATCAATGGCCGAGCGGGTTTTCGTGGTACGCACGGCGCTCGATGTGAATTTGCAGCGTGAAGCTGAGAACGCCATTGAGAATTCGCTACGCCAATATGGTCATGAGTATCATGCCAAACAGGCGGCGACGGTGGTGATGGACACCGACGGCGCCGTGCGCGCGATGGTCGGCGGGCGCGATTATGGGCAGAGCCAATTCAACCGGGCGGTCGATGCGCTACGCCAACCCGGCTCCTCATTCAAACCCTATGTCTACGCGACCGCGCTCACGATGGGCATGAAGCCGACGACCATCGTGGTCGACGCACCGATCTGCATCGGCAACTGGTGCCCACAGAACTATGGGCGCAGCTATGCGGGGTCGATGCCGCTGACCCAGGCGCTGGTCCATTCGATCAACACCGTGGCGGTGCGCCTGTCAGTCCAGATCGGGAACGGGAACCCCAAAGCCGGGCGCGCCAAAATCATCGAGACTGCGCATCGGATGGGGATTCATACCCCGCTGCCGGACTCGACGTCGTTGCCGATCGGGGCGGCAGAAGTCACGGTCCTTGATCACACGGCGGCATACGCGACCTTCCCGAACGGCGGCAAGGCAATTACGCCTCATGCGGTGCTCGAGGTCCGCACCGGGGCCGGCAAGGTGGTCTGGCGGTGGGATCGCGATGGCAAAAAGCCCGTGCAGGTGCTGCGGCCGCAAGTCGCCGCTGACATGAATTATATGATGAACAAGGTCGTGGAGGACGGCACTGGCAAGCGGGCGATGCTTGATGGCATCAAGGCGGCCGGTAAGACCGGTACGACCAATGCGTACCGCGATGCATGGTTCATGGGCTTTACGGGCAATTACGTGTGCGGGGTTTGGATAGGCAATGACGACTATAGCCCGACCAACCGCATGACGGGCGGATCGCTGCCGGCCATGACATGGCACCAGATCATGACCTACGCCCACCAGGGCATTGAGCTTAAGAACATTCCGGGCGTCGCACCTGGCCCGACACCGCCGGCGCCGGCACCAACCCCCGCCGAAGCTGCCGCCACCCCCGGTACGGAGCCGGCGTTGCGGCCGGCGATGCTGACGCGACGGGGAGCCGAGACGTTGGTGCGGATCGAACGACTGATGGAGAATGCCGCACGGTCGCTCGGTGTGGCAGATGGACCGATTTCTTCTGAACCGACCGACCGCCGGGTGCAATCCGGCCGACCCCAGGACGCGGTGACGGCGGCAGCCGACCAGGCGCCGGTTCCGGTTTTTCGTAGTGATCACTAGGCACCAGCGCTGGAAACGTCGCCTCGAATTGACCTATACCGGCGCGGCGGCGTTGGTCCGGTGCTTGGTGGACGCGCGATCTCTGATCGGCGGTCCCGATCCCCTTATGGGGCGCCGAGCCGGGAGCGCCGCAGTCTGGGCATCGAGCTCACGGGCCCTGGCTCAACCCGTGCTCACTCTTGTTGCGATAGGCGGCCGTGCGACTGCTATTTGGTTATGTCTTTGCCTTTCTGATCGCCGCCGCAGCAGGTCTGGGCACGACTTGGCTTGCGATGACCCGCGGCGTTGCGTTCGGATCGGTCAAAATCGGCACTTGGACGGCATGGCCGAAAACCGGCACGTCAGACGTCGACCCCTATGCCCGGGCGGTCATTGCGCACACCGGGGAATTGCCGACCGGATCAGGCGACGGCGTCGCGTTCGTTGCACGGACCGACGACCGCGGGCGCCCGCTGGATGGGCGGTGCGACGTTGCCCTCAGGGGGATTACCCCGGCCGCACGTTTCTGGACATTGACGCTCTATGATCCGTCAGGGCAGCTCGTCGAGAATTCCGCCGACCGGTACGGCTTCACCAGCCAAGAGGTGGTTCGCAAAGCGAACGGCAATTTCGAGATGGCGGTCTCCCCGCGTGCGCGGCCCGGCAATTGGCTGCCCACCGGCGGGGCCGAACGATATGTGCTGATCTTGCGTCTCTACGATACGCCGGTGGGTGTCGCGACACCGAGCTCGCGCGAGGCCACAATGCCGTCGATCATCACGGAGGCGTGCCCGTGACCCGTTGGTTACTGTGGCTTCTGGGCGGCCTGTTGTTGGGTGGCATTGTGCATTTGTCCACCATCCTGCTGCTGCCCCGCACCGCCACCAAGGACGCCTATTCGCGACTTGAACCGTTGACCCCAGTCAACAGCGTAGTCTCGCTGCCGGCGCCGACTCCAGCTCATGAGACCATTCCCTTCATGGACCCAGCCTTTGCGGTCGCGGTTTGCCGCTATGACTTGAGCAATGGTCCTCTCAAGCTCAGAGCTCCGATCAGTCACGCCTATACGTCGGTGTCTTTCTACACGCGATCAGACATCGCCTATTATGCCATCAACGACCGCGCAGCCGGACGCCGCGTGATTGAACTCGATCTGATGACGGTACCGCAACATGAGCAGATGCCGGAGGACGAAGAGGTCACCGCGGCCGACCGGCTGATTGTTGAATCGCCGACAAGGTCTGGACTGATCGTGCTGCGGGCCTTAAGTCCCGAGCCCGGTCAGATGGCCGATGCTCGTACCACGCTCGCCGCCGCCACCTGCCGGCCTCAATAGTGCGATCGGGGATCGCGCGGCCGTTAGCCGTTTTGTTGAAGGGCGACATGACTGCGCCCCGGCCCGCCTCGGACGACCGGGACGGCGCGGATCGCTGCAATCTGCTGTTCGAGCGCGATTAACGCCCGCCCGGCGTCAGTCGCCAACGGGGAAGGCTGCAGCACTGCCAAGTGCTCGAGGGCGAACCGATAGGATGCAGCACGCTCGTCAATACTGCGGTTGACGCGAGCAACCAGGCGGGCATTGTCGGCCATGCGTTTTGTGATCTTGTCGCGTTCGACCGCGCTCAAGGTCGTGACCGCCGGCAGGGCCTCTTCGCGCTCGCGATCGGTATCGATGACACGAGCGGCGATGGCGAAGAAGTCCTTCAACCGCATGGTATCGTTCTGGATGTCATCGATCAGCCGCGAATATCGGGCGATCTGCGAGCCTTGCATCGCCATCAACATGTTTTGGTAGGCGGCCGGATCGATCGGTCGAGCCGGTGGGGGAGCCTCCCCGCCGAACTCATTCGCTGCTTTGGCAGAAAGGGCCGGTGCGTAAGGGGGGGTCAGCAACGGATCGGCGAGAAGGCGCAGTTGTTGCTCATCGTCGGTGAATGCATAGAACGCGAGCGGCGTGCCAACGATCCGCCCGGCCCCCGAGACAATGGCCGGCAGCGTGTTTTCGTCAAACGGCATCGACCTTGGGCGACCGAAATCGCCACCCGAACAACCACCCAGGACACTGACGGCGGCCGTCAGTGCGAGCGCATGAAGCAGGCGCAATCGGCCGCGGCACCGGGCCCGCGACACCCGCGGGCGGCCTATGGGGTGAATCTGATTTTGTCGCGTCATGGCCGCGATCCGCGACCTCGCCTGCGGCCGCCCGTAGACGTGCCGCGGTCTGGACCGAGGCGGTCCGCCGAGGGAGCACCCTCCCGTTCAATGCGGATCACCGGAAGAATGATAATGGCGGCGGATTCACAAGGCGCATCGCCGCGCTCGTCGTGAGTTACGCCGTCCGGTGCGTCAGGAAATGCGATCACCGTCCCCATGGGCCCCTTCCCGGTCGGTCGACTGACACCGACATGGCCAGCCGCACACCCGATCACTGCGTCGGTGGCGATTTAGAATCTTGGAAGGTTAACGCTGCGCTAACAACCAGCCGATAGGCTCATGTCTGATATTCGCCACCGATGTGCAGGCCAGTCTGGAGTCAGCCGTGACATCTTCGTCGTTATTTCCGCAGCTCGAGGGTCTCGACAAGCTCGCGCACCGCGACGGCGTCGATATCCGACCAACGCTCGCCAGGGTTTTGACCGATCTTTATATACAACGCGAAACACACAGCCCCGAGGAGGAGCAGCGCTATACCGAACTGGTTCTGCGTCTGCTTGAGGTTGTTGACATTCGGACGCGCTCGGTGGTCGCCCGCAAACTCGGCGCCTATCCGTCGGCACCGGTCGCGGTGCTTCGTCGTTTGGCCGGCGACATCATCGAGGTCGCGGAGCCGGTCCTGCGGCACTCGCGCCTGCCCCTATCAGCGACGGGCGGGATCGGCGATGGCACGGTACGCCAGGCAAATGGCATGGCGGCCGCGAGGTCGACGCCCGGGTCCGATGGAGCAGACGACGCCAAATCGCCCTGCCGCGCTGGGCCGGAGCTTTCCGCCGCCAGCAACGAAGCGCTCGATCCCGAAGCTCGGAACGTTTGGTTGGGCGCATTGCCGCCCCGCCGCGAGGGTAGGATCGGCGCACCGGACCACGACGGTCGCACCGGGCCTTCCCCTGCCGGCGCCAATGATTTTGATCGCGATGCCGGCCTTGGCACCCGCTTCTTGGCCGCGACCAGTGCCGAACGACGGCAAATGCTGGCCCATCTGGAAAACCCCGTCAGCCATCGCTTCGAATGGCAATTGGTCGCCCGCACACCGGAGACCATGCAGCGTCTTGAGGCAGCAGCGCTGCAACATCGCCCGGAAGAGTTTGCACGTGAATTGGAGCGGACACTCGGCTTAGGACGCGACCATGCCTGGCAGGTAATCCATGACGAGCGCGGCGAGATGTTGCTGATCGTCGCCAAGGCACTCGCGATGCCGTCTCATGTGCTGCTGCGAGTCCTCTTGTTTCTCAATCCAAGCATCGGCCAGTCGGTAGAACGGGTGTTCGATCTGGTCAACTTCTACGAGCGGTTGGGGGTCAACGCGGCGCTGCGGGTAGTGGCCTCGTTGCGTCACGCCGCTCCACTTGCGCGCAAGACGCCGGGTTATCAATCGGTGCTGTGGAACGACGAGGCGGAGGCCGGACGGCGGACCGGCAGCGATGGCACCCGTCGGGCGGTCGGCGGGTCGTTATGGCGTCTGACGCGAACAACGAACGCGGCCAGCGCGGAACCGGGCGTCACGGAACGACCTGATCGAGCAAATGCCGGCCGGCGCGATCCTCGACCTCGATGATCCACAGATCGGAATCGTAGCGGATCTGGCGGGCCAAATACGCTTCGACGTCGAGCTCCGCTGCCGGCAACGGCCTAAGACACGGAGTAAAGGCGCGATCGGAAGGGTTGGCGTCGGTAAACGCGCTCTGCGGCGCCGGCCCGTAGAGATCGGCGGTCCCGTCGAGGCGGGCGATCTTGACGAAGATGGCGCCGGCTTCCTCAGCGCCGCGCCGTCTTACCACCGCCAAGGTTCCGTCGATATGTCGCCGTCGAAGATAGGCGGCGACCCAGATTGCCGATTTCAAACGCATCGTTGTGACCGCAGCCTAGCGGTGGCCGTTGAGTTTCGCTTGGGAATTTTATGGTCGCCCTATTCGAGCGGCCGTCCGGTCATAGCCGAGAGTTCGCGCACGACGCGATCAGAAGCTTGTCCGGTGACCGGCAGCTTGCGGTCGCGCTCGAATTTCTCGATGGCGCTTCTGGTATCGGGGCCCATCACTCCGGTAAACCGCAACGGTCCGAAGCCAAAATCGGCCAAGGCATGCTGGAGCGCCAAGATGCGTTTTGATGCGGCGTCCGCGCTTCCATTGCCGCGCCCGGGTGCAGCGCGAACCGGCGACTGCGCGATGCTCCGCAGAAGCTCTTCGTTGGGCTCGGCACTCGGAGCGAGAGCTGCCGCATGCTCGAAGTCACGAATGGCGGCGTCGGTCTTGGACCCATAGACACCATCCACGGTGCCGTCATAGAAGCCATGGCGCTCGAGCTCGCGCTGGATGTCGACAATCAGCGCGGTGTGTGAGCGCGTGGCAGCCGGTGGGTCGGTGCGCGCAGCTTCGGTCGGCCGCAACCGGGGCGTTGCCGCGACACTTCCGGTCAACTCGGATGATTTGACCGGCCGCGACTGGAGATGAAAGATCGGAGCCGGATGGGGGCCCGGTTGCAAATAGAGGGCGTTGACCACAATCGCCGCCGCGGCGACCACTAACACCACGCCGCCGATGGCGTCCCGCGGACGAGCCCATAGGAAGCGCAGCCAGGAGCCGTCGGAAGAGTGCTCCTCGTCCGGGTCGTCTGCCCCCTCGCCCTCCTCGTCCTCCTCGGCCTCCTCGTCGGTCTCGTCCTCAGCCTCTGCATCGGACGCCGAAACATCATCGATTTCCTCGTCGGCGGATTCGTCATCGGCCTCATCACCGGCGGCGTCGTCGAAATCTTCCTCGTCGACCAACGCCTCCTCGTCATCATCCTCGATGACGTCGTCGAGGGCGTCGCTGCGCCGCATCGCGTCGGCCCGATCCCGTCGATTACGCACGCTTCTTGACCCTGATGACCGAGGTTTCCGGCTCGATTGGGAGGCGTGAAACGGCGTCGATCTTGGACTTTTCGCCCGCCGACTTCCCGCGTCTCGACTTTTCCACTCTTTCGTCGGAATCCGCACGCCAAACGCTCTCCGCATTGACCGGCAGACGCGCCGTTACGTGCCTACCTTCGCAGAGACCGTCGAAAATTTCCATGCCGCCGCCTTGGCGCTCGAGGAGCCCCTTCAGGCGCGAAAGACATATTCTCGCCTCGATGCCGCCGTTGACCGGTTCGCCGTCCCGAAAGACGTGTGGGTCGGGCTCCCCGGCGTCGTCATCCCCGACCGCGGCCGGCCGGCCGATTGCCGCGGTCATCGCAACCTGATCACCCTCGACCGTGACGCTCACTGTTACCTGACCACCGGGCTGCGTGGATCTGATGCCGTGATCCAGGAGATCGAGCAGGATTTTCTTGACCGCGGGCTCGTCGCCCACAATGACCGGATTGACGTCGGCGCTGTGAATGACGAGATCGATCCCGGACTCCCGCGCACGCAAGGCCAGCAGCTCGCAGCATTGATCGATGAGCGGGTAGAGCCGGAACGGCGCGGGTGTGTTGCGTGTGGCACTGGCCGAGGGTTCCGAGGCGGCGAGCATCGAATTCAACACCGCCAGCATCTCGTGACCGCATTTGTTGATGCGCTGCGCATAGGCGCGCCGTCCAAGCGGATCGCCTTCTGCGCACTGCGGTTGAGCGAGCTTCTCGGAGAAGCCGATAATGGCGCCGAGGGCCGTACGCCATTCGTTGCTCAGGCCGGCGGGCAAGCCGATGTCGAGGCCCGCATCGTCGATTACCTGCTGTTGCAACTTGCGTTCGGTGACGTCGCGCAGGACCGCCGCCACCTGTCGCGTCGAGTCATTCGGGCTCGCCTCGTCGGCGTGCTCGAGCGGCCGGCAAACCATCTCGACCCAAATCCAAGACGGTGTCGGGCCGGCCGCCGTGTGCCGTTGTCGTCGCACCCGCAACTCGACCGACCGCGTTTGGCCGAGCATTGCCGCGTCGGCGAGCGCCTCCAGATAGATTGGACGATCCGCCGCAATGATGCGATTACAGATCCCGTGACCGCGCAGGAATTGTGTCGGGACTCCGAACAACGCTTCGCCGTTCGGAGACACAAACCGCACTGTGCCGTTGCGGCCGTGACGGGTGATCACGTCGCTCATGTGGTCGGCGAGCAGTTGATAGTGCGCACCTTGCGCCCTCAACAGATGCAGGCCGAACCGCGCCAGGCGCGTCGCGCCGAGCGCCAACCCGGCCGCATACAGAACGGCCGATATCGCGGCGAGCCCGTAGATAATGGCGCTGCTCGACTCGGGCATCCGGGATATCGGAATGATCGGCGCCCCGACGATGAGCAGACATGCGGCGCCGATCGACACCATCGAAGCGGTCAGCACGATCCGCCGCGAGGCGGAAAGCGCCGCCTCGATCGGGACGATAACCAGCCAGGGCGTCGCGAAGGAACTAATCCCGCCGGTCTGGATGGCCAGGACGCTGATCAGCCCAGTCACTGCCAGACACGACAGAACATGCGCCCGCTCGAATCGGCCGGTCCGTGACAATTCATAGGCGACCAGGAGCGGGAGCACGAGCCAGCCGAATACCAAAGCCTCGAGCGGGGTCGGCGCTCCCCGAAACGCCAGCAGCACCGGGAACGCCGCCAGTGCCACTGCACCTCCGGTGAGTCTGGGTGCCATGAAGGCCCGATGGCGCGCCGCGGTCAGCGGGTCGCACCGCGCCGATGGATGCACCAGAGAGTCGATGTATTCGTAAATCGGCGCGAGAAACCCCACGCGGTCAACGCCTTCCCACACGCGCGCGCTCCCCTACCTCGTAGCGCGATGCTCTCAGAGGTCACTTAAGCGAACACTAAGGACGTGGAGCGAAGCCGCCCCGGATGCGGCTTGCGAGGGGTTGCGGGCCCGTAAGCGCTCCGAATTCCCCTATCATGGTGAATCGTCGGTTGCTGGAGGCACCCGATTGACGACGCGGCGAATGGCCGACCCGAAGCGATCCTCCGGCCACCGATCTGGCACATTCAGCGAAGAAGTCGTCCGCCACGCACGGGCTCCCTTTGGGCCGCCAATCGAGCGCCGCTGTACGTCGTTCGCGGTCACGCCTATATGGAGGTCAGTCAAGCCTTTTGGGCCGTCGCCATGACCATTGATGAGATCATCGATAATTTTGCCGTCCTCGACGACTGGGACGACCGGTATCGTTACGTCATCGAGTTGGGCCGGGGGCTGACACCGCTGCCGGAGGCAGACCGCACCGAGGTCAACAAAGTGCAAGGTTGCGTAAGTCAGGTGTGGCTTTCGACCACGGCGAGGCCGAACGGCCCGACCGGCCCGGTGCTTGATTTTGTCGGCGACAGTGACGCCCACATCGTCCGCGGGTTGATCGCGATCCTGATTTCCCTGTACTCGGGCCGGCCGGCCCAAGAGATCCTCGAAACCGATGCCATAGCTTTGTTCGAGCGACTGGCGTTGCGCGAGCATCTGACCCCGCAACGGTCGAACGGGTTTCGTGCGATGGTTGAGCGCATCAAGGCTGACGCCCGCCGTGCCCTGGTTCCGGGTTCCGAAACCGTCAGCCTGTGGCGGTAGACGGCCTGCCTGAGCCCGTGGCCCTGGCGGCAGTTTGATTCAATCTTTAACAAAAAACGCCGGCAAATTGGCTCAAAGGCGCACAAAATCCGGACGGCTGCGCGAACCTGGTATTCAAGGCTCTTTGCTAGCGTCTGCTCTGTACGGCGACCCACGATCGATCGCCGGGGACGAAGAGCTTGACCCATGAAGTTCCTTGTGCGGGCGGCATTCTGGCTGACCATCGTGATTTTGCTGCTGCCGGGCAGTCCTTCCCACGACAAGGCAGGGCCCCAGATTGGTGCCGGCGAGGCCGTCTCGGCAGCCGGTGCCGCGGTCGCGGACCTGCGTCAATTCTGCGTTCGCCAGCCTGAAGCCTGCGCGGTCGGATCGCAGGCTTTCAATCGATTTGGTCAGAAGGCTCAGGCGAGCTTCAAATGGCTGTATGAGACGTTGAACGACCGCTTCGGTCAGGCGCCCGATACTGAGCCTGTGGCTGGCCCGGACCGTGGCACTGCCCAGCCGGTCGCCAGGCCCGCGTCGCACACGCTCACACCGGCGGACGCTGCGCCGGCCTGGCGCGGCTCGGGACGCCGGGAAGCTTCCGTCAAACACCCGGCCTGAGCGCGCAGACTGGCGGCCGTCTCAGCCACGGCCGGCGAGCGGACAGCGTGGTATCCAAATCGTTGCGGCTATCGGGGTCGTTGACAGCCGAAACGGCGTTCTATTTGCCGCGCCGACGGCGCTGCTGCCCAAGGCCCATCTGTTTGGCGAGTTGCGAGCGGGCCGCCGCGTAGTTGGGGGCCACCATCGGGTAATCGGGTGCCAGGCTCCATTTGTCCCGGTACTGCTCAGGCGTCATGTTGTACTGGGTTCGAAGATGCCGCTTCAGGGACTTGAACTTTTTCCCGTCTTCAAGGCAGACGATATATTCGGGTGTAACAGACTTCTTGACGGCGACGGCTGGCTTGAGCGGCTCGGGCTGGGATTCACTGTGACCGGTCGACACACGGACTAGTGCGAGGTGCACTTGATTGATGAGATTGGGAATATCCCCGGCGGCCACTGAGTTGTTGCTGACGTAGGCCGAAACAATACCCGCGGTTAGCTCAATGAAATTGCCGGGCGCGGAATTTTCGCTCATAGGTCGAAACTCCTTTCAGCGCAGGTCATGCATCTTGGCCTCATCAGCAAAAACTGCGGACCGGGATACCTATGGCTTTCGCTCTCAACGCAGCACTGAATAGTCCGGGCTACGTACAAACACGAATCGCCCAATGCAAACTACTTTGAGTATAGTATTGGTCTGGTGCGACGGCAAGTTTAAAAGCGAGATCCCCAACGAATTTCGATCCACAATCTTGTGAATTGCTCCGAAGGGACGCGCCGCAAAATATTTCCAAATAAAAACCATGCAATCGGGACCGTCCACATGGATGGAGATCTCCCCCGACATCTTTGGCACGACAATAAGTCTGACAAACCTGCCTGCCGAGAACCCGCATCACTTGGCATCGGCTTGGCATTGGCGTGTTGTTCGCCCGCCGCCGGCGCGATGAGGGTGGGAACTTGTGCGATCCGCCATTTCGTCCTAGCTGGATCGTCTGGGGAGGACCGTTGAAGGCGACCGCATGATTAATCGACGAGCGAGGTCGACCATGAAGTCCACGCCGCAGTCCCAGCCGACCGTGCGAAAGTCGCAGGCCGAGTGGCAGGCCGAGTTGAGCCCTGAGCAGTTCTACGTCACCCGTCGGCACGGCACCGAGCGGGCATTCACGGGCCCCTTCCGGAACGAGAAACGCGCCGGGCTCTACAGCTGCGTCTGTTGCGGAGCGGCGCTGTTTTCCTCGGAGACCAAGTATGATTCCGGTACTGGCTGGCCAAGTTTCTGGGCCCCGCTGCTACCCTCGGCGTTAAGCGAGCATCACGACGGTTCCTGGTTGATGCGCCGAACCGAAATTCGCTGCAGCCATTGCGATGCGCATTTGGGACATGTGTTCTCCGACGGTCCACAACCAACCGGCCGGCGCTATTGCCTGAACGGGACGGCACTGCGATTCGCCCCGTCGACCGACAGCAAATAGACAACCCTATCGACGGAGTTTAGCGGCGGCGCTCCCGCCGATCTTGAATTCCTGTCGCGTTGAATCGTATTTGTTTGCTCCATGCTCGAACGCTACGATCATCCGGCCGCGCCGCTCGCCGATAAACGCCCCGTGAAATCCAGCTGGCATGGACACACGCTCACCGATGATTTTGCCTGGCTCAAGGCCGACAATTGGCGGGAGGTACTGCGCGATCCTTCCAAACTCGACGTCGCCATCAAGGCGCATCTCGATGCCGAAAACACCTATGCCGACCACGTGCTCGGCGATGTATCGATCCCGCAGGCGATGCTGTTTGACGAAATGAAGGCGCGGATCAAACAGGACGATGCCACGGTGCCGGTCAAGGACGGCAGCTACGCCTATTACACGCGCTATCGTCAGGGCGGCCAGCATCCGCTGCTGTGCCGCCGGACACTGGCGCCGGATGGCCGCAACGAAGCCGAATGCCTCGGCGACGAGCAAGTCCTGCTCGATGGTGATGCGCTTGCGGCTGACCGGCCCTATTTCCATCTGGCCGGCATCTGCCACTCGCCGGATCACCGATTTCTCGCCTGGGCGGTCGATGAAGCCGGTGCCGAATTCTACACCATCGGCGTCCGCGATCTGCTCACCGGCGACGACCTCACGGATGTCGTGCCCGATGCCGTCGGTTGGGCGGTTTGGCTGCGCGATGCTACGGCCTTCTATTATGTCCGGCTCGATCGCAGCCACCGGCCGTCGCGGGTGTTCCGTCATCGGCTTGGCACGTCTGCGCAAGACGACGTGCTCATATACGAAGAGGCCGATCCCCGTCTGTTCGTGTCGCTGAAACGGCTGCAGGCCGGATGTTTTGCCGAGATCACCGTTCGTGATCACGACACCTCCGAATCGCTTCTGCTCGATCTGAGAACGCCGCACTCGACCCCGGTGCGGATCGCGGCTCGTGAGAAGTCGGTTCAATATGCGGTCGAACATCACCCCAATCTGTTTGGAGGTGAAGCGCTGGTACTGCGCACCAACGCCGATGGTGCCGAGGACTTCAAAATCTGCTGGACCGACTTGGCCGATCCGCAGCGCGCCCACTGGCGTGATCTGGTTCGCTGGCGACCGGGGGTCTATCTACTCGACTTCGTCGTCTTGCGCGACTGGTTGATTCGTCTCGAACGGGAGGATGGTCTGCCGCGCATCGTGGCGCGACGCCTGCCGGACGGCGAGGAGCACACCATCGTGTTCAAAGAGGAAGCCTACGCGCTCGATATCGAAGATGGCATTGAATTTTACACCGACCAGCTGCGCCTGGCATATTCGTCGATGACGACGCCGACCGAAATCTACGACTATGACCTCGTCGCCCGCACCCGGACCTTGCGCAAGCGCCAGGAAGTTCCGAGCGGCCACAATCCTCGCGCCTATGTCACACGGCGGGTGTCGGCGCCAACCGCTGACGGCGAGCAGGTGCCGATTTCGCTGCTCTATCGTCGCGACCTGGTGCCGGACGGTTCCTCGCCCTGTCTGCTCTACGCCTATGGGGCCTACGGCGCGGCGGTGCCGGCCGGTTTCAATGCCAACCGGCTATCACTGGTCGACCGCGGCTTTATCTATGCCATCGCCCATGTCCGGGGTGGTACCGACAAGGGTTGGCGCTGGTACCGTGACGGCAAGCTTGACCACAAAGCCAACAGCTTCACCGACTTCATCGCCGCCGCCGAGCGATTGATCGGACTGGGCTTGGTCGGGCCGCGGCGGATCGTCGCTCATGGACGCTCGGCCGGCGGCATCGTCGTGGCGGCTGCGGCCAATATGCGACCCGATCTGTTCGGCGGTATTCTGGCCGAGGTGCCCTTCGTCGACGTGCTCAATACGATGCTCGACGACAGTCTGCCTCTCACCCCGCCCGAGCAGCTGGAATGGGGAAACCCGATCACCGATCCGACCGCCTTCCGTACCATCCTGGCGTATTCGCCTTATGAGAATGTCCGGGCCCAGGCCTACCCGGCCATCTTGGCTCTGGCCGGACTAACCGACACCCGGGTCACCTATTGGGAACCCGCCAAATGGGTGGCGCGGCTGCGGTATTTGAAGACCGACGACAGCCTTCTGGCATTGCGCACCAATATGGAGGCGGGGCATGCCGGGGCTTCGGGTCGGTTCGATCGGCTCAAAGAGGTGGCGCTCGGCTATGCGTTCGCGTTGCGGATCGCCGGCTCAGCGCCGACGTGATCCGCGCGGCGGACCGCTGCGCTGGCGTTCGCTCGCCATGTAGGCTCGCAGTTCCTCGATGGTATTGAACCGCATCATGCCGTGCGTCATTTCAGCGTCGATCGAACCGTCGCTGTAGAGGGTATAGGCCATGCCGTCGATGACGCCTGATTTGAGGACCGTTACGGTCTGCAGTGCCAGCGGCGGCCTGATCATCATCTGATCAGAGCTCTCACGGCGCCGTGCCCGTCGCCCGTCGCTCGCCGCGCTCACTTCCAGCGGGGGCTCCTCCAGATGCGATCCAAACAGCGCGTCGCTGCCGGCCGAATGCCTTCCTCCGCCCAGCCCCTGATCACGTGACCAGCTGGCGTCAAGCTGCTGCGACCGGCGCGCCGGTCGTTCACGCGAAGGCGGCGGGTCGCGCCGTCGTGTGACCACGGAGGGCACCGGTTCGTCCCAATCGTTTGGCAGATCCGCCAGCCCCTGGGCCGGGGGCAGATGCATCGGCTCTTCATTGATGGACGACGACCAAGTCAGATCCGCTGACATGACGGGCTCGGCCGCGATGGATGAAGCCGTATTGGGCGAGGCCCGGACCGGCTCGGCAGCCGGCTGGTAAGCGGGCGCGGCATCGCCGCTGTGGCGAGGTTCGTAGCGCTCCAGGGCGCGCGCGACATCGCGCAGGCGACCGATGGCGGCCGAGAGGCCGATCAGGATGAGGCCACCGATGATGGCCGTGGTGCCGGATCCGATGAGCGTATTGCCCAGTCCGAACTCATTGATCGGAATGCCGAATCCGATCATGACGACGCCCGTCGCGATCGCCGCCAAGCCGACTGCGAACAAGACTAGGTGCATCCGCGTCGCTCTCCCGTCAGCTCTCCTGGCTCATCACCAGCATCGCCGCCCCCTGCACCGAAGTCATCAACGCAATAGGCCCCGCCGCTCGCCGAGCCCAGGACCTGCGCCAGCCGGACCATCGCAACGCTAGCCTCCCCTCGCCCATCCTAGCCGCCAAGCCGGCTGGCGGACACCCATTAAATCCAAAATCGACGTCCTGACATTCCGGTGACTGCCGCCCTGCGTCGGCCGGCCGCTCAGTATTAATCGCTATTCATCGTTGCTCATCGTCGACCGCCGGCGACCGATCCACGGCTCCGGCCCGTCAGTTTCGCCGGTTCAGGAGCATTCGAGCCAGGCGCCGCAATTCCGCCCCAGGTGGTTGAATCGCGCAGCTTTCGGTCGCAATTACGGCGAATTTTATGCTCACAGCATCGCATCCGAAAGTTGCTCAAACCGCGGCGCCAGCCTATCTAGGACGTGATTCCGGCCGGGGCGTGAACATTCCGCCCGGTTTTGCGTTCCCCATCCGGTTGAGGAGCCATCGCATGTCTTTTTCCCTGCCCGAACTTCCGTACGCCTATGACGCGCTCGCGCCCTATATGTCCCGCGAAACGCTCGAGTATCACCACGACAAACATCATCTGGCTTACGTCAATAACTTGAACAATTTGATCAAAGGAACAGAATGGGAGGGCAAGTCCCTTGAAGATGTGGTCAAGGGCTCCTTCGGCAAGAATCCTGGCGTCTTTAACAATGCCGGACAGGATTACAACCATATCCATTTCTGGAAATGGATGAAACCGAACGGCGGCGGTGACAAGCTACCGGGCGCGCTCGAGAAGAAGATCGCCGCCGATCTCGGCTCAATCGCCAAGATGAAGGAGGATTTCATCCAGGCCGGCGTCACCCAGTTCGGCTCGGGCTGGTGCTGGCTTGCTGTCAAGGACGGCAAGATCATCATCAGCAAAACCGCCAACGGCGAAAATCCGCTGGTCCACGGCGGTAAGCCTATCCTCGGTTGCGATGTCTGGGAACATTCCTATTATATCGACTATCGCAACCGCCGGCCGGATTATCTCAAGGCCTTCGTCGATCATCTCATCAATTGGGACCACGTCGAGGAGATGTTCGAGGCTGCCATCAAATAGATACGCGACGGCTCTGCGGCTCGCCTCACGGTTGCGCACCCACCAATAGATGAAGCGGGGCTGGTATCCGCTTCATTTTCCGTTCAGCCTGGCCCAAATATAGTGTACGCCTTCGGGTATCAACAGGGGGATACCAGGGGGCTTGCATGTGCCCGAATGCCAGGGCAGATATCGAATGGAGAGCCTCCCCTTCTGGATCAGATTTGCCGATAATATAAAGAAGCACGCCGCCGGGCCCTGAACATGTTTGCCTACCTTTCCGGGAGGGGGGGCTATCCCCGCATCATCAACGTATTCGCCTGGGCGATATTGTCGGTACTGGCAATCCTCGCTGTCGCCACCTTTCGCGACTACGGCATGGGCTGGGACGACTATACGCATGCCGAGTACGGCAATCTGCTGTTCTCGCTTTACACCTCCGGCTTTCACGACACGCGGGCACTGTCGTTCGTCAACCTCTACATGTACGGCAGCGGCTTTGATCTGCTGGCTGCGATCCTTGCCAAGATCCTGCCGTTCGATCTGTTCGATACGCGTCGTCTGTTAGGCGCCGCGATCGGCATTATCGGCATATTCGTGACCTGGCGGCTCGCCGAACGGCTCGGCGGAAAGCTGGCCGGTTTGATGGCGCTGATTCTGCTTGCGACATGCCCTCTGTTCTACGGGCACATGTACATTAATCCGAAGGACGCCCCGTTTGCGGTCGCGATGGTCGTCCTGCTGCTCGGCATCGTGCGGGTGTTTCAGGGCTACCCGCGCCCGCGCGTGGGTTCGATCGCGGTGCTTGGCGTCGGCATGGGCCTCGCGGTGGGAGCGCGCGTGATCGGGGTGATTGGCGGCCTCTATGCGTTGGCTGGCCTGGTGCTGATTGTCGTGGCCGAGTGGCGTCAGTCCGGTCGGCATCATGCGATGAGCCGGCTGGGCGCGTTTTTGGTGCGGATGCTGCCGGCCTTTGCGCTCGGCTATCTGGTCATGGGCTTGGTCTGGCCGTGGGGAGTGATCGCGCCGCTCAATCCAATCCGCGCGATCGAGTACTTTTCGCACTTCTTCGAGAAACCATGGAAGGAAATGTTCGACGGTACGTTGGTGCCGGTCCCCGAAATGCCGCGCCACTACGTGCCATGGCTGTTTGCACTGGAGATGCCGGAACTGCTGCTGGTGCTCAGCCTGGTCGGCATTGCCGGCGCCTTTTTCAAATCGACGCGTCGCGACGTCAACGTGAGGGATCGTGCAGCGCTCCTGGTGGTGGCGGTCGCCGCCACATTGCCGATTGCCATCACGGTGGTCACGCGGCCTGCGATGTATAACGGGATCCGGCACTTCGTGTTCGTCACGCCGCCGCTAGCGGTGCTCGGCGGGCTTGCCGGATCGTGGGCGATTGAGCGTGCTCGCCAATGGGGCAGGCCTGTCCTGGGCACGGCGGTCGCCGCAATGCTGGCTGCCGCCGCATTGCCTGTTGTGGAGATGATCCGACTCCATCCCTATCAGTACACACATTTCAACGTGCTTGCCGGTGGCATTCAGGCCGCCGATGAACGCTATATGCTCGACTACTGGGGGCTGGCCTTCAAACAGGCCGCCCAGGAATTGCGGCATCGGCTGGCCAACGAAAAGCCGCCTGCCAACCGACCCTGGCGGGTTGCGGTCTGCGGTCCGCAATGGTCGGCGACGGTCGAGCTCGGACCCAATTTCGTGACCAGTTGGGACAGCAAGGGGGCGGACTTCGCGCTCATGCTGGGTGAATTCTACTGCGCCGATCTCAATGCGCCGGTTGTCGTCGAGATCGAACGCGAGGACGTCGTCTATGCCCGGGTCTATGATATCCGCGGTCAGTCCGTCACCAGTCTGCTCACCATCCCGCCGCCCTAGCCCTCCCCCGCTGCTGCGCCGCAGTTCTACCCGCTTGACTGCGCCAGCGCCGCGCAGAGCTAAAGCTTAAGCGGCCCAGCCCGGCTCATCGCGGCGCTTTGGCTGCTGCTGCCGGGGCCCGCGGAACTCGCACCCGCGGTTTGCTCGGCACACGCCGATTTACCGATGACGCCACCTCGTCACGCAGCACCCAACATTATCTTTGGCTATATGCCCCACGCCTCCTTCGGCTCCTGGAGCGAAAGCCATGTCCATCCGCGCATTTGTTTTCGACGCTTACGGAACCCTGTTCGATGTTCATGCCGCCATCGCCAGACATCACGATAGCGTCGGGCCTGACGCCGGGCGCTTGTCGGAGATTTGGCGCAGCAAGCAGCTCGAATATTCCTGGACTCTGACGCTCGCCGGACGCTACGTCGACTTCTGGATCCTCACGCAGCGGGCCCTTGATTACGCCTTGGCGAGGCTTCCGTCGGTCGACCAGCAAGTTCGGGCGCGGCTGCTTGAAGCCTATTTTCAACTCGACGCCTACCCGGACGCGCGAGAGACCCTCGAGCAGATCAAGAGCCGCGGCAAGGGGACTGCGATCTTATCCAACGGATCCAGACAGATGCTCGAAGCCGCGGTCAATGCCGCAGGACTGCGACCCTGTCTGGATGCGGTGCTGTCAGTCGACGCCATCGGCATCTACAAGCCGCGACCCGAGGTCTATGCGATGACGACCGAGGCGTTGAGACTGCGAGCTGACGAGATGGCGTTTGTGTCATCAAATCGCTGGGACGTGATGGGCGCAGCGCTGGCCGGCTTCCAGACAATCTGGATCAATCGTGGAGGTCTGCCAGACGAATATGCCGACCATCCGGCCGCAGCCGTCATGCCAGACTTGGGCGGTGTGCCCTCGCTCGCAGTTTGAACGCCGAACCACCCGAGCACATTCCGGCAGGGCAACGGTTCGGTCACCCGTCAGCTGGCCAGTTCGGGCAGAATGCGAGCCCAACTGCGGATACCCTTGTGGAAGGACCGCAGGTCGTATTTCTCGTTGGGCGAGTGTACGCGATCATCGTCGAGGGCAAAGCCCACCAGCAGTGAGTCCATATCCAGTACCTGACGGAAATCGCCGACGATCGGGATTGATCCGCCGGAGCCTACTGCCACCGCCCTGCGACCCCATTCGGTAGCGAGCGCGGCGCGGGTCTTGCCCAGCACCGGCGTATCCAACGGCAGCTGGATGGCCGGCGCGGCCGCATGATTGATGAATTCCGCCGTGCAATCTTCCGGTAGGCGGGCGCGGACAAAAGCCCGAAAGGCATTGCTGATCCGATGCGGATCCTGATCTCCAACCAGACGGAACGAGATCTTGGCCGAGGCCTCCGCCGGGATGACGGTCTTGGAACCTTCACCCGTATAGCCGCCGATGATGCCATTGACGTCGCAGGTCGGTCGGGTGGAAATCTGCTCAATCAGCAAGCGATCGACTTCACCGGCCGGGATTTTGAGGCCGACTGAGCCGAGAAACTGCTCGGCCGTCAGTCCGAGACCGGCGAGTTCCGCCTTGATGTCTTCCGGCAGATCGCGCACGCCGTCGTAAAAGCCCGGAATGGTTATGCGGCCCCTGTCGTCATGGAGCGCGGCAATCACCCTGGCAAGTTGCCGGATCGGATTCTGGGCGGCCCCTCCAAACAATCCGGAATGCAGATCACGATCGGCGCAGCGGAGCTTGACTTCCTCATAGAGAAGACCGCGCAGTGAGGTTGTGACTGTAGGAGTATCGGGGTCCCACATGCCGGTATCGCAGATCAGCGCCAGATCCGCGCAAAGTTCCGCAGCATTGTCGCGAACAAAGCCAAATAGATGCTTGGAGCCGCACTCCTCCTCTCCTTCGATCAACATCGTGATCGAAACCGGCAAACTGCCGGTAACCGCTTTCCAGGCTCGACAAGCCTCAACGAAGGTCATCAGTTGACCTTTGTCATCACAGGCCCCGCGAGCGACGATGGCCTTGCGGCCGTCCGCGAGGGTCGCGACACGCGGCTCGAAGGGAGGACTTTGCCAGAGTTCGAGTGGATCGACTGGTTGCACGTCATAGTGTCCGTAGAACAACACGTGCGACGGCGGACCCTTGGGAGAATGGGCCACTATAATCGGATGACCGGGAGTGTCGCGAACACTGGTATCAAACCCGAGCGCGGCGAGATCGGCCGCCAAGTATGCGGCGGCAGCGCGGCAGTGATCCGCATAGGCTGAGTCGGTGGAAATCGACGGAATCCGCAGCAAGGCGAACAGCCGGTCAAGGCTGTGGTCCAAGTCCTGATCGATACGGCTGAGAACGGCGTCCAACGTGCTCATGTTTATTTTCAACCCTGATCCATTGGCGACACATGACAACGTGCCGCCCTGCGGCGTGACCCAGGCAAGTCCTGAAGAATTCACGGCTAGCCTAAGGAACTTGCATGATTGTGGCATTCGTCGTTTTGACGCGCGCCGTCAAGCCTATGCAGCGCATGGCGACTGTGGTCAATGACGTGACCGAACTTTTGTTGTGCGGTACAAAATGCGGCCGGCACGATTGAGCAGCCGATTGCTCAATCGGGGGAAATAATCGCCCCGCAAACCGAGTTTTGCTACTGGCTTGGTCATCAATGTTCCGTCCCGCTCGACCATCTTCCGCGGTCTTGCGGCAGGCCGTCTGTACGATTTTTTCTTGACTGTTGCGTCAACGCAACGAGATGTGAACACCTCGCCGTCGCCTGCGCGTCGCGCTTGTTTTCCCCTCTGGTGATGTTCAAGATGATGGCAACCGCCAGAAGAGCGATCGAGTAAGAGGGGTCAATGTTGTCATGGATGAATTCGTTGGGCACCTCGTGGCCAAGATCGGCGTCATGCGCGACGTTGCCGAAAAGGCCGTTGATATTATTTTAAATTTTGTTCGCCGCGAAAAGCCGGTCGACACGGCAGAGTCGCTGACCACACGATTGCAAGCTGCAGTGGCACTCACGGCGATTGGCGGCCAGCCGCGCTTGTTCGGCAGCGCGGACGGGATATTGGGTGTCGAAACCCGGTTGATAGGAACGGATCTTGGCGCGGAGCACGCGCAACGTCGTGCCCGCGAAGAGACAGCATTGCGCCGCAAAAGATCCGACAAGGACATTGTTTGCAAAATAGTTGGCGCCGTCCTCGGCCGTCAGTTTCTCTAAAAAACTCACATTAGTCGGGCGTCGCGTGTCGCGGTCGCATTGCGCGATCTGTGACGCGACCGCAACGCAATGAGGTGGTCACATGACCTATTCCCTGCTCGATATTGACGGCATAGGCCACGACATCGCGGCCAAGCTCAAGACTGTCGGCATCCGGACGAGCGACAGATTTTTGGAAGCGGCCAAGGACGTGAAAGGCCGAAAGGTGTTGGCGCTTCAGATTGGTGTTGACGAGCGGACCATCCTGAAATGGGCCAATCTCGTCGACCGCATGCGCATCAAGGGTGTTGGCGAGGAATATTCCGAGTTGCTCGAGGCAGCGGGCGTCGATACCGTCAAGGAGTTGAAGTATCGCAATGTCGGCAATCTGGCCAAAGCGCTGGCCGAAGCTAACCGCAAGAAAAGACTGGTCCGGGTATTGCCGTCGGAGAAACGGGTCAAACGTTGGATTGAGTCCGCTAAGGAATTGCCGTTGAAGATTACCTATTGAGTGGATGTCCGGTGCTCGGGCGGCGCTTGCATCAACCGCCGCTGCGCAGGCCACGTCTTGCTACAGCCGATCGGCTTGACAGTTTGGACGCGGCGGCGCAAAGCCCCAGACATGACCTCCGTATCAGATCAAGCTGCTGTAGGCCGTGACCGGATGGCCGGCCGTCAAGCGGATCCGCTGGGCCGATTGCTCGCTCAGAGTCGGCCGCTCGTCATGGGAATCCTGAACGTGACCCCGGATTCGTTTTCGGACGGCGGTCGCTTCGAAACGCCGGAACGCGCCATTGCGCAGGTCCGGCGGATGGTCGAGGAAGGCGCAGACATTCTCGATATCGGCGGAGAGTCCACCCGCCCGTATGGGGATGCGGTGGCGGTTTCCGCGGAAGAGGAATGGGCGCGCGTCAGCCCCGTCCTGCCGGCCGCTATTGATCTCGGCGTGCCGGTCTCGATCGACACCATGAAGGCCGAGGTCGCCTGCAAGGCGCTGGCGCTTGGTGCATCAATCATCAACGATGTCTGGGGCCTGCAACGTGATCCCGGAATGGCCAGCGTGGCGGCCGAGTTCCAAGTGCCGGTGATTGTAATGCACAACCGCGAGCGGGCGGACCCGACCATCGACATCGTCGCCGACGTCATGGCTTTCTTTGGGCGGTCGCTGGCCATCGCCGAACGCGCGGGTGTTGCGCGCGATCGGATTGTGCTCGATCCGGGCATCGGATTTGGCAAGACTCCAGAGCAGAGCATCCGTCTGATCGCTCGCCTTGATCAGTTCCTTTCGTTCGGGCTGCCGCTCCTGATCGGATTGTCGCGCAAGCGATTCATCAATGCGGTGGTGCGCTCGGAGCCGCAAAATCGACTTGCTGGTTCAATTGCCGGCAATTTGCTCGCGGTCCGTGCCGGCGCCCGCGTCCTTCGCGTCCATGACGTGGCCGAAACCGTCCAGGCGCTGCGGGTTTCAGCCGCGATCATCAGCGCCCGGTAGGATCAACCCAACGGAACGGCTTCGTCGCGGTTCGTGTGTGGCAATGGCAAAAGCGCTGATTGGGCTGGGCGGCAATGTCGGTGATGTCCGAGACAATCTCGATTTGGCGGTCACGCTGTTTTGCGACGGATCGGACGTCAGGCTGCTGGCAAAATCCGCGCATTATCGCACGCCGGCGTGGGGAATCACCGACCAGCCGCCCTTCGTCAACCTGTGCATCATGGTCGCGACGCAATTGCCGCCGCGTCCCCTGCTCGATCGCGCCCTTGCGGTCGAGCGCCAGTTGGGTCGCGACCGCACCAACGAACGTCGCTGGGGTCCCCGACCGGTTGACATCGATCTCTTGGCCTACGATGGCGTTGTGATGGACGAGCCCGGCTTGACGCTGCCACATCCCAGACTGTTGACCCGCGCCTTTGTGATGGTGCCTCTGGGCGAGATCGCCTCGGATTGGGTGGTCGATGGCGTCAAAATCAAGGATGGACTAGCGCGGCTTCTGGCCCAAGGGGACGCTGAGGGCATCGAACGTCTGCCCACACGTCACGACGATCCCGCGGCCGACCGATAGTCGTTGGATCCGTCGGAGGTCCATGCCATTTTGTCTTTGTGGCCGAAACTCTAAGCTGGTGTCGCTTTGTCCGATGATTCGACTACCCAGATGCCTGCCGCCGGATATCTGTCGCTGGCCGCGGATTTCCCTCCGGCCACGCGGGAGGTATGGCTGAAGGTTGTTACCAGCGCTCTTAGAGGGGCCCCGTCCGATCAGCTGACCGCCCACACCCGCGATGGCGTGCCGATCGACCCTCTTTATGATCGCAGCAAACTTTCGGCCGTCATCGCGTCCCGCGGCGGCAGGCCTTGGCAGATCATGCAGAGGGTCGATCATCCGGATCCGGCCTTTGCCGATGCCGAGGCGTGCCATGACGTCGCCGATGGGGCGAACGGGCTTTCGATCGTATTTCCCGGCGCGATTGGCGCCCGGGGCTTTGGAATTGCGGCGACCGAAGACGATCTGATGAAGCTGATCAGTGGCCTTGGTCTTGAGGCCGGAATCGTCCTTGAACTCGATCTCGGCCCGTACGACAAGGAGGCGCCGCAAAGACTCGCCGCGGCCATCAGCAGGTCCGGCGTGCATGCGGCCGCGACGCAGATCCGGTTTGGCATCGACCCGTTAGGTGCCGGCGCGATGACCGGGCATTTTCCACAGCACTGGCCGCAGCTGGCGCTTCAATTGGCCAAACAAGTCGCGCAATTGGTGGCGCAGGGATTTAGGGGTCCCTTTGTGGCCGCAGATGCTCGGCCGGTCCACGACGCCGGCGGTTCGGAGGCTCAGGAGCTCGCATTTGCACTCTCAAACGCCGTGGCCTATCTGCGCGCTCTGGAGGTTATTCAAGGCGGACTTGATCACGCCTGCGACCGGATCTTCTTTCGTCTTTCCGCCGACGCCGACCAGTTTCTGACCATCGCCAAGTTCCGCGCGCTTCGCCGCCTGTGGGGACGGATCCAAGAGGCCTGTGGCTTGAAACCGCGGTTTAGCTTCGTATCGGCCGAAACCTCCTGGCGGATGATGAGCCGGCGCGACCCTTGGGTGAATATCCTGCGCACGACGCTTGCGGCCTTTTCGGCCGGGGTCGGCGGCGCGGACGCCGTGACGATGCTGCCCTTCACCGCCGCGATCGGCCTGCCCGACGGTTTCGCCCGCCGCGTGGCCCGCAACGCCCAACTGATCCTGCTTGAGGAGTCGAACCTCGCCAAAGTTGTCGATCCCGCTGCCGGGTCGGGATATGTCGAGCATCTCACCGAGGCTTTGTGCCAGACCACCTGGACGTTGTTCCAGGAGCTTGAAGCGGCCGGTGGCAGCGCAGCCGCGTTGGCAAGTGGCCTGATCCAGGAAAAGATTGCCAAAGTTCGGGCCGAACGCGAGGCCGCAGTGGCGAGGCGAACCGAGCCACTGACCGGCACCAGCGAATTTCCCGATCTTGCCGAGGCGCCGGTCGCAGTGCTCGCAGCGGCGCCGCATGATGCCGGACAGCGGCCCGCGGCGACAGATTTTGAGCCCCTGCGGGCGCGACGCCTTGCTGAACCCTTCGAGGCGCTGCGTGAGGCGTCGGATCGCATGCTTGCGACCGCGGGCTCCCGGCCGAAGGTGTTTCTGGCGAATCTCGGCCCGATCGCCGCCTTCACGGCACCCGCAACCTACGCCAGGAATTTCTTCGAGGCCGGCGGGATCGAGGCCTTGACCAACGACGGCTTTATGGATCACCCCGCCATGATCAGCGCATTTCGCACGAGCGGCGCAAAACTCGCCTGTCTGTGCACCTCGGAGGCGCTGTTTGCCAGTGAGGCAGCGGGCGCCGCCCGGGCGCTCACGGCCGCCGGATGCCGTGGCATCTACATGGTCCATACGCCGGGGCAAACGAGGCAGTTCGGGGACGCTGAAATCGGCACATTCGTCTATTCAGGGTGTGATGCGATCGCCACGCTCGGTGCAGCCCAGCAGCTCGCCGGCGTGTGAGCCCGCGTGCTGACCCCTATAGGCGGCGCCGAGCGGCGAAGAGGTGCAACAATTTGAGCGCACCGACGCCGCCGCCCTTGGGCGACGCCCGGCTTCGGTTCACCGGCTGGACAGAATTCATCTGTCGTGGCCAACGTGGCGCGTGATTGTGGCATGACGTCTCCATGAAATCGTTCAAACGAAAACGCTCCAGAAGGATCCCTGGTATGCAGCGGGTAACCGTCACCCTCGACGACGAACTCATGGTTGAGCTCGATCGGATGATTCTCACGCGCGGCTATCAGAATCGATCGGAGGCCCTGCGCGATCTTGCGCGGGCCGGCATTAGACAAGCGGCGGAGGAGACTGTTGCCCCACGCGATTGCGTGGCGGCGCTTGTCTATGTCTATAATCACGAGGCAAGAGAGCTGTCGAAGCGCCTCACCCGATCCTTCCACGATCACCACAATCTGTCGCTGGCCGCCATGCATGTCCATCTCGATCACGATAGCTGCATGGAGGTGGCGGTCTTGAGGGGACCGACCCAGGAGGTACGGCACCTCGCCGATCATGTCATTGCCGAGCGCGGGGTGCGGCATGGGCGTCTGATGACGGTTCCGGTTGAGATAAAGAATCGGAAGCACGCGCATGGCACCGAACCGGGTCACAGCCATGTTCACGTCCGTGTGCGGGAGGCCGGGTGAAGCGGCCTGAACTGCCGCAGCGGGCGCTGAAGAGGAGGTGTGCTGCGCCCGAACATCGGCAAAACGATCGCGCCGCCATTCCCGCCACACCGCCTGCACCAGCCAGGATCGCCTTTGATCCAGATCAATGTCACCTGGTCCGGTATGTGATCCCAGTTGGGGTCGAGGCTCACTCGTGCGTGCCGTCGTTTTCTTTTCTGGGAGCGAAGGATACCCGCCAAAGCCAGAGCTCGTCGCCGCAATTGAGAGAACCAAGCCAACGGCGCTCAGATCGATCGCGCGGTCGACTCTGGCGGCTGTGCTGCGGACCCTAATCGTTCTGTTATCAATCTCGCGCAAGCATTATCGGCCATCTGTTGCAGCGGATAACCTCGCGTTGTCTCTGACGATTCAATTCGTCCCGCTTATGATACCTCTTGAGCTGTTGCAAAGCTCAACGCTCGCCTGCCCGGTGTCGTTGGCGCCGACACAGTGTTTTGTTGCCAGTCACGTTTTGTTTATTAGGTTCGAAAAGACAGCACAAAAACTGTTTCACGACCGACGTTGAGCTCTCATAGACCTCGCGTCTCAATTGACACGCAACGACATCGCTCGTACCATCATAACACTCAGCAGTATTGACAACGTCGCCTCAGCTATTGGGAGCGTAGTCATGGGCGTTGTAACATCGAAGATCATTGCCAGTCTGCTTCAAATGCATGGGCCCGACGCGACAGTCCAGAGCGATCATCAGGGGATTGATGCATTGCTCGACGACATGCGCATACAGATGTCGCGCAATGGATCTGATCTGCGTGCGGCTGACATGATTGGAGCAACCAAAGTCTATTTCAGAAAGGCCGGCTTCGTCAGAGGCGCGGCGGGAGGCGGCGTATTTCGCAAGGGAGCGTTTCGCCGGGTTTAGGATATCTGCTGCCACCCGTGCCGCTGTCCTCGGGAGTGCGGCATAATGTTCGATGGCCTTGCGAGCCCTGGATTCCAAGCTCAACCGATCTCGCAGTTACTCATAAAGGTAGCGGCGCGATGTAACATCGACTGTTCCTATTGCTATTGGTTCCGCGACGCAGCCGTTTATGCCAAACCCAAGCTGATGAGTGACGACGTGCTGCGGCAACTGTTGCGGCGCATCGAGGAACACGTCGTCAAATTTTCCTTCGCTGAATTTCCCCTGATTCTTCACGGCGGCGAGCCCTTGCTATGGGGAGTCGGGAACTTTGATCGGATTGCCGAGGCCTGCAAGGATATATCGGCGCGGACCGGCTGCCAGATACCCATTGCGGTGACCACCAACGGCGTCCTGATCGATGAGGTGTGGCTCGAATGTTTCAAGGCCCACGACATAACGATTGCCATCAGCCTGGATGGCCCTGCGCATATTCATGACGTTCATCGCCGCACCTTCCAGGGCGCCGGAACCCACGGGGATGTCGAGCGGGCTGCACGCATGCTGTTATCGCACGGGATCACAATGACCGCGCTGGCGGTTTGCAATCCGGCATACAGCGCCAAGGAGTACTCCGACTTCTTTGCGACATGCGGAATTGATAACTACGACATCATGATCCCGGATGCGACGGTGGATGAAAATCCGCCGCAAATTGTCGCGTTCTATAAGGAGCTGTTCGACTTGTGGCTGGAAGCAAACCGCCACGAGCAAACGGCCAACATCCGCATCATCACTGATATGGTTTCAGCCCTTCTCGGCAGTGACTCCCCGACCGAGGGCGTAGGCTATAATCCCATCGAACTCTGTACTGTGATGACCGACGGCACTGTTGAGGCTCACGATGTTCTTCGGATCGCTGGCAGTGGCGCGACGCAGACGACCTTCAACATCTTCGAACATGCGATCGACGACGTGAGAAATGAGCCGCGCTGGAAGGCCGCTCGGGAGGCTTCAATCAACCTCTGTGAGAAATGCCGTCGGTGCACGTTTCGGGATGCTTGCGGTGGTGGATATCTGCCACATCGCTTTTCCAAACAGAACGGCTACGACAACCCGTCGGTGTATTGCGACGACCTCTATGCAACGTTTGAACATATGGCTTCAGCCCTGGGGAGGCACGTTTACGTCGTTGGATCAGATGGGGAGCGTCTCAAGCTGAGTGACGCGCCGGCGGCCGTGGCCGGCTAATATAACACGTCGCTTTCGTTCGCGACGTCACCGGTGTGGCTCGAAGCCAGGTGTCGCAGGCCAGCTCAGATAGTGATGTCAGCTCGAACTTCGATACGGACGCTCTGCCAATCAAGGAGTGGTGAAGCTCAGCGATCACACCGATGCGATGCGATTCGGTGAGTTTAACGACCGATTGGGCTTGGCGCTAGACGAACGTGGCGCTGGGTCTCGCATCAGCCGCGTCATCACGTCAATGAATGCCCGAAGTTTCGATTGGGTCTGGCTTCTCGACGGAAAGTACAGGAAGAGGCCGGGCTTGGTTGGCAGATGCGGCGCAAGGACTTCCTCAAGATCACCCGACTCGAGCTCGGCCGCCGCGATGAGGTCTGCCGTATAGGCGAGGCCCAAGCCGCGTTTGGCGAACGCAATCATCGCCAGGTGATCGTTCACAACAATAGAGCCCGGCGGGTCGAGCGAGAATTCGCGCCCTTTGCGCTGGAATTGCCAACGGTAGACGGTCCGCGCTGTGGGGAAGCGATAGCGGATGCATTCGTGTTTGGTCAGATCCTGCGGCGATCTGGGCCGTCCGTGCGCCGCGAAATATGACGGCGCTCCCAGCACTACATACCGCAAATCCGGCGTGATCCGTACCGCGACCATGTCGCGCTCGATCCATTCGCCAATACGGATGCCGGCATCGAACCGTTCTTCGTTAAGGTCGATTGAGGCGTCGTTGACATCGATCTCAACGGTGACATCGGGACAAGATTTGCGGAATTCCGGCAGGACGCGCAACATCACGAGATCCAGCGAAATGCGCGGCACCGAAAGGCGCAAATTTCCAATCGGACGCTCGCGGAGCGCGCCAAGAGCTTCGAAAGCGTCGCCAATTTCTCTCGCAGCCGGCGACAGTCGTGAGAACAGGCGTGCTCCGGCCTCGGTCAGCGCGACATTGCGGGTTGTGCGCTGAAACAGCGGCAGTCCGACGCGCTCTTCCAGTGCCCGCACCGCCTGGCTGACGGCAGCTGAGGTGACACCGAGTTCAGCCCCGGCCGCGCGAAAACTGGCGTGAGTGGCCACCGCGAGGAATTCTGAAAGACCGCTGAAACGGTCGACCCGCGCCATGAACCAACTCCGCGTCTTCGGCTCCGATATTATAAAGATCATCTTACTGAGCCATATCGATTTAGGCGACTATTTTTGTCAATCGCGGCCTCTACCTTGGGATGTGAATCCCAGCCCAACAGGCGACCAAGGAGATTGCCGTGTCCGATGCTCAACGCCTTGCCGATGGCTATGTCGCGGTCTGGAACGAAACCGACCTGCAAGCCCGCCGGCGGGCCATCGCCGAGCTGTGGACGCCTGAGGGCGTCCACTACGTCGATACGCGGGAAGCGCGTGGCTATGACGCGCTCGAGAAACGCATCACCGGCTCGCACGAGAAAAACGTTCGCGACGGCGGTCATCGGTTCCGGGCCGCGAAGGGTGCCCGCACGCTACGCAATGCAGTGACTTTCTTTTGGGAGATGCTGCCTGCGGACAGCGAGAAGGTCGTCGCAACCGGGCTGGAATTTCTAATCATCGATGCGGAGGGCCGCATCCTTACCGATTATCAATTCGTTCTGGATCGAGCTCTTGGCCCGGCCTGATTCACCATCATCCTCGCAGCGGCTGTGGCGCGCGCCAATTGGCCAACGCGTCGCATTCGTTCGCTCCCAAACAACTCAAGAGGAAAACTTCGCCATGTCCCAGTGCATCCCCATGCCTACCGTTGACGTCAAGCAGGGCGATCGACGCTGGTGGGTACTCGGAATCGTCGTTGCAGCCCAGTTCATTTTTGTTGTTGATGCTTTCATCGTCAATGTTGCGATCCCATCGATTCGCGCCGACCTCCACGCAACCACCGGAGCGATCCAGGGCGTAATCGTCATTTATCAGATTGCTTTCGCCACGCTCATCATTACCGGGGGTCGCCTCGGCGACATTCTCGGTCCCAAACCGGTATTTCTGGCGGGCTTGCTGGGCTTCACCGCCGCCTCGTTATGGTGTGGCCTCGCGCACTCGGGCGGTGAGCTGGTGACGGCGCGTGCGGTGCAAGGTGCGGCGGCGGCGCTGATGATCCCACAGGTGTTGGCGACTATCCACCTTCTGTTTCGCGACGCGGAGCGCGGTCGCGCCTTCGGCATCTATGGTTTCACGCTCGGCTTTGGCGCGGCCGTCGGCTTCGGACTCGGCGGATGGCTGGTCGCGCTCGATCTCGGAAATCTCGGTTGGCGCACGATTTTCTTCGTAAACGTGCCGATCGGCCTCGTTCTGTTGGGGGCGGCCGCGTGGTTGACACCCGCCATGCCGGGCAAGGCCGGAACAAGGCTCGACCTGATCGGAGCCGTGATCCTTTTGCTCGCACTGCTTTGCCTGATTGCTCCTCTGCTGCTTGGGGCAGAGCTCGGCTGGGCGCCGTGGCTGTTTGCCGTAATGGCAGCTGGCCTGCCGTTATTGGTTTTCATGTGGCCGCTCGAGCGCTGGGTCGAACGCCGAAATGGCCTGCCGCTTGTTCATCTCGATCTGCTTCAGGATCGGAGCTTTGTGATTGGTCTCCTGGCCGTGTTCTTTCTGACATTCGCCAATATTTCGTTCTATCTCGTCATGACGCTCTACATGCAGCTTGGGCTGGGGTTCTCGCCTTTGCAGTCGGGCGCCGCAGTTCTGCCGCTTGCGATTGCATTTGCAATCGTGTCCCGCCTGGCCGGCCCTCGCGCGCAACGACGCGGAACAATCGCGCTGCTGGAAGGATGTGGGATCCAGATTATGGGGTTGGCCATCCTCGGTGCCGCCGCCGCCACCGGCAGTTCGCCGGGCACCACAGCGTTCGCGATGCTGCTCGTGGTGTTTGGTATCGGCCAGGCAATGGTGATGGCGCCGCTTTACGGGCTGGTGCTGACCAAGGTTCCGCCGGCCCACGCCGGTTCGGGTGGCGGGGTCATGATGACGGTACAACAAATCGGGAATGGCAGCGGAGTCGCCGTGGTCGGGACGCTTTATTACGCCGTCCAGACCACATACTCGGCGCGCGCGGCGCTTGTGGCCGCCCTGGCAATCCTGGCAGTTGCTGTTGCGATGACGGCAAGCTTTGTCCGCGCGCTTGGCCCGACACGCCACTAATCGACCACCGCGCGCGCCCGGACAGGGACCGCCCCAGGGTGTCGGTCCGCGCTTCGTAGCGAACCAGCACGGGTTGCACATCAGCTGAGCGGCCGCGACTGCGGCGTCCAGTATGAGCGCAAGCACACTTTACCAACGAGGCAGACAAGATGTTTGCTCGCCGACCGATGAACACGTTCTCACACGTTTCCCCCGCTACTTGAGTACGCCCCGGCGCGGCCGACATGCGACAACCCAAAACCGTCGCGCAACGGTTCGTTTCTGACTTTTGCGACGGATCGTTGGCCGGGGACGCCCTATTGCCACACGCCACCCAATCAATTGGGTGAATCCCGCTTCGAGCCATAAATTACCGATTTTGCATAGCGTATGGTGCAACGTTGCAGGCAAGATCAGCGGGGCGACAAACCAGCCAGCGTACGTTCTGTGAGCAATGTCTACGACCGAGGGAGCGAACGTCCGCACGAAGCTCAACTGGGAGGTTCAAAAATGAGGCCCGCGAGTTTAGCAGCCCTGTTCGCTGTCGGCCTGTTTGCCATATTGGACGGCCCTGTAGTAGCCCAATCAACAGTTACTGAACAACAGGCACATGCGATCGCGGTCGATGCCTACCTGTATTTCTATCCGCTGATCACGATGGACGTGACTAGGAAGCAATTCACCAACTTCGAGCCCGGCAAAGAAGTTGGCAGGGGCCCGATGAACGCTTTCTGGAACGTCCCGATATACCCGCCCGCCAGTGACAAAGGTGTCGTGCGCTACAACTTTGACACGCTTTACTCCCCTGCATGGCTCGACATGACCGAGGAGCCGATGGTTGTTTCGGTGCCAGATACGGGTGGCCGCTACTATTTGCTGCCAATGCTCGACATGTGGACCGACGTATTCGGGTCGCCCGGCTGGCGAACCACCGGTACCGAGGCGGGCAACTTCCTAATCACACCGCCCGGCTGGCGACCTGACCTGCGTGACAGGTTCGTCACGGAATTCAGGCTACCCAAAGACACTCAGCGCATTGAAGCGCCGACACCTATTGTCTGGATCATCGGTCGCACCAAGACCGACGGCCCTGCGGACTACGACGCGGTTCACAAGGTCCAGGCAGGGTACAAGGTCACTCCACTGTCGCAGTGGGGCAAAACTCCTGCACCTCTGAGAGCAACAATCGACCGCACGGTGGACATGAAGACCCCACCGAAGGTTCAAGTAGACAGTATGTCGGCCGAAAAGTACTTCGCCTATGCGGCCGAGCTCCTTAGGTTCATCCCGCCGCACATCACCGACCAGCCGATGATTGCGCAATTGAAGAAGATCGGATTTGAACCGGGCAAGAGCTTTGACGTTGAGAAACTCGATCCGCCAATTCGCGCTGCCTTAGCAGGGGTTCCTGAGGAAGCGCAAAAATTGATGGTATGGAAGATGCCGACGATGGCACGCGTTGCCAACGGTTGGTCAATGAACACCGATACAATGGGTGTCTATGGCAACTACTATCTGAAGCGCGCGATTGTCACGCAAGTCGGACTTGGTGCGAACCTGCCTGAAGACGCTATCTATCCCATCAATCTAGGCGATGAGACCGGCAAGCCGCTGGACGGCGCGAACAAATACGCTCTCCACTTCGACAAGGGAGACACGCCGCCCGCGAACGCCTTCTGGTCGGTCACGCTATACGACGCCGAAGGTTTCCAAGTCGCAAATCCCCTCAATCGGTTCAACCTCAGCAGTTGGATGCCGGTCAAGTACAATACCGACGGATCGCTTGATTTGTACTTCCAGAGCGAAAGCCCCGGTGCGGACAAAGAGGCTAACTGGATTCCGGCACCGAAAGGCCCATTCAACTTGACGATGCGGCTCTATGCTCCAAAATCGGAGGCGCTCACCGGCAAATGGAACCCGCCGCCAGTCACGCGGGTCCAAGGGACCACTGGTGCAGCCCAATAGATGGACAACACCAGGCAACTGGGGAGCGCGAGCGGCGCGCCAATGCCGCCGCTCTTTGGTACCTACGCCGCGCTGCGCCTCGACAAAATCGCCGTCCTCGAACCGCGAGGTCGACGCGCCAGAATGCCCTGATCCCCGTGGCACAAGAGGATCAGCACGACGGCCGAGGGTGCGGCCTCGCGTCAGGGCCGCCAATCGTGATACCAATGCCTCGCCACCACCTCGGTTTCTGGATCATCATAGCCGCGATCTCGTCGGGCGTACGGGCAGATCGGCCGCCCTGGCCTAGCCGGTGGCGTCTACTCATCGTCCTCATCCTCGCGAGGCGACGATCTCCCTGACTCTTGCCAAAGCCGACCCTTCCAACACCGGCTTTGGCGCAGGTGCGCCGTACTGGGCCCATCAGCATTGAAAACATTAGCGAAATTGCCCGTTTCTTGCGCACACGACGCGCCGGGTACTTCTACGGTTTGCTCGCTGCAATTTTTGCCAAGGCCAGCGCGGCACCGCAGTGCGTGCAGCATACAGGCCAAGTCCACGCGATTCTCAAAGCAGCTCTGCCGTCCTTTTGGACATCGCCGGTTCATGCCGGACGGCGGCCGCAGAGCGGTTGGCGTCCTGATCGCTTTCGCGCGTGAACTGAATGGTCCGGTCCGGGTCACAAGCAGAGGTCGTGCCGCCCGCCGGCAATCCAGTCAAATACGACAAACGCGCGGGAGGCGCGCTGTCGGGCCGCGAAGTGCCAAAAACCGAGCGTCGAAACCGGACCCTGGAGCTGCGCAAGGAACAGAGCTCCGATGATGTCATCGCACATCGAGTTGACATCAGATGCAAGGTGACGATGTTTATCCAGGACAAGCGCCAAAGGAGCAGACATGACGTCAGATGTCTCGCAGCAAATCCATGGATATTGCGGCCTCTGCATCGCTCGTTGCGGCACGATCGCGACCCTCGAGAATGGACGCTTCACGCGGCTCGATCCGGACCCGGCACATCCAACTGGCGCGGCCATCTGTGCCAAGGGTCGTGCTGCGCCAGAGCTTGTCTACCACCAGGATCGATTGACACGGCCGCTGCGCCGTCGGCAACCGAAGGGAAGCCCCGATCCTGAGTGGGAGGAGATTTCCTGGGATGCGGCGCTCAATCAGATCGCCACCGCCATGCGCCGCATTGCGAACCAGTTCGGGCCACAGGCAGTTGCTTTCAGTCAATCTTCACCGTCTACGACAGCCATTGGCGATTCCAGTGGTTTCGTCCGACGACTGATGAACGCGTTCGGCACGCCCAATCTGGTCTGGCCACTTGAGCTGTGTGGATGGGGCCGCGGCTTCGCCACTCGATACGCGTTTGGGGTCGGCAGCGTGGCCACCGGCAGCGGGGGTGGAGCCATGGCCGACATCGCACACGCCGGGTGTCTCATCCTGTGGGGCTACAATCCCTCGATCTCACGACTGACACACGCCACCGCAACTGTGGCGGCCCTCAAGCGCGGCATGAAATTGATCGTGGTAGATCCCCGCAATACTGGGCTCGCCAATAAGGCGCATATCTGGTTACGTGTGCGTCCGGGCACCGACGGTGCGCTCGCCTTGGGTCTGGCCAACATCATGATCCAACGCGGCTGGTACGATCGAGACTTCATCCGCGACTGGAGCAATGGACCCTTGTTGGTACGGGCCGACAAAGGTCGGCTCCTGCGCGAAAGCGACCTTACGCCGGGTATTGAGACGCGCCGCTACGTCGCCTGGAGTGGACGGGCCAATCGGCCCGTTCCCTACGATCCCGCGACCGGCCGGTACGAGGCAAACACCGAGGATCTGGCGCTCGACGGGGAATACCAAGTCGCCACCACCGACGGTGTTATCGGATGCCGGACGGTTTTCGATCACTACGCTGCCCTCTGCGGAAGATATACACCGGATATGGTGGAGGCGACGTGCTGGATTTCTAAAACTCAATTGGAGGACGCGGCCCGCCTGATCTGGCACGCCCGCCCGATCTCCTACTATGCCTGGAGCGG
>Ga0187783_10000225_pt1 | contig 43136 bp, 33 predicted proteins | sample 1015_SJ02_MP02_2_FD_132471 | JGI IMG/M metagenome (GOLD analysis project Ga0187783, IMG submission 132471) | Tropical peat soil microbial communities from peatlands in Department of Meta, Colombia - 1015_SJ02_MP02_20_MG | ecosystem: Environmental > Terrestrial > Soil > Wetlands > Peat | place... | reverse complement strand
GATTAGCGATTTCACGAAATATCTGGGCCAGCAGCATATCAAGTACACGGCCGCGGATATCCAGGCGAATCTTCCCTGGCTCAAGTGGGAAATCAAGCGCGAGGTGTTCACCTCCGTGTTCGGGCTGAACGAGGGCTACAAGGTTGAGCTCGAAAGCGATCCCCAACTCGACAAAGCCGAAACCCTGATCCCCCAGGCGCGTGCACTCTACCAGAACGCGCGGCGGATCGTGGCGCAGCGCGAAGCCTCGCAGGGTGACACAACCCCTCATTAATAGCCTGCCCTAGGAGCGCGACCAAGCGAGCGCGGCGGCCTCGACATCCCGCCAGGTTCGTACGAGCGGATCGCCCGCAGGGCTCGCTCCGCGTGCCTTCGTCTCTCCTCTTTCGCATCACGCCCTGCTGGTCATGAAATAGTAGATGGTCGGCGTGACGAACAGAGAAAGAATCATGGCAATGAGGAGTCCGCCGATCACGGCAACGGCGAGGGGCTGAAGCATTTCGGAACCGGAGCCGATCGCAAGCGCAAGCGGAAACATTCCGGCGACTGCGGCGAGGGCGGTCATCACGATGGGCCGCAGTCTCCGCCGGCCGGCCTGAAGGATCGATTCTGCCGCCGGAAAGCCCGCTGCTCGGAATTTTTCGTCCGCGTCCAGCAGGAGTATGCCGTTCTTGGCGACGATGCCGATCACCATGATCAAGCCCATAAATGACGCCAAGTTGAAGGTGATGCCGGTAATGAAGAGGGCCACAAAGACCCCCGCTGTCGAGAGCACCGCAGAGACGAGGATCGAAATGGGCGCCGAGAAGTTGCGGAACTCAAACAGCAGCACGAGAAACACGAAGACGATGGCCAGGACCAGGACGAGCGTAAGGTCGCGGAAGGACTGCTGCGCGGTCTGGTATAAACCGGCGTACTCGACGCGAATGGAGGGCGGCATGTGCAGGTCGGCAAGGGCGGCCTTGACCGCAGCAATGCCATGGCCCATGTCGAGGCCCTCGAGTCGCGCGGTGACCGCGACGTAGCGCTGCCGGTTGTCCTCGAGGATCTCGGTCTGGCCGGGCAGCTCGGTCATCGAAGCGAGGGAGCCGAGGTTAGCCAATTGGCCGGTGGGGCTGACAAGCATGGTGTTGTTCATTGCGGAAAGCGACGAGCGTACCTCCGCCGGATAGCGGATGCGCACCGCGTAGGGGCGATCGTTGACGACAACCGGTTGGGCGGCCTGGATTCCGTCGAGCATGGCCTCTGCTTCGTTGGCCACGTCCTGCGGCGAAAATCCGGCGTGCGAGGCCGCCGCCATGTTCACCCCGTAGGAAATGGCGGGCCCGCTGGTTGTCGAGTCGATCCCGTTGTCAATATCAACGACCGGATGCGCTCCCCCGACCTCGATTTTCCCGATGGCCTCGGCTACGCGCGGCGCCCAATGGCCCAGCAGGTTCGCGTTGGGAGAGAACATCTCGATGTCGATCGGCTGCGGGGCGCTCGTGAGATAGCCGATCATGTCCTGAAGTTTTTGGGTGAACTGGATGTCGACGGCGGGCTCGGCCCGGAGAACCTTCTCGCGAATGTCATTCATGACCTCCCAAATATTGCGGCTTCGGTTGGTCCGGAGGTCAGCGGAAAGATCACCTGTGTTCGCCTCGGTGACGGCGGCCAGCCCGAGCTGAAGGCCGGTGCGGCGAGACGTGCTCGAAATTTCCGGCGCCGAACGAACGATCCCGAGGATGTCCGTAACCATGCGATTCGTCTCCTCGAGCGAGCTTCCTGGCGGCGTGATGTAGTCGAGAATGAAGCCCCCTTCGTCCATCTTGGGCAGCAGGTCCGAGCCGATCTGCCGGTAGCAAACCAAGGAGACAACCACCAGCGAGACTGCCAGGATGGGCACCCAGATCGGGCGTTTCAGGCTGCGACGGAACCAGCGCTCGTAGAAGCGGATCACGCGCCCGAAGTAGCCCTTCATCAACTGCTCTTCCTCGGCCCGTAAAAGAAGGGTCATCTCGGGCTTCTCGCCCTCCTCGGCAGAAACTTCTGCGGTCGGGCCGTCGGCCGATTCGAGGGCAGGCGCCGAGTTCGCTCGATGCGGAATTGCTGCCTCTTTCCCGAAGCTCGTTTGCTTGCGCAGCAGGTACAGGCACAGAGTGGGCGTCCAGGTCAAGGCAAGGCCGAGAGAGGTCAGCAGGGCGGCGCCAATCGTCACGGCCATGGCCCGAAAGAACACCCCGGTCACTCCGGTGATGGCAATGAGCGGGAGAAAAACGACGATCGGGGTGAGCGTAGAGCCGACCAAGGCGGCGGACAGTTCATCGAGCGTCAGTTGGACGGCGCGGAATCGGTCCTCGCCGGCTTCGCGGTGGAGCACCACATTTTCGAGCACGACGATGGCATCGTCGATGATGAGGCCGACCGCCGCGGCCATGCCCCCCAGAGTCATCAGGTTAAAGCTCTCACCCGAGACGCGCATGACGATGAAGGTCACCAGCAGGCTGATTGGGATCACCATTCCGGCGATGAAGGACGTGCCCCAGTCGCGCAAGAACAGCACGAGAACAGCCGAGGCCAGAAGTAGTCCAACCAGGATGGCGTCGCGAACACTTTTGATCGACTGTCCGACGATCCAGGATTGATCGTAGAAGATGCTGACGCGGACGCCCGGGGGAAGCGTCTTCTCGATCTCGGCCATCTCTGCCTTCACCCGATTGGCTACCTGCATGGTATTGCTGCCGCGCTGGCGATTGATGTTGACCAGGACAGCTGGCCTGTTGTCGGCGGTGACGATGGTGAAGTGCGGCTGGAAGGAGGGGGCCACGCTGGCGATGTCGCCGACAAAAACGGGGCTCCCGTCGGGCGAGTTCTTGATGAAGATACGCCCGAGGCCCTCGGCGTCTTCGGCCTGGCCAGTAATCAGGCCGAGGTACAGCTGGTGGTTTCTCGGAAAAAGTCCGGGCGACTCGATAATGTTCGATCGGTCGACGGCAGAGAGAATCTCGGACACGCTCACGGAGGTCGCACGAAGCTTGGCCGGTGCCGGCTCAATGTGAAATTCCGGCACCTGCCCGCCCTGCACGAGGATGGTTGACACTCCGGCCAGGCTTGCCAGACGCGGCTTGATCTCATAGGTGGCCATTTCCCACAGCTGTCGCTGCGACACCGTCTCCGAGGTCAGGCCATAACCCAGGATGGGAAAACTTGAAAATTCCAGGCGGTCGGTCGTGATTTTCGCGGCGGGGGGCAGCGTGCCCGCGACGCGTGCCAGGGCGGCGTTGACCCGTTCGAGAGTTTCGAACATGTCCACCCGCCAGCTGAAGAACAGGTCGATTTCGGCCGAGCCGCGGCTAGTAACGGATTTTACGTCCTCGATTCCCTCAACGCCGCTGACCGCTTCCTCGATCGGTCGGGTGATGGTCACGAGCATCTGGTCGATGGGCATGACGCCGTTGTCGACGCCGACGATGACGCGCGGGAAATCGGTGGTCGGAAAAACCGCGATGGGTATGCTGAACAGGAGATATGCGCCAACCAGTCCCAGCGCAGCGATGAGGAAGATGATCGACTTGTGTTCTCGAGCGAACCAAAAGGCCTTGGATTGCTGGCTCGCCTGTCGTGGGGTGACCTGAGTTTTGGAGTTCGGATTTGCCATGGATGCGTGCGGTCCCCCGCCGGGCTACTCGCTTTCCGCGCCAGCCGGTTCGGCAGCCTTTCGGACGACCACTTTGGCGCCATCCGGCAAACCGTAGGAGCCCACGGTCACAACCTGCTCACCCGGTTCGACGCCGCTCAAAACCTGCACCTGGCCCCGCTGCCGAATGCCGGTCTTGACCGCGGTCTGGTGGGCATGCTGATCCTTGCTGATCACCATCAGCGAAGTGGTCCCGTCGGGCGCGGTGAGAATCGAATCGGCGGGTACCACGATGGCGTCGTCGACCGTTTTGGCTACCATGTTGACGTTGACTGTCGATCCGGGCTTGAGCGCATCATGCGGATTGGACGCCTCAATCCAAACCTGTATGGCGGTGCTGTTCGGGTCGAGCGCCGGACTTACCACAATCACCCTGGCGCGGACCGCGGGTTCCCCCGCGCCAACGAGCGAGGCTTGATCCCCGACGTGCAATTCCGCAGCTTCCTCGGGCGAGATGTGGGCGCGGGCAACGACCGAAGACAGGTTCATTACGGTCAGAATGGGCACGCCGGCGGGCGGCGTATCGCCTACGTTGTAGGGGCGGTCGGTCACCACGCCGCTAATCGGACTGGTAATCCTGCTGTAGTCGACAGCCGCTTGCGCGCTCGCGGTTTTCCCTTTTGCCGCTGTGAGCTGCCCCTGCGCAATTTTCAGATTGTATTCGTTCTCGGCAAGCTCGTACTGATTGCGCGCCTGGGTGACCGCGATGCTGGCGTCCTGGACGTCCTTCGCAGACATGGCGCCCTGTTTGTAGAGGCTTTCTCGGCTGTCGTAGAGTTTTTGTGCGGCGTCGAGCTGCTGTTTGGCGATTTGTAAATCCTGTGGCGCGCTCTGCTCGGCATTCTTGTAGCTGGCTTCGGCTTGGTCGTATCCGCCCTGGTTCTCCGTCAGCGCGCCGAGCAAATCCTGGTTTTCGAGTTCGGCGAGCAACTCGCCCGCGTGGACTCTGCTCCCGCGCTGAACATAGAACTTCTTGATTGGTGCGCTGATCTTCGGGACGATGGCCGCCTGATCCCGCGGGTAAAGGATGGCGTCGGTCGTGATGTTGTCCTGAAGGGTCGAGCGTTCGACCGTGGCGGCCTCGACGGTGACGACCGGAGATGCCTCCTGTTCTTCTTTCGAGGAGCAACCGGCGGAGATCATGGCCGTGGCCAGGGCGAGGGCGGCAACCGCTAAGAGCAGCCGGGTTCGACGGGAGTTTGAAGCGAAGTGCATGACGCGCAGGATCGAGCCGAGTGTGGGGTGAAGCGCAAGCATGTTCGATCAAAAGCTCCCTGTCACGGTCTCGAGTGTCGAGATCGCTACGCGGTAGCGGATTTCTGCCTCCGCGTATGCATTGCGCGCCGCAGTCGCCGTGTTCTCGGCTGTGACCACATCGAGCGCCGAGGCCGCCCCGGCTTGATAGCGCAAGGTGATCAGACGCAGACTTTCGGCCGCCAAGTCCGCGGTCGTGCGCGACTGGCCCACGGCGGCGCGGGCCACACTGGCTTCGTTGTATGAGCTATACAGATTATTGAGCACCTGGCGCTGCGCCTCGCTGAATTCGATGCGAGCCTGCTCGCGCTTCGATTCCGCCTCACGGAGCTTGCTGCGCAGCGTGCCCCAATCCCACACGGGCACGTTCACACCGACGGTAATGAAGTAGCCCAGGTTCGGCAGCACGCCGGCCTTTGGCTCCTCGACGTTGACGCTGTGCAGGGCGAATGCATTGGCTTCGATACCGTACACGCTGTCGGTATAGAACGCCGGCAGAAACGCTCCTTTGGCCGAGGTCACGTCGAGATTCGCTTCGCGCAGAGACTCGATCGCCGCGGCCAGATCAGGATTGAGATGGCCGGCCATGCGCTGAGCCTCGGAGAAGGCAGGCAGCTCGACCGGCGAATCCAGATCGTCGACGATTGTGAAGTTTTCGTCCAGCTGGGGAGAGACGAGGACAGCCAGATCGAGCCGGGCGGATTCCATGACCAGCCTGGCTTCGTCGAAGGCCTGTTCCAGCTGCCGGTCTTGGATCTCGGCCTGCACAACGTCGCTGTGTGCGACTTGCCCCTCTCGTTCCGCATCCTGTGTGATCTGATAGAAATGCTCGGCCGTACGGAGAGCTGCCTGGGCCGTCGCGAAGGCGCGCTGGGCCCCAGCGAGGCCGTAGTAAAGCTTCGTTACCGTGACGGACAAGCCGCGTCTAGCGATTTCCGCCTGGGCATCGGCCAACGCCTCCCCGGCTAGGGCACGGTTGTAGGCGGTACCCAGATAATTGGCCGGCGAGAGGTCTTCGTGAAGCACGCCCCAGGAACGGTAGACGTGCACCCCGTCGTTCGTGACGAAGCGGCCGATCGTTGTTCTTCCGTTGCCCTGGGTTAACAGGGCCTCTGACCTGTAACTGATGGTGGGAAGGATGGCATTGCGGGCCGCGATGCGGTCTTGCTGGGCGATTTTCCGATTGCTGAGCGCAGCCTGAAACTGGCCATTGTATTTGCGCGCGCGCTCGATGGCATCCTGGAGTGTGATCGTGACAAGAGGGGCGGTCTGGTTCGGACCGGGCGGCTCGACGAGCTGAACTTGCGGCTCCTGCTCGTGCGCTTCGATCGATTGGCTCTCGCCGAGGGGCACAGTCGTTTGCGCGCGAGCTCGGGGCATCCAGGCGGCCAACAACAGAGCGGAAATCGCGAGAAGCGGACGAGAAGCTCTGGCTCGGGTTCCGTGTCCCGGATGACAACACGGCCGCGGATGCTCTGATGGCCCAGCTGACCGATTCATGCCATGCCTCCTCGGACCCGGCTGGCAGCACTCGATCCGGCCGCCAATCCCGAGCGTCGTCTCCGCCCGATGAAATACGCACATTAAGTTCAAAAGCTGAAATTTAACTGAAAAGTGGATCGGGCCGGAGTGCCAAGCAGAGCAAATGAACCGATTCGACGCCGCTCCCTTTTTTGAGAGCCCTGATAGCGGACGATACGAATAGAGGATTGTTCCCTATGGCCAGCCGCGGGCTTGCTGCCCGGCAGGCCCCTCGGAGCTGGATGCGCGGCTCGGAGCCTAAGTCAGAGGCCGTGTCGGCCCCAATTCCTTCAGTTCACTTCGGAACCGGCTGTCAGCAGGAGAGACGAACCGTTATTTGCGTTGGCTTGAAACGTTCTGTCCCAGTCAACTTGGTCGAGTTCCGTCTCCCGAACCGTGCCGTCTTCGAGCTCGTAGGCAAGCCGGTTGCCGTCCATATGCAAGCGCGTGGTGAGGTAGGCATCGCCGCTGCGGAGGACGAGCACTCGATCCTCCCCGCTCCGAGGCACTTCGGCTCGCGGATGAACCTCGCGCGCGGCAACAACTTCGACTCCCGTTCGCGTCGCTCCGCTCGCGGGATTTGACGGCTCGTGCGGCACATAGTTGCTCGGCACCCTGTAGTTCCGATTCGGAACGTATTCGGACGAGCGCCGTCCAAATCCGCCCAACGCAGAAAACGATTCGGCCGGAACCGCCACATCGTCCATGAGCCGGAGCATCAGCTGCTCCTCGCCCTTCAGGGTCGGTTGCGGGCCGCGAGCGGGCAAGGTCAGTACTTTCTCCGGCCACAGCGGCGGAATCATCCATTCGACCGCATCCCTCACCGCATGACCGTGTCCGATGATCTTCCCGCTGCGATCAACCTTGTAGCCTTTCGCGGAGATGATTTTGGCGGGAACGGGTATCTCGGCGTCGGGAAGCCCGATGCGGTCGAACTCGAGTTTGAGATAGCCTTTTCCGACGAAGTGTCCTGGCTGCTTATCTTCCTCCAAGTGTCCGCCGAGGTAGGCGCCGCGCGGAAATACGGCGTGGTCGAACAAAAGAAGCTGGTTCAAATGGCAAAGCACCGGATCGCCCACTTCGGCGGTCTTCGGAGAAAAGTTGGGCTCATCGAGCGTGCACCGCAACAGCGTTCCCGCTGGAACGATGACCTCATTTTGATCCTGCGCTGCGGCAGGGCTCGGGAAAAATACGAACGCAAAGAGAGCAAGAGTCAAACCCACGGCGTTCAGCCGGTTCATGTGGCCTCCTTCTGGCGCGTGCCGGGCAAGCAACGCTTTAGGAAGGGAAACTGCGCCCTAGCTTCAGTTGAAACTGCCCCCGCGTGGGAAGCGCCGCTCTCCCCGACGCTTCGACACCCCCAGCGAACCTAGCAGCCATCGGGGCGGGACACCATCCAGCGAATCCCGTAGGAGCCGGGCCGTCGGCAGCCCTTCGGCTTTCGCCGCCCGTTCGCCACCGGGATCAATCACTGGCGAGGAGACTCGGAGCACCGGCGCTCTGAGGGTAGTACCACACGTCTACGGCCCATGGTCACCTGTACTATTGGCCACAACCGTCGATCGTTCGAATATGCCAGCTGAGGTCAGCACCGCAGACTGCGGCAACCGACGAAGGCCGGCCGCACACATGGTGAAACTCGATGGATGGAGCTTACGCGTTATGGCTGGGACAGCCGGTCATTTTGCGCGTCGCTGCAGGGAATATTCGAGTTCCCCTTCGGGGACGTCTTATCTCCGAAACCACCGAGATGGTAAGGCTGCGAATCGCCGAAAGCTGGGACGTTGATATCTTCAAATCCATGATTCTGGCGATCGAGCACGACAACCCGGTCTACGTCTTGAATTAGGTGAGATGAGGGCCATCGCTGTGGCAGCAGCCCAAGGACACACAGACGAGGGGCGAGAGGCAGCCTGTCTTTCCCTCGAGCCGAGCCAGCCGGTCGGAGCGTGGGCCGGCGCCTTAGGCGCGACGATCGCGGTCTTGCTCGCGCAGATGGCCCTCCGCACGATGTTGCTGTTGCGACGATGGAACTACTGAGTTGCTGAAACGTTCGATTTCCTAAAACGGATTTCCGGCCCTACGCCCCTCTACCCCCAAAGCCCGGGTCTGGCTTCCCCCTCCAGACCCGGGCTTCAATCGCCCCGAACTTGTGAGCTAATATCCTCGGTAGCGGGTCGGTCTGCTCGATTCGCGTCGGAGTGATCCGTGCTCGACACCGTGCTGAAGCGCTTCGAAGAGCCTGACGAGGTCCAAACCTTCGAAAAAGGAAAGTTCGAAATCGTTCACATCGGCGGAATGACGATTGGCCGTGCGACCTACGAACCGGGCTGGAAGTGGTCTACTCACGTCGGTCCTCGCCTGGGAGCCTCGCGCTGCAACGTAGGACACTTGGGTCTGGTGCTCTCCGGCTGCGCAACGGCCGCAATGGAGGACGGCACGATCCACGAACTGCGCGCCGGGATGCTCTTTTACATTCCGCCCGGACCTCCCGGCCACGACAGCTGGGTCGTGGGCCAGGAGCCCTACGTTTCTCTCCACTTTATGGGCGCCGAGCACTACGCGCGAAAGCCCGAGTCGTGATGTGACCATGCGCAGTCCGTGGCACGACCTGAGTCCGGGCGATGAGTTGCCCAGGGAATTCGACACAGTCATTGAGATTCCCCTGGGCTCGAATGTGAAGCTCGAGCTCGACAAGAAGAGCGGGCTCCTGCGACTTGACCGCGTGCTGTACTCGGCTGTGTATTACCCGGCAAATTACGGGTTCATCCCGCAGACGCTCGCTGAGGACGACGATCCCCTCGACGTCCTGGTGCTCTGCCAAGAAGCCGTACCGCCCCTCGCCATCGTGCATGCGCGCGTGATCGGGCTAATGACCATGCTCGACGCGGGAAAGAAGGATCACAGCAGGTCATCGCCGTCGCCACAGGCGACCCCGAATACAGCACCTATCGTCGCGCGCGGGATTTGCCACCGCACAAACTCGCCACGCTCCGCAGATTCTTTCAGGACTACAATCAGCTCGAAAAGAAGAAGGTCGAGGTGGAAAAGATCCTCTCCGCCTCCGAGGCCTACCCGGTGATCCGAGACGCACTCGAGCGTTACCGAAAGAAGTTCGGCGCGGGGTTGCGAGCGGACCAGCAGAAGGGTTTGTCGCAGCGTCAGCAGTGAGGGGGCGCAGATTCTGTGCGGGCCGACTTCGCCGGCACCGTCAAGAACCCCCGCACGGGGGTTGGTCCTGACTCAACCGCCGATCGTCTCTATTGCGCGCTATTGGCGGGAACAGTGCCCGCGAGGAACGTGGTCAGCATCCGTTCGTTGTCGTTGCCCGATCGCCGCTCGACCTTGATCAGCACGTCCTGGCCAGGCTTGAGCTTGCTCACCTCGCGGCGATAGTCCGCCAAGGAAGTAACCGGCACGCGATTGACTTCAGTGATGACGTCGCCGCGCGCAAAGCCAAGATCCTCGGCGAAACTGGCTGGCTCGACATCGGTCACGATCACACCGGTGACCTTGGGCATGCCGAGCTTTCGCGCCAGATCCGGCGTTAACTCCTCGACATGCGCGCCTACCTGGCTGGTTTCCGCGCCCTCTTGCTGCTGGTCATCCGCATTCTGAGCAATCTGCGGGAAGAGCTTCGAGCGGTCTGCGACGAGCACCGTCACTTCCTTCTCCTGCTTGTCGCGCACATAGCTGATGTGGACAGATTGCCCGAGGGGAGTCTGGGCCACGGGATTGACAAGGTCGGATCCTGAATGTACCGCCTGGCCGTTCACGTGCGTGATCACGTCGCCGGGCTTGAGACCTGCTTTATCGGCGGGGCTGCCCGGGGCAACATCCTCGACCACGATGCCGTACGGAGCGCCGAGCTCCTTCATCAGCACCGGATTCGCGCTGTTGTCTTCCTGGAAAGTGACACCAATCGAGCCGCGGACCACTCTGCCGGTGGTGATCAGCTGGTTGTAAACCCCGATCGCGACGTTGGAAGGTAAGGCGAAACCGACACCCTCGAAGCCGCGGCTGCCCGTATAAATGGCCGTGTTGATGCCGATGACTTCACCGGCCAAGTTGACGAGCGGACCTCCGGAATTGCCGGGATTAATTGCCGCGTCGGTTTGAATGAAGCGCTGAAACTGATGATCGGGGCCGCCCAAGTTCGCGCGATCCTTCGCGCTCACAATTCCCGCGGTGACCGTCGAATTCAACCCAAACGGGCTCCCAAACGCAAGCACCCAGTCACCCACCTGTACCCCGTCGGAATTACCCAGCTTGGCAACGGAAAGCTCGTGCGGCGAGTCGATTTTGATTATGGCCAGATCGGTGTCCTTGTCCGTTCCGATCACCTTGGCCGTGTAGTGCACGGGATCGCCATCGAGCTGCACCTGTATTTTAGTGGCTTGGTCGATGACATGATCGTTCGTGAGGATGAAACCCTTCTTGTCGACGATCACGCCCGAACCTAGGCTGCGCTCGGCATTGTCGCTGTCATCGGGCGAATCAAAGAAGCGGTCGAAGAAATCCCCGAACGGATCGTTCTGCAAATGGCGACGGTTGCCGCTCTTTGATTTCTCAAGAACCTGTGTGGTCGAGATGTTTACGACCGCCGGCTCAAGGCGCTTGCTGATACCGGCAAAGCCGTTCGAGAGCGTGACGGGATCCGGGATGGCCAGGAGCGCCGCCCCGCTGGGGGCGGTCTGATCACGCGTCGCAAGAGCGTGTCCCGAGATCACTGTGCCGATCAGGATTCCGACGCCGAGCGTCACAATGACCAGCAGAGATGCAAACACCTTCCGCCGCCGAGCCCAGCCGATGATTTCCCGGAATTGCACGCCCATTCGCATTGCTCCTTTTTGAGTTGCGGATTCCCTCAGCAGACCCTGAAATCAAAAACTCAGGGTCCGCAATGGAACCCCTGAAATGTGCACTCAGCGACAGCGACTTGCCCGACCAGTATAGCACCGGCGGCAGGGCCTGTTCCGATTTGACGGCTGCGCCTTGCCCATGTGAGCAAGATTACCCCTTAGATGACCTGCTCCCCCCTCCGAGATGCCGAAAAGTGCAGGTTCTCGTTTCTGATGGAGAAGCTCCGGCGAACGGTGAATGGCGGATCTCAGCCGGCTCAACCGGGGCCCGTTTACGACTGGGCGGCGGCACAGGGCCTTAGGCAGGAGGGCGCAGGTTCAGGCCGTTTTTGCCCCGCACAAAAGCTCTCGAACGAGCATCCCCGAAGGGCTCCCAGTGGTCACAGGGCGCCCACGCGGCAGAAGGAGAGCCCGCGAGCCTGCTCGACGGACTCTCCAAACCAGCTCTCCCGCAGATAGCTCTGTGCCCTAACTCAGAAATAGAACTTCGCCGCCAACTGCACTTCCCTCGGCAACCCCTGGATACCGGTGACCAGGCCAAACGAGGCAGGAGAGGCGAAATCGCCGCCCGGATTCGCAAACTGCGTGTGGTTGAATACGTTATAGAGTTCAGCTCGGAGCTCGAAGCGATACGACTCGGCAATGGGAATCTCTTTCGAAAGCTGGAAGTCCCACTCGTCGAGCCCGTAACCATGGAAGAAGTTCCTCCCCGCGTCTCCGCCGGTCGCGAGGTTGAAGGGAGTCTGTCCATACACGGGCTGCGAGAACAGCGAGGTATTGAACCCCATATTGCCAGCTGCGGTCAGGTTCGTGCGCGGGTTCAATTTGCTGACTGCGCCGCTAACATTCACCGTGTCCCAGCAGGACACCCCCACTGTTTCCATGGGGATTCCGGGACAGGTGAACGAGGACTCTCCGAACAGACCAAAAGCCTGGTCGTCGATGGTGACGGGAAGCCCGCTTTGGAACGCGGTGATTCCGGAAATGACCCACCCGTTAAGGGCGCGATCTAGGAAGCGATTGCCGGCCGTGCCTGGAATCTTCGGAACGTCATAGGTGTAGTCCAGCACGAGCCGTTGACGCGCATCGTATGCCGAGCTTCCGTAATACCGGGCGAAGTCAAACGGATCCATGCCCAGACCGTTGAAGGCATGGTCTTCGAAGCTCGACGAGTTGTCGAGTGCATGGCCATACGTGTAGGAAGCAAGGAAGGAAAGGCCATGCGAGAGATGCTTGTTCGCGCTGATCTGCAGTGAGTTGTAATTCGAGTTCCCGACCGATGCCATGGTGCCAATCGACCCGAAGATGGTCGAGTTATAGGCGTGATATTGCGGGTACTGGTAGGCGAAGAACGGGCCGTTGGCAACACAGGCGGGATCGGCAATACACTCCCCGGGGAGTCCTGGATTCCTTTCGTACCAGGTCTCGAGGTTGTGTCCCATGGACCCAACGTAAGCCACGGTCAGAATCGTCTGGCCGGGCAGCTCCCGCTCGATCGTCAAGTTGTAATTCTCCGCATAGGGAGGACGGAAATTCGGATCGATCGTGGCCAGACCGAACGGCTCGTAGAACGCCCAATTGACCGGGGCTCCGGGCTTCGGCACGACGAACGGATACTTGTTCGGAATCGATGCCGCAGCAATCGTGCTCGGTGTGGTTGTGGTTGTTGCACTGCTTCCGTTATACACCGTGTAGTTCACCGTATTGGGATTCACCGAGGTAAACGGTGTCGCGAAGCTGGGAGACCCGCCAACGTCACCCACCCCGGCATCGGTCAAACCGAACGGCGGATCGGTCAGGAACTGCAGCGTCAGCTCTTCTTCACCACGGTTGTAATAAAGGCCTGCCCCGGCGCGGATGGACATCTTGTCCGGGCCAGAGAGCCAGCCCCAATGCGGAGACCAGGCAAAGCCAAGTCGGGGAGCGAAATCGTTGTAATGCGTGCGGTAGCCAGAACTGCTGCAACCCGGGTCGCCGGGGAATAGCAGGCCCTGGGGGGCACTCGGGTAAACCGTTGATTGCCGGAACGGCGTAAAGCAATTGATGGCCAGCCCGCCATTCTCAAGGTCGCTCAATGGGGTGTTGATGTCCCATCCGATGCCGTAGGTCAAGGTGAAATTCGTTCTGATTTTCCACTGATCCTGCGCGAAGGAATAGTGCTCATACGCTCGCGCATTGATGGTATTGCCGCTGCTCTGCACATAACTATCCGGGAAACCGAGCAGGAAATCGGCGAAAGCGTTCCCCGTGCTGAACGTGCCCGTGCCGCCGAAGGAGAACGAGCCATTGTTGTTTGAGTAGAACGGATTATGAACCTCGAATCGGCGCCCCTCATATCCGAACTTCAATGTGTGATTGCCATAGACGTAGGAGAAGTTATCGCCGATCTGGTAGGTCTCATCGGTTCTGGGTTGGGGTCCGTAAACACTGAATCCCAACTCGAACGCCGCTCCGCCACCGGAAACGCTGACCGCCGGAGCGCCTGCCGAGACAGTGTCCTGGGGGATGATGCCAGCGAAACCGAGCGAGGTCGGCTGGGTAGGAATTTGAGGCTGTACAGCATCAAAATTCAGACGCTGATACCCGAGGTCGAGCTGATTCAGGATGTTGCCGGTGAAAGTGTGTTGCCAGGCCCCGGTAAACTCCTTGGTATGAGCTTGGGATTGGTCACCAAAGCCCGGCAGATCGGCACCCACAAAAGGCAACGTGTCGGCCGAAGGATCGCTTTCAAGCAACGAGTATTCCCAGATTTGATCGTGTGCGCCAAAGTTGTGGTCGACTCGAAACAGGTACTGATCGGTTTTTCCGGTCGTTACAGGGTTGAATGTGTATTCGTCTCCGGCCAAGTTCGGCGCTGGGAGGTAACCCTTAGCCAGGTTTGCCGAGACGCCATTGAAGTCTTGGCTCGGAATGATCCCCGTGCTGAAAAGGCCGTTGGTGAGCAGATTCCCGCTGTTGTCATAGGCCCGTCCATAGTAGGTCCCTGCCGGACAAGGTGCACCGCTTGAAACCGGACACGGAGACGCCGAATCGCCGAAGAGCGGAATCGGCGAAACCTTCGGGTTGGTTGGAGCGGCGCCCGGCATCGCGGGGGGCGCACCATTAAACGTGTTCACTGCGCTGAAGTTCCCACCCTGCTCTGCTGCGGTTCCAACGACCGGCACGCCGAATGCCTGGGGTTCGGTAAACCGGCTTCCCTGGTAAGAGAAAAAGAAGAACGTATGTTTCTTCCAGAGGGGCCCGCCCACAGTTCCACCAAACTCATTCTGGTGGTAAATCGAAGGTGCCGTTTGGAAATAGTCGCGGCCGTTCAGGCTGGTATCGCGGAAAAACTCAAACCCGTCGCCGTGAAACTGATCGGTGCCCGATTTGACGAGGGCGTTCAGGACCGCGCCAGAATTCCGACCGTATTCGGGGTTAATGGTGCTGGTGACGAGCCGGAATTCAGAGAGAGCGTCTGGGCTCGGGATTACTTGCGGCGTGTTCAAGGCGATGTCGGCCGAATCCATTCCATTAATCAAGTATGAGTTCTGCTGGGACTCGCTTCCATTCGTGGCGAAGTTCATTGTGAAGCGATCACTTGCCCCGACTACTCCGGGTTGCAGTTGCTGAAGCTCGACAAAATCACGGTTGACGAGCGGGGCATCGGCAATCTCTTGCCCGGTGATCACCTCACCCAATTGCATGTTCGTATTCTCGACCTGCACCGCGTTGGCCTCGACGGTGACCTCCTGGGTAACGGCGCCCAGCTGCAACCTGACGTTCATCACGTATACCTGGTTTACATCCAGATGGATCTTCGTAGCGGCAAAGCTGGCGAATCCGCTTTTATCCGCTCTCAACGTGTAGTCACCAATCTGTAATTGCAGAAATTCGTATGTTCCGTCCTTGGTTGACACGGCGGTTCGCGCAACGCCCGTGGTGACGCTGGTTGCCGTCAGTGTCACGTCCGGTAGGACAGCTCCTGACTGATCCGTAATGACGCCGCGGATGCTCCCGTACACATTCTGGCCCCTGGCAGGGCTCGCCAGCAGCAGTGCTACCGCCAATAGCGTCAGCAAACTAAAGACACACAGCTTTTGAAGCGCGTTGTCCACGATTCGCCTCCCAAGAAAACCTTGGTTCGATTGAATGAACTGAGAAAACTCTCCCCAAAGCCCCGTCGTGAACCAACCGGCACGTTTTGCGCCATATCCAAGCGAATTTGTACGACCATCGGTATCAATGAGATACGGTATACAGTGTTTACCTGGTACCGTTTTCCATATACGGAAATAGGAATGGCTCGTATTCCTCGCTACGCTTGTGGCGAACGGCGAAACGAATTTATTTGTCGGGGCGGGGCGGTGCGGGTCAGCACGCTAGTGGTGCGCGACCTTTTCTGTCAGGTGGTGGCAGCGCTAGAAGATTTTCAGCAGCAGCCGACCGATCAGTTCTCTTCCCCGCTTGGGCGACTACGCGTCAACCGAGCGTCTCGGGGCGGGGTACGGCAACTCGGCGAAGCAGACAAGACCCGCCTCCCGCGTACGAAAGCGTTCTGCGCTCGAGCGAACGCATCGCCCCTCTCACGGAGATTCCGGCCGATGACGTCTCTTTATATTAAGGTACAGAGAAGAATGGTAAATACCTAGTAGGCGACGGCCTCACTCTACCTTCCGTCGACGTCAGAAGATGAATTTCCCAACGATCTGAAATTCTCGGTTGACGGTCGAGGTAGCGGTGTAGGTGTTGAAGAACGGTCCGTCGGCCAAATTGTTCAAGTACCCCCCAAGATTGGTGTGGTTCATCACGTTGTAGGCTTCCCAACGCAATAAGAGGCTCTTGCTTTCGGTGATTTTGATCTTCTTGTTGACGGCGATATCCCAGTCCGTGATTCCCGCCAGCCGCAGGTGATTTCGGCCACTTGTGCCAACCTGTTCGAGCAGTGGCTCGCTCACTACGGTCGTGGGATCAACGGGTTGGGTCTGGCCAATAGGCACGGGACGAAGCTGTTTCGCGTTTCCGTTCAGGACGTCGTTGCTGTCCCCGTCGAGCAATAGATCAGGAATGGCGTTCCCGTCCGGAAAAGTCACTGGCCCGGCATAAACGGTGGCCGGAAACCCAGACTGCGAGGAGAGGATTCCGCTCGTTCCCCAACCGTCGAGCAGGTACCTCTTGAACCCTTCTAGTCCTCGGGTGAACGGGATCTCGTAGTCGTAACTCGCGACGACCCGGCTGCGAATATCAAATTGCGAGTTGGAGCGCTGGAAGGACAGCGGCTCGGTGGGATCAATCAGACTGGCGCTGTCATTGATCAGAACACCCAGGGCGTCGGAGACATCATCGATGCTGTGCGCCCAGGTGTAGTTAGCATCGAAGGTAAGACCATTGTTGAAGTGCCGGATGGCCTCGAGTTCGAGCGCATCGTAGCTTGAAGTTCCCGTGCTCTGTACTTGATCGACGCTGTCAAATCGCGGGTCGAGCCGATTGTTTTCCGGGCCGAAGGCGCCGCCGGTTTCGTCGAGGTAGGTGGTGAGGAATTCTCCCTCGCGGGCATCTTGGTCAGCCACGCTCGTCGGCGCGGGCGGAATATTCGACGGTAGAACGTGGTTAATCGGCTGCGTCACCTGCAAGTGATCGTTGTGCGTCCCAATATAGGTGGCCTTGATCACCATGCTCGCCGGCCCGGAATATTCGACTCCCAGATCCCATTGCTGGTTGCGCGGGTTCTGGAGGTTTTGGTCGACCGGCGAAAACGCCCCAAAGTCGACTTGGCTCGGATTGAACTTACCGATGGCGGCGGTCGCCGCTTGTTCTGCCGGTGCGCCTCCCGCTACCAGAGCCGGATACGTGTTTCCGCCTGTGAAACTCTGAACCGTGACGATATTCACGAAGGGCGGAGAGAATCGCAGGTTTGTGATGGGATTCTGGTAGATAAAATCGTAGGCAATGCCATATCCGCCGCGCAATACGAACTTGCCGAGCCCCGGGTTCCAGGCGAAGCCCAGACGAGGGGCCGGGTTCCAGTTGCGGTGAAAGGCATCTCCGCCGAGATCAACACCGCCCAGTGGTCCGGTTCCCAGCGCTCCGATGGGAGTGCGATTGTTCGTATCAAGATTCGAGAGCAGGTTATTCTCCTCCGACACTCCGCCCGACGATTCCAGCCGGAATCCGAGGTTCAGCGTGAGCGTGCTCTTCACGCGAAAGTCGTCTTGAAGGAATGAGAAGGCGTCCAGCGCAAAGTTGTGACGCGCCGTATTGCCGATATAGCGCTGGAAGGACTCCGGATCGCCCTGTTCGAACGCCGTCACGCTTGCAAACTGAATCACGCCCTGGGCCTCGGCTTCAAAGAAACTCGGCGCCTGGTAGCGATTGATATCGACTCCGAATTTGACGGTGTGACGCCCTCTGGTCCAGGACACCGTATCGGCGTACTGAAAGGTGTTCTGCGTGCGGCCCTGGGGAACAATATCCGCTTCCCCGAACGGAGCTAGTCCAGAGATCTCGATCATGGGACCAAACGGATAGGGCGAGTTGATCGGGAAGGTTGGGTTCGAGCGTCCAAAACCAAAACGGAAATCGTTCACGAGGCTCGAACTTAGGGTAGAGGTGTAGGCAACGGTCAGATCCTTGGGGTCGGAAGTTACCGACGCTCCGAATCCTGCCAGGTTCCCGAATACGAAGGTAAGGCCGGGATTGACCGAATAATCCGGGCTCTGACCGTACTTGACGAAAAGCGTATCCTTCCCCGCGCGCAGGTTCTGGTCGACGCGCGCGGTCCAAGTGTGGGCATTTGTCAAATTGGCGGAGGTCTGCGGCAGGGCGCCTGTCGCCGCGCTCGGAGAACCATCAGACTTGAATATGGCCGCACTGGTCGGATCAGTGATGGCCGCAGCTTGCGCCGGTGTCATGACGTTGGCGATGACCGAGGCACCCTGACCCCTGGTACGATCTTCTTCAAACGAGCCGTAGAAGAATGTGTGGTTCTTGTAAATGGGCCCACCGGCATTCCCGCCGCCCTGGTCCTGAACAATGGGACTCGCTTGCCCGGTCGTGTCGAAGTAATTGCGGGCATTGCCGAAGAACGTATTCTGGGCGTAGTCATAGGCCTCGCCGTGGAACTGATTCGTCCCGCTTTTGGTCAGCAGCTGAACTTGGGCACCCGAATTGCGGCCAAACTCGGCATCGAAGTTGTTCGTGATCACCTTCACTTCCTGAATGTCATCCTGCGTGAACGCGGCCCCGGACTCGCCCGTAGTTGAAATATCCGCGGCCGTGACTCCGTCGAGAGTAATGTTGTCCGCACGCCCGCGCGAGCCGTTCGAGTTGAAACTTCCCGGCCCCAGAAAAGGGTTGTCGGCGGTGACGGGCACAGTTCCCGGTGAAAGCGTAGCGAACACCACCGGGTCGCGCGCCTCATTCGGGAGATCCAGCACTTGTTGCGCGTTGAGCGAATCGCTGATTTGTGCGGTCGCGACGTCCAGGGTGGGCGTAGCGCTGGCTTCCACGGTCACCGTTGAGCCGACCGCGCCAATTTGGAGCTGCGCTTCGACGCGAGTCTTTTCGCCGTCCCTCACCACGGCGTTCTGCACGTAGCTCCTAAATCCCGCCTTTTCGATGGTGACTTGATAGGTGCCGATATCGAGCTGGGTGACCGAGTAGCCGCCGTACTGGTCTGTGGTGACCTCACGAAGAGCTCCCGTGCTCAGATTCTTGACCGTCACTCTTGCGCCGGAAACGACGGCACCGGTCGCGTCCTCAACCGTTCCCAGGATGTCGCCGGTAAGGCCCGCAAACGTTGAGATCGCAACCACGCAACCCACCAGAATGCTCAAAGTCCATCTGGGCAGGCGTTCAATCCTCATCCCTCTTCCCTTCGAGATCCCCGGAACGATTCGCATTTTGCACACGGCCTTCCTCCTCCTGACCTGTTGCTGTTTAGGCGGGTTCGCGCGGGCCCCCAAGCAGACAGCCCACTTGAAACGCGCTTGGGGCACGTACTCGGCCACCACGCTTGCACCCAGAAGCCTCACCACATCAATCGATTACAGGGATTTGTGCGCGGCAAATACGGGGCGATGTATACGCCGATTCGGACGCCAACGAATCTGCGTATCGAGGAGGCCATTTTGGCAGGCGAACACCATGCCGCAGGCGGGTCGAACGAGCGAGATCGTTGCGCTCGGAGACGAGGAGAGGGGCGTGACGGAATTAGGAAGCGAAAGTAGCCACGCCTGAGCGGAGGCCGATGGCCCGGAAGACAAGGTCGGCGAGGGCCCGGATCAAAAGCGGCGAATCGTCGAGCGCGGGCATGACGTGAAAGCTCTTGATGCCGGCCGCGTGCGCGTGCTCGCGCGCTTCGATATTGATTTCGTGCAGCGTTTCGATGTGCTCGGTGAGGAACGAAATTGGGATCACCAGCAGGCTTCTCGCGCCGCTGCTAGCGAGATGGTCAACGGTTTCAAGCAGCGACGGGCGCAGCCATTTCTGCGGGCCGACGCGACTCTGGAAACACAGCGTGTAGGGGTTTCGCCAGGAACCGAGCTGGCGAACGAGCTGAACGGTCGTTTGCACGTGCTGGGGATAGGGATCTCCCTTGGCCACCAGCGACAAGGGCAGGCCGTGGGCGCTGAAGACCAAGTGAACCTTTTCGCTCTTCGGCAACTGGCCCAAGACACCGTTGATCCGCTCGACAATCGCGGCCACGTAGTCGGGATGATCGAAGAAGTGCTCGATGACGTGGACGGGAACCTCTTCGCCTTCCCTCTCCGGTACGGCCAGCTTTCGATTGCTTGACGAGCCCGCAGGGCGCCGCAAGGCGAACAGGCGGTCCCACTCTTTGAGGCTGCTGCCCGTCGTGGCCAGGGAAAAGTGCGGATAGAGGGGCAGGAGGACCAGCTCGTCGTAAGGCTCGCTCTCCAAGGCATCGAGCGCTTCGTCGGTGTCCGGGTGCCAGTAGCGCATGGCGACAATCGTGCGCGCCGGAAGGTACTGGCTGAGCGCCGTTTGCAGCGCAGCTCCCTGCCGCTCGGTCAGGCGCCGGATCGGGGAACCGCCGCCAATCTGCGCGTAATGCTGGCGTACCGTCTTCGAGCGCGTGCGCGAAATCAGCCGCGCGAGGGCTTTCCGCGCAAGGAAGGCCCCGGGGAAATTGATGATGTCGGGATCGCAGAAAAGGTTATAGAGGAAGGGTTCGACAGCCTCCTGGCTGTCGGGACCGCCCAGCTGGAAAAGAACGACGGCGATGCGCTTCCGGCGAGACATCAAGCTTTCCGCTTTCAAGGTTAGCGCGACGGACTACAGAAACCAATTCAAAAAACAAATGCCGCGCGGCAAGCAACGAACGAAACCAAACGTCAGGAGCGACCGCCCCGTTCGCGCTTCAGTTCCTCGAGCTCCCGGCGCAATCCTGCCATACGCCGGGCAATCGAAAATTCATAGAGAAAAAATACGGCCCATACGAGCATCCAGGCCGCAAAGAGATTGTCGAAGTTTTTCATCCCTCTCCCCTCCTCGGATCCCGGGCGACGAGGCAACCCGGCCCGCCGCGGCCGAGCATTGCTATCGCTCGCTCGCCGCGCGAACGGGCGGCGACTCGCGAGGTTCGCGCTCGGCGTCCTGACGGAGCTCATTGATTTCATCCCGCAGCGATTCGAGCCGGTAGCGGTCGATCAGCACGAGCAGCATGAGGCACAGGACCGCAAAAATCGAAAGACCAAGCACCTTGCCCATGGTCGGATCGAGACCTGAGCCAGGTCCGCCGAATACGACCGGCTGCGGATGCTGGGTGCGCCACAGGCGGTTCGACAGATAGACAAGCGGCACATCGAGAAAAGCAAAGATTCCGAAGACAGCGGATAGAGTCGCGCGCCGCCCCGGCTCTTCGATCAGGCCTCGCAGCAATAGATAGGCGATGTAGAGCAGCCACAGAATGAACGTGGTCGTCAACCGCGCATCCCAGGTCCACCAGACGCCCCACACCGGCTTCGCCCAGAGCGGTCCGGTGATCAACCCGATCGTGCAGGCCACGACGCCGACTTCCGCGGCGGAGACGCCGAGCCAGTCCCATCGCGCGCGCCGGGTAACCAAGTACCCGATGTTAGCCAGAAAGGCGATGAAGAATGCCGTAAACGAGGCGCTCCAGCTGGGCACGTGAAAATAAAAGATACGTTGGATCTCGTGCATGGTGCGCTCATCGGGGGCCACAAACAGGGCGGCATAGCCAGCCGCGAACATGAGCAGCGCAACCAGAACCGTTCCGGGGATGCGAAGCTTCATCGTCATCTTATTCCTCTAGCAGAAAATCGCACACCAGCCAAGAGGCGGTCATAAAGACAATATCGAACGCGGCCAGGAAAGCCACCCAGGAGCGGTCGAGGGCGGGCGCATCGTTCAAGAGCGACGCGGTGGCTTCGACGGCGGCCACGAGGAGAGGTGCGAGCACGGGCAAAAGCAGCAGAGGCAGCATCAGTTCCCTCATTCGCGAATGTGCGGTAATGGCCGCAAATACCGTCCCGGCGACCACCAGGCCGGCCGTGCCCAGGGCCAGCACCAGAACGAGCCGCCCCGCCACCGAGGCCACGGGAAGATTGTAGAGCACGGCGAAGATGGGCACGAGAACCAGTTCCGCCGCGGCCAGAAAAATGAAATTGGCCGCCATCTTGCCCAGCAGGATCGCGAAATTCGAAATCGGTGCCAGCCGCAGCGCATCGAGCGTTTCGTTCGACTGCTCGCGAGCAAACGAGGGATGCAGCATGAGCGAGCCGGCGAACAGAAAGGCGATCCACAGAAGCCCAGGACCGTAGCGGCGGGATTCGGCGGAGGTGGGATCGAATGCATAGCTGAACATCACGATCACGATGAGCGCGAAGATCAACGTCGCGTTGAGCAGTTCGCGGGTGCGGAGTTCGAGCCGGAGCTCTTTCGCCAAGATGATCGATGCCGCCCGCGCCGTGGACATCAGTTCTCCGAGCGCAGCCGATCGAGCAAAGCGGCCAGCTTCCCGTCCGCGCCGGTGTCCTCGACAAGGCGGCCGCCAACCAGCACGACCGCGCGAGTGGCCAAGTCGAGCGACTCGCTGCGCGCGTGCGTGCTCATGATCACCGTCGAACCCTGGCCACGAAGCCCGCTCAGCCGCTCGGTGAGCCAAGCCAAACCCTGCCGGTCGAGCCCGGTGGCCGGCTCGTCGAGCAGCAGAAGCGAGGGATCGTGCAGCAGGGCGCGGGCGATGGCCAGCCGTTGCCGCATCCCGCGCGAAAATGTGCGCACCAAGGCGTTCGCGCGGGAGGGGAGCCCGCAGGCATCGAGCGCGGCGGATATGCGAGCGTCTCGATCCTCGAGCCCATAGAGTCGAGCGAACAGCCGCAAATTCTCCGACGCCGTCAGATCTTCGTAAAGCAGCGTGCTGTGCCCGATCACTCCGATCAATCGTTTGGCGGCTTCCTGAGGAATGCTATCCCCTGAACTCTGGGCATCGACGGATCGAGTCGCCGCAGAAAATCGCACCGTGCCTCGGGAAGGTGTGACGAGAAGGGCCGCCAAGCGCAGCAGAGTTGTTTTCCCGGCGCCGTTCGGCCCAAGCAAGACGACGAATTCACCCGCGCGGATGCGCAGGGTGACCCCGCGAAGGGCAAAGACGGGTCCGAAGCTTTTTTGAACGCCCTCGAAAGACACGCCGAGTGAGCAGAACGAGCCTGTGCTCGCGGCGCTCGAAACGGGAGCGCTGGCTTCGGCCGGCATCGACCCCCGGCTCAGCCGCGCACCAGGTCGCGGAGGAGTTGCTCGATGCGCTCGCGCTCGCGCCTGTAGTCGGAATCTGAGATCGTGCCAGCTTGCCGGCGCAGTTCGAGGCGGAAGAGGTTGTCCTTCAGTCGATCGAGGCTGCCGCTCACCTCACGGCTCAACTCCTCAAGGGCTGCGCCCGAGCTGTTTCCTGACTCGGGCGTTGTGGGGAGCCGCTTGGCCGACGCGCGCGCAGGCCCCGGGGCATTGCCCGCGGCCATAAATTGTGGCCGACGCCACAGGAAAACAAACCCCAAGGCGAAGATGGCCGCGAATCCGCCGACGATCACCCACTTTAAGCTATCGAGCCGGGCCGGAATCGTGGTAGCCGAGGCGCTCGTATCGGTTCCGCCCGGCGCGGCGCGCGAGTTTACCGACGGATTCTCGGAATCCTCCGCCCCGCCTGCTCCGCCTTGGCTTGAGGATGGCGCGGGAGCGGTGCCCGATATGGAAACACTCACCGGAGCATTTGCCGCGACCGGATCGTGCATGTACACGTTGAAGCCCTGATCGGGAGGCGCTGGGGAAAGCCCTTCGCCGGAAACTTGGACCCCCGGTGGCGCGAAGATGGCGAAGCGGGCGGCGGCATACGGTGAAACAAACGTGAGGTTCGCCGCATTGCCGGCATAAGGAAGTTTGTAGGAAATGCGCACACCGCTTTCGCCGGGACGAAACGGGTAGGCAATCGCTTCGAGATTCTTCCCTTTGTCGATGGTCCCTTGGGTGACCGGCATGCCGGATGAGCCCGAGGCGGAAACGTCGCCCAGCTGGGCACCCTCGGGCAGCGAGAACAGGAACGAACCATCCTGCTTGAAATAGGCCATCGGCGGCGCGGTCTTGTTCTGAATGCTGTAGATTTCGCCCACGCTCAGATCCGATCCGCTCGGCTGAAGAAGCACGGCATGCGCCGTGACGGCGAAGGCGTCCGACCTGCTCGTGGGCTCGAAGACCTGGATATCGACCGTCGTTTTTCCGGGCGGAGCGGGCTCGTGATAGTTCACGCCGTGATAGATGGCGCGAAGGAGCATGGGCGCTTGGCCAAGTGTGGGGTTGTCGAAGCGATAGCGGCCGGCCGAATCGGTTTTCGCGTTGGCCACTGCCTGCATGCCGCCTTCGAGCGCGATCAGTATGACATCGACCCCCGCCGCAGGCTTGTCCGTCGTTCCGTTGCGAACCGTCCCCGAAACTGTGCCGGCGGATACCACGCCGGGCAGGATCAGAGCCAGCAAGCTCAGGAGCGGAACCAGGGAGACTTTTACGCGCGACCTCATGAATGATGAACCCTCTGTGCCGCGGCTTGGCGCGTGGCCGGGGTGGGAGCGCCGCCGGTGAGGCGGTCCATATCCGCGACCACGCGAGCCGCTTCGATTTCGAGCGATTGCTTGATCTCTTCGTAGTCCTTCTCCGAGAATTTCCCGGCGCGGAATTCAAAGCGCAAATCCCGCAGGTTTTCGTAGATCGCATCGCGGCGCTCGATCAGGCGGTCCAGCTCGGTGCGGTGCGGCGCCAAATCAGAGGCCTCAGGCCCAACCCAGAAAATGAAGATAATGGCCGCGGCAGCCAGCAGCGCGCATGCAATCGCGATGGCAACGCCGCTCATAACTCGTCCTTTTCCGATTCGTGGCGCACGCGGGCCAGCATGTCGGGTGAAACGGTCGGCGCGGGGGCCGGATTCCGGCCGGCACGCCTCCGCCACTGCCGCAAGACCTCCCAGACAACGAAGAAGGCGACCAGCGGAACCAGGACGGGCATCACCCAGGCGGTCAGATCAAACCCCGACTTCGGCGGCTCGACCAGCACGGTCGGGCCATATTCGCCGACAAAGTCCTTCAGAATCGCATCGTCGGATTCGCCTCGCGCGATGCGCTGGTTGATCTCCTTGATCATGGCCAGCGCCGCTTCGCAGGGACCGGAAAAGGTGCCGCCCGAGTGATAACAAGCCCCGGCCGGATCATTGCACCCACCGCACATGCATTTGACGCGCAGAGAAAGCGCTTTGGCCCGCGGGCTCGACGCGGTTTCTTGAGCGAGCAGGCCGGGCAGGGCCAGGGCCAGCGCGGCCAAAAGCGAAGCGGTCACTCGGCAGGTCCTAGTCATGAGCGTCCGCCCCGCCCTCGATGGCGCCCACGGCAGCCGCACCGGATGGGGTCCCGATGGCTCGCCCCCACACCTTCTCCCTCGCCGGCGCCGGGACGATCGTCGGACGGCGGCTGGGCACGAGGGCCAGCAGCGTGCCGAGCACCACCACCAGACCGCCAAACCAAATCCATTTGATAAGCGGGTTCAGGTAAGCGTGAATGACCGGGTTACCGTCCTGGGGGCTCGTTCCCGCATAGACCACATAGAGATCGCGCAACGGCGAACTGCGCGTCGCCACGATCGTTTCCGTCTCGCCGCTCGCGGGGAAGAAACGCCGCTCGGGATACAGCATCATTTCCGACTTGCCGTTGCGGAAGACTTCCAAAGTGGCCCGCTGCGCCTGGTAGTTGTCGTTCGCGGTCGAGTCGAGGTTCTGGCACAGGATGGCGTATGGGCCGATGTAGAACCTCTGGCCCACGTTTAGCTCCGATTGCACGTCTTTGTTGAACGCCTGGCCGGAAATGCCGATGAAGATGAGCACGATGCCCAGATGGACCACGTAGCCGCCGTAACGCCGTGTGTTGCGCATGGCCAGCGACCCGGTGGCCGTCAGCAGGCTTGAGCCCTCGCGGCCAGCCAGGACTCGCGCGCCGCGGACGAACTCCGCCACAATGGTGAGTACCACGAACACGCTGAGAATCAGGCAGACCAGGGCGTAGAAGTGGCGAAACCCGAAAGCGAAGGCCAAGATGCCGGCGAGCACACCACCGACCAAGGGCCAGGCAAAATTCCTCCGCAAGGCATCGAGCGAGGTCTTTCGCCAGGCCAGGAGCGGCCCCACACCGGTGAGAAACAAGAGGAACAGCGCAATCGGCACATTCACTTTGTCGAAAAACGGCGCGCCGACACTGACTTTGCTTCCGACCACCCACTCAGAAAGCACCGGGAAGAGGGTGCCCCAAAGAACCGCAAAGCAAGCGGCCAGCAGAATCAGGTTGTTAAAAAGAAAACTCGATTCGCGCGAGGCGAGCGAATCGAGTTGGTTCTCGCTGCGCAGATAATCGCGGTTGCGCCAGTAGGCCAGAAAACAGACCACGAGCACGGTGGCCAGAAATCCCACGAACCAGCCCCCGATCGAAGATTGCGCGAAGGCATGAACCGAGTTGACGATCCCGGAACGCGTCAGCAGGGTGCCCAGGATGCACAGCATAAACGTGGTGAAGACCAGCCACACGTTCCAGACTTTCATCATGCCGCGCTTCTCCTGCATCATCACCGAATGCAGGAAGGCCGTTCCGGTGATCCAGGGCAGCAGGGAGGCATTTTCGACCGGGTCCCATTCCCAATAGCCGCCCCAGCCGAGCATGGCGTAAGCCCAGTGGGCGCCGAGCAGGATGCCCACGGTTTGAAAACACCAGGCGATCATGGTCCAGCGCCGCGTGATGTGAATCCATTTCTCGCCCGGATAGCGGCCAAGCAGAGCGCCCAGCGCGAAGGCAAAAGGGATGGTAAACCCCGTATAGCCGAGGTACAGCATGGGCGGGTGAATCACCATCTCCGGGTACTGGAGCAGAGGCGTAAGGCCGCGCCCGTCGGCGAGCGCGGCGAGCCGCAACACGCCGTGCGCGTCCCGAGCAGCGAGAATGGTGAACGGATTCGCCACGAAATTATTCAGGGTAAGAAAGAAAATCTGGACGCCGGCCACCACCACGCCCACGTAGGGCATCAGCTCGGGGTGCTTCCTGCGGTTCAGAAAAAGCGTGAAAAACGCGTAGGCCGAAAGCAGCCAGGACCACCAGAGCAGCGAGCCCTCCTGGCCGGCCCAGAGCGCAGCAAACTTGTAGAAGGCGGGCAAAGCGCGGTTGCTGTGCTCGGCAACGTAGGTGAGGGAAAAATTGTCGGTGAAGAATAGGTACTCAAGCGCGGCAGCAGCGGCGGTGATCAGGCCGAACAGGGCCATCCCGGCGTTCAGCGCGCTGCGTGCGAGGAGCAGCCGGCGCGTCAGGATGCCCGCAATTCCCGCCACAAAGGCGTACACAGCAACAACGAACGCCAGGAGTAACGCGAACGACCCTAGAATGTCCAAAAGTCCGCCCTCAACTCCCGCTTCCGTAGGAAGCAGGCGTTCGCGTAGAGGTTTGTCCGGGCTGAGAATCGGTAGGAACGGGAGCTGTCGGGCTGGACTGGTACTTCGAGGCGCATTTCGCCTGCACCTGCTCGGCGACAAACCGGCCGTCCGGTCCCAGCTTGCCTTCGACCAGCGCCTGTGCGCCGTCCTTGAAGGTATCCGGAAGCGGATCGGTGCCCACGTAGCTGATCGGCAGGGTCTTCCCTTCCTCTTCGAGCACGAAGTCGAGATGGCCGACCATACGGTGGATCGACCCCGGCTGAACGTCCCCGGAGACGCGCATGCGCTGGGCGAGAGCGGCCGGCTGAAGCCGGGAAAGTTCGGCGATCGTGTGGTAGTAGGTCTTGCTCTGCGTGTAACCGACGTAGGCGAGTGAGATCAGGGTAGCAATAATAATCAACGAACCTACAATGAATTTTCCTCGTGCTTTCATTGCGCAGTGCTCTCTTCGGCTTAAGGCACCGGAATTTTAGCACATTCTGCTTGGTGCAATGTGCTCTAGATCACAGGCTAGCGTGCTCCGGGGCCGGGCGGTTTACCTCGTATTCTCCTCAAAGGATGCGAGCAGACGGTCGGCAAGCGACTGCCCGGGAGGCACTTGACTCTCGCCCGTCGGAGCCATAAAGGGCGAGCCGTGATCGAGGAGCAGGCGGCCGCGCCACCCGGCTTGCTCGAGCGGCGCGATGAGTTCGCGCGTCGACCCGGAAATGAGCGCTACGTATTTCGGCTTATAGGAGGTCCCGACGCGCCGGAGGAGAGTCGGGGCCAAGCAGCGGATTCTGGAGAGCAGGACATCGGGACTCTCGACCGCACATTCCGCCGCGAAGGCAAGAAAAAATCCGCGCCGCTGAAATTCCGCGAGCACGCTCTCTCGCTCGAAAGCTCCGGCCGCCTGACCCGCCACCCGAGCTAGTTCATGGAAGTACGCTTGGCCGGCAGCGGAGCAATTCCCATGCGTGTCACCCACTTGGTAGAAGAAGTCGGCCCGGCGCAGGGGTGGAGCGGCATCAATCAACAGGACGCTGATGTGCACGGGCCGGAAGCGGGTCGAGAGTTCCAGCCGCTCGATGCGCTCCCTGAGGTGTGCTTCATCGGCCTCGGCACCGCAGCCATCACAGACAGGCACGAGCCCCCCTCCTTCTGTACGAGAAGGAAATCTTAGCGCAGCACAGCTCACCGGGAGAGGAATTGTTCGACCGATAGGCGGGCGCTAAGGGGGTCCCCCCCCAAAAAAAGCAAGGGCGCGAAGCGTCGCTCCGCGCCCCGAATCAAACGCCTTTCTGGCCTAAGTCAACTACCGCTCTCGCTCCGGCTTACGGTCAGGTTTTTCTGACTGGTTCTTGGGCCGAGATTCCCCTGCGCGACCATCGTTGCTGTGGGTCCGCGCATCCTGATTGCCTCCGTTTGAACGGTCGGCATGCGCCGGCGGATTGAAATGCGTCCCATTGTGCTCAGCCGCAACGGGTGCATGGGTGCCATTGTGCTCGGGCGCAGCGGCTGCATGGGTGCCATTGTGCTCGGGCGGAGTGAAGGAATGGAACGAATTGCCGTGTCCGGAGAACTCACCCGGTCGCGCAGTCGCCGCAACAGCAGGGCGTCCGTGATTTTCCGAGGCCAGGAATGCCCGGTTTGAACGGGCGCTGTCCTCATGGTGCACTTGTGCCGCTGTCGGCTGCACGTGGCGCTCGCGAGCGTAGGCCATTTCCTGGTGGGTGGGCCGTGCGTTGACGCCGCCGGGGCCACCGTTGAAAGCCACGTGATTCACGGTCACATTGCGAATCACTGTGTTGTCGACGTAGGTGTTATGGATGATTGTCGTGTTTACGTGCATGACGGCGGTGTTATATACGAACACGCCGTTATTCCATCGTCCACCGACGAAGCCCCCGCCAAAGTATCCGAATCCGTAGTTAATGCCGCCATAGAAACCAACGTGAGGTCCCCAATACCCTGCGTGCCACATGTACAAGCCGCCCGACCAGCCCCAGTAACCCGGCGTCCAGAGAAACCCGGGAGTGGGGGCCATGACCCACGTGCCAGGAACCCAATAGTATCCGTTCGGCCCGTAGGCCCAGTATCCGGGCGTCCAAAGATACCCGGGCGCCGGGCAAAGCGGCTGCGGATAGACCGGCAGCGCCGGGGGACCGATATGCACTGAGATTCCCACCGCAATTTGTGCCGGCGATGGAGCGGCAAGCACCAGAACCCCGGCAAACATCACGAGAACAGCCAATATGGTCTTGCGCATCGCTACCCCCTCAGAATTCACTGTCCTGCTCACTCACAACCTAAAAACACCGTATCCGGCCGGAAGTTGCGGCGGGCTCATTGGCCGAGCTTGCCCCGCAAGCAGCCCACCAGCTCGGGGGCCATTTCCGAGATGCACATGCCCTCGGAAACCAGGAATTTGCAGCTCAGGATGGGACGCGACTGGTCGTCATCGGAAAGCTGGCAACTCACGCGGCAGTATTGGCATTCCTGATTCCAACAAAACCTGCCGTACGGGATTGTCTCCGGGCTGATGAATTGGAAGGCGCGCAGGAGCGAATTCCGCTCCGGCACCAGAAATGTTTTGCCCAAAATCGTGATCTCGACAAGCTTCTCGTAAGGCCGAAAGATTTCTGTCATGGATAGTTCCTGGTCCCCCAGCATGACGCCCCCAGCCCTCGAAGCTACGGCATGATGGACGGCCGAGCAATCGAAACGGCGGCCTGGGGTGCTCAATGGTTAATACAGGAAATACGCTAAGAAGGCCTGGACAAGAACTCCTCGACGTGCCGCGAGCTTCGCTCCTCGGCTGGCGCCTGAGCACTCCCCAGGGCCGCGATCGATTGAGGAAAGCCCGGCACCGGGGCGCCCCAGCGGCCCGCGCCGCTTGCTTGTTATTTTGCTATCATGGTATATATGTACCAAGACGGAGAGGCAGGCATGCCGGAAGAAGCCAGGTTCTATGTGGAACGCGTGCAGACGGGCGTTCGAATCGAGAAACGCCTCTTGAAGGTTCTGAAGGCGCTCGCTGAGTATCACGACCTGACGCTCGGCGACCTGCTCGAAGGAATCGTTTTGCACGCCTTTGACGGCAAACTTCCCTTCAGCCAGGAAAATCTGCGGCGAATTAAGGACCTCAAGAAATTCTATGGCCTCGAGCTGGACTACCGCGCGAGCCACCGCCTGGCGGAGACCGCACCCAGCGACCCTACGCAAAAGGGGAAATCCGGTTTGACATGAACCCTCTCCCGAGAAAAATCGCGCTTCCCGGACTTCGCTGGGTTTTGGGCCTGGTGGTGGCGAGGGAATCGCTCACCTTCATGCTTTCCACCTCACAGGCGCGCCTCCTCGCGCACATGGGCCTTCCCGCCTGGGTCAGGCCTCTTCTCGGCGGCACGGAATTTCTCGCGGCGATACTTTTCCTGATTCCGCCGACCATGACCGTGGGCGGCTACTCGCTGCTTACCGTTTTGGGGCTAGCGATCGTGGTTCACCTCGTTCACGGCGAATACGCAGTCGACAGTCTGGCCGTATATTTCATGGCCGTGCTGGCCTCGATGGCCGAGGGCAACTGGACGAGGCCGCTCACAACACCATGACAGACGAGGAATGGATTCGGTTGTTCGAAGCTTGCGCCATACCCAATGCCGCCTTCCATCATGGAGAGCATGTGCGAACGGCGTTTTTGTATCTCTCCCGTTATCCCGCACCCGAAGCTCTTGAGCGATTCTCAACATCTCTGTTGCGGTTCGCCCGAGCCCATGGCAGGCCGGAGCGGTACAACGAAACGATCACTTGGGCGTATCTGTTCCTGATTCGCGAAAGGATGGCGCGTTCAGCCGGCCGACAGTCGTGGCCCGAGTTCGCCCGCGGAAACGGCGACCTACTCGACTGGACGGATAGCATTCTCACGAAGTATTACCGCCCGGAAACCCTGACGAGCGAACTGGCCAAGCGCGTCTTCCTGTTTCCAGACAAGTTCTAACCGCGCCAGCCCTCGTCGGGACCTAGCCGGTCGATCACTCACCGGTTGAACGGATAATCCTGAACCCAATGGAAGCCGCGGGTTTTGAGCAGAACCCTCGACTCATCCTGGCGATCGAGCTCGGCGTGGATTTTCTGGTTGTCCCACAGGCCATCGAGCGCCAAATGGTTCTCATCCGGCTGCCCATAGGAAAAGCTCCCCATCGAGGTCCCATCGCCGGATTTCGTAACCCTGAGTGTCTTCTCCGTCCGGTCGATCGTCACCGCATAGCGCTGGGCCCTGTCGGCCATGCTCCAGGTGGTCATCGAGGTCGGGCGATCGAATACCAGGCGCCGCCATCGCGTGCCGTCGGTTAGAAGCGGCGGCCGAGCCCGGCCGCCCAGGGTCAGCGTTTCGACATTCCACACGCCGTACAGAGGGGATTTGGGGCGGGCGGCACCGTAGACCTTGTAGGCGGAAGCCGCGCCATAAACATTGGCCGCGATGAGGGACATGCCGGCCAGGATCTGGAGGGCGAGCGCGAGCCGGTTCGCGCGGGCCCGGAGGAAAAGGGGAGAGTCCGAAGAGCCAGGTACGGCGCGGCCCAAGAAAAACAAGTTGATGAGGCGTCGCGAATCGGGCGCAACGAGGATGAGCGAGAGCAGGATCATATGCAGTGAAAGCAGTTTCACCGGAACGTCATAGGTCATGTTCAGTGTGAAGATTTCCGCGGCGTCGGCCAGGCAGATGAGCGAGCCGAGCATGGTCGTGCGCGGAAGAATCAGTAGAATTCCGCCCATCATTTCCGCGCAGCCGACGAAAATCTCGTAGGCAGGCGAAGCACCAATCGAGGCCCACAAGACACCCATCGGCGAGAGATTTCCGTAAGGCTCGATCAGGCGATCGAGGGAGGGAAACGGCATCTGCAGTGGGACGACTTTCACCATGCCGTAGGTGAACATGGTCGCGGCCAGGGCAAACCGCGCAAAAACACGAAACCACGCGTGCAGCTTCCCGTAGTTTCGGCGTTTGCGATCGAGGACCGACCAAAGCGCGGTCCCCAAGATGGCCAGGGCCAGAATGCAGAAAAGCTCGACCCAGTCGTATAGACGATCGCCGCTCCCGGTCTCGAAGGTAACCAGTGGACCTGACACACGGAAGACCCGAGCGGCCACCCAGACGATGGCTGCCTTGGCCGGGCGCGTCATGTCGAGTTCAAACGCCCCAGAGTCGTTGGTGGTGGCCAGCAGAAGGGACGTCAGCATCTGCGTCAGAACAATGTACAGGCCAAAGTAAACGACGCAGAAGCGAAAGGCGATTCGCTTTGCCGGGATCCAATCCGGGGCTGCCCGAGCGGGTTCCCTCCCGGGCGCCATGCAAGCTGCGGGCTGTTCGGCGATTGCCATTTCGCTCTACCCTTCCTGCTCAGGCCGACAAACGACTTCGCGGTGAGTCCCCCGTAAGAACGCCTTATACACCGGCGTCGTTTTGCCGTGAAGGAGAATGCGGGTTCGGGGCATCGGCTCGCCTCCGATTTGCGTCCTAGGCCCCTAGCGCGAGGCCCACCAAGCAATAAAAATGAAAAGCAGCTGCATGGGCGCGCGGAGCCAGAGCGGCGTCGGCGGCCTGCCGCGAAGGGTCAAGCCCGAGCGCGCCGCGCGGATATTGGCGGGAAATACCGCCACGAAGAAGGCAATCAGAACCAGTCCCGCCTCGCGTCTGGTTCGCGGAAACATGAGCCCAAGCGCGCCAGCGATCTCAGCTAGTCCGGTGAAGTACACGATCGCGCGGGGCCGGGGAATCCAGGGCGGCATCATGCGGACGAAATCCTCACGCATGCTCGTGAAATGCGTGGTCGCCGTGAACAAGAGCATGGTCGCGAGCGCGTAGGTCGCGGCGCTCTGCCAGGAGTTGAGCCCGTCGACGCCCAATCGTCCGGCGGCACGATAGGCGAGCATCGAGGCAAGAAGAACAATGAGCACGACCATGGATACCGGCGAGATTACCACACGAGGACGATCGACTGCCCGATCAGCCGGAGCGCAGCGCGTCGCCGGGACTGATGCGCAGTGCGCGCCGTGCCGGGAGGTAGCTTGAAAGCGCGGCCACGGCGACAAACACAATCGCGCTTAGGGCGAAGGTGGTCGGATCGGTCGAGCTCGTGTCAAACAGCACTGTCGCCATCAGACGAGTGAGCGCGTAGGACACGGCAAGCCCGACGGCCATTCCGGCAACCGCAAGCCTGAGTCCGTTGCCCACGATGAGCCGAAGAATATCGACGTGCGAAGCGCCCAGCGCCATGCGGATGCCCAGTTCCTGCTTGCGCTGCGCGACGGAGTAGGAAATCAGGCCGTAAATGCCGACCAGGGTGAGGACAAGCGCCGTCGCCGAAAACACCCCGATCAGGAACATCATCGAGCGCGTTGGCGCACTGCCCGATTCCAGGCGCTCCTCCATGGTCTCTACATCGGTGACCGGCTGTCCCTTGTTTACGGCCGCGATTTCGGTGCGCAGAGCCGAAGCCAAGTCGCGCGGATCGCTCGCCGCACGCAGGCTCAAATAGAGGAGCGGAAAAGGAAATTGTGGCAAGGAAAAGAACGCCTCGGGCTCGGTCGGGCTGGCGAGGGTATCGTTCTTGACGTCGCCCAGCACCCCCACAACACGGAAGGGAGGCAGGTCCCCGATCCAAATGAGTTTGCCGCTGGGATCCTCCTGAGGCCAGAAGCGCCGCACGGCCGCTTCGTTGACCATCGCCACGGGAGCCGCACTCGCGTTATCGCCGTCTTCGAAGGACCGGCCCCGAACCAGCCGGACGCCGATGGCGCGCGGATAATCGGGGCTGATCGACTCGATCAATATGATGGGGCGCCTGCCCAGCTCGACATCCGGCTGGCCCTCGAAGCGGACCGGCGCGGAGTGCGTCGGAACAACGGGCAAGGCCGTCGATATGGCTACCGATTCGACCCCTGGAATCGCCTGCAAACGCCGAAGCGCTTGCTCGTAAAAGGCGATGCGTTCAGGCGCTCCGGGATAAGTCGTTGGCGCAAGAAATGTCTGCGCGGTCAACGTATGGCTCGCCCGAAACCCGGGGTTCACCTCTCTGAGCCGCACGAAGCTGCGGATCAAGAGCCCGGAGCCGATCAACAGAACCATGGAAAGGGCCACTTGTGCTGTGACCAGCACGCTGCGCGCGCGATTCCGCCGACGCCCGGCCGCCGAGCCTCGCCCCTCCTCCGCGAACGTCGTGGCCAGGTCGGGCCGCGAGAGCTCGATCGACGGCGCAAGTCCAAAGGCGATTCCGCTCAGTACGGAAAGCGCGAACGTGAAAGCCAGCACCCGGGAATCCATGGGTATGTCCGCCAATTGCGGGAGATTGGACTCGGTGAAGGCGCCCAGAAATCTCGTTCCCAAGTAGCCGAGCAAAACACCCAGGACGCCGCTCAGCAAACCCATCAGCACACTCTCGGTAAGCAGCTGCCCAACCAGGACCGAGCGCGGCGCTCCGAGCGCACTGCGCAGAGCAAATTCCTTTCTGCGCCCGAGCGCGCGGAATAGCAGAAGACTGGCCACGTTCGCGCAGGCAATCAGCAACAGGAATCCCACCGCCGCCGATAGAATCAGCAGAGTTGGACGCACATTGGCAACCAGGTTGGACTCGAGATCGCTTACCGTCATGAACACGTCGGAGGTCGAGTCGAAATTGCCCGGCTTGTCGCGCTTGTAGTGGTCGAAGATGACCTCGGTCTCAACGCGCGCCTCCTGCGGGGTCACCCCGGGACGGAGCCGCCCAAGGGTTTCGTAATACATTCCGCCCCGAACGACTCGTGCGGGCGTTGTGAGGCTGAGATTGATAAGACGCGTCATCCAAATTTCAGCTTGCCTTCCGAGCAACTGCACCCCAAATTTCCGGGGCAGAACGCCGATGACGGTGTAGTCCTCCGCATTGACCGCCAGGTGCTGGCCGACCGCATTCCGTGGATTGCCGAACAGCCGGCCGGCCAATTCGTACCCGACCAGCAGCACGGGCTGGCCGGCGGGCTGGTCCTCAGCGGGCGTGAAAGCCCGCCCGGCTAGAGGCGCGACGCCCAGCACCTGGAAGAAGTTTCCGCTCACGCGTTCAGCCTCGACCCGCTCGACGTCGCTCGGGCCGACCACATTCGCCGCATCGTACTGGTATGCTGCTACCCCGGAGAAAGAATGGTTGGTGTCGGCGAGAAGCGTGACGTAGGGGAGCGAAAGGCAACAGCTGCCGTCGCGCTTGGTGCTGATGCGCACCAGGTGGCCGGGGTCTTTGTAGGCGAGTGGGCGCAGCAATACGGAGCTCGCCACGCTGAAGATCGCCGTATTCGCGCCAATTCCCAGCGCCAGCGTGACGATGGCCAGGGCCGAAAATGCCGGCGTCTTGGCCAGCGTGCGCAGGCCATAACGCAAATCTCGCACTGCGGTCTCCATCGGAGGTCCCCTCTTGACCAAAAACCATCCTACCCCACGCCCGGCGGGGAGCTCCAATTTGTACCCGTCACGGATTCGACACCTTTAGTTCCTATAAATTGGCGCCACCCCTTGGCTCGACGGCAAAACGGACCTGAAAATGTTGACGCTCGTACCTGAGTGGACCGAGTACGAGCTCGTTGATAGCGGCTCGGGCAAAAAGCTCGAGCGTTTCGGCGAGTTTACGCTCGTGCGCCCTGAGCCTCAGGCCCAATGGCCCCCTAGGCTTCCGCCCGAGCGCTGGCGCGCAGCCGACGGCGAGTTCTCCCAATCAAACGGCTCTCGCCGCGCCTGGCAATTCCGCGAGCGGGTCCCCGAGCGTTGGATTGTGCATCGGAGAAATCTCGCCTTCTTGGTCGAGCCCGCGCCCTCCGGCCATGTGGGAATTTTTCCCGATCAGGCGTGCCATTGGGACACCATCGCGGAGTTGATCAAGCGGGCGGCCCGGCCGGCCAAGCTGCTTTGCCTGTTCGGTCACACGGGTTTGGCAACCCTGTCTGCGGCCGCTGCGGGCGCCGAGGTGACCCACGTCGACGCATCGCGCAAAGCGATCAGGTTGGCACGCCAGAACCAGGCGCTGTCAGCGCTCAGCGACTGCCCCATCCGATGGATTGTGGAAGACGCGCTCACGTTTGTAGGTCGAGAGGTGCGGCGCGGGAATCGATACGATGCCCTGCTTCTCGACCCGCCCAGGTTCGGCCGAGGTCCGCACGGCCAGATTTGGAAACTGGACGACTCGCTTTCCGAACTGCTCGGCGAATGCCGACGCCTGCTCAGCGCTTCTCCCCTGTTCGTTTTGCTCAATATGTATGCGACGACCCTGACCCGAGGGCACACGGAACGGGAAGCGGAAGGGCTGCGCGTTTCGCTCGAAAAGATGCTGACCAACCTGCGGGCCGCGATTGTCGCCGGAGAGTTGGCCATCGAGGATCCCACCCGGCGACGCATCTCCCGGGCGGTGTTCGCCCGCGCAGGGTTCACGCCTCGGAGCGAGGGCGTGCCGCGGTGAGCACGATCGCCACGAGAAGCATCAGAACCGGATCGATCGGCTGGCGATACCGCAAATAGGGTTCGGTCACGTAGTAGGTGAGCGGAAAGACGACCGGAAACACCGACAGAAGGAAGGCATAGCGCCTGTGCTTTCTCCACACCACGACCAATCCGACTGCCGTGCCCAGCGCGAGCAGAAAATTCGCGAGCAGCAGAGTTCGATCGCCAAGCGATTGAGCCTCGCGGAACCGCTCGAATGGCGAGTCGGTGCCGGCCCAAAAAGCCACAAAGCGCCGCCTGAAGAGATTCGCCTCAAGCGCGCGATGGGTTCGGATAAACTCGACCGCCTGGCGCCACCTCTCCTGCATGAAGGCCGTTTCGCCAAGCCGTTTGTAGTCCGCGTCCTGCTCGTAAGCGCTGATCCGAGTGTTCCACGGAGAGTGCGGGTCCCAAACCGGGTTATGGCCGAGCCATAGCGCGAAGGGGAAGGTCGAACGCAAAGGCACAAACCGGTGAAACGCACGGTAGTTGCGCACGGTCCATGGCGTGCAGCACAACGCCACCACGGAGAGTACGAGCCCGGCCAGGGCCAGCGCGCGACGCCTGCTGCGGCCCGGACGCCAGGCTGCCCATCCCAGAAGAAATGGCAGAAGCGGTGCGAGCGCCGGATTCGTCATCAAGGCAAGCCCCCACAAGAGGCCGTAGAGGCACCAGTCGCGCGCACGCTCCCGCTCGGCAACGCCGAGCGTCGATGAAAGGATGAGCGCCGCCAGCAGAGTCAAGAGGCACGTATCCCATATCCACTCGAAAGGAATCATGATCCCGTTGGGAAAGACAGCCCACAACCAGGCTGCTGTCGAGCCCACCCGAACGCCGCCGATCTTCCTGCCCGCCCGGAAAATCGGCACACATGTGGCCGTGGAGAAAAGGATGTTCAAGGCCACGGCCGCCGTAAACGACGCGGCAGTCGAGATTCCAAAAATGCGAAAGATGCCGGCCAGGATCAGCGGATACACCGGCGCAAGCCAAGCCGTCGGCCCGGTCCCTTGACGGAACAGATCGCTGAAGCCTTTGCCCAGCGCAAGAGATCGCGCGATGTTTCCCGTCTCCTGAAAAAAGGGGACGGTGGCCCGCGCTGCTTGGGACAGCTGCCGACCTTCGTGCCAAGCGAACCCTCCTCGTGCGACCAAGGCGACAATCACGACGAGCGGTAGAGAGATCAGCCATCTCTGCCAACGCGCGCGACACCTCGAAGTCAATTGCGTTCCCCCGCGCCTGGTTTGCGGTTTGAGCATGGGGTCTGAGTCTCTGCCGATTGCGTCCCTCGTCGATCCCGCGAATTACGGTTCGATGCTGGTAACGCGAAGGGCGCAAATCGGCTCCGCTCGCCGAAACCTCGACACCCCGCCCGCGCGAACAAGAAGGATTTCCACATTTTCAGGATTTCCACAATGAAAAATGTCGCAAGTGTGATTGACACCTTCTCGGTTCAGAGATACAACCGCGCTGTTCAAAGCACTTCCACTCCTCTGAGGCTTGGACGGCACGTGAAGCGAAAGCTTGACGAGCTATTCGGGAGATGACGGAGAGGAACGAACTTTGAAAAAGTTCCGAAGGATTCGGCATCGCGGCGAAGGCTCAGGGTATTCTTTCGTAGCCGGCTAGCGCTGCCCCGCCAGGCTAACGCTTGGTGAACGGCGTGACGCAAACGAGAGATTGACCCCGCAGTGCTTCTCGCGCCGAGCATCGCCCGCTAACGTGGGAGAGCGCCTCGGCAGCTGCTTCTGATTCGAGACTGAAGAGAAGGGGCGAGCAATCGCCCCTTTTCTTTTTCTGCCCGAGCTCACCCCGCAGGGCTCCTCGACAGGCGTTCGTATTCTTGAGCCGCTGGACCGGGGAGAAAAACCCACAGCGTGTAGATTCCGAGTGCGGTTCCAAACGGAAAACGCAGCAGCGCGACAATACCGACGATGAGGGCCAGCGTTCTGGCCCAAGGACGCCGCTCGACGAGGCCCCAAGCGGTCACAAGCTCAGCGACGGCAAAGGCACCCACCCAAAACCCGACCAACAGGAGTCCGCCGGAAATCAGCCGTCCAAGCTGAAGGCGGGGGAAGGGGCTGACACCGATCACGATGTTCTGAACCACCGACGGCAAAAATGTGCGTCCGACCAGGAGAATCCAGCCCATTTCCAGCAGACGAAGGAGGGCATAGACAAGCCAAAGCGCAGCGACCACTTTAATGTGGCGTTCGACGCGGCCGTCCGCTGGCCTCCCCCGAACCACCCGAGCCGGGGGCGGGCCGAGGGCCTTGCCACAAGCGGTGCAGAACTCCGCATCGTCTCTCAACTGTTGCCCGCAACGATCGCAAAACATTTTCGTCTTCCCTCTACTCAATCATACGACTGGAGGGCCATCGAAAGTTCCGCTGCGCAAAGATTCGGGCTGCCTTCTGACCGCGGTCCCTCGATCCCGAGCCACACGCCATTCTCTCCGGCCGCCCGAAGCAACTCAACCAAACTCTACCGGAGGCCGTTCCTGCCGACCACCTCAAAACAGCTGCAAGGTCCACAAATCGTGAATGTGCACGACTCCTTCGAGCATGCCAGCGCGGTCCACGACGAGCACGGAGGTGATTTTCTTCTCCTCCATGAGCCGCAATGCGCTGGCCGCCAGCTCGGTGCCGGGCAGCGTGACGGGATTCCGCGTCATGCAATCGTTCGCGCACAGATCGAGAATATTTTCGCGCCGCGACTGCATGATGCGTCGAAGGTCGCCGTCGGTGATGATCCCGAGCAGCCGCCCATTGGCCTCGGCCACCGCGGCCATGCCCAATCCCTTGCGGCTCATCTCGTAGATTACGTCCGGCATCTTCGTTGACGGCAGCACACGCGGGACGTCCTCGCCCGCATGCATCAGGGCTTCGATGCGGCGTAGCTTTTTGCCCAGACGCCCGCCCGGATGCAGCGCCGCAAAATCCTCCGCCTGGAATCCACGACGGTCGAGCAGGGCGATGGCCAGCGCGTCGCCCATGCCCAGGGCTGCCGCGGTCGACGCCGTTGGTGCAAGATTCAGCGAGCACGCCTCTTCCTTGACCGCAATATCCAGGACCACGTCGCTCGCCGCTGCCAGGGTCGAGCGAGGCTCGGCCGTGAGCGTAATCAGAGGAATGCCCAGCCGCTTTACCGACTCGAGCAGGGCGACCAATTCCTCCGTCTCGCCGCTCTGTGAAATCGAGAGCAGAACGTCATCCGAGGTCAACACGCCAAGGTCGCCGTGCAGCGCTTCGGCGGCATGCAGAAACAGCGACGGCGTGCCTGTGCTCGCCAGGGTCGCCGAAATCTTCCGCCCGATGAGTCCTGACTTGCCGAGCCCGGTGACCACGACCCGCCCCGTGCAGGAAAACAGGATTTCGACGGCGCGTTCGAAATTCTGATCGAGCCGCTCGATCAAGCCTGCGATGGCATCCGCTTCGATCTGCAGCACGCGCTTTGCCGTGCCGAGGGCCGAATTGATCTTCCCGCTCGAATCGCTCATCTCGCGTCTCAGGCCGCTCACAACATCGCCCATTCGCGCGCCAGCGCCGATAGCTCGAGCACCTTGCGCATGAGCGGCCGAAAATCACTGAGCGGCAGCGCGTTGGTGGCATCGGAAAGAGCCTCGGCGGGATTGTCGTGCACCTCAAGAAAAATCCCGTCGATGCCGACCGCCGCGCCCGCCCGCGCCAGCGGCTCGATGAACTCCGGCTGACCGCCGCTCGAGCTCCCTTCCCCGCCCGGCAGCTGCACCGAATGCGTCACGTCGAACACGATCGGGTAGCCGAACCTGCGCATGATCGGGAACGAGCGCATATCTACGACCAGATTCTGATAGCCGAACGAGGTTCCTCGCTCGGTCAACAGAATTTTTTCGTTGCCCGTGCCGGCTACCTTCCCCGCGGCGTTGCCGATTTCGCGCGGCGACAGAAATTGACCCTTTTTTATATTCACGGCGCGGCCTGACCGTCCCGCGGCCACCAGCAAATCCGTCTGCCGCGAGAGAAACGCCGGAATCTGCAGCACATCGACGACCTCCGCGGCGGGCGCGACGTGGGCGACCTCGTGCACGTCGGTCAGAATGGGCAATCCCGTGCCCCTCTTGATGTTCGCCAGAATACGCAGCCCTTCGGTCAATCCCGGCCCGCGATAGGAGGATAGGGACGAGCGATTGGCCTTGTCGTAGGAAGCCTTAAAAACCAGCCCGACACCGAGCTCTTCAGCCGCCGCACCCAGCTTTTCGGCCATGCCCATGGCGTGCGCTTCACTCTCGATCACGCAGGGACCAGCGATCACAAACAGCGCCGCCTCCCCGCCCACCCGGGTTTTGCCAATCGTGAAGCTCCGTCCCATCATCGTGTCGATCCTACTCGCGCGCGTTGCTTGAGGCGACAAGCCTATGCACCTTCCCATCTATTTGCAATGGCAACGACATGCGAGGCCGCCGGGGCGGCAGACTGGCCGAATCCCCGATCGTCCTAGATGCCGGAATCTCAGTGGTCGGCGCCCTGTGCAAGCCAGGCCGGAGAGTGCTATTGATTAGCAATCGGGCGGGGGCAGCGTCTTCGGCTATTGAAAACAAGCCGCTTACCTTAATAGTCCGCAGCTGCAATCGCGCAAACCTTTCTTTCCCTCGCGCATCTAAGCGGATATGGCTAGAGAAAACAGAAACAAGCGACAAGGGGCCGGACGCTTAGTACCCACTCGTCCGACCGGTGTCGAGTACCGCGTTCAGTACGGGATGCAGACCGTCCCAGAGCCCAAGCAGCACGGCCGCGGAGCGCCCCCCCTTCAGTGGACCAAGTGCTCGGTAAAGTCGATGCATGCCCACCGAATTCCGCAAGGTCATTATTTTCTTCACGCGGATGAGGGTGGAGTGTATCAGGTGAAGTTTACCGGCGACAGCTGGGAATACCTCGCCGCTGCCTAAGCAGCACGCCTCCAGCCAGCGGATTAGCAGCGCAACAGGGGTGCGGGCGTACGCGTAGCGCGTTTTGCCGCCGCGATGTCGCATCAGACGGCGTCACTTTGGGGTGCCTGGCGCAAGCGCTGGTTCACCCGACTTTGCGGCGGGACTTCTTGGGGGTCTGCTCCTCGACAGGGGTCTGCGTTGCTTTCGGCACGACGCGCAGGAGATTTTTTCTTTCGACCGGTTGCTGCTTCTGCAGCAAGCTCTGTTTGAGCGCCGCCATCAAATCGACCGGCGCCGGCTGTGCGGCGGGCGCGACGGCGATGACATCCTGTCCCTTGGCCTTCGCTTCAATCAGCGTGCGCAGCGCTTCCTGATAGGTATCGTGATACTTGTCCGGCTGGAACGGTGCGGCCAGACTCTCGATGAGCTGCATGGCCAGCGCGCGCTCCTGGTCTCTGATTTCAAACTTCTCTGTTCCGGTTTCCGCGGCGGCACGAATCTCATTCGAGTAAAACATGGTGTGCAGGGTCAGCCCCTTGTTGTGCGGCCGGACGATCACGATGTACTCGCGATTGTGCATGGTGACTTTGGCAATGCCGGCATATCCGGTCTTCTGCATGGTCTCGCAAAGCAGCCGATAGGCCTTCGCGCCAGCCGGTTCTGGGCTCGCGTAAAAGGATGCGTCGTAATAGAGCGGATCGATTTCCTCGAGCTTGCAGAACTCGAGAATCTCCATCATGCGCGCGGATTCCGGCTCGATTTTTTCCAGCTCTTCCTCGGTGAAGAGCAGGTATTGGTCCTTCTCGTATTCGTAGCCCTTTTCCACCTCGTTGCGTTCGACCGTGCGATTGCACGTCGGGCAAAACAGCGGCTGACGCAGACGTGTGTGGCAGACCTTATGAAGCTGATTGAAGCTGATGCGTTCGGTGCGCGCCGCCGGAGAAAGCTGGATCGGAATCGAGACCAAGCCAAACGAAAGTGAGCCCTTCCAAGTCGCGGGCATTCCTCCCCCTTTTTCCCTTCTGATCCGAAAAATCACCCGGGCGCTGGCCCGGGGAGCGAATCCTACGGGTTTCGCCTAAGCTTCGCAACGGGTGTCCTCGGCAGATGTTCCATCCCTCATAGGCGAATATCAGGCGAAAGGTCGCCCGGGCCGAGCAAACCCGCACGAGGAGCAGTGTAACGCCTCACGCAGATCGCGAATCGAATTAAATGTACCTGCGGGCTCGCGAAAAAAGCGAGAGCCCCGGGGCGGCGGGGGTCTGTAGGTGCAGAATAGGGCAAGATAGGCGCACCTCAGCCCCCGACTCCCCGGACGGGCCAATATACTGTAGGAGTGGAGGGACGGCGAGCGGCGAACGCTCGGATCGGCCATGACTCTATTCCTTGGGGAGGACAATGTCGCGTGCCGCGTGCGGCGGAATTGGCCGGCGGCGTGTGCTTCGGGGTTCGCCTTTCTCGCCCTGTGCCTCCTCTGT
>Ga0187783_10000224_pt1 | contig 43384 bp, 35 predicted proteins | sample 1015_SJ02_MP02_2_FD_132471 | JGI IMG/M metagenome (GOLD analysis project Ga0187783, IMG submission 132471) | Tropical peat soil microbial communities from peatlands in Department of Meta, Colombia - 1015_SJ02_MP02_20_MG | ecosystem: Environmental > Terrestrial > Soil > Wetlands > Peat | place... | reverse complement strand
GTTCCGCGAGGATCTTTATTACCGCCTCAGCGTTTTCACGATCAAAGTTCCACCTCTTCGCGAGCGGCGTGAAGAGATTCCCTTTCTGATCGAGCAGATTATCCGGCGCGCTCCGGCGGAGATGAAGAGTGGCTTTGCTGCCAGGCTGCCAGCCCGCCTGATTGACGTGGTGCTTTCATACGACTGGCGCGGCAACGTAAGAGAACTTCGCAACTTTATCACTCGCACCATTGTCATGCGCGATGTGGACGCCGCTACTCGAGAGCTCGAGGAAAAAGTTGCGGCGTCTGCTGCTGCAAAGCCGCAAGGCCAATCCATGGATTTTCCTCTACCCTGCGCCGGAATCCGTTCGGTCGTTCGCGAAGCAAAAGACCGGACCGAAGTGGAAATGATTCAGAATGCCCTCGATGCTTTCGGCTGGAATCGTCGTCGGGCTGCGCAATATCTCAACATCAGTTATCGCGCCCTCCTTTACAAGATCCAGCAGCATCGTCTGCGGCCGGCGCCTTCACTAGATCCCAGGCAACTGTTCCAAACCTCGCGGCTCGCCCGCCAAACAGCCGTACGACGAAGCGGCGCTGATGCGTCGCGGAGCTGAGACGGATCCGGGGTCGCCGTCTCTTGAAATCGAATCGCATAACCGACGATAAGAAACTCTGCGGTAGACGATCGCCAGCTGTGTCGGCTTGGCCTGGGGGAAAAATGCACGCGGCATCGAGGCCATCTCACTGGTGTCAATCGCCGTGGTTTCGGGATTCTCCAATCACTCCATAGCGGCGAGTGTGCAAGAAAATGGCAATAAGTATGCAAAACTCTGCACATACGATAGAGAGGTCGCGAGCGGACTGCGCCATTCCAAAGCTAAGCTTAAGTAAATAAATTAGTTAAATACCAACTCGTCTTTCCTCGTCTGCCGAATTTTGGCTGCTGACGTGCACTGAGTACGGCATATTGTTGGCTCGACTCGATGACTGCAGAATTGAATCAAAGTTTTCGCATTGACCCCGCGGATCTGCCAGATGAATCGGTCATTTTTGGCCAGACCCTAGCCATGTGCGAAATTCGAAAACGCATCGATCGCGTTCTGTCCTCGGATCTTCCGGTCCTCATTCAGGGTGAAAGCGGTACCGGGAAGGAGCTGATCGCCCGATTTCTGCATTTTCGGTCGAACCGGCGCCAAGCACCATTTGTGAAGTTGAACTGCGCCGCGGTTCCGGCCAGCCTGCTCGAAAGCGAGCTGTTCGGTTACCAAAAAGGTTCGTTCACGGGAGCAAAGGAGGATCGGCCTGGGCTGATCGAAATCGCCGAAGGAGGAACTCTCTTCTTGGACGAGATCGATGAGTTGCACAGAGATCTTCAGGCGAAATTACTCAGTTTGTTGCAAGATGGGTCATTTACGCGGATTGGAGGCAAGGAAGAGCAGGTAGCGCACATCAGATTGATCTGCGCTACGAGCACTGACCTCCTGAAAGCAGTCGGTTCGGGCACATTTCGCGAGGACCTGTTTTATCGTATCGACGTTGTATCGTTGCGCCTTCCGCCTCTGCGCGACCGCAAAGATGACATCCCAAGGCTTTGTGACCACCTGCTCCAAAAACTATCCCGCCAGTTCGAGCGAAATGCTCCGCGATTGGATGACGAGACGCTCAGGCTGCTGATGGAGTGGCGTTGGCCAGGAAATATGCGCGAATTGGAGAATTGGATCGCTCGCGCCATCATCCTGGGAGATGCCGAAGCCTTGAGGATGGAGCTCAGGCACAGGCTGGGGACTGTCAACTCCCGGAATGTTGGGGAGTTTCGGACCAGCGATCTTAAGGAAGCGTCGCGCCAGGCAACGTCGGTGGCAAGCGGCGCCGTCATCCTCAAAGTCCTCCAGGCGAACCGCTGGAATCGGCGAAAAACGGCAGAGGACCTCAATATGAGCTATCGATCGTTGCTCTATAAGTTGCGCGAGGCAGGTATTCCGCAGCGGCGCCGGAGCCACAGAAGATTTCCTTCTCCGGAAGGGTGATTTTCGACCTGGTTCGCGGCTGGAAAACGGGCTGTCGAATCGAGAATGAATTGGGAGTTACTTGCAATCTTTTGAAGCGGTTACCGGGGTTGACTGCCTAGCACGATTGGGGCATTGTACCTGCTTCTTTGATTCACGATGATGGGGGCAGCACCTTGAAGCCCTCGTTTTTGGGTGTTTGGCTTCCTCCTCACGCGATCAGGTGTTTTCAGTGAGTGGGAAATCTGGTTCATTGAGGCGTGATTCCATCCACAGGATGTGACTCACAGGGCGAAGCTTTGTCATAATTCACATGAACCTTGACCGGCGGACCTCTGAAAGGGAGAAACCAGTTTTGGCCTCTCACAGCAACAACGTATTTCAGGCCGATGCTTCTTCGTGGTGGGCGCTTTATACGCGCCATCAGCACGAGAAAACCGTTGCGGAGATCCTCATGGTCAAGGGTTTTGAGGTGTTTCTTCCGCTCTACGAGTCGACCCGCAGGTGGAAAGACCGGACGAAGGTTCTTTCCCTTCCACTCTTTCCCTGCTACGTTTTTGTGCGCGGCGGCCTGGATCGGAAACTGCAGGTCTTGACGACACCTGGAATCCACACGATCATTCATCGCGGCGACCGCGTCGCAACCATTCCCGATCCTGAGATTGAGGCTCTTCAGAAAGCAGTCGACGGTTCCTATCGCATTGAACCTCATCCTTTTCTAAAATGTGGCATGCGGGTCAGGGTAGTGCGCGGAGCGCTTGAAGGTGTCGAGGGAATCCTCATTCGGAAGAAGAATCTTTGCCGGCTGATTCTTTCTGTAGAAATGCTTGCCCAGTCAGTGTCAGTCGAAGTTCACGCGGCTGATGTTGAGCCATGTTTCATTCCGAGCGCTCGGAATCAGATGGTTCCGCACCAGATTGACAAGATGAGCGTGGCATTCTAGGCACGTTTTCGATGTGGGAACAAGAATTGAACCTTGAGGCTGTTTCCAGGGCGCTCGTTTGGGTTGTATTGATGCAGAGTGAAGGCAATCGAGCGAGAAAGTTCCAGCTCATTCAGACCAGCCGGCGGCGCCAATTCAAGGCGCGCCCCAATCTGCGATCCTTCGCGAGAGTGTGATGAAAAGCTCGATTCAACGTACCTTCAAAAAAAGCCTGGCGATTGGCACGATCATTCTCGCCGCCGTTGCTGTCTTTGGACAGGCACCCGCGGATCAGTCTGCCGGGAGTGATTCTTCGAATGCCCCGGCTGCGTCGCCGGCCACACCAAGCGAACGGAGTATTCGTGCCGACGATCCCTTCGTGATCGGCAACGACGACATTCTCGCCATCAGCGTTTGGAATGAAACCCAGCTTTCCAAGCAGGTCACGGTGAGGTCCGACGGAAAAATCTCCCTTCCTCTGATTGGCGATATCCAGGCGGCAGGCCGGACACCTTCTTTGCTCGAGATGGAAATTAGCGACCGGCTCAAGAACTTCATCACCAACCCACAGGTCGCGGTGATCGTCCAGGAGATCCATAGCCTGAAATTCAACGTCCTCGGCGAGGTAACCAAGCCGGGAACTTACCCGCTGACGACTGGAACGACGGTTGTTGATGCCATCGCAGCCGCAGGCGGATTGAAGGACTTTGCAAAGAAAAAAGGGATCTACGTCCTCCGTCAAAACCCCTCTGGCGGAGAATACAGGTTTACCTTCAATTACGAAGAATTTGTCAAAGGGAAGAATACGAAACAAAACATCGTGCTCAAGTCTCACGATACGGTTGTCGTACCCTGAGGTCGGCTTTGTTATCCAAGGTTTCATTCATTCTGGTCTGCCTGACGGCCGCGATTCCAGCCGTTCTCGGCGTCCCCGCCCGAGCTCAGGTAGAGGCGCCTGCGTCGGGAGGGCCGGCTGCGGAAGATGACGCGCGCATGCTGACGCCATCGCTGCTCAGCGGATCGCCATACTCCGCGATAGCACGCGCGAATGTCCGCCAGAATGTTTTCACCTCGGGCGTGACCGTCACCGGAGGCTGGGTCGATAACGTCTACGCCGACAGTCCAACGGGGCCAGTTGCCGACGAAACCGTTTCGATATTTCCCAATTTTTCCTACCTGCGCGCTACCCCGCGCGAAGAGGGAACCTTCAACTACAGCCCTGGCTTTACCTATTACGTCCCCACCAGCGGCCTCAACTCTGTTGTCAGCGGGCTCAACTCATTCAATCAGAGCGCAGCCGGGTCCTTCGACGGCCGCCTGACGCAACATGTTTCGCTTGATATGCAGGATGATTTCATCCGAACTTCCAATATCTTCGACAGTTCGTACCCATTTTCGACGGGAAGTATTACAGGTTCCACCCAGACGCCCACGCCGGCCGCGATTGTCCCTTTTGCCGAGCAGACGAGAAACTTCTCCAATGGCGTCGTGTCTTATCAGTTTGCGCGCAATGCGATGGTCGGAGGCGGAGCGACAGTGTCCGAATCCAGGTTTCCCAATCCATCTCAGGTGGCCGGCCTTTATAACTCCACCGCAGAAGGAGGTTCTGCATTCTACAGTCGACGCTTCTCACGCCGGCAATATCTGGGAGTGCGGTACGAATACGATCGGATTGTAGGCGGTAATACGACCACCCAGGTGGAGAGCCAGACACAAATCGTTCTGCCGTTTTATTCGGTCTTCTTCGGCCGGTCATTCTCCATGTCAGCTGCTGGTGGAGCAACTCACACGACAGTCTCGCAATCGCAGCAACCAACCAACGCAGCCTGGACCGGTTCAACGGTACTCAGCTTTGCGTGGCAAGGCGAGAAGGGCAGCGTATCTTCGAGCTTTCTGCGCACGGTAAATTCGGGCCCGGGCTTAATCGGCGCCTTCAATTCCGTCAGCGCCAATCTCAATGGCGGCTGGAAACTCACCCGCACCTGGAATGCGGCCTTGTCGTTCACGTATCAGAACATAGAACCTGCCGTCCCTCTGATCGCCGTCGTGTATCAGGGCGGAAACTCGCTGATGGCGCAGGCTGTGATAGGACATAACTGGGGAGAGCATTTTTCAGCGCAGGCAGGATATCAACGCCTTCATCAGCAGTTCATCGGAATTACGTCGATCAATACCAATCCGGACGCTGACCGCGTGTTCGTAAGCCTGACCTACAATTACCAGAAACCTTTGGGCAAATAGGCATGCCAGACACCATCGAAGAGCAAGAGTCAGAGCAACTCGATCTCCATCGCATCGCAGGCATTGTTCGCCGCCGGCACATGCAATTCCTGGTCCCCGTGTTTCTTGCCTGGGCGTTGATTTGGGGCTCCAGCTGGGTGTTGCCGCCGCGCTACAAATCGGTGACGACGATCCTGGTGGAGCAGCCCACCATGCCCCAGAACTATGTGGTGCCCAATGTCAACGACGACCTGCAATCGAGGCTGCAGAGCATTACTACGCAGGTCAAGAGCGAAACTCGCCTTCTCATGATCATTAACCGGCTTCACCTGTTCAACGGCGCACAGTCAGGGCCGGCAGTTGAAGAAAAGATCAACAAGATGCGCAACGCGATCGACGTTGAGCTGGTTCGCGATCCTACGCATCAAGATGTCGCGGCGTTTCGTATATCCTACTCCGCCTCCAATCCCCGAGTGGCGCAAACCGTCACCGGCGAACTGACCGATCTCTTTATCAACGAGAACAACAAAGTGCGCCAGGAAGAGTCGCAGGGAACCACGAACTTCATTCAAGAGCAGTTGGAAACTGCTCGCTCGAGCCTCACGCAGCAGGAGGCGAAGGTACAACAGTTCGAAGCGCATCATGAAGGCGCACTGCCGACACAACAGGCCAGCAACCTGCAGATTCTTGCAGGCTTACAATCGCAGCTGCAAAACGAGCAGGATTCGCTCAGCACGGCGAGGCAGCAGAGAGTTTATCTTCAGACGCTCTTGCAGCAGCAGGAGGCTGTTTTGAGCAGAGCTCGGCCGGTTGGAACGGATAAGGCGGCAGCGACCCCGAGCGATTTAGCGGCCGTCAACGAGCAGTTGGACAAATTGCGGAGCCAGCTCGCCGATCTCAATTCGCGCTACACTGACCAGTATCCCGACGTCCAATCGACAAAGCAGGAAATCTCCAGGCTTGAAACCGCCCGCGCCAATATCGTGGCCGCGGAAAAAGCGAGAAGCAAGGAAACCAAACCAAGCGATCTTGCCTTGGCCAGCGAGGTTGACCCGGCGCTGAGTGGACCGGTTCAACAGACGCAGAGCCAGTTGCAGGCGAACCAACTGGAGATTCAAAATCGCGAGAATGCGATCAGCGAACTTAAGGGGAGAATCAACGATTATCAGGGCCGGCTGAATGCCGAGCCGTCGACAGAGCAACAGCTGGCAGATTTAAATCGCGGTTACGAACAATCCAAGGCCAATTACGACGATCTGCTTAAGAAAAGGGACGAATCGGAGATGGCGACGAGCATGGAACAGATGCAGCAAGGGGAGCGATTTACCGTGCTCGATCCTCCAAGCCTGCCAGTCAAGCCCGATTTTCCCGATCGGCTCAAATTTTGCGGCGCCGGATTGGCTGTCGGCCTGGCCCTGGGTCTTCTCATCGCAGGGGGTTTCGAGTTTCTTGACGACCGCATGCATAGCGAGAAAGAAATCAAGGAGTTGTTGTTCATGCCCGTGATTTCTGAGGTTCCAGAAGTCTCGGACCGTTACGATGAGCGCAAGAGAAAACGGCGAATGTTGCTCGGATGGGCAGCCTCCGCATTCGTGTTCAGCACAATCCTGGCTGGATCTGTTTTCAGCTTTCTCCGCAGATAGGCCCGCTCATCAATGTACAAAGGCTATTTTCACCTTGCCCGCAACCCGTTCGATCTTACCCCGGATCCGAATTGCTTTGTGCCCACGCCAAAACACAACGAAGCGCTGGCAGCGCTTTACTATGGCGTACGCCGTCATAAAGGGATCGTCGTTGTCACGGGAGAAGTGGGTACCGGAAAGACTCTGTTGCTTCGGTGTTTATTGAGGCTCCTGGAGAACAGTAAGGATATTGAATACGCGTACGTGTTCAACAGCAGGCTTTCGCCGGCGGAGTTCTTGCAATACGTTCTTTCTGACTTCGGGCTGCCGGCTTCGGGAAGGAACAAATGCGATATCCTGCTCGACTTGAGCAAGTTTCTGGTCGGGCGTGGTTCAAAGCAAATGACGACAGTGCTGATTGTCGACGAGGCGCACGACTTACCTGCGGACACGCTCGAGGAGCTCCGCCTTCTTTCCAATTTAGAGACAACCGAGGACAAGCTGCTGCAGATCGTGTTGGTGGGTCAACCTGAACTCGACAAGAAGCTCGACTCAAAGGAACTTCGTCAACTCAAACAGCGCATCGCGCTTCGCGCACAACTCGCCGCACTTACAGATCAACAGACGAAAGACTATATTGAGCAGCGCCTTCGGATCGCGGGCGCGGACCCGGCTGCGCAACCTTTGTTCACGACCGAGGCCATCGCCGCCGTGTACGCCTATTCACGAGGGTTCCCGCGCCTCATCAACACAATTTGCGAAAATGCATTGATCGGCGCCTATGCAAGACAACTAAAAGCCGTAACTCGAGGCATTATTGAGGATGTCGCAAGCGAGTTCAGGCTAGAGCCTGCACTTTCGCCCCAGGAACAAATCTAGTTGGCCGTTTTCTGGCTTCTACGCCTTGGGAATCACTTTCCGACTACTGTTTCAAAACGCGCGGTAAAGCTGACGCTTTGCTCGCTGCCTGTTACGAACTAACTTCCAAGTGTTGACTGACTTCAGGGTGAGATTCTATGAGCCGGATATTTGATGCTTTGCAGAGGTCGGAGAAGGAACAACCTGACGCCGATTCTTCGCCTCTGCTCGAGGGTGCCGAGTTCGCGAAGCACGCCGAACGCCTTACGGCAGCAAAGTTAGCCGAAGCCGCCATCGAACGGGGTTCACCTCCCAAGGCAACATCGGACCGCAAATCCCCGCATGACGCCGATCGTGCGACCGGCAATGCGCTTTCAACTCCGGATTCCCCCTCATTGGCAGCTCTTTCTGCCGAAGAGAGGCGAGCATTTTTCAGCCGGCTGAAATCTCTGCCGATTTCCCTTCCGCCGCAGAGCCGGCTCGTCTGCCTCACTGATCGGGAAAGTCCGACTGCCGAAGCGCTTCGTCTGCTGGCGGTGAGGCTAAGAGACTACCGCAGGATCAAGCCCATGAAAAAAGTGCTGATTACAAGCACCATTCCCCAAGAGGGCAAAAGCACGATGGCCGGCAATCTGGCTTGCGCTCTTGCCCTGGCGACAAATGAAAAGGCACTGCTGGTGGAAGGTGATTTGCGGCGCCCCTCTTTGTCGCGCATGTTCGGAATCCGTTCGACGACCGGCATTTGTGAATGCTTGCAAGATGAAACCGCCATCCTGCGAAGTATCTACCATCTTGAAGAAGCAGACCTTTGGATCCTCCCTGCGGGCCGCGCTCCGGGCAACCCCCTCGAACCGCTTCAATCATCTGCTCTGCCCGCGCTTTTGGATAAGTTGGCAATTTACTTTGACTGGATCGTTATTGATACGCCTCCGGTTCTGCCTCTGGCTGACACCAGCATCTGGATGCGCCTCGCAGACGGAATTCTTCTCGTTACTCGCCAGGGAACGACAGAAAAAAAGCAACTGAGAAAAGGGCTGGAAGCGCTGGATGGTGAAAAGGTTCTTGGAGCGATCATCAACGGCGCGATCCCGTCTGCATACAGCGGGTACTATTACCGTACTTCGAATCAATCTGAATAAATCCGCAGCGCCTTTCAAGTGATGCGGCGCCTGCATCGGCGCCGAATCGAGACAGCATCTGCGATTGCACGCTGATTATGGGTGGTCGAGTGAGGGCAGATCCAGGGCCCTTCAAGTTCGTAAAGAGGATGAAGATTCAAATAAATCTTAATCGGTCTTTCACCGGCAACGCCGAGAATCATGAATCAAGAGCTGTTGCCCGGGGGAGGAGTATCTCGTGACTGAATCACGGCAAAACGGGAATTCAGATTATCCTGACCCTTTGGTCGAAGGCTTATCCGCCGCAGAGCACATGCCGCTCCATGAAGCAATCTTTCGGCGAATGATTGCTATTGAACGCAAGCGAACCGAGCGCTCGAAGTCTCCATTCCTGCTGATGTTGCTTGAAGTAGTGAGCAATGCGGATTCGAAACGCGATCGCGATACGCTCGATCGAATCGCACATGCCCTTATCGCTTCCAGCAGAGACACCGATCTTGTCGGCTGGTACAAGGACCGAGCCATCGTCGGGGCCATGTTTACAGGGCTTGTTGTCCTAGAGAAGCGCGCTGTCCTCGATACATTTGTGACCAGGGTGACGAATTCGCTGCGCGAGGAGTTGACTCCCGAGCAATTTGATCAAGTCAGGATTTCGTTTCACTTGTTCCCCGATGACTGGGACCACGACAAACCAGGCAGGCCAAGCAATGAGGCTCTTTATCCCGACCTTGCCAGTCATGACAAAGGTCGGCGTTCGTTGCTGGTGACTAAGCGGGTGATCGACGTTCTCGGAAGCACGACGCTGCTGATCTTGTTTGCGCCGCTGTTTCTGGTCATCGCCATTGCCGTGAAATTGACCTCGAAGGGCCCGGTCTTTTTCCGCCAACAGCGCGTCGGGCGGTACGGAAGAACCTTCACATTTCTAAAATTCCGGTCCATGTATGTGGATAATGATGCCAACGTCCACAGAGAATTCGTGACGCGGCTTATCGCCAGCGGCGCACGTCAGGCGTCTGACAGCGTGGCGAAAAGCGTGTATAAACTCACTGACGACAGGCGAGTGACGCGTGTCGGAAAGCTGTTGCGCCGAACGAGCCTCGATGAGCTCCCGCAATTCCTCAACGTATTGTTGGGGGACATGTCCCTCGTTGGCCCGCGTCCACCGATTCCGTATGAGCTGGCCGCATATCAAACCTGGCACCGGCGCAGGCTGCTCGGCGTGAAACCCGGAATTACCGGCCTGTGGCAGGTGCTGGGCCGAAGCCAGGTTCAATTTGATGAGATGGTGCGGCTCGATCTGCGCTACGCCTCTACCTGGACGCCCTGGCTCGACATCAAGATTCTCATTCGCACGCCTCTCGCCGTGATTCGAGGGTCTGGCGCGTACTAGCTCCACGAGAAGAATCCACTTGACCAACCTCGCATTCATGGGATGCGGCAACGACTTCCTGCCGTCTTACCGCGAAAGACACGACTGCATCCGGCTCTGACACACACAATTCTTTATGGCGCAAGTCCCCTGCCTGAATGCCCATATTGTCCTGATTGAACTGGGCCTTCGAGAGCGCGAGTAGACATAAGTATTCAAGGAGAAACTAAATTATGAATTTCGGTGTCATTGGATACGGATATTGGGGCCCGAACATCGTTCGGAACCTTATGGCCCTGGATGGCTCAGAGGTGCGCGCCATCGCAGAAATCAATCCCGCCGCACAAGCTCGGGCGCGCAAGAACTATCCCGGGGTGACCGTGACGTCGAGTGCGATGGAAGTCATTTCTTCGCCCCAAATCGATGCAGTCGCCATTGTCTCCCCTGTATGGACGCACTACGAGCTGACCAAGGCTGCGCTCGAAAATGGCAAGCACGTTTTCGTGGAAAAACCGTTCACCAGCACCAGCGCGCAAGGCGAAGAGTTAATCAATCTGGCACAGCAAAAAAATCGCAAAATCATGGTCGACCACACCTTCCTTTTTACCGGAGCGGTGAAGAGAATCGGCCAGCTGATTGATGAAGGTGCGCTTGGCAAGCTTTATTATTACGACTCCACGCGCGTCAACCTGGGCTTGTTCCAGCACGATATCAACGTGCTCTGGGATCTCGCGCCGCACGATCTTTCCATCATGGATCATCTCATCAAGACCACTCCCGAAGCAGTTGTGGCCACCGGGCAAGGCCATCTCAACGGCCATGAGGACGTGGCATTCATGACGCTTTATTTTCCCGAGAAAGTCATTGCCCATATCAATGTCAATTGGCTGTCTCCTGTGAAAGTCAGGACCACGCTCATCGGCGGCGAAAAACGAATGATCGTCTGGAATGACCTTGAAGCCGACGAAAAGCTCAAGGTATACGACAAAGGGGTAAAAATTACCAGCCGCGAAGGTGTCTATGAACTGCTTGTGAGTTACCGCTCCGGCGATATGTGGTCGCCTCAGCTCGAACAAGTTGAGGCGTTGCGCCAGGAGCTCGCCTATTTTGTCGATTGCGTTACCACTGGGCAGGAGCCCTTCAACAACGGCTGCGCGGGTCTGAGAGTTGTTCGCATGCTCGAAGCCGCCAGCGAATCTCTGTCAAGAAAAGGAGCCTTTGTTCGCCTATGAATCCGTGGAACTCAATCTCGGAAGACGTAAAACTTGGCGAAAATGTGCGGTTGTCGAGGTTCATTAATCTCTACGGGTGTGAGATTGGAGATGAATCCAAGATTGGCGCGTTTGTCGAAATTCAGAAGAATGCAGTGATCGGCAAGCGTTGCAAGATCTCCAGCCACACCTTCATTTGCGAAGGGGTCGTCATCGAAGACAATGCCTTTGTGGGGCATGGCGTCATGTTCATCAATGACGCGTATCCCCGTGCCACCAATCCCGCCGGAGAACTGAAGACCGAGGCCGACTGGAAGGTTGAACCGACTGTCGTTGGAAAGGGCGCGTCGATCGGCTCCAACGCCACGATTCTCTCTAACGTCAGAATCGGCGAGCAGGCGATCGTTGGCGCGGGCAGCGTCGTCACGAAAGATGTTCCACCGTGCGCCGTGGTTGCCGGCAATCCGGCCAGAGTTCTTCGATATATCGAGCCCCCGCACGCAAATAACGCCACCAACCAGATTCCGTTTCTCGATTTAGTTTCGCCGCACATCGAGCTTGAAAATGAATTGATTGGAGCCTTTCGCCAGGGACTTCGTACGGCTGCTTTTGTCGGTGGGCCCGTAGTCGAAAGGTTCGAGGAAGACTTTGCGAAATTCTGCGGCACGCGTCGCGCAATCGCAGTCAACAGCGGCACAGACGCCCTGCGTTTCGCCATCATGGCCTCGGGCGTTGAAGCCGGCGACGTCGTAATCACAGTGCCAAACACTTTCATCGCTACAACCGAAGCTATCTCCCAAGCCCGGGCCATCCCCGAATTTGTCGATGTGGATGAGCGCACTTACAACATGTCCGTTCAGATGCTCGAACGGTATCTCGAAAAGCAGTGTGTGCGCAATCAAGCGGGAAAACTCATCAGTCTGCGCAGCGGCAGGCCCGTCACGGCAGTCATTCCTGTCCATCTTTATGGTCAGATGGCGGACATGGACGCCATCTTGAGCCTGGCCGGTAAGTACGGACTTCGGGTGATTGAGGATGCCTGCCAGGCGCATGGAGCCGAGTATTTCTCAAAACGGCAAAACCGGTGGATGAAGGCCGGTTCCACGGGCTGTGCCGCGGCCTTCAGTTTCTATCCCGGCAAGAACCTCGGCGCGTGCGGGGAAGGCGGCGCAGTCACGACAGATGATCCTGAAGTTGCATCGATGATCAAAATGCTCCGCGATCACGGACAGTCGAGAAAGTACTTCCACGATGTGGAAGGTTATAACGGGCGTCTGGACGCGATACAGTGCGCCATTTTGCACACCAAGTTGCCGCGTTTGTCAGTATGGAACAATGACCGGCGCGAGCGGGCGATCCTTTACAATCGGCTTCTTGCCGAAGACCAATCTCTCACGGTGCCCTTTGAGCCCTCCTGGTCTCGCGCTGTGTACCATCTCTATGTGATCCGCGCCAGCGATCGTGAAGGCCTGATGAATCACTTGAAAGAGGCTGGCATTGGCGCCGGTATTCACTATCCCGTTCCATTGCACTTGCAGAAGGCTTATGTTTCGCTGAACTACAGCCCCGGAGACTTTCCTGTGGCCGAACGAGTTTCAACCGAGATTGTTTCTCTTCCAATGTTTCCTCAGCTCACACAATCGCAGCAAGCGCGCGTGGCCACCGAGATTCTTGCCTTTTCGGCCATCGTTAACGGAAATTCGACGCCCGTCGAGGAACGCGTTCTTGCGCACGAAAAGCGGTCCGCATAGTCGCATGCTGCGAAAGCAGACCTTCCTCTGATCTCCTCAACCCTGAAACTTCAAGCGGCGGCGTCCAACTTGCCGCACAGCCGCGACATCATCGAAATCCAAATGGCGAAATCTCTAAAATACGTCATCATCACTCCGGCGAGAAATGAGGCCAAGTTCATCGAACTCACATTGAAGTCGATGACTGCCCAGACGCATCTCCCTCAAAAGTGGGTCATCGTCAGTGATGGCTCTACCGATCGGACCGATGAGATTGTTCAAAGCTACGTCGAGAAGGCCCCTTGGATCGAGTTGATTCGCATGCCGGAGCGAAAGGAACGCCATTTTGCCGGGAAAGTGCACGCGTTCAACGCCGGGTACGAGCGGGTTTCGCACCTAGAATTTGATGTCGTCGGCAACATCGACGCTGACGTGTCGTTCGAGCCCGATCTATTCGAAGTGCTGCTTGGGAGGATGAGCGAAAACCCGCAGCTTGGGATTGCGGGAGCTCCCTTCCGCGAAGGAGATTTTCAGTACGATTATCGCTACTCAAATATCGAAAATGTTTGGGGCGGCTGCCAGATGTTTCGACGTGAATGTTTCAATGCGATCGGTGGATACATGCCCTTAAAGGGAGGCTGCATCGACCATGTAGCTGTGATTTCAGCACGGATGCATGGGTGGCAAACGCGGACGTTTACGGAGAGGGTGGTTTTGCACCATCGCACAATGGGCACGGCGCTCCATCAAGGGTTGAACGCATGGTTCAACATTGGCAGGAAGGACTACTCAGTCGGGAATCATCCCCTCTGGGAACTCGCTCGGGCTGTATATCAAATGAAGAATCGTCCCATTGTCGTGGGCGGGCTGGCGCTCGGTTGTGGATTTGCATGGTCGATGCTTTCTCATCGGGAAATAGCGATCTCAAAGGATTTAATTGCATTCGTACGTCGCGAACAGTTGCAACGATTGTGGAAGCACTTTGGAGTGAGATCCCCGGCCTAGTCTGACGAATTGACGCACTTTTCGACCTCCGTAATTATCTTCCGATTTATGCCAAGTCAAACAGATCTTTCGAAAGAAAATCAGAAAGAATCAGAGGTCCAGCCGGCGGGCATGACCGAGTCGAATCATTCGGTTGAAGTGAGAATCAAGGGACGGTGGGTCGCCGTTCCAGTCCTCGAAGTGAATGGCGAGAAGCTTATCACCAGCGGCAGGTGGCTGAAGATTGCGCGTGTCCGTGGCGAAGAGATGGCAGAGAGAGAACTCGAGAACCCTGACATCTATCTGGCAGCACTCAAATGCGAGAGGAATCAGATACTGAAGGCAGACATTTTCAGTTTTACGCAGATGCTCCCTGAGACTCGGCCTAAGTATCCATATGCACGGGAATGGGAGAGCGTTGCAGCTATTACCTTGACCAGCTACAAGCAATGGTGGGAAGGTCTGCCGCAAGTTACGCGAAAAAATGTTCGACGGTCAGAGAAACGCGGAGTCGCGGTCGAGGTTAAGGCATTTGATGACGACCTGATCGAAGGCCTGAGATCAGTGAACAACGATTCCCCAACGAGGCAGGGTATGAGGAATGCCTACTACGGACTGACTTTCGAGGAGACGAGAACGCGGTATGGAGAGTTTGTAGGTAGATGCGACTTTATTTGCGCGTATTCCGGTGAAGAAATCATCGGTTTTCTGCATCTAGTGTACCGAGGAGATGTAGCGGCAATTCTAAATCTGACGACAAAAGCAAGTCATTTCGATAAGAGGCCTGCAAACGCGCTATTGGCCAGAGCAGTGGAGATTTGTGAAGCGCGAGGCATAACACATATCAGTTACGGGCTTTATAATTACGGTAACAAGCGTGATAGCTCTCTGCTCGACTTCAAAATTCGCAACGGATTCGTGGAGATTCTCGTTCCGAGATACTTCGTTCCCCTCACAATGTGGGGCAGGCTTTGCATCAAAGCTAAGTTCCATCGCGGTCTCATTGGCAACCTGCCGTCTTCAGTTATCGCGGCCGCGTTGCGCGCGAGAGAGCTTTGGTACAATTCAAGCGTCTTTAAAACGCCGGTGTAGCTCAATGCCAGAGCGGTCGAATTGTGATCGACAGGTGGAGTGTTCAAATCCTCCCGCCGGCTCCACTCTCTAGCCGTTGTGCACCCGTATCTGAGGGGCGCATCGCATTGGCTTCCCACCCTCTCGCTCACGCCTTCTTAAATGCCTGGAATTGTCGGTCTAATCACGACGCTACCGCGCATCCTGGCAGAGCCTCAACTGTTGAGAATGCTTGGGAGCATCACGCACGAGCGGTCTTATAAAACCGGGACTTGGGTAAATGAGTCTTTGGGCGTTTACGTTGGCTGGACGGCGCTGGATGGTTCGTTTGACGAAGGAATGCCGCTGCTGAACAAGTCGGGAAATGCGTGCCTCATATTTTCAGGCGAGGAGTACTCGAAGGAACGGTTGACCGTCGGAAAAGTGAACGGAGATCGATCCAGTGGTTTCAGTGAGTGCAATTATCTACTCGAAAGGTTTGAGAGGGATCTGAACGCAATTCAGGATCTGAATGGGATGTTTCACGGCGTTTTTGTCGATCAGGCCCGGAACGTCACATTGTTCAACGACCGCTTTGGGATGCACCGACTCTGCTATTACGAGGGCAAAGAGAGCTTCTATTTCGCAGGTGAGGCGAAGGCAATCGTGGCAACGTGTCCTGAATTGCGTGCGTGCGATCCGCAATCCCTGGGAGAGTTCATTTCGCTGAGTTGTATTCTCGAAAATCGCACCATTTTCAAGAATATTTTCGCCTTGCCGGGCGGATCAGGATGGGTGTTTCGAGATCGAAAACTCGTCCACAGAGGAACGTACTTTTCGGCGAAAGAGTGGGAGGAGCAGGCTCCGCTTGCTCCGGAGCCCTATTATCAGGAACTGCGCTCGGCACTTACGCGTTCGTTGCCTCGATATTTTCTTGGACGCCGACAGGTCGGGATCGCGATGACAGGCGGTCTCGATACGCGCGTCATTCTTTCCAACCACCCGCAGGCGCCGGGTTCCATCGCAAGTTACACGTTCGCTGGACCTTTTCGTGAATCGCAGGACGTCTTCATCGGGCGCCAGGTCGCAAAACTTTGCAAGCACACTTATGAGGTGATCCGGGTCAACGAGGATTTCCTAAAGAAGTTTCCGAGCTACGCCGAGCGGGCGATCAATGTTGCTGAGGGAACAGTCGATGTGGGAAGAGCCGCGGATCTCTATTTAAGCGAGAGGGCGCGAGCTATCGCCCCGGTGAAGGTTGTCGGCACATATGGAAGTGAGATTCTTCGCCACGCCGTCATGTTCAAGCCCGCAGAACCTTCGAAGAATCTGCTGAGCAAGGACGTGCTACCTGAAGTAGGAATGGCGCGTGCGACTTATGCCGGTCTCCGAAAGCAGCATCCCGTAACCTTCGCCGCTTTTTCCCAATCGCCTTTGTACCACCATGGAATTCTGGCGCTCGAACAAAGCGTATTCACGGTTCGCTCGCCGTTCCTCGACAACGAATTCGTGCGGACTGTATATCGCGCGCCGAAGGAAGATGGACCAGGTGTGGATATACGCCTGCGTCTCATAAACGATGGAAATCCAGACTTAGGAAAATTAAGATCAGATCGTGGCATTGGATCGAACGGCGGTGTCAGCGCTGCCATCATGCGCGCCTATCAGGAATTCACCTTCAAGGCCGAATACGCCTACGACTACGGTATGCCGCAACCCGTAGCGCAAGTTGACCATTGGCTTTCGTGGATGCATCTGGAGCGGCTGTTTCTGGGTCGCCATAAGCTGTTGCACTTTCGGTTGTGGTATCGCACAGCGCTCGCAGATTATGTGCGGGAGATGCTTCTGGATTCGCGAACGCTGACGCGCCCGTACTTAAATCGAAGTGGAGTCGAAGCGATCGTACGGAGTCATTTGAATGGAAATCGCAACTACACGACGGACATTCATCGGCTCCTTTCGTTAGAGCTGTTGCACCGTCTCTTCTTCGACGGCAACTGACGATCCATTCCAACGATCGAAGCGATTAGAAGGTAGATGAATCCCTCTCTTGCAAGCCTGATTTGTGCGTGCGGAATCGCTGGACTTTTCTATCTCAATCGCGACAGATCGGTCCGCACTTCTAAAGCTCTATGGTTACCGGTGATCTATCTCTGGATCATTGGCTCCCGGTCTGTCTCAGAATGGTTTGGCCTGGCCCCGGCGGACGGAGCAAACGTCCAACTTGAAGGCAGCCCTATTGACGCAGCTTTTTTCGGAATCCTCTTGCTTGCCGCAACGGTCGTTCTCGTTTTGCGGGGCAAACGCACGCGCACTCTGCTGGCGGCGAACTGGCCGATAGTAATTTACTTTGCTTATTGCCTCATTAGCGTTGCCTGGTCGTCCCATCCCGATGTTGCCTTCAAGCGTTGGATTAAGGCTCTTGATGATCTCGCAATGGGCTTGGTCATTGTAACTGACCGGCAGCCCGTTGAGGCTATCAAACGCCTCATTTCACGAGTTGGCTTCGTCTTGCTGCCCGCTTCATTACTCCTCATCAAATATTACGGTGACCTCGGCAGAGGTTACACCCCCGATGGCCAGCCGATGAACACCGGCGTGACTACGAATAAGAACGTTCTCGGCGTAATGCTTTTTGTTGTCTCTCTATATACCGTTTGGCACATACTCAGTCTCCTGCGCGGTAAGAAGCAGCCCAATCGCAGGCGACACTTATGGGCACAAGGCGCGCTGCTGGCATTCGGCATCGTACTGCTGCAGATGGCAGACTCCAAAACGTCGACCGCTTGCTTCGCGCTCGGCAGCGCGCTCGTTATCGCAACCGGACTTCGGGCGATCAGGCGCCGGCCTGCTCGCGTGCACGTGCTGTGTGCGGCGGTGTTTCTTCTTGGAGGGTGTGCCCTGTTTTTCGGCGGCGAATCGTACGTCGTGCGTGCCATGGGCCGGCAATCGAACCTTTCGGGACGCACCGACATTTGGGCCGCACTGATTCCTACGGCGCCTAATGCGTTGGTGGGCGCAGGATTCGAAAGTTACTGGATCAGCCCCAGTGTGAAGGAATTCCAGCACACGCTTCAAGTCCAGGGCTGGTGGCATCCCGAAGATCTCAATGAGGCGCATGACGGCTACATTGAGGTTTACTTGAATCTCGGCATCGTGGGTGTCGGCTTAGTCTCATGGATCCTGATAAGCGGCTACAGGAGTGCAGTGGCAGCTTACCGCCGCAGCCCATCCGTGGGTGGACTTATAGTCGCATATGTCATTGTCGCCGCTTTTTACAACATCACCGAAGCTGGATTCAGAATGCTCAGCCTGCCATGGATTTTTCTCGTCCTGGCGGTACTCGGCGCCAGCGGCGTCGCCGCAGGCCGTTTCAACGAGGAAGGCGCCCGGTCGCTGACATTGCGTCGTAACTCGGTAATCAAAACCGGAGCGGAAGGGGAAATCAAGCCTGAGAAGGAGATCGCTCCCGCAGCGCGGCGCACAGGGATTGGGCTTGTCAAGTCGCGCGCACATCTCTGGGGCTAATGGGCGCCGCTTTCAGGTGAGGTCCAGGTCGGAAAGGATAGGTTCGACGATATCGCGAATCGCTGTTTGACATCGCAGCCGGTCCCGAGTCTTTCGTCGCGGTCGTCGCGTACGGGCGATTGATCCGGTGATGTTTACAGGGGAGATTCATCGCAAAAGGGAATCCATGAGTCGATTACGCATCTTGGTGTTGGCGTCGTTTTGTGACCCCGAAGCGGTCAGCATGCCCTATGTCGCCTATTGCCATGCGGCGGCGCTCGGCGAACTCCATGATGTGACTCTGGTGATTGGAGCGCCAGTTGAAGAAAAAGTGCGCCGCGCCAACGGCCCGTTTCACGCCATCGAGGTCGTTCGGCGGCCAGTCCTGGAACGCGTTCATGCGTGGTGCTTCCGCTGGATCTTCAGGAACAACTTCTCGAGCCAGGCGCTTACAGCTTTTGGTTACCCATTGGCTCTTCATTTCGAATGGCAGGCCTGGCGCCAGTTGCGACGAAGAATTCTTGGCGGGGAATACGACCTCGTACTACGTTTGCTGCCGATGTCAGCTGTCATTCCAAGCCCCTTCGCGTTTTTCCTGAGGAAGGGGCCGATTCCCTTCGTGATTGGACCTGTAACTGGCGGACTTCCTTTTGTGAAGGGCTTCAAGCAGGCTGAAAAACAGAAAGAATGGATCTCTGGCCTAAGGGGTCTTCACAGATTTTTCCCGTTTGCCCGTTCAACCTACCGTAACGCCGCGGCAATCATTGCGGCGTCGTCTCAAAACTACGCCGAACTTGCTGCTTATAGCGACAAACTCTTTTTTATTCCGGAGAACGGAGTCAGCCGGCAGGTGCTTTCGGGCCGCCAGCGCTCTGGAGCTTGCAGCGAAAAGCTTGAGTTGATCTTCGTTGGCGGGCTGGTGCCATGTAAGGCATGTGATCTTGCGCTTCGCGCCGCAGCTCCTCTTTTGAAAAACAGCTTGGCTCGGCTCAGAATCCTTGGAGATGGCCCCGAACGCAGCGGTCTTGAGGAGCTGGCGAAATCGCTGGGAATACTGCAGAGCGCTTTCTTCCATGGTTGGATTCCTCACGATGAAGCTCTCAGGTGGTTGCAAGCCTCCGACGTCATGATTTTTCCGTCCGTTCGTGACTTCGGAGCAGGCGTGGTTTTTGAAGCTCTAGCAACAGGTGCAGTACCAGTGGTTGCTGACTTCGGCGGTCCCGGCGACATCGTTCATTCGGACATCGGATATAAGGTGCCACTGACAAACGAGAATGACGTTGTGGAGCGGATGGGAAGAATTCTGGCAGAGCTTGCGCAGAATCGTCCGCTTCTGGAGACTTTGCGCAAGCAAGGCATGGAGTATGCGCAAAAACAACTGACTTGGGACGCAAAGGCCCACAGCACGACTCAAGTTCTGAACTGGGTTATGGGGCGAGATACAAGACCATTTCTACCGTCGCCCAAAGCGGCGGACGCGAAACGCGCCGCCTCAGAGGAAAATCAGTCTTGCATGCAGGGCTCTTAGAGTGCTCAATATTGATCGCCTCAAAGAAATGGCCAATTACAGCTTCTAATAGATGCTTACAGATTGACCCGAAAGCTGAAAACCGCAGGCGTTGAGGTTGGGCCATTACCAACAAGAAGGCATAAAGAAGTTTATGCCGAAATGAATCTCAATGGAGACCGCTGAATGCACATCGTAAACCGAGCGTTGACGTTCGCACGAGGAGCCCTTTTGAGTTACGGCCCCTCAGGCATCAAGAAACGGATTTGGGATAAAGAATTTTCCGGGACCAAGTGGGATTTCATCGACGAAACTGCCGGCGACTGCGTATATCCCTATTTAGAAAAGTATGCGAACAACGGCACGATCCTGGATCTCGGTTGCGGCCCCGGCAACACCGCGAATGAGCTGGTCGCAGACGTCTATGAGCGGTACATCGGCGTCGACATCTCTGACGCAGCTTTAGCCAAAGCTGCGAAGCGCAGTGAGGAGAACAATCGAGCCGCCAAGAACAGCTTCGTCAATTCTGACTTTTTGGATTACGAGCCCAAAGAGCAATTCGACATCATTTTGTTTCGTGAGTCCATGTACCACATTCCTTATGGGCAAGTGCTTCCGATCCTGAAAAAGTACTCCAAGCATCTCAAGAGCACCGGCGTTTTTATCGTCCGTCTCTACACTGGAGACTTTCAGACAGGCCTTCCCAAGCGCCGGGTGACATCGAAACTCGACTTAATCAAACAGGAATTTAAGCTTTTGGAGGCCGGAAAGTTTGATTCCCAGGGCTTGCCTAATGTGCTGGTTTTTCGCCCGTGAAGGGATTCAGGTTCAGATTTGCCCGAATTTCTTACCATGCATAATTTACACGACCATGCAAAATTTGGATCGCGCTCCGCTCCATATCTCTTTTAAATAGAGTCAGCTGTGATTTGGCAAATTGAGTGCGGGTGGACACTAGGTTCCCATGTGTTTGGCCAATCAGTGTGTTCGGTGGTTTCGTGTCGAACCATTTATTTTGAGAGATTGACGATGTCAATCTCTGAATTGGTTACTTGAGTAACATTACACTATTACCTGACACGCAATTATTGCTAAACTTTAGGCACAGATCCGCAGAATTTGCAAAGTAGAGGCACCCTTAAATGAGGCACTTTGGTCGTTTGTTTTTCGCCTTTTTTGGCATATCGTTTACACTTTCCACTTTTGTCCACGCTCAATCATGGTCCGGGATTCTGTCGTCCAGCCGGGCAATCAACTGGACGAATGTGGGCCTGCCGTCGACCTTCACCGACAAGGGGGGTAGCAACGTAGAGACAACTACGAATCCCTGGACGCCCCCGACCAGGACTCAGTATGGCTCGACCATAAATCCTTCGGGCTCTGCCTCAACAGACCTCTCAAACATCAACACGGCGCTTTCCAACTGCTCTGATGGGCAGTACGTTCTTCTGGGTTCAGGAACGTTCCTGATTCAGGGGACCATCGTCATGTACCAGCACAGTTGCACGTTACGCGGCAGCGGGGCACAAAGTACAACTCTCAATCTCAGCGGCTCGGGCGTGATCTTCGTAGGGGCGTCGGGTGGCGGCGGGTCAATCACTCTCACGTCAAGCCCTGCTGCAGGAGCGACAAGCCTGGCGGGAGGTTCTCTTTCCGGCCCGGCTCCAGCCGTGGGCGATATTGCGGAACTGAATCAATGCGACACCGGATATTCGGGAAGTGGTTGCACAGGAAGCACCGCCGACAACGGCGCACTTTACGTTTGCGGCGACAATCTCGCGTGCATGACAGACAGCCCGGCGAGCGGTAGTCAGAATCATCAGGTCCAGACAGTGGCCATCACTTCGGTCAGCAGCTCGAGCGGCAGCTATACGATTGGTGTTTCTCCAGCCATCTTCATGCCCAACTGGTCCACTTCTCAAAACGCAACTCTCGGTTGGAACTCTCCCACCTACAATGCCGTGGGCGTGGGCCTCGAGGACATGACCGTTTATGCGAACGGCATTTCATCGAACTGGCCCATCCAGGTCCAGAACGCTTATGCCTCGTGGGTTAAAGGCATTCGCTTGATTGGTAGCGGTACGTCGGCCACGTTGAGTGTACAGAACGCTATCGACAGCATCGCGGTCAACGACTACTTTTTCAGTGCCTACCCGAGCGGCGGATACACGCCGTGGCAGCTTTCGGGATCGACTCAATTCCTTTTCATGAACAACATCCTGACTTCAGGGGCCTACTGGATGGGAATCGGCGGCAACGTTGGGAACGTGCTGGCCTACAACCTTGTTCGCGATATGTTCACGCTCTACACCGAAAACAGCTTCTTCGATCATCACGCTTTCGATTCCTTCGATCTTTTTGAGGGCAACGAAGTTGGCGTGGAGCACGAAGACGATACCTGGGGTACACACGCCCTCGACACGCACTTCCGCGACTATGTGGCCTGCACTGATGGTCCCTATACGACGTTCTCCCAGGGTACAGGGAACAATCGGGGCATCGTGGTCAGCAGTTATCAGCGGTTCCACAATCTCATTGGAAACGCCATTGGGACGAGTGGCGTTTGTACGAGTTATCAGGGCAGCACTTACGGCAATGTCTTCCAGTTCGACGGCTCGGACTCGATGGTTTCAGCCTCGCTTATGCGGTGGGGAAACGTCACTGTGGTACAGCAGTCGACCGACACGCCTGCGAACTCCGGGGTTCGGTTTGTATCAAGCGAAGTTCCCTCGAGTATTAACCCGAACAGCTTCTGCACCGCTAGTGGCACTCCCTATTCCGGCTGCACGGGATCTGGAACTGGCACCATATCTGCCTCAGCATGGAACAATCCCGTTCCTTCGACCAACAGCCTCCCGTGTTCTTTCTTCATGCCGAGTTACACGAACACGACCTGCGCGATCAAGCCGAATGGCGGAACTGGCCTGAGCTGGTGGAAGATTTGCACGGCTTGGGGCACGTTCCCCAGCTCTTGCTCGACTTCGCAGACTCAACCCTTTCCGCCGAATGGCCCCGACCAGAGCGGCGGGCCTCATGTGAACGGATACGCTTATGACAACCCCGCGTTTGTGGCGTGGGAATCGCTGCCAGTCGATACGACGTACCAATCTTCGTACACAATCACCGGGTCCAGTTGGTCCTCCGATATCGAGACGCTTACCGTAAGCGGGCTGCCCAATGTCGAAAATTTGCTTGGAGCGTTCGAGCTGAGCGGGGTAGATTCGGCCTGCACGACGGGGGCGACATTCAATGCCAAGAGTGAGATCCTGATGACTGGATCGAGTTCAACGACCATCAGCTACACGCTGCCCGCGAATCCGGGGACCAGTTGCACAGGGACGTTCCTGTTTCCTGACATAAGACAATTTGATGAGCGAGTCTACGAGGCCGATTCGACGGTTCAACCGGCTGCTCCAATAGGTCTCTCCGGGAGTCCCGTACCACTTCCGTGATGAATCACAATTGGGGTTCTGGGAAAAATGTCCCACGTACTCGAAGAGCAATAGGACCGCTTCGTGTCGACGAATTCATGACCGTGCCTTCCGTCGGCAACAATGACTGCATTTCCTCACAAACCGCCTGAACCGCACCTCGCCGAATCGAGCGAAGCAACGACATTTGTAGTCCGCATTTGCCTTCTGAGCGAGGGCCGGGCTGCTGCTTCGTGAACCTCTCAGCGCCCAATTGCAAGGCCCTGATGCCGCGACCTTCGATTAGCCTCAAGGAGCTGTGTCTCTAGGCAAGTATCTGGGAGTTTACACGAACCAGCGGCTGGTTCCCGTTCCAATCACGTCTAAATACCCCGCTAATTCTTCAATCATCTACTCATCAGAAGCGCCAGAGAATTGAACGCCACGAGCGCCGCGACGTTCGATAAGTCGAACGGCGGGGCTTTTTCGCGGATCGCCGGCGGCGTTATTTGATCGCCCACACTCGGGAAGGAGCGCCACTTGAGAATTAGTGTTTTTGGCCTGGGATATGTCGGCACGGTATCTGCCGGATGTCTCGCCCATGACGGCCACGATGTGATTGGGGTTGACCCAATCGGCACAAAAGTCGAGCTAATCAATAAGGGTCAATCTCCGATCATTGAAGTCGAAATCGACCGGATCATCAAGGATGCAGTTGGCTCGGGAAGACTCCGCGCCACCCAAGACGAAATCCAGGCCATCCACAACACCGAGCTGTCGTTTGTTTGCGTCGGAACGCCGAGCCAAGCCAACGGAAATCTGGACCTCGGTTATATCAGGCGCGTCTGTGAACTCATTGGTCATGCGCTGAAGACGAAATCTCAGCGGCACACCGTCGTCATACGCAGCACAGTATTGCCCGGAACAACCCGCCAACTCGTTATCCCGGTCCTTGAGGAGCATTCGGGAAAGCGGGCTGGTGTTGATTTCGGCATCTGCCATAACCCGGAATTTCTACGGGAAGGATCAGCGGTCGCAGATTTCAAGTCGCCTCCCAAAACGGTGATCGGTGAGATAGATTGTAAGAGCGGCGATCTGCTTGCCTCTTTGTATGCAAAGCTCGATGCCCCTCTGTTAAGAACCAGCATAGAGACGGCCGAAATGGTGAAATATGTTGATAACTGCTGGCATGCCCTAAAAATCGGTTTTGCCAATGAAATCGGCAATCTTTGCAAAGCCCTGTCGCTTGATGCCCATGAGATCATGAAGATCTTCTGCCTCGACAAGAAGCTGAACATCTCATCTGCATATCTTATGCCAGGCTTTGCCTTTGGCGGATCATGCTTGCCGAAGGATCTGCGGGCGTTGACATACAAGGCGAAGACCAGTGACCTGGAACTTCCGATCATTTCATCCATTTTGCCGAGCAACGAGATGCAGGTGAAGCACGGATTGAAAAGCATCATCGAGAAGGGGAATAGGAAAGTTGGAGTTCTCGGGTTCAGCTTCAAACCCGGCACTGACGACTTACGCGAGAGCCCGGTGATCGAGGTGATTGAACAACTTTTGGGGAAAGGATATGACTTAAGGATTTATGACAAGAATGTGACGATCGCAAGCCTCGTTGGCGCAAATCGCGATTTCATTATGAATAGGATTCCGCATGTGTCCCGGCTCATGGTGAAGAAAATCGACGAGGTGCTGGAATTTGCGGAGACAATCGTCATAGGCAACAAGGATCCAGAATTCACTTGCGTGCCCGACAGACTTCGAGCTGACCAGACGCTGGTCGACTTTGTGAGGATCAGGGAGGGAAGAAGCGAGAATAAGTACGATGGACTCTGTTGGTGATGCCGTTAGAGAGAGTGTTTCTTAGCGTCATGCGAGACGTCGGTTCGTCAGGGTGCGGCCTCTGAATGAAGGGCACTTCAAAAGTCCGCGAATTCGGGAGGCGTGTTTCATGGGGGGATTAATTGCCTGCACGCGCCGCGGCTGGAATCAGATTCACGGCTGCGATCAGAACAGCGGTTATGCTTGCGCGATTATTGAATGTTGGATGACGGGTTTAAGGGTATGAGGGGGACAGGGGAAAATATGCGGTGGCCGCGGAAGGCGTAGTAAAGGATTGAAACCGTTCAGCGAAAGTGGGGAGTTTCGGCCGATCGACAAAGGCGGCGCGGCGCGGCGCGTGGCAGTAAGGAGCGCTGGAATTGCGCTGGTTGGCCGTACGTTCTCCTTTGTTCTATCCATTATTTCGACAATGGTGCTTGCCAGGCTCTTAACGCCGCGGGATTTCGGCATCATGACGATGGTGACGACTGCCAGTCTCCTTTTCAGCAGCTGGGGGCTAAATGGATTCCCGGAATTGATTATGCAGCGAGAGAAGCTTACGGCTTCCCTGGCGAGTAATCTCTTTTGGATCAACTTGGGCGTTGGTGTTTTACTCACTGCCGGCTTTGCGAGCATGGGGCCGTTGTTAGGTACTTTTTATCATAATGCCGCAGTTGTCCACGCTACTGAAGGGATGTCGCTGACCATTGTTATTGGCTGCCTGGGGTGGATCCATTACGGACTCTTACAGCGCGCAATGCGCTTCAGAGCCATTGCAATTATCGGATTCATCGCCACGCTAATTCAGGCGGTCTCGGCAATCGTTTTGGCCAAGGCAGGATGGGGTTATTGGGCGCTCGTCGCAGGAAGTGTTGTGTACTATGTGGCATTAGACGCAGGCTCATGGTGGGCGTGCCGGTGGGTACCCAGCTGGCCGGCCCGATGCGAAGGTACGGGTTCGGGCTTTAGGTTTGCGATCAATATCTATTCCCATTGCGCTTTCAGCTATTTGACCCATAACACAGACAACATCCTTGTCGGCCGACAATTCGGCGCCCGTGCTCTTGGGCTTTATAAGAAAGCTTATGATTTGTTCGTACTTGCGGAAACTCAACTCATGGCGCCGATTTCTGCAGTGGCGGTCAATACACTCAGCCGTGTCAGCAATAATCGCGAACAATTTATTCGATACTTTCTGCGGGCAATATCAGTGTTAGCTCTCTTGGGAATGGGTATCGGGACCGACTTTGCTCTGGTCGGAAATGACCTTATGCGCCTTCTTTTAGGGCCAGGTTGGGAGCAGGCGGGGCGGATCTTCGCCTTGTTCGGGCCGGGAATCGGCCTTATGCTGCTGTACGACGCCCACGGGTGGATCCACATTTCGATTGGGCGGCCCGATAGGTGGCTTCGGTGGGCATTGTTGGAGTTTGTGTGCACCGCGAGCTTGTTTTTGCTCGCTCTCCGCTGGGGGCCGTCGGGCATTGCGGCGGCCTGGACTGCCTCTTACTTCCTCCTGGTGTTTCCCGGTTTTTGGTATGCAGGTAAGCCTATAGATCTAAAGATCTGGGCGATTCTGGGAACGGTGTGGAGATTCTTTGTGGCATCCATCGCCGCCGGTTGCGGGACGCTCTTGATCTTTCGCGTCATGCCTCATTTTGAGCTGAGGATTCAGTTTCTAAGTGTCCTAATAAGGATTATCTCGGTATCTCTGGTTTTCTTTGTCCTTTATTTTTGCGGAATTATTTTGCTCCACAAGGGCCTCAAACCCATCAAAGAGGCCGCTGGGCTGCTCCGCGACCTCAAACCTGGATCTGGAAATCCGCCCGTCATTTCGATATCAAATGAGAGACGGGAAGCTGCGGTACCCGCGTGTGACTGAAGGGTCGAGCGGCTCGGACAAAGCGTCACGTCATGTTGCGAGGCGGACCGAATGACATCCCGCTGGGACAGCGGCCACAATGGATTGAACTCTTGCCCACGCTTTCTGAAGACATTTTGACTCCAGCCCCATGCGTCGAGACGACCCAGACAGTCAGTGTTGCCTTGCTGACGGGCGGCATCGACAGGCATTATGCCTGTGGACTGGCTTTGTCACTTGCCGCTCGCGATGTGAAGCTTGAGGTCATCGGCAATGACGCCGTAAATTGCCCAGTTTTGCATAACCCGCCAAATCTGCAATTCGTAGACGTGTGGCCCGGGGGCAGCGGCAACGCCAGGCTACTTACCAAATGCGCGAGGATTATGAGGCACTATGTATCGCTCATAAGATATGCGGCAGTTGCACATCCCGACGTCTTCCACATCTTATGGAATAGCAAGATTCAGTTATTCGACAGAACGCTGCTGATGCTCTATTTCAGGGCGCTGGGAAAAAAAGTAACTCTTACGGCACACAATGTAAACCAGGGCAGAAGGGATGGAAAGGACTCATTTCTGAATCGTTTATCGTTGAGAATCCAGTACAGACTTTGCAATCATATTTTTGTTCACACAGAAAAAATGAAGAAGGAGCTGGTGGAGGACTTCGGAGTTAGCGAACGCGGCATTACGGTCATTCGACATCCGCTCAATATTGCACTGCCCCAAACGGAACTGATCGCCGCTGAAGCGAAGTTCCGGCTCGGTATCCGGGAAGATGAGAAGACCATGCTTTGCTTCGGCAGAATCAAGCCGTATAAGGGCATCGAACATTTACTGGCGGCGTTCAAGCGAATCATCGCGCGCGATTCGAAGTACCGGCTGGTTGTGGCTGGCGAATTACAGAAAGGGAATGAAGCTTACCTGAGTATGCTCAAGCAATCTGTCGAGCGCGAGATGGAAGAGGGGCAAGTCCTTTTCAAGACCGAGTTTATTCCCGATCATGAGATCGAGGCCTACTTCAAAGCTGCGGATGTTCTTGTTCTGCCGTATAACGAAATTTTTCAGAGCGGCGTGCTTTTTCTCGGATACAGTTTTGGATTGCCGGTGATTGCGACCGACGTCGGCTCGTTCCGCGAAGAAATCGTTGAAGGCCAAACGGGCTATGTATGCAGACCTTCGGACGCTGCAGACCTTGCTGTGACGATCGAAACCTACTTTGCAAGCGATCTTTACCGCAGGGGGAACACGCGCCGACAAGAGATTCGAGATTATGCCGAGATCCATCACTCGTGGGGGGCAGTGGCAGACAGGACTCGCAACGTCTACGCACAAATTCTGAAGAGATCGTCGCATGAAGCTCGATCCGATGCAGCCTGAATAGCGTTGATTTTCGCCGATGCCGCCCTCGGCGCTTATCGTTCTTTGGATTGGCAGTCATTTTCCTGCCATTGTGGTCACTGCCTGGAGAGCCCATTTATACGTGTTTTGGAGTAACGAGTGACGACATGATCATTCGGACCAGAGCGCCGTTGCGTCTTGGCTTAGCAGGCGGTGGTACCGATGTGTCTCCTTATTGCGATGAGTTCGGCGGCGCAATTCTCAACGCCACCATCGATTACTACGCCTATGCCGGGCTGGAGCCGTTGAACGACGACAAGGTGGAGTTCTTCTCTGCCGACCTGCGCGAATCCGCGCGGTACCAGCCGGCGCCGTTTCTAGAGCCCGACGGAAAGCTTGATCTGTTTAAGGCCGTCTACAACCACGTTGTAAAAAACTACAATCACGGCATCCCGCTGAATCTGCGCATCAGCACGCGAGTCGACGTTCCAGCCGGCTCAGGCCTCGGATCTTCATCCACGCTCGTCGTCGCAATGCTCAAAGCTTACGTGGAGTGGATGAACCTTCCGCTGGGCGATTATGAGCTGGCGCACACGGCCTACATCATCGAGCGCGTTGAAGCCGGGCTGCAGGGCGGCAAACAGGACCAGTACGCAGCGGCTTTCGGGGGCTTCAACTTTATGGAGTTTGGGCGGAACGGAGGCGTCCTGGTGAATCCGCTACGCATCAAAGAGTGGGTGGTGTCGGAGTTGGAGGCCTCGCTATTGCTCTATTTCACCGGCAAATCGCGCACCTCGGCTGACATCATTCATGAGCAATCACAGAACGTGCGCGATCGCAACGAGAAGGCGCTCGAGGCCATGCACTCGATCAAGGAGGAGGCGTTTCGCATGAAAGAGTGCCTGCTCCGCGGAGACTTTCAGGTTCTGCACGACGTGCTGCGCAGCAGCTGGGAATCAAAAAAGCGCATGGCCAGCCAAATCACGAATGAGCATATTGAGGGTCTGTATGCCTGCGCCTTGAAAGCCGGCGCTTATTGCGCCAAGATTTCAGGCGCAGGCGGCGGCGGGTTCATGATGTTCTTGATCGACCCAATTCAGAAAGACAAGGTTGCGGCTGCCATGCACTCGCACGACGCCGGGGGCACGGCTTACAGCTGCCATTTTACTGGTGGTGGCGTACAGGCCTGGAGAGTCCCATGATCGATATCGTTCGCGATGTGCTGACCGAAGGCATCGCCGTGGTGCAGGCCGTGGAACGCGATCAAGAGATTCACGCCACGCTGGTGAGCGCCGCCGAGGCAACCGCCGGCGCCCTCAGATCTGGTCGCAAGTTGATGGTAGCCGGAAACGGCGGCAGCGCGGCCGATGCACAGCACATGGTGGCGGAGTTTGTGAGCCGGCTGGTGAAGGACCGGCCTGCGATGCGCGCGGTGGCGTTGACCACGGACACCTCGATCCTGACCGCCATCGGGAACGACTACGGCTACGAGCGCATCTTTGCGCGGCAGGTGGAGGCGCTGGGGCAGCGCGGAGACTTGTTCTTCGCAATTTCGACTTCAGGTCGCTCGCCCAACATAATTTGTGCACTGGAGCTGTGCCGCGAAATGGGTATCGCAACCATTGGTTTGACGGGAAGCTCGGGCGGCAATATGCCACCGCTTTGCGACTATCTGATCCGGATTCCGTCGGACGTGACCATGTACATCCAACAGGCCCACCTGGCGCTGGAACACATCTTTTGCCTGTTAACGGAGCGCTTCTACTTTGCTCAGAATTCGGATGTGGTCGATGGAACAGCTGCCAAAGTGAAGGTGTAGCGCGCGTGGAAGCCATCATCCTGGCAGGGGGGCATGGAACGAGGCTCGCGGGCCGGCTGGTTGGCGTGCCCAAGGCGATGGCGCCAGTTGCCGGAAAGCCATTCCTCGAAATCCTTCTTTGTCAACTTGAACGTTGCAGATGCACGCGCGCATTGCTTGCGGTTGGCTATCTACATCGTGTGATTAAGGATTATTTTGGGGGCTCGTTCGGCGGTATGAAGCTCGAGTACGCCGTGGAAGAAACTTTGCTAGGGACGGGAGGAGCCATCCACAGCGCTTTAGCGCTGGCACGCGAAAATGCTGTGCTGGTATTGAACGGCGATACGTTTCTCGATGCAGATTACGCCGAGATGCTGCGCTTTCACAGCGAGGAGCGCGCGACCCTGACCATGGCCATCACGCACCAAGCCGACGTCGCGCGCTACGGTGGAGTGCTGGTGAGCGGAAGAAGGATTCTGGGATTCGAGGAGAAGTGCCGTTCCGGCCCAGGTTGGATCAATGCCGGGGCCTACGTCTTACAGCGCGATTTTTCCTGGCCATCAGCGCTCGGTGAAAGGTTTTCCTTCGAAAAGGATTTTCTGATGAGGGAGATCGGACACCTCGCTCCCGCTGCATACGAAGTTAAACGGTTTTTCCTTGATATCGGTATCCCAGAAGACTTAGACCGAGCTCAGACGGAACTTAGCGGCTTTGTTTCGGCTTCACCGGACGACGGTTGTGCAGCTAGCCGCCGCGATTCTCATCTCGGTAAGCTGCGCACAATCTTTCTCGATCGCGACGGCGTAGTGAACAAGAAGATGCCTGAAGGACAATATGTTCGTTCGTGGGGGGAGTTCCATCTGCTACCCGGCGTGCCTGAAGCGATAGCCCGGCTCAACCAAAGCGGTCTGCGCGTCGTCGTTGTCTCTAACCAGCGTGGAATTGCGCGGAATCTCTACACTGCTTCAGATGTCGAGACGATCCACTCGGAACTCCAAAACCTGCTGGCAAGCCACGGCGCGCGCGTCGACGCGTTTTACATTTGCCCTCACGACGACGGTGAATGCAATTGCCGTAAGCCGCTACCAGGCATGTTCGAGCAGGCTGTGGCGGAATTCCGCGACATCTCCCCAACAACGAGTGCCATGATTGGCGATTCGCTCAGTGATATGGAGTTCGGAGCCCGTCTGGGAATGAAGACTATTTTGATCGAGCGCAGTCCAGGGCGCCAGGATCCTGGCATCGAGGAAGCCCGCGCTCTGGCGGACCAGCGGTATTGCTCGTTGACCGATGCTGTAAACGCTCTTTTCAAACCAGGGCGCGGTAGCTGGAGCAATCCTTGATGAAATGGAGCTAGCGGAAACGCCCAAGATCGACTTTTACCATCCCAAGCCTCGCCTATGTCAGCAATTGGCGCAGCGTGCAGCAGCTGGAAATCAAGAGTGTGACGATTTACGTTTCACCGCGCAGTTTTTGAAACGACAATTGTCTCGTAATCGTTCGACGGATTGGAAAGCAAAGGAACAGAGATGCCCGGAACAACCATATCTGCCAATGAGCAAGTCGCAAGAGCTCACGAGGCCGAGACGACGCAAACAGAGCTTTTTGACGCGATCACGCGTCTCTTCGGTTGGCTCGAAAGGAACGCGTATCGTGGGTACGATACGTTTGACGGATTAAGTGCGAAGTTTGTGCGATCCTGGACGTTTGAGAATAAATTCCTTCTTATCGCATTGCAGCAAGGCGTACGCCGATTCCCGATTAATCTTCGTCCATTTTTCGGTATCGAGAAAGAATATTCGTCCAAAGCCATGGGCTTCTTTGCGCGAGGATTTCTCAGGCTCTTTGAGGCAACCGACAATCCGTTGTGGTCTGAAAGGGCGAGATCTTGTTTGCAATGGCTCATGGACCATCCGTCGGCGGGGTATTCTGGCGCGTGCTGGGGTAATCACTTCGATTATGTATCGAGGAGCGGTCGCATCCCCAAGGGACTTCCTTCGGTCGTATGGACCTCACTGATCGGGCACGCATTCCTAGACGCGTACGAGCTATTACGTGAAGATCAATATCTGCAGGTCGCTCAGAGCGCCTGCGAGCACATTGTTCGAGACCTGACGTTGTACTCCCGGGAGGGGAGCGCGTGCATTGGCTACACTCCAGGTGGGCCCTCATGGGTGCATAATTCGAATACCCTCGGGGCGAGCCTGTTGGCCCGAGCATCGTTCTACGGGAAAAATGAACGATATGGAGATTTGGCCAGGAAGGCCATCATGTACACTGCACAGCATCAGCGGTCCGACGGATCTTGGTTCTACGGTGAAAAGCCTAATCTGCACTGGGTTGATAATTTTCACACGGGCTACGTCTTAGATTGTTTCAAACACTATTCAGATGGCACCGGCGACAAGAGTTATGACGGGATTCTGCAGAGAGGGTATGAATTCTGGAAATCGAATTTTTTCCTTTCTGATGGAACTCCGAAGTACTATGACAATAAGACTTTACCCCTCGATATCCAATGCGCTTCCCAGGCAATTGATACTCTCGCGTTCTTTTCAGAACGGGATCCTGAGGCTCTGCAGCTCGCGCTAAAGGTTGCGCGTTGGACAATCAGAAACATGCAGGATGGCAGCGGGTACTTTTACTATCGTCGCTATTCCACGCCTTGGGTGAATAAGACTCCGACGTTGCACTGGGGTCAGGCGACGATGCTGTGCGCCCTGGGGGGGCTTTACAGAAACATTGGTAATCGAAAGAGATCATCGTGAAAAGGAAGGTCCTCATCATTGTTGAGAATTCAACGGTCCCTCCTGACCCGCGGGTTTGGAAGGAGGCGCTGGCGCTGCGAAGTGCCGGCTATGAAGTGATCGTTTTGTGTCCGAAGCGCCAGGGATACGAGAGGGGATATGAGTCCCTGGAAGGGATTCATGTTTACCGCCATCCCATGCCATACGGCGGCAATGGCATCGGAGCTTATTTGTGGGAGTACGGATGCGCGTTGTTTTGGGAGGTCTTATACTCGTGGTGGATCTTCCTGCGCCGCGGATTTCATGTGATTCAGGGGTGCAACCCGCCAGACAATATCTTCTTGGTGGCCCTGCCATTTAGGCTTTTCGGGGTCAAGTTCGTTTTCGATCATCATGACGTGAACCCGGAGCTTTATCTCGCAAAATACGAAAGGAAGGACTTTTTTTATAGGGCTTTAGTCTGGCTCGAAAAATTGACCTTTCACTCCGCCAATGTCGTGATCTCTACGAATGAAAGCTATAAGGAAATAGCATTGACCCGCGGGGGCAGGGCGACCGAGAATGTATTTGTCGTTCGCAACGGGCCGGATTTGCGAACCTTCCGGCCGGTATCTCCAGTTCTGTCGCTCAAACACGGGAAGCGATACCTGGTTGGATATGTTGGCGTTATGGGCGCCCAGGACAGTGTGGATATCTTGTTGGATGTGGCGGAATACATCAAGAATCTCGGGCGTACCGATATTCATTTCACGTGTATCGGCTCCGGACCAACTCTCCCAAGTCTTTTGAAAAGATTAGAGGATCGGAATCTTGGGGATGTCGTGAATTTTACGGGAAGAATTTCGGATCAGGATCTATTAGCGATTCTTTCCACGGCCGATGTCTGTGTTAATCCGGACAAGCCCTGTCGGATGAACGATATTTCAACGATGATCAAGATCATGGAATACATGGCTTTGGGCAAGCCGATCGTTCAATTTGACCTTAAGGAAGGTCGGATCAGCGCACAGGACGCGTCGCTCTATTGCGACACAGACAACCAGGTGACTGATTTTGCAAATAAAATTCTCTGGCTGGTCGATAACCCGAGGGAGAGAGAAAGAATGGGCGAAGCTGGGCGCATTCGAGTGGAGCGGGAACTTGCATGGGATTATTCCGTCGCGCCATTTCTCGCTGCCTACGAAAGAGTTTTCAACCCGTTCCGCGGTAAAGGCGCTTTCGAGATCGATCCGACGCAAAACTAGCCTTGCGATCGAGAACCAACGTCCTGGACTGCCAAGACGGTACATAATCTCTGCTGAATGCTATGCTATGTTCGATTTTCCCCAGGTGGATGTTCTCACGATGAGTTACACCCGAGCGTTGTCGAAACAAACTTGGACTCCCTTTGCTGGTTTGCGTGGCGCCCCAGGCAGCGAATGCGCCATGCGGGCTTCAATGCGCGCCGCTAAGGGTCGCAGTTAGATTCGATCACCAAATCAACCTGCGAGCTACCTATAGACTCTTGCCGCCGGTTGTGCTGCGAGATGCTTCCGAAAAGGTGGAGCGGAACCCCTTTTGTAGCTTGCTCGATGCCCAAAAAGAGAAGCCGCGCACCGCTCGAGATTGCTTGGCGGTGCATTTGAGCATCCTGTACCGGAAGTTCCGGTCAGGCTCTTCGGCTAGAGGAGATTGTTGATGAAGAAGGTAATCCAAAGCCTTGTTGACCGATACAGACTTCTCGAGTCAATGGCCCAGTGTTGTTGTGAATCGGATTTACATCCTGCGCAAGGATTCTTTCGTTTTGGCAAGGACGCTATCTGTTTCGGTCGCTGCAGGTCAGGACGCGTCGCGGATTCTGCCGCTGCACCTCTTGATGACGTATTCGAGAGTATTTCGGTCAACGGTCAAGGGCTATGTCTTCCATTTGACCCCGATGAGATAGTCGGGAACCTCCTCAGCGAGCGCGCCTTTGCACAGGGTGAGCGCTCGTTGTTGGACTCGGCCGTCCGTGGAGCTTATTACGCTTTGCGCCCTTTGCTGTTTAAGGACATTCGCAAGTATTTTCAAAGGGCCTACATGACCGCAAAAAGCAAAGCCAGTTTTCCAGATTGGCCGCTGGATTGGAGCGTCGAGCGCACCCTGGAAAAGTTGCTGGCAGAATTGATGCGTACTCAAGAGCTCGCGTCCGTTCCGTTCGTCTGGTTTTGGCCGGATGGATGTTCGTGCGCCGCGATCCTCACGCACGATGTTGAGACGGCAAAAGGGCGCGATTTTTGTCCGCAGCTGATGGATTTGGAAGAAAAGAAGGGTCTCCGGAGCTCTTTTCAGTTAGTTCCAGAGCGGCGTTATTCAATTCGTCCGGCGCTTCTTGCTTCCATGCGTGAACGTGGCTTTGAGGTTAACGTTCACGATTTAAATCATGACGGTCGCTTATTTGTAGATCATGCGAGATTCCTGCGCAGAGCAAAGGCAATCAATCAATACGGCAGATCGATGGGTGCGCGGGGATTCCGATCGGGCGCACTTTATCGTAACCTGAACTGGTTCGGCGCTCTTGATTTTGAATATGACATGTCGGTGCCGAATGTCGGCCGCTGGGAAGCCCAGTATGGTGGCTGCTGTACTGTCATGCCATACTTCGTCGGGACTCTCCTCGAGCTGCCTCTGAATACGGTTCAGGATTACGTGTTGTTCGAGTTATGGGGTAAATACTCTATCGAGCTTTGGAAAGAACAAGCCCGAATGATCCGTGAGAAAAACGGCCTCATCAGCTTTTTGATCCATCCCGATTATGTGATGGAAGATCGCGCTTGGGGCGTCTTCAATCAGCTTCTTGATTTCATCTGTCAATTTCAGGCACAGGAGAGCGTCTGGTTTGCCTTGCCGGGTCAAGTAAACGATTGGTGGCGACAGCGCGCGCAAATGTCCGTAGCCGGCGATGGCCAGGGAAACTGGCGTATTGAAGGACCCGGGAGCGAACGTGCACGACTGGCATTTGCGGAACTCAAGGGGGATTCCGTCGTGTATCGCGTCACGGAAGGGCGCGCTGGGCGGTCGAGTCTTTAATCAGTCGCCTGACTGGTTAGCTCGGTATGGGGATGCCCGTAATTCGTCTTACGCAGATGGGAAACTTCTGCGAACGAGCGCGTTTTGATCTTTCGCGCGAATTTGCGGACGGCGACTCATGGGCCGGATACATGACTCATGTCGAGTAAAAGCTTCTGACCTGCTCTTCGAGATCATTGCAACTTCATGCCACTTTACACGCTTGATCCATTGCTGGATGCGCGATGGGATGCATTGGTGGCGTCTCATCCCGACGCAACTGCATTTCACACAAGAGCTTGGTTGAGCGCGCTCGCGAAAACGTATCGCTATCGTCCCGTCGTTTTGACGAGCACTGAGCCCGGCAAGGCGCTTGCCGATGGAGTGGCCTTTTGCGAGGTAAGAAGCTGGCTCACTGGTCGACGCCTGATTTCGCTTCCATTTTCAGACCACGCCCAGCCTTTGCTCACGGACGGATACAATACGCTTCAACTTCGGGAATGGCTCGAATCGGCACGCTTCCGTGAAGGTTGGAAATATATTGAACTGCGGCCAATTTCCCTGAAGATCGACGATGATTCAATGCTTGTGCCGGGCCAAGAATTCTGGTTGCATACGCTGAATCTGGCGCCCTCGCTGGAACGGCTTTTCAGAGATTTGCACAAGAACTGCGTCCAGCGGCGAATTCGACACGCGGAGCGGGAGAATCTTGTCTATGAACGGAGTAGCTCCGTCAACCTTCTTTCTGATTTCTACAAACTGCTCATCATGACCAGACGGCGCCAGCATCTGCTGCCGCAACCGAAAGCATGGTTTCGAAACCTATTGGCTGAGATGGGGCCCGACGCAGAAATCCGCGCAGTCTACAAAGATGATGCTCCGATCGCGGCGATCCTGTCGCTGCGTCACCGGGGCAAGATCATCTACAAATATGGTTGTTCCGACGAACGCCTGCACACTTTAGCCGGTATGCCCTTTTTGTTCTGGAAACTGATCGAGGAGAGCAAGGCCGAGGGCGCAGAGCAAATCGATTTCGGCAGAACTGACTTCGATAACCCAGGACTCATCGAATTCAAAGATCGATTCGGGGCCGTCCGCAGTAAGCTGACATACTTACGGTATCCCAAGAGCGAAGGAACGAGTTGGGTGAGATCGCCTCATCTGGCAAAAGTGAAGAGCCTATTTGCTTCCTTTCCCGATGGCCTTATGTCGAGCATGGGTAACATTGTGTACCGCCACGTCGCTTAGTTGCATTTCGGCTCGAGCCGCATGCCGACTATGCGAACGCCACCAACTCAGCACCATTCGCTGTCTGGCCCGGCTAGCCGGATGATTTCCCGCCGGCGACCGTCGCTTGAATCTGGCTTAGCTTATTCACTGCCGCTTCCCCTTAACGTTTCTCGGCGTATATAATATGGATTTTGTACGCTTTTCTTCGGTTCGCTGGCGTATTTCAAACCGGGCCCGCCTGGGGGATCAATGGTTGTAAGCGCTTTAGATAGAAGCAGTGGACTCAGACAAGGCATTGAAAGTCGAAGCGCTCGCATCGGAATCATTGGCATGGGATATGTGGGCCTGCCTCTAGCATTGCTATTCAGTGATCAGCATTTTCGAGTTACTGGTTTCGACGTGGACGCACGCAAGGTCGGCGCTCTGAATAGCGGCGGCTCGTATATCGTTCGCATTCCCGGCACCGAAATCGAGGCGGCACGCGAACGTGGCTTCAACGCCACGGCGAATTACGCAGACGTTGAGCAGATGGAAGTGGTCATCATCTGTGTACCGACTCCTTTGAACGAACATCAAGAACCTGATCTGAGTTATGTTAGAGGGACTATAAGAAGTATTGCCCCGCACTTGCATGATGGACAACTAATCATACTAGAAAGCACGACTTATCCTGGCACGACGGAAGAGATCGTAATCCCAATCTTGGAGCGGGAAAATCCCGCGGGCCTGTGTGCCGCCGTAGACGATACAAGTCCGGGCTTTTATGTTGCATTTTCCCCCGAACGCGAGGATCCGGGCAACGATTCCGTGGCCCGTCGCGATATTCCAAAAGTTGTCGGCGGACACGGGAAGACGGCATCCGATTTGGCATGTATGCTTTACGGAACGATATTCAATCGCACCGTCCCCGTCTCTTCGCCGGCAACCGCAGAAATGACCAAGTTGCTCGAAAATATATACCGCTGCGTGAATATCGCGTTAGTGAACGAATTGAAGCAACTCTGCATTCGTATGGGAATCGACCTGTTTGAAGTGATCGACGCTGCGAAAACCAAGCCCTTTGGCTTTCAGGCCTTTTATCCGGGGCCGGGCCTCGGCGGGCATTGTATCCCTATCGACCCTTTCTATCTCTCATGGAAAGCCAAACAGTTCGACTTCAGGACACGGTTCATCGAACTTGCAGGTGAGATCAACATCCAGATGCCGTATTTCGTCGTCGAAAACGTTATTGAGGGTCTAAGTCAGCAGGGCAAGGCGCTTCGAGGATCGAAGGTGTTGGTACTCGGACTAGCGTACAAGCGCGACATCGATGATCTGCGCGAATCACCTTCACTGACCATCATCGAGTTGCTGCAAAGGCGTGGTGCCCATGTAGAGTATAACGATCCTTTTTTCCCAACTGTAGGCGAAGGTCGAAAATACAAGCTAAATATGGTCAACACTCCGCTGGATTCCATTCGAGAATTCGATTGCGTGGTGATCGCAACCGATCACTCGGGCTACGACTATGACAGTATCGTCCGTGATGCCCGGTTGGTCGTGGATACGCGCAACGCGACACGAGGTATCAATGCCTCAAATATCGTCCGATGCTGAATTCCTGCCGCGGACGATTCAAGAGCTCATGTTCAATGTCATAATACCGTTTCAGACAGCGTGCCCTCTGAATGCCTGGCGTCGTGTTGAACCGCGTTCGATCGTGTGTGGATGCTGCACAGTCCCGATGCTGACGGAGTCGGACAGATTGAAGTTAAGTTCGGGGATCGCGGGGAGCGACACGCAAGTGTCGCGCCAATCGCGACCGGGAGGAATAACCGTCGAAGTGCTTTTTTGGTGGAACTTGGTCGCGGTCGTAGTCGCGCCTCAGATGTTCACTGACACTACCCCGAACTAACCGTTCTGCTCTTGTTAATCGTCTGGAGTCCACGGGCCCTGGTTTAACGTCGCAGATTTGCCCGGAAAGTTGTAGTTACAGCAACATCTCGGGTGAATGCTGCCGCCTGTGTTTCCGCTATGATTAACTCAACGATATCGTGTTCATGTCCATGCGGTGAACGATTTACAGGTCTGATTCTCTGGGCTGACGTAAGTTAACTCGTGCCTCGGTCACGGTCTTTGTTGTCCTCAGCTAAGGACTATGGTAGCCTCGTTTATTTGCTGGGCTTGAAAGTGTGATCCCATGCGCAAGTATCTTCGCTTTCTTCATGGACTTTGGAAGTTCGCAAACGCCAGGATCGAACCTAGCGAAGCGATTCAGCGGGCGGGCAAATTGCTGCACAAGCGCCTTGTTGAGCGCGAACAGAACTTTATCCAGCTTGCTGAAAGAGGCATCTTCAACTACTCCCCTAGCCCCTATCTCCCCCTTTTGGCGGCGAAGAAAATCGGCATTCGTGACCTGAAATCGTGGATCGACAAAGATGGACTAGAGGGCGCTCTCCATACCTTGCGGGACGAAGGCGTCTACTTTACGGTCGACGAATTTAAGGGCAAGACACCGGTCAAGCGTAATGGTGTCGAGCTCGCCTGCAAGGAGGCGATGTTTGATAATCCCTTTCTTCGCGACGCTTACGAGGTTAGCAGCGGAGGGACGCGGAGCGCAGGAACTCGCATTCGCATCGATTTCGACTATCTTCACCAGCGATCTCTTTATGATGCGTTCCTTCTGAATATGCATTCCTGCCTGACGGCGCCAGTCGCCAATTGGTTCCCATTGTTCCCTGGTGCTCCCGGTATCAACTCCAGTTTGCGATTCGCTCACATCGGCAATCCGGTGCAAAAGTGGTTCTCACAGGTGGCTGAGGATCAGGTGCAAGTCAACTGGGAGAGACGATTCGGAACAAAGGCGATTTTTGTAACCCACAAGCTCGCTCGATCTCCTCTGGCAGAACCCGAATACGTGAGCCTTCTTGATGCCGACCGGGTTGCGCGTTGGGCCTCCGGAGCTCTTGAACAGAACGAGCATTGCGTCGTTTATACATTTGCGGCATCGGCCGTGCGAGTTTGCAACGCCGCCGCGGATCTGAACCTCAATCTGAAAGGCGCCAAATTTCTTGTAACTGGCGAGCCGCTCACTGAACACAAGAAGAAGGAGATTGAAGCCGTCGGTGCTTCAGCCGTACCGGTCTACGGAATTTCGGAAGCAGGCGTCATTGCAGCCGGCTGCAATCAACCTCATGCAGTCGCCGATCACTGCCACCTTTACAAGGACACGACGGCGGTGATTCGACACCGGCAGTTAGTTCCAAACTTCGACATACAACTGGATGCTTACCTATTTACTACTCTTTTGTATGAGTCGCCCAAGCTCCTATTGAATGTGGGAATGGGCGATTACGGCGACTTAACCACCGACCGCTGCGGCTGCCCTTTCGGCGAGCTCGGCTTCGACACAATCCTCGGAAATATTAACAGCTATGAAAAGCTTACGGGCGAGGGCGTCACCTTCGTTGACATGGACTTCGTTCGCATCATCGAGAGAGACTTGCCCGAGATCTTTGGCGGGAAGAGTTCGGATTATCAGCTGGTCGAAGAAGAGGACGCCAAAGGCTTCACGCGGCTTTATCTTATGGTGAGCCCGCGGTTGGGCGAAATCAGCGAACCTGCCCTCGTTGATAAGTTTATGTCGCTGCTCCGGCACGGCGACCTTAGTGATGAATATTGGGCCCAGTCGGGAGTCGAAATGTGGCGTCAGGCTGGGATGGTGAGCGTCAAGCGCGATTACCCGGTACCAACGAGAAGTGGAAAGATTCTGCCATTTCACTTAAAGCGGACGGCCCTAGACCCGGTTCATTCCGCTCCCGCGTAAAGGAGTTGCAATGGGATTTCCTGCTCAGAGATTAAGAAGGCTTCGCCAGAGCGAGGCGGTGCGCCAGCTAGTGCGTGAGAATGAGCTCTCTGCCTCCCGGTTCATTCTTCCCATGTTCGCCGTTCCCGGCAAAGACATTCGCAAGGAAATTGCGCCTCTGCCCGGTAATTTCCACCTCTCTATCGATCGTCTGGTCGATGAAGTTCTCGCAGCCCGCGATCTGGGAATTTCGGCGATTCTGTTATTTGGAGTGCCCGAAACGAAGGATGACCATGCAACCGGGGCTTTTGCTCCGGACGGAATTGTGCAGTCCGCGGTGCGCGCCATCAAACGCAGCGTCCCCGATATTCTCGTGATCACCGACGTGTGTGCCTGCGAATACACAACCAGCGGACATTGCGGGTTCCTCGTCGATGGATATCTCGACAATGATTCTTCGCTTGAGTTGCTGACCAAAATCACTCTTTCCCACGCTGAAGCTGGAAGCGACATGGTTGCTCCGGCCGCCATGCTCGACGGCCAGATCAAGGCGATGCGGCAAACGCTCGACGATCACGGCTTTGTCAACACACCCATCATGGCCTATTCGGCCAAATACGCCTCGAAACTCTACGACCCGTTCTTCAAGGAGGGCACGAAGTCAGCACTCTTGTCTGGTGACAAGCGCACTCATCAAATGGACTGGTCGAACTCCGACGAGGCTATGCGCGAAATTGCGCTCGACATCGAGGAAGGAGCCGACATTGTTATCGTCAAGCCGGCCCTCTTTTATCTTGATGTTGTCGCTCGCGCGAAGAAGCAGTTTGCTATGCCTCTGGCCGCTTACAACGTGAGCGGGGAATATGCAATGATCGACGCCGCAGCCCGTCTTGGGCGTCTCGACCGGGATTCCATTATGCTCGAGGCCTTGACATCAATTAAGCGCGCGGGTGCCGATTTAATCATCACCTATTTCGCGATGCGTGCCGCCGAGCTGCTGCGCAATGGGAAGCGCCAATCCCGGACCGGCGCAGATGCCCGCATTCGAGAGGAACTGCAGGCGGCTCTTTAATGTCGCAGTTGCAAGCCGGCCAGGAAGACTTGCGTTACGGCGGGCCTGAAAAAGCTCACCATGCCGTCCTCGATTCTCCTCACGATTTGCGCGGCTTTATCGAGCTCCTTTCCGGCGTTGGCAAACTCGTTCGCGTCAAGGAAACGGTTGACTGGAAATTCGAAATTGGAAGCCGAACGAGAGCCAGCCAATGGCCGCTGCTCTTCGAAAATATCAGGGACTATCCCGGCCAGTCGGTATTTACGAACGGACTCCGCGATTTGGAGTCAATCGGTCTAGCGCTTGGATTCTCCCCAGGAACTCGATCCAAGACCATTGTTTCTGAATGCAGAAAACGGCTGACCGCGCCAGTTGCGCCGAAACTTCTTCCGATCCCTTTGCATTTCAAGAATATTGCGACTGGATCTCAGGTTGATCTAACGCGTTTCGCCGTCCCCCAGTGGAGCGAGTTCGAAACAGCGCGCTACATCGGCACATGGCATATCAATGTCACCAGGGATCCGGAGACCGGCATAAGCAACGCCGGCGTCTACCGGATGCAAGTCTTGAGCGCTGCGCAGGCGACGATCAGCGCATCTCATGGAAGTGGTTTGATGCGCCACCTGGCGAAAGCAGAGCGGGAAAGCCGCTCGCTGCCTGCAGCGGTCGCTATCGGCGTCCCCGAGGCCGTGGTCGTGGCAGGCGGTGCTTCTTGCCCACCCGGCATGACGGAAATCGAGTTGGCCGGCGCACTGCAACAAGCGCCGATTGAAGTTTTCTCGTCGCCAGTTACAAAGCTCGAAATTCCGGTAAGCTCCGAAATCATTCTTGAAGGGTCAATCGCGCCAAACGTTCGCGTGCAGGATGGGCCTTACCTCGATTATTGCGGCGTTCCAACCACAAACCCGCGTGCCGTTGTATTTGAAGTGGACCGCATCATGTTTCGGGATCATCCCGTGTTCCGAGGCAGCGCCATCGGGATTTCGGGCGCCGAAGATCATCAGCTTTTTGCCTTTCTGGCGCAACTCAACCTTGTCGACTTCCACGGCTCGCGTGCCAGGCAGAAACTTCAGAATTTTCTCTGGAAGCGCCGCTTCTTTCGCGCTCTGCAATGGAGTGGCCGAGCGCCGGGAATGCTGCGCAAGCTCAGTTAGCCGAGTCGGCGCGATTCTTTCGGCTCCGATGATCCGCGCGATCCATGCTCTGACCCAATGTGCGCGC